>Ga0315268_10005198_pt1 | contig 14018 bp, 9 predicted proteins | sample C1_top_MG_FD_204535 | JGI IMG/M metagenome (GOLD analysis project Ga0315268, IMG submission 204535) | Sediment microbial communities from Yellowstone Lake, YNP, Wyoming, USA - C1_top | ecosystem: Environmental > Aquatic > Freshwater > Lake > Sediment | place: USA: Wyoming | collected 2017-08-01 | reverse complement strand
ATTCAATTAGTTGGTGCGCACACTGTTTATAACTAAAAAAAATTTGAAAATGAGTGTTGATCAAGAAATCATTAATATTATTCAACAAATATCGGCAATCCCACGGGCATCTCAACGTGAACAGCTTATTTCTGGCTGGCTCCAGAATTGGGCATCCAGGCATGGTTTTCAATTCCAACAAGACAAAGCAGGAAATCTCGTGATTCGAATTGATCCGACTCCAGGTTATGAAAATACGTCGACCATTGTTCTAAAAGGTCATATGGATATGGTGTGTGAAAAAATGCCAGATTCACGGCATGATTTTTCAAAAGATCCCATTCGCTGTGTTATCGAAGGAGAATGGCTTCATGCCGATAATACCACCCTTGGCGCAGACAATGACATCGCAATTGGGCTGGCTGTTGCGTTGGTTGAAAATCCGAAAGTCTTTCACCCCATTCTGGAATTGCTTTTCACTGTTGAAGAGGAAATTAGTCTTGGTGGTGCTGTGCACTTACCGAAAGGATTTATTTCCGGGAAAATCTTGGTAAATCTAGCTTCAGAAGAAGATGTTTTTATTATCGGTTGTGCGTGTGGAATTAAAAGCAATATTGAGCTTCCGTTAACTTTTTCGCCAATTATGGATAAGGAGCAAGCCTACAAAATAACAATTAATGGTTTAAAGGGTGGGCATTCAGGGGTGGACATTCACAAAAACCGAGCAAGCGCAAATAAATCACTGACTCGATTGTTAGGTGACCTGATTGAAACAGTACCATTCCGAAAAGCGGATATAAGAGGAGGCACAGCCCATAATGCTATTGCTCGTGAGGCAGAAGTCACGACTTTGATTGACAATACGAATAAAACAAGACTCGAAAGCAAAATTGCACCATTTCAACAAGTGTTGATGGATGAATTGATTGGTTCAGTAGATTCTATTAACTTTCGTCTAACTGATGCACAAGCAGAGAACGCTGTAACCGATCTGGACTCAAAGAAAATTGTAGCTTTATTAGAGGCGCTCCCGCATGGGGTGTTCAAAATGTTAACTACCATTGCGGGCTTTGAAGAGACATCACATAATCTTGCAACTCTTGAGATGAAGAATAGTAAATTAGTAATTGTGAGTAGTCAACGGAGTATACTAGATTCCCAATTGGTAGAGATCACAAGACGTATTAGCGCGATCGCTCACTTATCTGGTGCAGAGGTACTCCAAGTTGATCACTACCCTGCCTGGAATCCAAAACTAAATTCCTCTCTCTGGTCCGTGGTTGCAAGATCTATGAACAATTATTTGGAACCTCTGCCCGCATTGAAACCATTCATGCTGGCCTAGAGTGCGGTCAGATTGGGGAGGTTTATGAAGGTGTTGACATGATATCCATTAGTGCAACGATTCGTGATGCCCATTCTCCACAAGAACGTCTTTATATTCCATCATTACAAAGATATGGGAATTTCTAGTCAAACTGTTGAGGTCATACACCATTGATGAATAGAATTTCCTTTTCGGTTAGGGCAATACACAATTACTGGAAAGAAATGGACATTCGCTTTCCATCCGGAAGAGGTAATTTTTAATGATTTTCCACAGCATATTATCTGAACAGAAGGATACAGCATTAGAGACCGCAGATCCACAAGTATACTTTGTAGATCTGAATATGGATCAAATAATTGATTCGATTACAGCCAGTAAACAGGAATACAACCTAAAACCATTTTTCTATACTCCGTTGACCGATATAGACAATGTTCTATATCGCCAGGAAGTCTTCCGAGATCTTGAGAATCAAGAACTATTTATGGCGATTAAAAGATTCGCACAGAATTTGCGTACAATGCGCGAATATTTAACCCAGGCCAACAAACTTTACTACCTGTTTCAAAAAGAAATCTGGTTTGTGGATGCAATCATTATTTATTGCAACGCAGTGAAGGATTTGGCTCAGGATATTAACCTGGCTGATTTGCAATCACGAGGCTTAATTGTTTTCCGAGATTTTTTAAGAACTTATGCTCTTTCAGATCGGTTTAACAAGCTTCTACTTGACGCCCAGCAAGTCAAAGCGGAATTATCCACCATTAAATATTCCATGATCATTAAAGACAGTACAATCAAAGTCCGCCCTTATGAGTCTGAACCAGATTACAGCGCGGAGGTCGAACAAACATTTAGTAAGTTTAAACAGGTGGCGGTAAAAGATTACAGGGTAAAGCTTTCTGATTCAATTGAGATGAACCATGTTGAGGCTAAGGTGCTGGATTTCGTTGCCTTGCTAAACCCAGAAATTTTTATAAAACTTAACGATTATTATGAAAGTCACCAAGATTTTTTAGATGAAACAATTGGCATTTTCGATCGGCAAATCCAATTTTACATTGCATATCTGGAGCATATCGAAATCTTTAAACCCATTGGATTGCAATTTTGTTATCCAAAGATATCCAACCCAGGCAAGGATGTGTTTGATTATGCGGGATTCGATCTCGCGTTGGCTTATAAGCTTAAAAGTGAAGAATCTGCGATTATTTGCAATGATTTTTATCTGGAAGGCAAGGAGCGAATCATTGTAGTCTCCGGACCGAACCAGGGTGGAAAGACCACATTCGCACGTACCTTTGGACAGTTGCATTATCTGACGAGTCTAGGTTGTCCTGTACCGGGAAAAAGGGCGCAGTTATTTTTATTTGATCAGCTTTTTACTCACTTTGAACAAAAAGAGAATATTAAGAACCTCAGGGGAAAACTGCAGGATGACCTGGTTAGGATTTTAGATATTCTGGATAAGGCTACGCCCAATAGTATTGTGATCTTGAATGAGATTTTTACTTCTACAACCTTGACCGACGCAATATTCTTGAGCAAGAAAGTAATGGATAGAATCATTGACCTGGATTTACTTTGCGTCTGCGTCACTTTTATTGATGAATTGTCTCGTTATAATGAGAAAACCATTAGCATGGTGAGTACGGTTGCTCCTGATAATCCGACATTAAGGACATTCAAGATCATTCGGAAATCAGCTGACGGTCTTTCATATGCATTATCCATTGCTGAAAAGTATCGCCTTAACCACAATAATTTGAAGGAGCGCCTGAAATCATGAAAGCATTTCTCCTGTACAAAAATATTGATTTCGATATGAATCAGCCGCTTCCGTGGAATGAACAGGCATTAGTCCAAGATTTAGAGTTAGATACACTTTTCACAGCTATGGCAGTCGATGACAAATTCTTGTATGACGTGATAAAAAAAACCGTTCTAACCAGTATTCATAACACCCCTGAAATAATCCTTTATCGTCAAAGTGTGCTTAAAGATTGCCTGAAAAATCCAACAATTCTCCGAAATATTTACAACATTGTTGTAGAGACTATCGAAAGCGAAAAAAAGATTTATTGGGGGATTCTTAGTAAATATCCAATTGCAATACTGGATCGTTCGGTCGAAGTACTTCAGATGTATATTCGTGCCCTCAAAAAAATACGAGATATTGCCAATGAGTTCTCGGAGCAATTCGTCTCAGAAGGGTTTAAAACCCTTTTTGCAATGCTTAAAAGAGAGCTGAGTGATGAATACTTTGCAGAAATCCAAAATCATCTCCAAATATTGAAATTTCGCGATGGGGTTCTGATCAGTGCTGAGTTGGGAAAAGGTAATAAAGGGATCAATTATGTACTCCGTAATCCTACCAACTTAAGGAAAAGCTGGTTGGAACGTATATTTAACTTGGACAAGACGCCTATTTATTCTTATACAATTGCTGAAAGGGATGATGCCGGCGCCAGGGCTTTATCAGATCTGCGGGATCGTGGGATTAACAATGTCGCGAATGCACTCGCCCAATCCTGCGATCATATTCTCAGTTTCTTTACCATGCTGCGGATTGAATTAGCCTTTTACATGGGCTGTCTGAATTTATCCGAACAGCTTGCTCAAATGGAAGCACCTATTTGCATTCCCACTCCTACGGAAAAAGAAAAACGCATACATAATGGACAGGGTATCTATGATGTCTGCTTGGTTTTGACTCAAAAACAAAAAGCGATCGGTAATGATCTAAATGCTGACAATAAATACCTTGTGATCATCACGGGCGCCAACCAGGGAGGGAAGTCGACTTTCTTACGCGCCATTGGTCTTTCTCAACTGATGATGCAAAGCGGTATGTATGTGCCAGCAGTATCTTTCAGCGCCAATGTGTGCGATCACCTTTTCACGCATTACAAACGTGAGGAAGATACCACAATGATCAGCGGTAAATTGGATGAAGAACTCAGTAGGATGAACGATATTGTCAACCATATCACCCCAAATTCTATGCTGCTGTTTAATGAGGCTTTTGCGGCAACGAATGAAAGAGAAGGTTCGGAGATCGCCAGTCAGATCACAACCGCTCTTCTAGAGGATCACCTTAAAGTATTCTTTGTGTCCCACCTGTACGAGTTTGCTCACTCATTTTACGAAAGAAAACTGGAAAATGCGATTTTTCTAAGAGCTGGAAGGCAAAAAGACGGGAAACGAACATACAGATTGCTCGAAGGGGAGCCATTACAAACCAGTTATGGAAGAGATTTGTATAACAAGATTACCCAAAAGGTTAATATAGCAAGTTGAGTTTGTAGTCTTGTCTATCAAGCAGAACAATTCGACTTATTTGAATACAAGATTCGCTCAAGAATCCATTATACAGATCATACAGGAATCCTCTTATATGGTCTTTTCGTTTGAAATCTCCATTTTGAGTAATGCTTGGACAATATCGCTCCGATCGATTATGCCGATCAATTGTTTCCCACGTAAGATAGCCAGAGGATGTTTACCCTCGTTGATCATCCTTTGGGCAGCATCAAGTAACGTATATTGTTCTGGAACGCTGATCACATGAGGATTCATGAGGTGGTCAACTGGAGTATTTTCCCACCCCCGAAGAAGATTCACCTCCTCTTTCATTTTCATTGGGCCTCCGTAACTAGCGGGAACCGGAAGAGTAAATAGATCACGAATTCCGATAACACCAACGATTTGGTCGTTTTCAGTGACGAACAATGTCTCAACTCCAATTCGGATCATCTCTTCTGCTGCCGATCTCACGTTGCATTTGGGGGAGATGCAGGCAAAATTTTTCCGCATGAAATCTTTGACGATCAACATTCTCTCAGCTCCTTTTCCAAAAAAAGGAAACCATCCACATATTAAAAATAGCTTCTACCAAGATAGACTTTAGTAGAAGCTATTAGCCATTGACGGCAAATATGCGAGCTTCATCACAAGTTACTGAACATTAATGTAATATTATACCTTTCTCTACAATATCGTCAAGAAAATCGAAAGAATAATAATCTCCAGGTGGTAAAAACTGGACAAGGTACTAGCTATCTTGGTTTGCGCACTGCCCGTCAAGAGCCCTTGGCTGAAAAATTCGTTGAGTCTAAATGGGTTTACGTCAAACGCTGTATCATCAAACGCGGTCAAACACTCCCACCAGCCGAATTGGAAATAGCGGGTATGTTGCACTGGGTTGCTTGATTGAACCTCTTCTTGCCATCTCTATAAATTTTCGTGATTATGTCCTAAGAATGCCGTTCTGTTCCTAAGATACCCGTCACTCTGTAATACCACATCTTCAAACCGTCTAAGATCATCATGGCAAGGACGGTGATGATCATCAATATTAAAATGGATTGGAGGGAAACCGCGGCCGTCACCCAGCCAAACGCAGCCATTAGTGTTGCGATAATGAGATTAATTGCTATCATACCGGCGACCCACTTACTGGGTGTAAATGACCAGAACTGATCCCGGGTCCGCGTCATAAGAATGGTGGCCATTGCCGAATAAATCAGGTACAAAAACATTAAGGAACTAATTTGTTCTGGACTTATATGTTGAACATTTCGGTAGAACAAGAGGATCACCAGTCCAAGAGCCAACCAGCCGATGGTAAAAATTGCCGATATTTTGACCAGCCGAGGCATATTCCAATTTTCAGGGACTGTTGTTGGCCATGCGCTGTCTGTCCCTAGCGTTAAGGTAACCATATCATTCATCACAACGATAAAAACAATCAAGCTTAATGAAACCGGAAAAAATCCGGTAAAGATTAATCCAAAGGTCAAAAGCGCAGCCAATTCAGCTGTACGCGCCAGTTTGGTTATTGTCCATGTCATCATCCGCCGATAAACGCGGTGACCGCTATCAATCACTTTGATGATGTCAGACAATTCAGGCTTAGTTAAGACAACTCTGGCAGCCGATTTAGCAACGTCTGTGGCAGTGCTGACCGCAATACCCACATCTGCCTGTTTCAGCGCCGGCGCATCGTTAATCCCGTCCCCGGTCATTCCAACCACCATGCCTAAATTCTGTAGGGCCTTGACAATCTTGTATTTATCTTCGGGGTAAACATTTGCAAATCCGTCGAAATCCAACGGGTTGAACAGTGCATCCTTTAATGTCCCAATACGAGTGCCAATCCCCACCTGCTCGGCAATCGACTTGGCGGTGCCGGCTGTATCACCTGTTAGCATGATGATGCGGATACCCAATGCCTGGATTTTTGCTACTGATTCCTTGGCGTCATCTCGTGGCGAATCCGCCAAGGCAATCAGCCCCTGACAAACCAATCTCCCGCTCTCTCCGGCAGCCACTGCCAGAACCCTGGAACCTTTCGAACTCAGCGAATTAACCTGATCCATAAAATTGCGCGGGATTTCTGCATTCTCAGCAATGACAGCAGGAGAACCCAGTACCACATTCAGTTGATTCCCATTGTGGTTGATCTGAGCCATAGATACTTTCTGAACAGGATCGAAGGCAGTAAAAGACGTTCTCTCAGGCATCCCTAATTTTAATTTTTTTAAAGCCCCAAGGATGGCGATGTTAATAGTGTCATTGGATGTATCGTCACTTGCCGCCGCCGCAAACTTTAGTAATTCTGTATCTTCCAGTTGCCCAAACGGAATCAATTCGGAAATTTCAGGACGATTATTGGTTAAGGTCCCCGTTTTGTCGACAAGCAGAACATTCATGCTGGCAGCTTCCTGAATCCCGCTTAGCCCCGTCACCAGCACGTGTTCTTTGGCTAAATTTTTCGCCTCCAACGAATTTGCCACGACGAAGCTAGAAGGCATGGAGATTGGAATGGTAGCAATAAACAAAATAACCAGGAATGGCAATAAATCTTGCCAAGGCGTTCCCTGGATGAACGCCGTAATTACCAGAATAACTGCGAGAAATACATCCAGGTACGCAAGGTAGCGGACGATGTTGAACAGCAATGTTTGCAGCCGCCCCGGAGCCTCAGCTGTTCGAACCAAGTTTGCGGTTTTACCATACGAACTCGTTATCCCAACTGCGGAAACTCTGGCAATAACCTCGCCGTGGCTAATCGTGGATGCGGAAAAAATAGTTTCATGAGCTTCTTTGGTGACATCAATCGATTCACCAGTTAGTGCAGACTCATTCACACTGACGTTTCCGTGGATAATTTCAATGTCCGCCGGCACAATATCCCCCACTCTGGCGTGCACAATATCCCCGGGGACAAGCTCACGAGCCGGTATTGTCTGCCACGTTCCATTCCTCAAAGTCCGGACACTGATTTGTAGTTGCTGATGCAGGTAGCCAATTGCCTTCTTGGCACGATTCTCTTGGATTTGGCCAATCACCGCAGAAAAAACAAGCAACAAGAAAACAATAGCGGCCTGAACCCCTTTACCCAGGATCAATTCAAATATCATAGCTGCCTCAAGCAACCAAGGGATTGGGCCCCACATTCGTTTTAGGACACCTATGACCGGTCCTACTTCCTTTTCTGGAATTTCGTTATAACCATATTGCATTCGTTTGGCATGAATATCGGCGTCGTTTAAACCCTTCCCTTGGTATGTATTTTCGATACCAGCAGTGTCCTTAGTTTGAGCCATCAAGATTCCTCCACGGTTTCATAATTATTGGTAAACACGATTGGCTTACTCTGAAAGTGTAAATTACTCATGATTTGGTTAAAAAATGGGGTTCCCTCATTTAAATTACCGTTTGGGCATCTATTATTTTTCTCAACCTTTGTATATCTATATCAGGTTTTCCCAAGAAACTATCACGGCCCAAGAAATTAAAGGTTGGCTGCCCCACATTTGAATGTACTTCCCCCGGTTATTGGAAACCGGGTATCTTTCGGGATTCATGTAATGGGAATACCTTAATTCGCTTCATGAACTGGTGTAATATTTCTATTAAACAAAAAAGCTTCTAACCATGTGTCACTCACGTAACAGATAGAAGCTATCAGCCTGGGCAGGCAATTTGGTTAGAGCTAAGCGAGCTTCATCGCTGGTTTGTTTATACACCCAGTTCTATTTAGGGTCAAGAACTATGATTTTGATCACCTATCGGAAAAGGTCGTTTTGATTATCCCGGATCAGTTCCTCACTTCCTCCTTCCCGTAGTTTGTACGGAAAACTGCGGACATGGATAACCGGTGTTCCTTCCGCAGCCTGTCCCATAACCAGTGAAGCTCCAGCGGCCAACTCTTCTGCGGAGGCTATCTGGGTGACGCGCAGCTGGTAACCGAACAGATCGGGTTTGCCGCGCATGTCCACAACCCCAGTAAGACCGCCTGGCCCAATGGTTACACCCACTGTACCATTCTGCCAGGCACGCCCATGCGAATCGATGATCATGATTCCCAGATTACATCCTGAAGCTTGCTGAAGTTGGCTGCGTAACTGCTGGGTAGAACGATCAGGTTTTTCGGGTAAAAGTAAGACCCATTCGCCCTTTTCTGCCACATTAGAATGATCGATGCTGGCATTGACACACACAAAACCCAGACGATGCTCTACGATAATCGTACTCGGGCGTGTTCGTAAGGCATGATTACTCTCCCGCAAGATTAATTCAGTTAAGCGCGGGTCTTTTTCGATTTTTTCTCCAGGTTCGATTGCTTTTAGAGAAGGGTTAACTGTATCCAGATTAATCAGACGACCTTCTGATTTTGACACGATCTTTTGTGCAAGGCCAAGAATATCTCCATCTTCTAAGGTTATCCCGTTTCGTTGGAGTGCATGTTGAATCATTTGGTCCAAGGGATCAACAGGGTGAATAAGAGGAAATGGTGAGAGGGGGGTTAAAGTCAATATTAATTGATCCTCATACTTTTGCTTGTTTGTCATCTTTGAAAAAGGATTGAGGTTTTCCGCGACGGTAGAGATGAATCATAACACCTGGAATCAGACTGCCCAGCAGATATGCACCTTATTCATCACTCGTCCAATCCTCACCTAGAAAAATACGCGATAGACCAACCTGGAATATCGGGGGTCCAAAGAGCAGAAGCAGGAAATTTCGAAGTATTGATTTTTTTCAACAATGTATAAATCAAAAAAACATGAAACCAAAATAGCTGACATAGAGCACAACATGACCACTTGGAAAACTATAATCATTATGATGTTTGAATACATTGACAACATCCACTGCAGGTCGTAGTCGGTGAAGGAGTATTTTAATAACTGTATTCGTCAAAAATGCCAGGTAGGCTCTGATTACACCAACCACCGCTTCCCATCCGAATCTAAGGAGGAAAATGATCAGACTTATCACACCAATGATTAATGTTGCCTGAAATGTATTTCCAATTTCGGTGAAAAAACCATTCAAGAGAAAAACCAGGACGGAGGATAGCGCTGTATAAATTGCGTGATCGCCAGATCGAAAGAAAAATAAGGGGTGGTTCTGGCGAGAAAAGCCAAAACTAGAAACGCAATACTTTCCTCTTCTTAAATTTCTAAGTAATTATGATCGACGGTTTTCAGTTCATAATTCAAATTAAATATCTGCGGGATTCCAGTAGGAATATGTAAATCAACAAATTCTTGGTCAGATAGACCGGTCAAGTGTTTGATCAAGGCTCTCAGGCTATTCCCGTGAGCAATAACCAACACCCTTTTACCTGATTGAATAGCAGGAGCAATGGTTTCAAACCAGCAGGGAAGCAGTCGATCAAGTGTATCTTTCAAACTTTCGGTCAGTGGTAAATCTTTCATGTCCACATCTCGATATCTGGGGTCGTAGCCAGGGAATCTTGGATCTGATCTGTCCAATGCTGGTGGACGTACAGTGAAGCTGCGGCGCCACTGGGTGACCAGGTTCTCCCCGTATTTTTGGGCTGTTTCGGATTTATTCAAACCTTGAAGAGAACCGTAATGACGCTCGTTGAGACGCCATGTCTTTTCAACCGGCAGCCACATGCGATCCAAATGCTCCAGAACAATCCATGCAGTTTGTATGGTGCGTTTGAGAACTGACGTATATACGATATCAAAATCGTATTTCGCATGTAATAGCATGAGAGCAGCTTTGTCGGCTTCTTCAATTCCCTTTTCAGTGAGATCCACATCCGTCCAACCAGTAAAGCGGTTAGCTTTATTCCAAACGCTTTCTCCATGGCGAAGAAGGACCAATTGATAATATTTACCGTTACCAGCTTTATTTATGTCCATAACCTATCTCATACATTAAATGTCTCTACTACAGCTTGCTCAACACCTAAAATATGCACTCATCAGTGACCCAATCAAGATGAGGACTCGGAATACTTTCAAGATCTTGACATTCCGATGTGCACAATTAGCCCCTTCGAGGAGCGCCAATAAATCAACTGGCTCCGTCAACAAAATCTTCGAAAACTGTCTTGCAATAAGTGAGCTATTCTTGGTGAACGAGATGCTAATATCTGCTACTCTGAGTGCGATCCCGTCGTTGGGCCCCTCCCCAAACATTCCAACACAGTGCCCTCTTTGTTGGAATAGCAGGATCAAGTATCCCTTTTGAGAAGGGCTCAGCCGCGCAAAAACGGAACAATACTGAGATTGCCTGTTAACCTCTGACGAGCCAATTGCGTCGATTACCTTCCCGGTCAGGCAAGCCCGGGAATCTTCTGAAATTCCACATGTTTGACCCACTTTGATTGCCGTCTGCAACCTGTCGCCAGTGAGTAAAAGAACTCTGATTCCTTTCTCTTTCAGACCTTGTACAACCTTAATGGCTCCCGATTGCAGAGAATTTTCTAGTTGAATCAAACACAGAAACGAGAGCATGCGTCCAGTCTGAGGTAATATATTAGATGCACATGCTAATGCAATTGCTGTATCCCCATTTTTCGTGATCGAATCAACCGTTGAATTTATGAAATTCCAGAAAGTTGTATCTACATTCTTCCGCTCGCCCATTGCGGTAAGGTAATCTTTGCATTGGTTGAGGATAACATCTGGGTCCCCCTTTATGTAATAGATAACGTCCCCTGTTCGTCGATAACCGCAAACCATCGACCGATTCTCTGGTTCAAAAGGAGCATCATAAATGCGTTCATACTGCTCCCAAAGCTCGGGCAAAACAACTCCCTGGTTTTCGGCAAATTTGATGAGTGCCCGATCGATAGGATTTGCCTGATCGATTTTTTCATAAATCAAGACATCATGGCACATTGCGCAAGCAATTTTAAGTTGATGAAGAGCGCTCTCATCAAGATGGTCAACCACATTGCCCTCCACATATCCGGTCCCATCTGCGAGATAAATATGCTTTACCTTCAAGTCTCGTGTAGTCAGCACACCAGTCTTATCGAAACATAGGATATCCATTTTCCATAAAAGTTCGAATGCAGTTGAGTTACTGATGTGAATGTTGAAGTGCGCAAGTCGTCGGATCTCGCGTTGTACTAGAATGTGCTGAAAAAGATCATCGTTTTGAAGAAGAATTAACGCAAAAGACCAAATAACAGACAAAGCGACATGCCTAAAGTCAACCTCAGACTTCGCGATATAAATACCAAAAGCCAGAAGGAGCAGTCCGACGAGGAGAAGGTATCGAGCTTGGAAGATCAAGATTGGATGTTTCGAGACAAGCTCTCGTTCTTGTTTGAGAATTTTCCCGTATTGCGTTTCTTTGCCAGTCGCAATAACGACACCCTTTCCTGTGCCTTTCATTACCTTGCTACCCATATACAGGTTGACGATCTCGTCGTTTACTTGTTTATGGACTGGTAGGATCTCTCCCGTGATATCAAAATCATCGACCACTAATCCTCTCTCTTCTACAAGATGAAGATCAGCGGGAACAATATCACCCGTCTGCACAACAACTAGATCGCCTTTGCACAAATTCTCTTCATCGATATTAATAAGTTTCCCATCTATTTCGATGGTAACGTAATTCTCATTCAAGATTTCTCTCTGGGTTTTCATTTTCAGATCCACATTGGACACCCTAAGAAAGATTGTTCAAGCATCATAGAAATAATGAAATGCGTTACTTATTGTCAAGTGATCATACACAACTTCGCTATATGATTTTGGAGTCCGGAAGAAATCGAAGCGGTATAAAAGCCAGGTAAACCCTTAAAACCTCAAGCAAAAACTTGTTTGCTGAAACATTCCGAAATAAACTGCAAAGAAATAGCCTCTACCATAACAAATCTGGTAGAGGCTATTAGCTTGTTCAGCAATTCGATTTTCTTTCAGCGAGCCTCATCGCTAGCTATTATTTTAGTTCTGCTATGGTATACCGTCAAGCAGGATTATTCTCTTTTCACTAAGGGTTAATGTAATAACTAACATAGCGGGCCATATTTTTAAGTAACTATGTTGGATTCACTTTAATATTGATCGATCCAAATCATAGATCGTGTGCAAAGTATTGCAGATTTGCCCTTGGAATAAGTTCAAATACTCAAGGGAAGGGTTACATAACCCATATGTGCACCGGGACGTTATGCCCTTCCCAAGAGCTCTAGGATATTCTGGCGGCTGGTGCTAGACCCAAGAAAGGAGGGCGGTGAAATTTTTTAAAAGAGAAAAATGGTCAAATTTTGCTATAATCCAAGAATCCTGAGATAAGTCTTGACGTGAGTCATTGTAAAGGGGTAGAATGAAACCACAATATATAAAGTGCGATGAAGCTCGCTTATAATGGCATACTCTTGTGGCTGATAGCTTCTACTTGGTAAGAACGAGTAGAGGTTTTTTTTAATAATTTAGGCGATGAGGGTTACCGTACAAATGCAGGTGTGGAATCCACTGGAGTCATGCTGACAGCTTCTACCATGTAATTAAGGTGAGGTTGTTTTATGTGGTGTTCTTGATGAGCACGAATATGCTCCTTTATATGTATATGATGCCCCTTCTGGAACAGCCTGGCTGTCCAATATGCCGTGTTCGCAACATGGCCGAAACTCGATACCTGGGCAACCTTCTCCATGAATATGTTAATGATCTTGAAACCCGCGTGCACATTATCGCATCCCTCGGCTACTGCCCGAAACATGCCTGGCAGATGGGTTTGATGGAACGTGAAAAAGATGGGGAGGCAACCGGGAACAGCATCATCTACGAAGACCTGGTGAGCGTGGTGCTGAACCTGCTATTGCAATATGAAAGAGAGTATAAAGCCAGAAAGCATAAGATAAAGCCATGGTTTTTTAATATACCCAATGGATTGAGAGGTCAACCCGTAGATCCACCCGATGAACCTTACGGACCTATGATCAAAAACAAATGCCGTGTTTGCCAGATAGGCGAGAACAACGAAGAAAATTACCTGGAGTTGATGTTAGAAGATTTTTCTCAATCAGAATCCAGGCTACGGGATAAATATCTCCAATCGGATGGTTTGTGTTTATTCCATCTCCGCCAGTCTTTGAAGCTCAAGAAGCCAGCGTTACAAAACGGAGTTCATTTTTTAGTCGAACACAGGCTTGAGACTCTGCCAAAATTATGCCAGGATCTGCGAAATTATACGGACAAGCATGCCTGGAATCGGCACACTGAAGAAATGACCCCTGATGAGAGAGTCGCATGGATCAGAGCAATTCGTTTCTTTGCAGGCAACGAGGGAAATCTCTTACTTCAAGACCTGGCTGGGATTCCTGCAGATGATCGAGAAAATAAGAGTACGACCAGGAAATATGACTGAAAATATGAATGAAGTTCAGAATTGTATGCGCAATTTCATTCATCGAATGGAT
>Ga0315268_10005197_pt1 | contig 14024 bp, 8 predicted proteins | sample C1_top_MG_FD_204535 | JGI IMG/M metagenome (GOLD analysis project Ga0315268, IMG submission 204535) | Sediment microbial communities from Yellowstone Lake, YNP, Wyoming, USA - C1_top | ecosystem: Environmental > Aquatic > Freshwater > Lake > Sediment | place: USA: Wyoming | collected 2017-08-01 | reverse complement strand
TTGAGGACATTGGCAATATTATGCTCGCCAGGAATCCGGATATCTTTGACTGAACAAATGATTTGCTCTTTGCCATCTCGACGAAAAATTATCTTGCCGCCCGAAACAAAGCAGCCGTTCTCGATCGGAAATCTCTTGAGCGAAGTCCAGAATCTCTGCGACGGCACATCAGAGCCCATGGCGCGAGTGAATTTATTATCGCGGCTCAATATGGCGTAATCCTGCAGATTCTGCCAGGCGAAGATATTCTTCTTGGCGCTGGCGTATTCATGGATGTCTTTATAGGTATTAAGATGATCCGGATAGATGTTGGTAAAAACGGCGATGTGCGGCGAGCGCTTGATAGTTCCCATGCTTTCTAAAAGCCAGGAAGATAATTCCAAAACTATTTCTCCACCCTTCTTCACCTGCGGCATCTGCGCCAGCGGTGACTTAGTGATATTGCCGCCTAAGACGGCAGACTTATCGCGAGTCTTGATAAATTCATAAAGCAGCGTGGTCGTAGTCGATTTGCCGCGCGTGCCGGTCACACCGATGATTCTTTTCCTGTCGACAAGTTGGAAAAATATCGAGATGTCTGTTTCAATCGGTATATTATGATCTTGCGCTACCTTCAAATATTTCGAACTCTTAGGCACGCCGGGATTTCTGACAATCAGATCGACTGACTTAAAATCAATCTCGCGATGCTCACCCAAGACAAATTTTATTTTCTTAGTAAGTTTACCCAATCTTTTAATTTGATCAGCCAATTGATCTTTGGTCTTCAAATCAGTCACCGTCACTTTGGCGCCTTGCGACAATAAAAACCTGACAGCGCTGATCCCGCTGCCATCCTCATACGCTCCCAAACCCATAACTGTGACTTTTTTATTCTTGAAATCTAACATGATTTGAATCTAAGTCCATGCACCCTTATCCATCAAAAATATCACCAAGCCGATGATGGCGGAAACTCCGGCCACGATCCAAAAACGCATGACGATTTTGGCTTCCGGCCAGCCGAGCGCCTCAAAATGATGATGGATGGGTGTCGACAGGAACACCTTCTTGCCCTTGCGAAGTTTTTTAGAAATAGTCTGAATGATGACCGAAAGGGACTCGATGACAAACAGGAAACCGATGATCGGCAAAAGAATGACGGCGTTAGTCAAGATGGCGATAATCGCCAGCGTGACGCCTAAAGACATCGCGCCCGTATCGCCCATAAAGAATCTGGCCGGCGGAATATTGAACCATAGGAAGGCCAAGAGGCTGCCGACGATGGCGCCGCAGAAAGCCGCCAAATCGAATTTTCCTTGAGCAAAGGCGATGGCGCCGAATGACGCGAAGGAAACCAAAAGAGTTCCGCCGGATAAGCCGTCGAGGCCGTCGATTTCGTTGACCGAAAATGCCGTCGAGACAATCACGAAGATGACAAACGGGATGAACCACCAGCCGATATTGAAGTTGCCGACGAACGGCACGCGGATCAAGTCCCAGTCCAGTCGGAAATAAAACCAGAAGGCGGCGACGATGGCGATGATCGTATAAACCATGAGACGATGCTTGACTGACAATCCCCCGCCGTAAGGGCCGATCTTCCTGACATTGAGATAATCGTCCAGCATGCCGGCCAAGGCCGCAGCGACTAATGCTCCGAGCGGCAGAAGAGTCTGCGGCCGAGTCAAAAAATTCAGAAAGGTAAAATAATTATCAAAAATCTGCGATAAGTAATAGATGGCGATAGATAAGACGAATACTGTCATCCAGACCAGGATGCCGCCCATCGTTGGCGTGCCGGCTTTCTTGGCGTGCAACTTGGAAAAAATCGGCGCCTTGGCGTCATCGCGGATCTGCTTGCCTAATTTGTACTTATACAGAAAATGCGTCAGCAGAGGCGTCCAAGCCATAGCCAGCGCGAAGGAAATGAAAGTGACAAAAAAAATTTTTACAACGACTGAATCCAGGGGCATAAATTAAAAAATAATTTCAAATATCAAATTTCCAATGTCAAATGAAATTTCAAAATCCGAATGTCAAAATAAAATTGAAATTGATTGGAAATTGGATATTGGAAATTTGACATTTCATTTTACAGATTCATATAAATTATCAATCCCAACGCAGCCAAAATTATGGCATTATAGGCCAAGGCGGAAGAAGCTAAGAATAAGCTTAGAACCCTCTCCTTCAAATACAAATAGAACGACAGGGAATAATTTATCAGGGCGATTAACAGGCCGGAAGCCGGCATAAGAAAAAGCATCGGCCAAGGACCTAATGAGGAAATGCCGAAATAGATATTATACTGCAAAACCACGAACTCGTTGGTATGCCAGAAGAAAATCGGAATCATGATCCAGGCTGTAAGATTAAAGAGCGCGGAAACCGCCAAAGAAATAAAAATCAGCCGATCGCGCTTGGCTGGGCTGGTTTCGATTATTTCCCGAACTTTAAAAAAAAGATTGTTGACAAACATATCTTTTGAGTTAGCTATATGCCGTCATTATAGCCTATTTCAGCCTCCGCTGTCCAATTATTAAAAACATAATCTAAGATAGATTGTCAACTTGACATCTTTGACTACCCGCCGCGGCGGATTGACAATTTCAGATATATATGATAGAGTTAAGTATTCGAAATGATTAATTTATTGCCGCCAAACAATTGGCTAAATTTAGACAAATATGAGTTCAAACAAATTCACAAGCCTTAAAAATTTACTGACGGTCGGCTTTATCGCCCTGTTAATCGCCTTAGCGGCTTTTTCATTCAGCCTATGGCAGACTCCCAATTATAAATCTACAGTAAAATTACTGGCAGTTTTTAACCAATCAAGCATCGATACCTATACCGCTTCCAAGACGGCCAACTATATCACCGGCATCATGGGAGAAGTCATCTACTCGGACTCTTTCATTAACAGCGTCTATAAGAGCGACAGTAACCTGGCTGACAATCTCGGACAAGGCTCTGAGGCCCGCCAAAAAAATTGGAAAAAAATCGTAAAGACCCAGATCCTGGATAATCGCGGCATTATTATTATTGACGCTTATGGCAACGATAAAAACCAAACCAGCGAACTGGCTTCCGCCATCGGTTCTGTCATCGTCAGCCAACATGGCTTATACGATGGATCTCAGGATCGCGTCGCTATTCGCATGATCGATATCCCCTCAGTATATGAAAGCTGGTCCACGACTAAAATTCTCAGCGACACAGGCTTGGGCCTCATCGCCGGGCTCCTGATCGGCTTCACTTTGATCGTCATCTTCCCTAATCATAAGCTGTTCGAATTCAAAAAGAGGAATCAGATTCTTATTAATTTTCCTGCGCCTGCCAGGCAGAATTTTCCCAATATTCCTGCTGCAGAGCCGGCAACGGAAAAAATCAATCACATAGAAGAGATCATGGCCGACAGCTCGGCCGACGGACAATCGGAAAACGCTCCGAACAGGATTTCCAATCCGTGGCTGGACCAGTATTACCAGGAGAACCTGAATGACAAAAATAACTAAATCCAAGCCGCTGTTTTCGCAAGAGAATAGCGGTTTTTGCAGCCAGTATGGCGATAAATAAATTTACAAATACCAGCGCCGCGCGACAGGGATTGTACGAGGAGCTGAGAACAATGAGCCAGACAAAATCCGGCCTGGTCAAAATATTGGCCTATGTTTATTCCGCCTTCATGATCGTGGCGATGATGGCATGGGGCGCCACGCCTGCGCTCTACCTCTCCTTCGCGCTGCTTTCCGCCTTATTCATCCTGCCGGGCGAATATTTCTTCGGTCTGTCCCTGATCATCGTGCTGACAATGGTCTTCGAACGATTCTTCACGCTGCAAGGCTTGACGATCGACAAGACAATATATAAATTCTATCTGCTTGATATCGTCATCTGCCTGAGCTATCTGGCGCTCTTTATCAATCGCAAAATTTACCGCCAAGTCAGCCGGATCGTCTTCGGCTGGCCGGAAAAATTGCTTATCATCTGGCTGATCATCACGGGCGTTTATCTGGTCCGCAGCTTCTACGACATCAACGCTGATTTCGCCATCGCTTTTTCTTCTTTCAAAAATTATTTTTTCTATCCGCTTTTATATTTCTTCATCATTTTCGCCATCGATAACGGCAAGAAATTAAAAGATACGGTCCACTTGATGCTTTTGACGGCAGTCGGCATCATCGCCTTCATCTTCATCGGCTTCATCAATGGCCAGGGCTTATGGACCGAGTTCACGCCGCTTTCTACCGTCGGAACACGCTACCTGGCCGGCACGCACGCCTTCTATCTGACTTTGGCCATAGCCATGAGCTTGCCGTTACTTCTCTACAAACGGCTAAGGAATATTTATTTTGCCTTGGCCGTTATGGGCTTTTGGATCGTAGGCATCGCGGTCTCCCTGATGCGGCATTTATGGCTGGCGCTTTTAGCCGCCTTATTCGCCACGCTGATTCTCCTGAACAGAGAGTTGAAGAAAATCTATGTCTCCTATCTGTCCCAAGCCGGGCTGATTATGGCAACGATACTGGCCGTCATCATCCTTGCTTCCAGCTTGCTTTATTTCCAAGGATCGATGGACAAGATTTATACTGATCTTAACGCCTTATCCTCACGCATCGCGACAGTGACCGATATCAGCTCGGACACTTCCATAGCCTGGCGGCAAGACGTCTGGCAAGATGCTGGCAAGGTCTGGATAGCCAACCCCGTTTTCGGCGCAGGCTTCGGCCATTCCATGCTTGTCGACAGCGGCACTTATCAGACATTCGAAGAAATCAGGAATATCCACAATTCGCCTTTGTCCATCGCCGTTCAAATGGGATTGATCGGCCTGGCGTCATTTCTGGCTTTCATTATCGCCGTTATTATCAGTTCGATCAATAAAATATACAAAAATGAGGATTTGAAGCCTTACTACATCGGAATTTTGGCCGCTATTTCCGTCTATCTCGCCGCGTGCCTGTTCCAACCATATCTCGAAACTAATATGATGGGCATCTGGCTCTGGATTCTGCTCGGACTATTGAGAACGTCCAGCATCAAAAAAAGTTAATTATGAGAATCCTGCAAATCAACAAATTTTTTTACCCCAAAGGCGGCACGGAAACTTACGCGCTGTCTTTGATCGACCTCCTGAAACGCAACAATCAGGAGGTGATTTGCTTTTCCCAAAAGAATCCGAAGAATGTTCCCTGTTTGGAAGAGCCGTATTTCATCGATGATCTGGATCTGTCGAAATTCTCCTTGACTGCCTTGCTGAAGCTGCCGCGCATCTTCTGGTCATTCAAGGCGCGGCGCTTAGTCAAGAAGTTAATTGCTGTGAAGCGCCCTGACATCGCCCATATCCATAACATCTATCATCAGATCTCCCCTTCCATCTTGCCGCTTTTCCGCAAAGCGGGAATACCCGTCGTCATGACAGTACATGATTTCAAACTGATCACGCCGAGTTACACCTTGCGCGCTGACGGCAGGTTTCTACCGCACAGGAATTCTCCCTTGATCGCCTTCATCTTGAATCTGGAATTCGCCTGGCACAACTGGCTGAATCTTTATCGCAATAATATCGATTTGTATATCGCGCCCTCGCAATTCGTCAAAGACAAATTGACCGAAAACGGCTTTGACGCCGAAAAAATTTCCGTCATTCCCCATTTCCTGGCGGAAGAATTCCATTTGTCCAAAATTGCTGGAGACACGACAGAAGATCAGGCCGACCAATTTAAGCATGAAAAATACATCTTGTCTTATGGCCGTTTAGACGAAAGCAAAGGCTTCGATGATCTGATCAAGGCATACGCGGAAATCAATGTCTTCGGCTTAAAACTGAAGATCGCCGGCGCCGGACCTGATAAAACGCATTTAGAAAAGCTGATCAAAGATCTGTGTTTGGAAGATAAAGTAGAACTCGTAGGACAGAAAACAAGAGAGGAAATAATCGACCTGATCAGAAACGCCAAAGCCGTCATCAATTGTTCCAAACTTCATGAAACATTCGGTTTGACAGTGCTTGAAGCAATGGCATTGGGCAAACCGGTCGTTGCTTCCAAAGTCGGCGCCATTTCTGAATTGATCGATGACGGCAATAACGGCCTGCTGTACCAGGTTTCCGATGCCGGCGATCTAAAGAACCAACTGGCAAGGATATTATGCGATGAGAAATTCAGAAATAGATTGGGAGCCGCCGCCAAACTGACCGCTTCAGCTTACACCGCGGAAAATCATTATCCGGAACTGCTTCAGGCATATAGCCAAGCGATTGAAAATTACAAAAAACCGATCCGCTGGGTCAGTATGGGCTTGGTCAATCTGATCACTTTCTTAGTCATCAGCGCTTTGCTGGTCGTGCCGTTTTACCGAATCATGATCGAAGACAGTTTGGCGCTCAACGGTTTAACGCCCGGTTATCCGCGCCTGGTGAATCTGTACTGGAAAAATCCCGTCACCATGGCCGACGCAGCGCAGCTTGCCAAGTGGAATATGCTGGTTCTGGATATGCAGACCCAGACTAACAGCGCCGACGCTATCAGAGAAATCAGGCGATTAAATCCAAGTATTATAATTCTGGCATACACGACAGCCAATGAAATGCCGGCCGGACGTCTCAAAGATGTCGAGCCGTCGGGCTCCGGCTTATGGCACGAACTGGCTTCAGGCGATCAGAACGTCTGGCATCTCAAGACCTATCAAGGCAATGACGTGGTTTTCTGGCCAGGCAATGTCATGATGAATTTAGGCACCAAAGACGGCAATGGTCGGACTTATGCGAACTATCTGGTGGATTTTTACGATCAAAAAATCATGGCGAGCGGTTTATGGGACGGCTTGCTTTTCGATAACACTTGGCAGAACGTGACTCAAGTCAGCAAGGACATCGACATCGATAGCGACGGCAAGCCTGACAGTATTGATAAGATTAATTCTCTTTGGCAATCAAATTATTCCAATTTCTTCAGCCTGCTGAGAAAACGCCTAGGCTCTCGGGTAATCATAATCGGCAATGGCGACGGCGCTTATCAGTCATATTTGAACGGCCGCATGTTCGAAGGTTTTCCTGAATTTTGGGAAGGCGGCTGGACCGGCTCGATTCAACGCTACAGCCAAACCGATGTGACCGGCTATCAACCGCGCATCAACATCATCAATTCCGATACTAATAACACCGGCAATAAGTACGATTATCAAGATATGCGCTACGGCCTAATGAGCGCGCTCTTGTTCAACGGCTATTACAGCTTCGATTACGGAACCAATCTGCGCGAGCAATTTTGGTGGTACGACGAATACGACGCCAAGCTCGGCCAGCCGATCGGCCCGGCCAGAAATATCCTCAATCAAGCGCCGGGCATCCAAGCCGGGGTCTGGCAAAGGGACTTTGCCAATGGCATCGTCTTAGTCAATTCCACGGACAAGCCGCAGAACATATCCTTTGACGCTGAATACGAGAAATTGCGCGGCACGCAAGATACGCAAACCAATAGCGGCGCCATCATCAACAAAATCACTTTGCCCGCTCATGACGGCATAATCCTTCTGAAGCCGGCCGATAATATCGATAATGGCAATTATGTCAACGGCGCTTATGCGCGCGTCTTCGACGATGCCGGCAATATCAAGCGAGCCGGATTCTTCGTCTATCAGCCGGCATATGACGGCGGCGTTAACGTCGAAAAAACCGATCTTAACGGCGACGGAAAATTGGAGACATTGATTGCGGATAAGAATTCATTAAAGCTGTTCGATTCTAACGGCACGTTGCTGAAAACAATTTATCCATATGGCGATAAGTTCCAAGGCCAAATCAATTTCAACGTTGCGACTCCGGATGCCAGCGGCAAAATTCATATCGCCACGGGTCCGCAGCAAGGCGGCTCGAATTTAATCAAAATATTCGACAATAATCTTAGCGCTACGGGTCGGCAATTCAACGCCTATTCCCCGCTATGGAGCAATCTCGGCGCGTCAGTCGCCGCTTGCGATATTAATGGCGACGGAAGCACAGAGATCATAACCGGAGCCGGCTTCGGCGGAGGACCGCATGTCAAAGTTTTTGACAATCAAAATAAATTAATTGCCGAATGGTTCGCTTATGGCTTGAATTTCAGAGGCGGAGTCAATGTCGCTTGCGCCGATGTCAATAACGACGGCAAAGCTGAGATCATCACCGGCGCCGGCCCGACGGGCGGTCCGCATGTCCGCGTCTTTAATGCCAGTGGCAAGCTACTTTCGCAATGGTTCGCCTTTGACTCGAACAAAAGGAATGGCGTCAGAGTCGCAACCGCCGACATCGATGGCGACGGTAAGCCCGAGATTATCGCGCTGAATCTTAACGTCTTTGGGAAATAAAAAATTTTATGTTAAAAAATCGCTTCCACAAATACTATCATCCGAAAAATAATTATTTCTTTCTCCACATCGCGGTGGATGCGATTTTAATTCTCGCATTCGGCTCGATCTTGGCTTACAATATTTATTTCATCGGTCATCCGGTCAAGTCATCGATTACGAGCGGCTACTTCGCCATGCCGAAGCAAAACCATTCCGAAAATATTTCCGCCTCTACTAACAGCGAAGAAATCGCCAAACAGAAAATCCTGCATGAGCTTAAATTGTCCGCAATCTGCCGCTACACACTAGCCGAAGGCGATCAACTGGGCGTCGGTCCCCTGCCGCCAAAAGTCGGCGAGACGACGAAATATTGGATCTTCTTATCACCGTCAACGAATTACTTCGACGTGTCTGATGTGATCGTAACGGCGAAGTTGGCGGATAATGTCGTCTTCACCGGGCGTACTTCAGCTGTCAGCGAAACCGGCATTATTTATGATGAAGCCAGCCGGCAGATCAGCTGGAAAATCTCCAGATTATCTTTCGCCACTGACGCCTCTATCCCGCCTGGCGCGGCCTTTGAGATTGCATATTTACCAACGTCTGCTCAGGCCGGTAAAACAGCCGAGCTGCTGACCGATATCAATATTTCGGGCCAAGACTCGGTTTCATCAGTTCAAATCAGCAACAAAGCTCCGGATTTAAGCACTAGAATTAAGGAGGACCAGAACGGCGGAATCATATCCGAATAGCTAATATTGGCTAAAATTGGACAATATTTAGGCAAAAATGTTTTGAAACATTTTTTTATTATTTTCTTGACATTTGCTAGATTGTTTGATATAATAGTCTATTACTGCAAAGAGGTAAAAAGGAGAGGTCTTTGACAATATGAATTAATGAAAATGTTTTTTTGTTTTGCTGTTGATACGAAAATCCAACCCACGCTTACGCCGAAATGTCGGCGAGGCAAACAAGGAGATCCGAAATGAAGAAAGTAATCAGTGGTTTTTTGGCGATGAGCGCAGTTATCTTTTTGATCGGCTGTCCGGCACCATCGAAGCCGCATCTGCGGGCTGTACTCCACACGGAAGACAGCCATGGCAATTCGACTGTCACCGACCTGCCGCAGATTTCCGAGGTTGACGCGCCCGATGGCGCGCTCGTGACCTACGAGAACGGCGGCGGTTTCGGCTCGGCTGAAGCGACGATCTATTTGGACAATGTGCCAAATCCGATCGTGCAGCCAGTGACGCGAGCAACTAAGGAGGCGGAAATCGGCGATCAGAAAAGTTCTGAAATAATCATCGCTGCGGCACTGATCGGGATTTACGCGTCAACTTGCGTAGTGAATGAGGGCACCAACTCATTCGACATCGCCGTACCATGTGGCGATAATCTCGTCACCTTGGTACTTAAAGTTGTCGGCGAGGACGGCAGCTACTGCATTACCACATTTCGCGGACGCGCCTACAATGAACCGCAACCAACGGTCGGCTATCATCTTTCGACGATGGTATCGCCTGTAGGTTCTGGTGGCATCTCAGTTGATCCCAATCTGACTTCGTATGATGCCGGGACAGTAGTGAATTTGGCCGCTTCAGCCAATGCCGGCTGGGTGTTTGATCACTGGACAGTAAACAGTGTCGAATCAGCCAATCACAACGCGGATGCGCAAGTGAAAATGGATAGCGATGTTCAAGTGATTGCTGTCTTCGCTAGTTCGGCTCCGTCCGACACAACGCCGCCAATTATTACGCTGAATGGCTCGGCAACGGTTAATCTTACTATCGGAGTTACCTGGTCTGATCCAGGCGCTACGGCTTATGACGCTATCGATGGCAATGTGCCAGTTTCCATAACTGGCTCAGCCAATACGTCTGTCGCGGGCAATTACACGCTGACCTACACTGCTAGCGATAAGAGCCATAACACGGCAACGAAGACGCGAACAGTCTTCGTTAGCGCTCCTCCGACCGACACTACCGGCAAGGTCATCATCGACCTGACGACCGCGGCGGGAATTGTAAGCTTCAAGGCGACTGCGCCTGACGGCTACGCGCCTGCCACTTTCGGCGGTATCGGCGATCAGAGCCAGATCAGCTCGCTCGGCTTACAGCTGTATTACACATCGGCGGTGAGCGGCCTCTGGACTGACCGGCAGACTTTCAGCTTCAATGGCTGGCCCTGCACCGGAGTATTCACCAAAATCAGCGGCAAGACGTTGCGTTTCGAAGTCGTCGCCAACTCCAACCAATCGGCTGGATGGGGCGATCCGAACAAGCTTATCGTCCGGCTCGACGGCGTAATCGTCACTCGACTGACGAACGAAGCAAATCAGACGGCGTACCAAGTCAAGCTGCCGTAATCAGCACTTTACCGCCCTTTCGCTACCAAGCGCCCGAGATTTCTCGCGGCGCTTTTATTTTTACCTAATTTTAGATAAAATTAAACAAAAATTTATACACATTTCTGTGGACAAAATCATTGACAAATAGGCAATTATGTGATAATATTACGGATTGATACAAATATATTATGAGAATCGCATTTATCGGGCAAAAAGGCATTCCGACCAAGCAAGGCGGAATCGAAAGGCACGTCGAAGAACTTTCCACCAGGCTGGCTAGCTTCGGCTTTAACGTCTCTGTCTACAGCCGCCCAGGATACACCAGCGACCAGCGCAAATCCCACGATTTCAAGGGCGTTAATATTATCAATCTGCCCTCAATCAACAGTAAGAACCTTGACGCCATCAGCCATACCCTTTTCTCCTCAATTCACGCCTTATTCCAAGATTACGATGTCATCCACTACCACGGCGTCGGCCCGGCTCTATTATCTTTCATCCCGAGAATCTTCAAGCCGAGCGCTAAAGTCGTCGTCACCTTTCATTGCCTAGATCGCGAACACCAGAAGTGGGGCAGATTCGCCAAATGGATGCTGACGCTCGGAGAAAGGGCTGCCTGCATCTTTCCTCATGAGACGATCACTATTTCCCGAGCGCTGGAGAAATATTGCCAGTACAATTATCAAATCAAGACAAAATACATCCCCAATGGCGTCGCGATCAGCCAGAATGAAAATCCTGCGGCCTTAAGCGACCTGGGATTAGAGAAAAATAATTACATCGTCGCAATTTCCAGATTAGTCAGGCATAAAGGCGTCCACACCTTGATCAAAGCTTACGGCCAATTGTCGACAGGCAAAAAGCTCGTCATCGTCGGCGACGGCGCCAAGACGGAAAGATATGTCGGCGAACTGCGCGAACTGGCAAAAAATAATCCTAATATCATTTTTGCCGGCCAGAAATCCGGCGCCGATCTGACTGCCCTATTCAGGAACGCTTATTTGTTCGTCCAACCTTCGGAAACTGAGGGCTTGTCTATTGCGCTCTTAGAGGCTATGGCTTACGGCGTGCCGGCCATCATCAGCAACATTGAAGAGAACCAAGAAGCCGCGGAAAATCTGGCCTTAGAATTTGTTAATAAAAGCCCGGAAGACTTGAAACGCAAACTTATGTATGCGCTAGATAACGAAGATATCATCCAGGCCTTGGCAGCTCGCGCGAAGATTCGCGTCGAGCAGAATTACGATTGGAAAAATATCTCCGAAAGCACTGCCGACTTGTACCGCGAGCTTGCTGCTAACGGAGAACTGGTCTTGACAGAAGCGAAATAAAATATATTTCTTAAACTCCGAAGCATCCGCTTCGGGGTTTTGTTTTGTTTCAAAACACTTTTTGTGTTATAATAATATTATATATTAACTATTTTTCTTTCGTCATTCCAGAATTTTATTTCAGTTGTCATTCCCGCGAAGGCGGGAATCCAGGTTAAATTGAATTAGATATAAAATTAGAATTAGCCTGGATCCCCTCCTACGAGGGGATGACAAAGGGAAAACCAACCTGGATACCAGATATTTCAATGGTTACATTGAAATTCCAGGATGACGAACGTTGGGTAGCGTATCATTTTTCTTAATTCGAAATTCTTAATTCTTAATTGATTCCGGTATGCTTAATCAAAAAGATTTGGAAGAAATCCTTATTTCCAACAAAATTCTCGATGAAAAGGAATTCAAGGATTACTCAAAAAAGGCCAAAGATGCCAATGAGAAGCTGGAGGATTACTTGATGGAAAAAAAGGTGATTGCGCCGCAACTCCTTTACGAATCAGCCGCCAAATTCTACAAATTCCCCTACATTGATCTCAGGGATCAGACAATCAGGAAAGATATTCTTTTCATAATTCCCGAAATTACGGCCAAGGCGCACCGGACCGTCGCTTTCGATAAGAATGACAAGGAATTGAAAGTGGCAACCTTGGATATTTCCAATATCGAATTATTCGATTTCCTGGCCAAGAAAACCGGCCTCGAAGTCAGCCTGCATTTGACCTCGCCGGAAAACATCAAAGAAGTCCTGAAGCAATATCATAAAGGCTTGTCGGCCGAAATATTAGGCGAAGAAACTGAAACCCCCGAAGGCGAAGAAAAGCCGGAAAATCTTAAAAATCTGGCGCAAGATCTGCCCGTGGTTAGAATCGTCGATACTTTGCTCGAATACGCGATTTTAGAAAAAGCTTCGGATATCCACATCGAGCCGACTGATCAGGAAGTCACGGTCCGCTACCGCATTGACGGCATCTTGCGCAAGGTCATGACCTTGCCGAAATCCGCCCATGCCGGCATCACCGCCCGCATCAAGATTTTATCCAACCTGAAATTAGATGAGCATCGTCTGCCGCAAGATGGCCGCTTTAAGATCAAGACGCCGGATTACCAAGTCTCTTTCCGCGTTTCCATCATCCCGACTTTCGACGGCGAAAAAACCGTCATGCGTCTTCTGCCCGACACCGCTCAGCAGATGACTCTGGAACAACTTGGCTTTCAGCCATTGCCTCTTGAGATCGTCAAAAGGAATATCGATAAGCCGCATGGCATGATACTCGTCACTGGCCCGACCGGGTCAGGAAAAACAACCACGCTTTACACCATGCTGCAGATCTTGAACAAGCCTGAGGTCAATATCTCAACGATCGAAGATCCGATCGAATACAAAATGCCCGGTGTCAACCAATGCCAGGTCCAGCCCAAAATCGGCTTCACTTTTGCGGCAGCGTTGCGCGCTTTCTTGCGCCAGGATCCCAATATTATCCTGGTCGGAGAAATCCGCGATAACGAGACCGCCGACATCGCCATCAACGCGGCCATGACCGGCCACTTGGTGCTTTCCACCTTGCACACTAATGACGCCGTTACCGCTATCCCCCGCTTACTCGATATGGCGGTGCCGACTTTCTTGATTGCCAACACGATCAATATCATTATTGCCCAGCGCCTGGTCAGGAAAATCTGCAAGAACTGCATCGAGAGTTACAACCTGAACGCCAAGACTTACGCTGAATTGGAAAAACAATTCAATATCCCCGATCTGGAAAAGACTTTGGGCAAACTCGGTTATCTGGGCAAGCAGCAGAAGCTGAAGGAGGTGCTGTTCTACAGGGGCAAGGGCTGCCAAGTCTGCGGCAACAGCGGCTATAAGGGTCGCCTGGGCATTTACGAAATCATCGAAGTCGATGATAAGATACAGCAATTGATTCTGCAAAAAGCCTCCCGCGACGAATTGCAAAAAGCGGCAGTCGCAGCCGGCATGATTACCATCCCTCAGGACGGCTTCATCAAGGCAAGTCCGGCATCACCTCGAT
>Ga0315268_10005196_pt1 | contig 14025 bp, 12 predicted proteins | sample C1_top_MG_FD_204535 | JGI IMG/M metagenome (GOLD analysis project Ga0315268, IMG submission 204535) | Sediment microbial communities from Yellowstone Lake, YNP, Wyoming, USA - C1_top | ecosystem: Environmental > Aquatic > Freshwater > Lake > Sediment | place: USA: Wyoming | collected 2017-08-01 | reverse complement strand
AGGCGGTGGAATGACGTTACTCAAAAGTCCAAGAGCGGTGCGTGTTGGCGCAAGAACGCTTCACACAACGCGCGCCAACCAGAAGCGCACTACAAGGAGGATGCCCATGACCTCAGCCCATTCCGGTGAGGACCAAGTCCTATGGCCAGTGGTCATCTTGTACAACGTGGACTCGTCGTGGACAGACGCCGAAGTCATCGAGGCCGAGCAGTATTTGGCGACGATGGCGAACGCGCTGACTGAGCATGGTCACCCGGTCGAGCTGGCGCAGGTTCGCCGCAATGTGGCCGAGCCGCTCAAGCAATTCGACCCGCGCGAGCACATCGTTTTCAACTGGTGCGAAGGCGTGGACGGCGTGCCGCGTTCGTATGATCGTATTCCGCCTGTGCTGGAAGAACTGGGCTTTGCCTACACGGGGGCGACGGCATGGACGCTGGCCAAGACGCAGGACAAGGCAGCGTCCAAAACCATTCTTGACGAGTTGGGCATCCCCACGCCCGCGTGGCGCACGTTCAATTCGCCGGACGAGGTTCAGGACTGGAACATTTTTCCTGCGATCGTCAAACCGGCCGCTGAGCATTGCAGCTTTGGCATTACGGATGGCGCAGTGGTATCCCACCTGGATCAATTGCGCGAGCGAGTCGCCTACATCGTGGGTACTTACGACGGGCAGGCGCTCGTCGAAGATTTCATCGTGGGGCGCGAGTTTAACGTTTCGATCTGGGGCAATGGCAAGCCGGCTCCCCTGCCGTTGTACGAGATTGATTTTTCCAGTATTCCAGATCCGCAGCGCCATGTGGTGGATTTTGATGCCAAGTGGACGAAAGGCTCGTTCTCGTATGAGCACACGCCCTCACGCTGCCCGGCCGAGATAGAAGACGAGGTGGCCGAGCGGATTCGCAGCGCGGCGATGGGCGCTTACCGCGCGCTCCGTTTGCGAGACTATGGCCGGATTGATATGCGTGTCCGCGATGGTCAGCCTTACGTGGTGGATATCAATTCGAATCCGGACATTACGATTGACGGCGGGTTCGCCAAGACGACCGAAGCCGCGGGATACAGTTACGGCGCGGCCATCAGCCGCATTATCAACTTTGCAGCGCACCGCGGGTTGAGTTGATATTGCACAGTCAAATCAATCGGGCCGGTGAGACGACTCTCACCGGCCCGATTTGCTTCTGATGCGTGATGGCGTTGTCACTCATCGGGCCGGGGCAACCGCAACTCTAAAATATCTATTCCGTGCTCCCGAATCTCTTCGGGATGCTTGAGGTCAACTTCGAGGTGATAGCCCGCCGCGGTCAGCGCATCGAGCGCGCGGGAAACGGTCGGCGTCATCACTTCGACCATGACCTTGCCGAGCGTGGCAGCGTGAGCGCGCAATGCCCGAGCTAGCCGGGTAATGCCTTCAGTTGAGCCGTCCAACGAGGTGACGCCCAGCCTGTCCCAATCAGGTTCGGTCTCTGTCAAACACCACGCGCAGACGCGGCCTGTTGCATCACGCACGCCCATCAGGTCGCCGCTATCCAGGCGCTTGGCCAACTGCTCGCGCGTCAACTCAAAGACTTTCCACATATAGACATACACGCCGCTGGTTGCGCGAACCAAGTCCGAGTCGCGCGCAATCTCCCACACGGCGTCCCGGTCGGCGCTGGTCAGACTCTCTAGTCCGGCGACCGGCTCATCCAGTTTCTCTGCCACGCGCTCGACGAATCGCGTCAGCACCTGAAAGCCCGCGCGCTCTGCAATGCGGTGTGAGCCGTCGTTGCGGATGCCGGTCGCGTAACGCATCACGTGGCCGCCCAGCTTTTTCGCCAGTGCGACCTGATAGGTGTTCATCGCCTGGCCGATACCCTTGAGCCGGTGCGCAGGATCAACGCGCAGCCCTTCCATCCACCACTGGCCGTTGCCCACCCAGGCGAGTTTGGCCAGCACGACGACAACGCCGTCCAGCTCGGCTACGGTGAACTCGCCTTGCGGGTCGGCCAGCCATCGCTCCCAGACTTGAGCAATGTAATCTCCGTCATCGCCCCACGTGTTGGCCGTGATTTCCAACATCCGCCGTCTGTCTTCAGGGCGGGCGGGGCGGAAAGTGAGATGACCCGGTTGATTCGCTTCTTGCACGACTACCCTAGTCCCATCGCCTGCAGTGCGGCGCGCACATCAGGCTTTTGATCTGCGCCAGGCCACAGCCAGCGGGGAGAGATATAAAAGCCTTTCAACACAGCCATCTTGCACCTCCCTTCATCGTGCGGGCGACGGAATCCCGCGCAAAATGCCGGCGTCGTTCAGCGGCCAGTAAGCCAGCCTGGCTCGACCGATGAGCTTGGTCAGGGGGACCGGCCCCAACCGGCGCGAATCCAGGCTGCCGCCCGCAGTGCGATTGTCGCCCATCACGAACACGCTGCCTTCCGGAACATGCACCGGCGGCGTATTCCCCACCGTCGGCCCGCTGACGTAAGGCTCAGTCAACGGGGCGCCATTGACGAGCACGCGCCCATCGCGCACTTCAATCTTGTCGCCCGGCAGGCCGATCACACGCTTGATGAGCGGCAGCGGTTCACCTTCGACGGGAAAGACCACAATGTCTCCGCGCGATGGCAGCTCGATGTGATACGAGACCTTGTCCACAATCACGCGCTCATAGTCATGCAAGCTTGGCTCCATGCTCTGGCCGTAAACGATGGTCGGCTGAATAAAGAGCTGGATCACCAGCGCGAGCGCTATACCCAGTAGCAGGCTCTGAGCCAGTTCGACAATCTCTTTCCACAAAGACTGTTGTGGTGGAGCAGGTGGTTGTGTATCTAACATTTGCTTGATCTCCCCAAAAGGGTTTGTCACCTGCTCCATCTTACCGCCAAGACGCCGCTCGTGCAAGCCCACAGAAGCAACGACCGCCCTCACTTGGCGGCCTCGAGCGATGTCGCCAGTTCGTCGGTGATTGCTTTGAGCGCAGGCTTTTGCCTCCCCAGGTTTCCCAGATCGCTGATCGCATCGTCTAGCATCGGGGCGCGGTCGGCTGACTTGAGCTTGCTTGCAGCTTCGAGTCCGGCGGCATAGCTTCGCCGCGCGTTCGCTTCATCGTCCGACGCCAATTGAGCCAATCCCTTGACAAAGTACAACGTGGGATAGTCGGGGTTGAACGCAATGCCCTTGTCCATCATTTCGACGGCTTGCGAATACTTGACTTGGAGATAGTACGTCCAACCCAGCTTGAGATAAGCAATGGCTGCCAAATTGGCATCTTGATTGCGTGTGGCCTCGTCTTGCGCCAACCCGTATATGCGTGTCGCGTCGGCGACGAGGGTGATGCAATAGGCTTCACGTTGAGACAACCCTTCGGCAGTGTCCAGGCGTTGAAGGTTGACTAGCTTCAAGCCTACTGCCACGCGCCAATACAGCGTCGTATGATCGTTCGGGCGCAGCGCGTCCGAAGATGAAAGATCGGCATACGCCCGCTCGAAGGCTTCGACGGCGCGTGATGACTGTTGCGTCTGCTGATACTCGACGGCCAGCACATAACCGATCCGCCCGCGCAGTTGTATGTAATCGGCGTTGGAAGGCTCGGCGGCGATAGCTTTGTCGTAATAAGCGATAGATCTTTCGAGCCACTCGATGGTGTTGGTGCCTCTGCAATTCGCCATGATGTAACTCAGTTGCCCCAGCTCGCGATAGTAAAAGGCTACCGTCTGATCCAGCACAAAACGCTGCGCTTGAGCCGCTTGAGCGCCGCGTTCAATATCGCCGATGGCGAGTTTGATGGTGTCGGTATAGAGCGCCACGTCCTTTTCGGTGGCCGATGAGCTTGTGCACCTGGTCATGTAAGTGCTGATCAGCCAGCGCGCGTTGCCCGCCGATACCGCGTACTGCGGATTATTGAATTCCAGCGTCGACGCTGCGGCATAGGCATCCAAGGCTCGCTGATAGTATGACCTGGCCGCGTTTCGGTTGTTTTGTTTTGACTTGAGGTCGCCTAACTTGAGCTCCGCCCAACCCAGGCCGTTCTGTGCATCGGCGTTTTGAGAGTCCAACTGCGTTGCCGTATAAAAATTGCTGGCCGCGATTTCGTATTCCTGCTGCGCCCGGGTCGGATCAAGGTAGACCCGGCTGGACGAATTGTAATTCGACTCGGCCAACTTGAAATGCGCCCAGCCAATCCCGTTGTAGGCGTCGGCGTTTTGTGGAGCTATTTGGAGCGCGTGCAGAAAATCTTTTTCTGCGATGGAAAAAGTCTCGCGCGCTTCCTCTGTTTGGCCTTGACCCAGAAGCAACTGGCCGAGCGCGCTATAGACCACGCCGCGCCTCAAGATGTATTTGGCAGCATTACCTTGCAGCTCGATGGCGCGAGTATAGGCGCTGATGGCCAGATCGAACGATGCTTGCTCTTGTTGAGACAGGCTGCGTTGGGAGTTGGGATCGGTCTGAATCATGAGCCTGTCCTCCAGGCTCGCCGCCATTCCCTCGTAAGCTAGCCCGAGGTTCGACCACACCGCAGGCTGGCGCAGGTTGATTTGAAGTGAAGTCGAGTAGGCTTTGATTGCCTGATCCCATGCCCCACCTTGACTGTATACCGCGCCAAGTCCGTTATAGGCCGATGCATCTCTGGGATTGAGTTCTAACGCGCGGGTATAAGCAGCCATTGCACGATTATTGTCGGCGCGCGCGCGCGCCACGTTGCCGGTCAGCAAGGCGTCGTAACTCATCAGCTCGCGGATGACGAGCGGCGCGGCCATGACCAACACTACTACGCCCAAAGCCAGCATGCCCCATCGCACCGGCAGCGGATAGGCGGGTGTGCCGGACAGTTCTTGTCTTAGGAGGCGTTGCCATCGGCAGCGATAGATAGTGACTGCTCCGATCCATACCAGCCAGATTGCCAGCAAGCTCACGAGAATATCGGGGCGGCCCAACGACAAATGGTACACGCCCAGGTTGATGAATGATACGCCGGCCAACCCCAGCCCTACGCCGATGACGACCCAGGGCATCCGGCTACGCGGATGGAAAAACGCGCGCACGCGCAGAGGTGCGATGACCAGCCAGGCGATGAGTGGAATGAGCAGCCCAAGATAAATCAACACACGCAAGTCGGCCAACGCATAGTGGTCCAGAATAGGGAGAGGCGCGCTCAGCAGGTCGGGCGCGAGGTAGCCAGTCAACACAAACAAGGCGAGGTAGATCGCGTTGGCGATCAGCAAAATGCCAGGAACGCTGCTCGTCAACGATGTGCCCAGCTTCACGCGCGGCGCCGATGGGGAGAGTCGTCCGGCGATATTTTGGACCAGTGCGGGATACCACGCCGTCTGCCCGCTGATGACCAGACGCTGGCCGGCTTGTCCCTGCACGACTGTTTCCGAGTCAGCGGATAGCGGCTGGCCTCGAAACAGCCAGTCGCAGCTTACCAAACCTGTAACTTCTGCAAAGGCGACGCGCTCGGACCCGCACGCAAGCCCATCTGCATCAACCTGTACATCTTGGCTTGGTCGTGCTTCAAGCTGGCGCGGCGATGTGCGCAAGAGCACGTACACGCCGACGACACTGTAAGTGAGCAGGTAGCCAATCAACCCGACCAACAAACCGCCCATCGCAACATTGGCTCGGAACTGTGGATTGGCTTGCCACTTGAGTGATGGCATGAGGATCACAGGCATACTTGACGACGGCTCTGCACCACCTGACGCCTCGTTGAGAGCCTGAGTGGCGAATGTTGTCCCAGCGGTCAGCTCGATCACCGTCTCTGTGCGAGTGGCAAGGTACAGTGTGACGAATAGCAGCACAGCCAACACGGCAATGGAGATTTGACGGAACGCTTCGAGCGCAGCATGACGGTAACGGGTCGGGTAACGTCGCTGGACGATGGCAGCCGCGAGTTGCTTTGCGCGCGCGCGCGCCTCATCGCTTAGATCATCGCACGCGGCGATCTTTTCCAGATTATGGGCTACATCGGTGGCGCGCGTGAGGTTTTCAGGCCCGTGCGTCAGGTCGAGCGCGGTCGCATAAGATGTGATCGCGTCATCTGTTGCGCCTTGCTCCAATTGAGCCTCGGCCAGATGACTGTAAGCGCGCCCGGCGTAGGCGTTGTCATTATAGTCGGCCAACACGGGCGCAGAAGCCTTTAGAGTTTCGACCGCCTCGTGCGCACGGCCCTGCCGGAGCAACGTCAGTCCCCACCAGGCGCGTGCATAGGCCATCTGGTATTCACTGGTGGCAATGTCGGTCCGGTCAATGATCTCGCGATAAATCTTGGCTGCCCCACTTGGGTAGCCCATCGCCAGGTATAGACGCGCCAGGCTATCTTTGGCGCGCAAGATGCCATCCACATTTTGCACGGCCTCCATGTGTTCGAGCGCCAAGTGATACCATCTCGAGGCCTGGACGAACAGCCGGACAATCGTCCAGTCCACGCCGCGAGCCAGCGTCAGCCAGGCTGGAAACAGTGCAAACTCGCGCGCGCCGAACAGGACATACAACAGGATAGGCAGCCGCGCTGGCAGTGTTACCAGGTCCACCAACGTTTGTCGCCATGACGGCGGCGGGGTCGGGCGTGATTCACGCTGGCCCCAGACGTTCAGGCCCAAGTCCAGGTGGGCATAGCCCAGCCCGAGCTGGCATGCTGCCGCTTGATCGTAAAGCCCGTTGAGCTCAAAGTCCTTGAGTGCTTGCTCGTACAGCTCGATGGCCTGAGTCCAGCGTTCCATCTCGATCAAAGCGTTGGCCAGCGTAGCTTTGACGCGAGGGCGCAGTTCGACAGGCAGGTCCGCTTGATCGAGCAGCGGTCTCAACAGTGAGGCGCTGTCGTCCCAGCGGTTGTGAAGCTGGAGCGAGCGACTCTGTAGATATGTAAGCCACGCGGCGTGCCGGGCATCAAGAAACGGGCGCTGCTCGGACGCCACTTCGATGAGCCTCTCGGCCACGGCCAGACGATGAGAGGATTCCGCCTCCTCGATGGCTTTCTGTAGCGCGGCGATGCCCGCATCGCCGTCTGCGGCGATCAGGTGATAAATGTAAGCCTGCTTCAGTTCATCGGCTTGAAGGCCTTGAGCTTCCGTGAGGCGTTTCGAAAAATAATCGGCCAGGCGGCGATTCGCTTCGGCAAAGTCTTCGCGGTTTTGTGTCCATCGCAGGCGAATCAAGTTGCGCATGTCTGCGCTGAACACATACCGTTCATCGCCCAGCCGCGAGACGAACGAGCGCTGGCTCAGCCAATTGACGATGCGCGGCGTGCGGCCATCGGCATCATCCGAGCCGCGCAACGCGGCCAGCATCGGCTGATCAAACCAGTAGGGGATAGCGGCCAGTTGAATGGCGCGCCGCAACACGGGAGGCACATTGGATAGCCAGGTGGTGGTCAACGTGTCGGACTGTTGCTCGAGAGAGAAATCATTTTCGCTCATAGCCAGTCCTCTGCTTTTTCCGAACCCACGGTTGCCAATTCCACCATCTGGCTGAGCAGGCCCGGTCTTCCTCCAGAGGTTCTGAACACGGTGGGAATGTCCAGGCCGGTCACTTTGCGCTTGTTCGTGAGGTAATCGGTCACATCGTCTTGCGAGAACGGGTCAAGCCCGGTTGAAGCCAGGCGGGCTTTCCAGTCGTCGCCAAAGTCCGGCGTCTTGCGCCCGGCAATGACGGTGATGGTGCTGAGAAGTTGCTTGTCGCGCTGGCGGGCGAATAGATTATCGCGCAGCCAGCGGTCGGCCTCTTCGGTCACATCTTCGTACGAGTCAAACAGAAAGACGCATTTCTTGTCAGCCGTCGCCAGCGCCGAGATGCACGCAAAAAACGCGTCGGTGATGCGGATTTCGATGGCGCGGCGCGCGGTAGAGCTATCAGCCTGGACGTAGAAACAATTGTCCTTGATGATGTTGCCGCCTGCCACGTCACCTACAGTCACCTGCGCGCCGCCCAAGTTGGCTTGCGGGCCGACGACACTGACTTGTGCTCCTCCTGCTGACGCGCCTGACAGTTGAATATTGACGCCCGTCAATTCGTTAATCGTCTGCGTCAACTGATTAAAGGCGGTCGCGCCCATCTGGTCGCGCGCGGTGCGCACGACGGTCAAATAGTCATAGGGGCGGCGGTCGCGAAAGTCAATGTGAAGTGTGGGCAGGCCGGCCGTCGCGCATTCTTGGCGCAATCGCTGGATGAGCCAGGTCTTGCCCATCTCGGCGGGCGCCTGGACGGCCATGATGCATTTTTCGGTTTCGCCCCGCATCATTTTTTGAAAACCGGCCAACTGCTTGACGCGGTTGACGAACCATTCCATTGGATCGGCCATGGAGGGCCTCCCGTTTTCGGATCACAATTGGATGTCTGGACGCTTGGTACGAATATAACCCACAAGCTCAGGCAAGCGACTGTACCGGCGCATATAGTCAACCAGCTCTCTCGCTTTGCCCGATTTGGTGCCTGCCCCCAAGTTATCCCAAGGCACGTTGAGACTAAAGCACAGGTCTTCCAGTTCTTGCACGTTGAAACGGTTGGCTAGAGTGTCGTGAAGTCGAACCTGGAACTCGTGACTCTCGATGACGCTGAGAGCGGGCAGGGGGGTGGACACTACATTGCCCGCGCTGATGTTGCCACCAGCCACGTTGCCGATGCTCACCTGCGCGCCTTGAAGGTTTGCTCCTGCGCCGATCACCTGGATCGTTGTACTATCTTGAGATTGTTGAGCAGGTTGTTGCTTTTCTCCCGGCGCACCAAACAATCTTCCATCTGGCGAGCGCATGAACAGAACGGGCGTGCCCCAATCGCGCCGATCCGAGCCAAAGTCCTGGTACACGGCGCGGCGCGCTTCGGCCACGGCCACATCTACTGGATCAGTTTGCGCCAGCACACGGTAAAACTCGCGCGCGAATGAAAGCGATACTTTGTCTGGGATCGGGTACTGCATTGCCACGACCGCGCCCAGTCCACGCCGCACGACTTGTGGCGCCAGACCTGCCATCACGGTTGCCGAAGACTGCGTCGCTCCCTCGCAGACGTTGAGCACCACCAACTTGACATCGTCCACGCCCAAAAAGAACTCGCGGAACTGTCGCTCGCTCACAAAGCGTGTGCGGTAATCCTCGTCCTCCATCATCAGCAGCCCTTGATTGTTTTGGAATCCACCATGACCGATAAAGTGCGCGACGTGCGGCCGGAACGTGCGGAGCTTTTGTCGCAAATCGGCGGCGACCGCATGCGGCAGGAGATCGGTCTTGATTCTGCCGGCCTGGACGTGTTCGTCCAATGCATCCTGAATGCGCTTGATTTCTTCATCGGCCTTGAGCGGAGGCAGCCCATAGTCAGCCAGATCAGAAGGGTCGGACACGATGATGAGCACGCGCAAAGGCAATTGGACTTGCAAGGGCGGCTCTGGCTCGGCGATTTGCAGGTAACGGCTGATGCAGTGATCGTCAGAAATGGCAAGGAACAGATCATGTTTGGGATCGTGGAGGAATTCCCACGGCAAGGCCGAAATCTCGGGCGGCTCGATGCACAGGCGGATTCGCAGGCGCTTGCTCTTCGCCAGGCTTTGGCGGTACACGTCAACAATGGGATCGGCCAAGAGCGCATTGAACAACATACTCCCGAACTGGATGAGCATGTCCTCGGTCGTGTTGCGACTGGCAATGGCCTCCAACACTGCTTTGACCTGAGGCGCGTTGAGATCGAGCTTGAGCGTCCCGCCTGCTCGACCGAAAGGAGACTGGGTGATGTTCACAGAATACTCGCCGGGCCGGTGGGCAGCGCCGACCAAGAGTTCAAAGTCCGCAAAATCGAGGGTTTCCTGAGCCATTGGGGGAACTCCTTTGCTGGTTAGAATCACCGATAAGTGTAGCACGACTGGTATTACAACGCAAAATCGGCTTGCCGCGCGACTGTTGACGCAATTCGGCGTTGTCTCATATATCATTAAGCTAATCCTCATAAAATGGTAACACTCGCTTAACAATCTGCCGCTATGATAATGCCAGGATTGGGGGGACCCAAGAGGCCGCCCACAATATTCAGGAGGGAAGATGAACAAGATGAAAATCGCAATGGCTGTGATGGCAGTGGTGATGGCGTTGAGCTTCAGCGCGGTCGCGTTTGCTCAGACGCCGACGCCGCCCACTTCGCCTCAGCAGACCGCGCCTTCGCCGTATGTGCAGACGTTTTGGCAGACGCTGGCCAATAATCTGAACGTGACCGTGGAGAAGCTTCAGTCTGCGATCCGTGATGCGCTCAAGTCTACCGTCGCCAAGATGTTGGCCGATGGCAAGCTGACTCAGCAGCAGGCGGACAAGATCAACTCGACGATTGACAGTCTGCCGTTTGACAAGCAGCCGTTCGGAGGCTTTTTGGGGGGACGCGGCTTTTACGGGGCGCGCGTCAGGTTCAACATCGGCGCCACGGCGCTTGATGCCGCCGCTCAAAAGCTGGGCACGACGACACAGGACTTGATGACTGAACTGCGCGGCGGCAAGACGCTGACCGATGTGGCGAAGGAAAAGAATGTCAGCGCCGACGATCTCAAGACGGCGATTGTCACGGCCGTGGATGCCAAGATTGACCAGGCGGTCAAGGATGGCAACCTAACGCAGGCGCAGGCCGACCAGGCCAAGTCCCAACTCAGCAATCTGTCGCTCGACCAGTTGGGATTCAATCGCGGCCCAGGCAATATGCCCGCGGTGGGCTTCGCCATGGGCCAGGAGGCTCTGAATGCAGCTGCTCAAAAACTCGGCATGACGGCCCAGGACTTGATGACCGAGTTGCGCAGCGGCAAGACGCTGGCGGATGTGGCGAAGGAAAAGAATGTCAGCACCGACGATCTCAAGACCGCAATCGTCAACGCCATTGACGCTCAGATTGACCAGGCGGTCACGAATGGCAAGTTGACGCAGAGTCAGGCCGACAACATCAAGGCCCAGGTCGCCAAGATTGACCTGACCAAGCCTTTCGGGATGGGCATGGATAGAGGCTGGCAATTCGGCCCCGGCATGGGCGGCTTTCGAGGCTTTCGGCCTTTCGGGCGCGGAGGCAACCAGGTTCCGCAACCGGCAGCGCCGCAAGGTTCGAGTTCGTAACCGTATCGCTCGTGCGACACCGAGTAGGGGGGCAGCTATGACTGCGCCCCTACTTTCGCTTTCTACAATAGTCTGGTAAAGTAAACATGTTGAGGTCATCTTTCTTCCAGGTCGTGGCGCTTGCGCCACACGCGCAGCGCATCGCCAGTCCTGAGAGATTTGCTGCAATGACGTCCAGCGATGAATCACTGGTCACACAATCTCTGCGTGGCGACGCGCAAGCCTTTGCCGAGCTGGTGACGCGCTATACAACGCCCATCTTTAACCTGGCCTTTCGATTGACGAATGACCGCGCCGAAGCAGAGAATGTGACGCAAGAGACTTTTCTGCGCGCCTACAAGGCGCTGCCACGTTCTCGAACTGAGCTGGCGTTTAAACCCTGGCTGTTCCAGATCGCCGTCAATCTGTGCCGCGACCTGGCTCGCAAGAAACAACCGGCGGCATTTTCCGAATTGGCCCAGGAGGCCGACGCTTCGCCGGAAGAAGCTATTGAGGACGAGTCGCCGCTCCCGCTGGACCAGATCGAAGAGCGTGAGCTGCAAAGAGCATTGGCCCGCGCGATAGCGAATCTCCCAGACATTTATCGGGTTGTGGTGACGTTGCGTTACACCGAGGAATTGTCTTACGAGGACATGGCTGCAGTGCTCAAGCTGCCGGTCAACACGGTTCGCACTCACTTGTTCCGCGCCAAAGCGACGCTGCGCAAATCACTGGCGGAATGGGAGTGAGACTTGATTGATACGCCGACAAGGAAAAGACTTGGATCAACCGATTGAATTGCCATCTGAAGAAGCGCTGCTGCCGCCGGTTGAATTGCCGCGAGGGACCCGGCTGCTGCTGCGCCTGCCCGCCCGCCACAACCCCACACTGCAAAAACTGGTGGAGCGCATCAACGCCGACGACGAAGTTTATGCGCTGTGGGAGTGCGCCAACGTCAACGCCGTCACGCGGCTGGGCATGACCGATCACGGACCGGTGCACGTCCACATCATCGCCAACATCGCGCTCAAGCTCATGCGCCTGCTCATCGCCGCCGATGTTCAGCCCAGCATCGTCCGCGACCACGGGCTAACCAACGAAGATGCCGAGGTGGTGGTTGTTTTGGCCGCGCTCACGCACGACCTGGGCATGTCTATTCACCGAATAGATCACGAGCAGTTTAGTTTGTTCGTGGCGCAGATGAAAATCCGCGAGTGGCTCGACGGCCTCTACGGCGATGTGCGCACGGCGACCATCGTCCGCTCGGAGGCGCTGCACGCGATCATCTCGCATCGCAGTGGGGGCAAGCCGCTCACGGTGGAAGCGGGCGTCGTTCGCGTGGCCGATGCACTCGACATGACCAAAGGCCGCAGCCGCATCCCGTTTGAGGCGGGGCGGGTGGACATTCACTCGCTTTCGGCGGCGGCGATTGACAAGATCGAGATTTTGCGCGGCGAAGCCAAAGCGATTCGCATCCACGTGACCATGACCAACTCGGCCGGCATCTTTCAGCTTGACGAGCTGCTCAAGGAAAAGCTGCACGGGTCGGGCCTGGAGCCTTATGTCGAAGTCGAGGCGATGGTGGAAGGCGAGGCAGAAAAAAAGCTGGTGCAGGTGTTTCGATTGTAATAGAGGGTGATGGAGAGCAGGTAAAAGCGATAAACTCTTGACCTGCCAGTCGCCAGCCTGTTCCATGCACCCGCCTCCCGCCGGTTGACCGTCACTCGCGGGAGGCTGGGTGGTTTGGCGCAGGGAGAAAGAAGCTGAGGCATGATCCGCTACCATTTGGGTCATGCCTTATGTTGTGCCTCACGAGCGTGAGCGATGTCGGCAACCGATAGGGCGAATTCTCGGCCAGCTACTGAGTATACCCCCTGTGGCGTCCGCAGGGCAACCCGCGTGCTGCCGGCGTAATAGTAGCTGGTCGGTGCGCCTATCGTGACGTTGTACTCGTAATAGTTCCCCACATAGGCCGTCGTCACGCCGTTGACCGTGCCCTTGACGCGGTCGCGCAGCGCGTCCCCATCATACGCAGAGCTGGCGTTCTCAGCACCGCTCACGCTCGTCAGGCGATTCTCGAAATCTCATAACAAGACCTTCGGGGTCTCGCGCCAGCGGACCCCGAAGGTCTGTATGTTGAGCCAGTTCCACGAACCCGCTTCCCGCCGGTTGAGCGTCACCCGTGGGAGGCTATGTTATTTGGCGCGGGGAGATGCAAGCTTTTTGCAGTTGAGTCGTGCCATGAAACTTTTGGGCAGGTTGGCCGTGTTAAATGCATGGGAGAGACCAGATGAGCGAACATATTGACCGCTACACGCTGGATGCGTATGTTGAGCAAATACTGCCCGCCGTTGAGCGCCGCGCAGTAGAGTCGCACGTGACGACGTGCCCAACGTGCCAGGCGCGGCTGGCGGCGGCCAAGCAGATTCCGGCTCTCCTTTTCGAGATGCCACGCGAAAAGCCTACCCCAGAACTGGCGGCGCGGATTAATGCGGCGGTCGCCGCGCGAGGCACGCGACGTGCGCCATCCTCGTCCAAATGGATGCCGATGCTGGTTCTTGTCATGTTCGCCGCCGGGCTTGGGTTGCTGGCATTAGCTACGCCGCAATGGAGCGGCTGGGTCAGCGCGGCGGCTACGGCACAACTGCCAAGCGAACAAACGATTTCGACTTGGCTAAGCAGTCTCGTCGCAGACCCGACTATCGCTCTGGATGCAATGATGACGTTTTTGGAGCAAACGGTGATGGGCGCTGCAGACGATGTCGGATTGCTTATCACATCAGCCACGGTATTGCTTGCGGCGGCCAGCATCGCGGCTTTAGTGCAGTTGCTCGGCGGCGAGCGACCCATGCTTACTGTTGCCGAGACGCACCCTTAGGAGACGTATGAGAGCGGTCCTGGTCGCTTTGGTCGTAATGGTGTGTCTGGCGGTGATTGCAATTCCGGCATGGCTCATCGCGCCTCAATCGCCGCTGGCTGCGCCGCGCTCTGAGCGCAA
>Ga0315268_10005195_pt1 | contig 14027 bp, 3 predicted proteins | sample C1_top_MG_FD_204535 | JGI IMG/M metagenome (GOLD analysis project Ga0315268, IMG submission 204535) | Sediment microbial communities from Yellowstone Lake, YNP, Wyoming, USA - C1_top | ecosystem: Environmental > Aquatic > Freshwater > Lake > Sediment | place: USA: Wyoming | collected 2017-08-01 | reverse complement strand
CTGCTGGCCGCGATAGGTGAAGCCGGTGACGTAGACATTGCCCTGCGAATCGACGGCCAGAGCTGAAGGAAAGTCGCCGAGATGGGCGGGACCATCGTACCTCTTCTCCCAGATCTTCTTCAGGGACAGATCGTACTTAATGGTGAAGAAATCGGCTCCAGTGTTGCTTCCCGTGCTAAAGCCGGTGACATAGACATAGCCGTCTCGGATAGCGATGGCCGTGGCTTGATCCTCTAAAGGTCCGGTATACGTGGCGGAGGCGATCACCTGGCCAGACTTGCTATATTTGACCGTGTAGAAATCCTTCCCCGTCGTCGGATTCGTGATATAACCTATCACATAAATGGATCCCGTGGAATCGACGGCGAGAGTCTTGGCCTGGTCATCCCCAGCTCCCTCGTACACGGAGCTCCATTCGGGCGCGCGAGGATTTATTTTTATATCATATTGCCGCGAGAAGGTTCTAGGGGGTTCGCATGTTGTTTCTGCATCGGTCCACAGGACGTCTAATTTGTAGAAATTGGGATAGTCCGGATCTGGGGCATTTTTATCGTATAGAGGCACGCCCTTAAGCTCGATACTTGGAGCGCTCATGCTGCCCGGAAAGTCGAGCCCAAGCGGTTGGGCACCGACCCACGTCGCCTGCCAGCCTGGAATTCCTTCTGCGTTGATGGCGGTGAAAATAGCGCTGAAGGAGGAGCCAATATAGGCGTCGGGAAGCGATGCGGCTACTGGGGATATTTCCATCGGGCCGGGTTTCTTTATGCAGAGGGCGAAGTCCTTTGCGTCGGTTTGCTGTTTTATCCCCGCTGCATCTTTGACCATGACCGTGAACGAGAAATTCCCGGCCTGCAAAGGTGTGGGCGTGCCGGTAATGGCCCCCGTGGCAGAATTCAGGCTAAGGCCAGTCGGAGCGCCCGACCAACTCCAGGTATAGGGCGGGTGTCCTCCCCGCGCTTCGACGAGGCCACTATAAGCCTGGTTTTTTATCCCGTCGGGCAGCGGTGAATTCGTGATAATTTTCAAGATTTCATCAACGTGAATCGCGAATTGCTGCGTGTCTGTCTGCCCCTTGCTGTCAGTGACCTGGATCGTGAATGTGTAATTCCCGCCGACCGTGGGAGTTCCCGAGATTTCTCCCGTGCTCGCATTCAGGACCAATCCCGGAGGCAACGGATTCAAAAAACTCCACGAATAGGGCTGCGTTCCACCGATGGCTTTTAGCTTCGCATAATACTCTGTCCCCACGAGTCCATCGGGGAGCGTAGCGGGCAGGACCATAAGGGTCACCAGTGCCTCGACGATGGCCTGAGGCTCCGGCGACTGCGAAACGACGACGAGTCCGATATTGTTGGCATAGGCGGCGGCATCAAAATTTGCCGCTGTGAGCAATTTTTGTCTGTTGGCCGTAGGCTTCAAGACTTTGGTGTCGATGACCCTCAAAACGATGAGGGCTTCCTCGCCCGGCCCGAGTGAAAACGTGGCGTTCCAGATCGCCTCGTTGGTCACTTCCGGGTCGATGATTTTATTCCACTCAGAGAGATCCGGAGACAGGTTGGGCGGCGTGATGTTAAGGAGGAGTTCATGATGAAGTTCTTCCTTAAGGACACATCCGTCGGCCGCGGGAGTCCGGTGGATCTTAAAGACGATCAGTTGGGTAAAAACATAGACATCGGGGGGGAGGGAGTCGCCGGCTATATTTTTGAGGGTATAGGCTGAAAAAGCGGTGCCCGCGTTTTTGATGGTCCACATTTTGTCGACAATAGCGGCACCACTCAAGTCAGTGATTCCAGCATTGATGATATTGGGGTTGATGATGTTGGGGTTGATGATGTTAGGATTGATGATATTGGGATTGATGATGTTGGGGTTGATGATGTTAGGATTGATGATATTAGGATTGATAATATTAGGGTTGATGATATTAGGATTAATGATGTTGGGGTTGATGATATTGGGGTTGATGATGTTCGGATCAAGCACCGTGCCGTCGGGAGGGTGCTGCCAATCAATCGTCTGCTGGCCGACAAGGACGGGCATGTGATCTTCAGCGGCCGCATTGCCCCCGCTGACAAGGCTCAATGGGACGTAACCCACGAACCCATCCCCTCCGGCCTCTGCGATCTGGACCGCGCCGCTCCAAGGCTGCGCTGACTGGATAAACGCCGACCGGGATATGTTGGAATACTGAGGAACGATCACCGAGATTGAGGACACTCCAGGTTCGATTGAAAAAGAGGCGCTGCCCGGCGACGCAGGCGGATTCACAAACGTAAAGTTGAAGCTCTTTGTCACGTCGGTCGTGTTGTTTATAAAGATGTCGAAGGAGCGGAGCACTGAGCCGCAGGCCCGAGAGTTCACCGAAGTTCCGATTTCTAGCCCGCGTGTGAGCCTGGAACAATAGATGTTCTGATTCCGCATCCCTGTCCGCGCATCCATGCACGTGCCGGAAGCGGGAGGCGTATAATTAATCCAGATATTGTCCTGGGGCGGCCGGACATCCCGGTTATCGGTCCAGGTCACATAGAAGACAAACGGGTCACCGTCCTGATTGAAGCGCCAGCCGCTGCTGTCCTTAATGAACGAAGGCGAGGGCGCCAGATCAAGATAATCGGCATGAAACGGCCACAGCCCTCCAGCATAAAGCTGGTAGTTGCCAGGATTGAATTGAGCCTGCCTGATCCTTTGTGTGTTTTCGTCTAAAACCCAGAGATAGCGGGAAACTTGGATGGAGGGCTCAAAAGCGGGTGCGTTTGCCGGCGAGGCCTGAGCCGCCCGGACATCGACCGTTTCTCGGTAGACGCTTGTGTTGGCGTCATCTGTAATATACGAGCCGGGGGCACTGGCGTCGTTGCGGGGTTCGCCATACTCATTGTAGTAGCGGGCGGAATATCTCGTGTCATACCAGGCCAGTACGAGCTTCCCGGCCCCGAAAGTCATGGAAGGCATGAATTGGTGACAGTGAATTCCAGGTGTTTCAACGGGCCGGCCGTCGGGCCAGGGCTTTCCCCAAGCGTTTTTGGCTTTGGATGTTATGACGATTCTGGCGTCGTTCGGGTAGGCGGCATCGACGTCCCTTTGAGTCCAGGCGACATAGATCCGGCCGTCACTGTCGACGGCTATGGCCGGAAAAGCGTCTGTCCGGAATTGAGCCGGCCCCAGGAGCGTGCCCATCGTCGGCTGGTCGAATGGCAAATTTATCGTTGCGACCTCTACGGCCTTGGAAAATGTTTGGCCAAAATCCGTGGACCGGGCGATGAGAATGGCATCGGTCGCGCTGTCCGTCCGGAACCTTCTCCAGGCGATGTAGATTGTTCCGTCATTGGGATCGATGGCCAGGATCGTCCCCTGGTTTCTCGGGTTGCTTTCGCTCAATTTGATGGGCGCTTCCCAAGTATCGCCGCCATTGGTGGACCTGGCAAACATGATCTTGCTATGAATATTTGCCGACGGATCCAATGAGCCTAAAAAGACACTGTAGAGGATATAGGCGTTGATTTTGCCGTTTCTGGGTTTATCGACGCCTATCCAGGGCTTGTCCGTGAACTGTCCTGTATTTCCTCTGTCGATAATCTTCGTATCCAGGTATCGGATAGAATCCCCGGTTTCAACATCGTTAAAATCTTTATACCGGGCGACGAAAACCACACTTCTTCCCATATCGGCCCTTTGGAAGGCAATTCCGCTGTAGAAGAAAAGACCGTCGGCGCCGGCCCGGACGGTCGGATCGGCGGCCGCGTCAAATCCATAGAGCGGAGATGTCGTATCGTGGCTTTGGGGGTATCCCGGCAGAAGGCCGCTGGTCCAGGATTCTCCTCCATCTCTGGATTTGAAGACTCCTAACCAGGCATCGCCCGGCACTTGGTCGGTGGGCAGCCCGGGATAATCCACCGTGCGGTAGTCATTGGTCCCTGCCAGGAGATTCTGGAAATTGACGGTAGATACTGCAATCGAAGGCTCGTTCTGCCTTTGCAGGTAGGGATCACCCGTGATGGGACTCGTCCCCGAAACCATGTTGACGTTCCGGCCGGCGACTAGGTTGCCGGTCTGGTTTTGAGAAGCCGCGGAAAATTCGGATTTCGTGGTGACGGCGATGGAAAGAAAAACAATCGCAGCCGCCAAAGACAAAAAAACAACTCCCTTCTCTTTCATGTCCCTTCTCCCTTCTTAGATTTCGGTCAATACGCCGAAATTCTAATCAAAATGCTCTTCCAGAAAAATGGCGCAAGATGGCCCGACAGCAACGATAGTCGACAGGTTTGGATGAGACAGAACGATCTGTCTGGAAGAACGAGTTGAAAAAAAATCACTCCCCGCGCTTTCTGTGACCTTGGCTACCTTCCTCTCCCTCGCCAGAGGAAAATTCGCGCTTCCTAATATGACATCAATATACGAGGAGAAATGGTCATTGTCAATAGAAATGCTTAGCCTTTTGGGGGGATACATCCCTATGTCGCTAATATTTTTATAATCAATGAGTTAAAATACTAAGCGGCGCTTAGGGGTGATAAAAAAGACTTGACAAGAGCTTAATAAATAGCTATATTTTTTCGAGCCAGGGAGAAAAGGATTTTAACGAAAAAGCTACGTCAAGCCATTGCTTTTTTTAAAAAAGCTAAAAACGGGGAAGGCGGGGTTTGAATTTAAAGCGAACTTCTTCGTTTTTTTCAAATAATCTCTTTTTATTTCATAGAATTCCCAAAGATTCTTTTCTCAGGAGGTAATCATGTCCATTCGTCGCTATTCCTTTGTTTTTTTGCCGATTCTTTTAGCTGTGATTCTCCTTGGGTTTCCGGCAAAATCGCAAAATTTTAAGCCCCAAGAGCAGACTGTGACTCAGACAGGCGCCGTGCTGACCTCTGGACGGAATGTCAATATGGTGTCTGGCACGACGCTGCCCGGCGGCGATCCATGGCTCCAGCGACAGAACGAGCCGTCGGTCGCGGTTTCCTCGCGAAACGCGCTCCACCTTCTGGCGGGCGCCAACGATTACCGCACCGTCGATATGCCCATTTCTGAAGGCGATTTGCCGGGAAAAACACCTTCGGCAATGGTCGGTGACGCCTGGCTGGGCGTATTCACTTCCTACGACGGCGGCGAGTCGTGGACCAGCACGATGCTCCCAGGCTACCCTCAGGATTTAAGCGCCAATCCTCTCAAGGGCTATAAGACGGCAGCAGATCCTGTCGTCCGCTCTGGGCCCAATGGCCTTTTTTACTATAGCGGAATCGCCTTCAATCGGGAAACAAACCTGGGAGTCGTCTTTGTCGCTCGATTTATCGATAACAATAACAGCGAGGGCGGGGACACCATCCAGTACATTGACACTAAGATCATCGCGACCGGAACGGCGAGCACTTTTTTTGACAAACCCTGGATTGCGGTCGACCAGCCGCGAATTCCCATCACCTCTGTCACCGTCGCGGGTCAAAAAATCCCTCGCCACAATGTTTATATCGCTTATAGCGGATTCTCAACGGTCAATAACAAGTTGAAGAGCGATATCAATTTTGCCCGGTCCACTGATTGCGGCACATCGTGGAGTACTCCAAAAAAAATTAGCTCAGGAAATTACGCCAATCAAGGCGCGACGATCGCCATCAAGCCAGTTTTGGGAGAGGTGCTTGTGGCTTGGCGACGGTTTGCCGACAAGGCGAGCGGCACCCCCGATTCAATTTATGTGGCGATGTCTTTGACCCGCGGTCTTCTTTTTCAAAACCCGATCAAAGTCGCGGATGTCCCGCCTTTCGATCAGCCCACTGCCGATGTCAACGCGACGCTTCCGCAGGGGGGAGGGCCCGGACCCGCTTTTCGCACCAACAGCTATCCCACGATCACCGTCGATGAGAGCGGACATGTTTATTTGGCCTGGTCGCAGCGCGGCATGGGACCGACTGGAGATGGCAGAATCATGCTGTCGGGCTCATACTTGGGCTACGATTGGACAACTCCCCAACCCGTAGCCAATGTCGATGAAAATGGGAACCCTTTTCTTGGGCATCAGCTTATGCCCTCGATGACCTATGCGGCGGGAAAACTGATCTTGGTCTGGTATGACCAGCGGCGCGACGTCTCTGCCAATGAATACGGCTACGGCAGTTGGATTCAGGACAACCTGCCCTATCGTCACACGATGGATGTCTGGGCCGCAGAGGCAAACACAGACCGATTTCCCAACCTTGTTTGGGATTATACACAGGTTTCCCGGTATCTCTATAGCGTGCTGAAAGACGGATCAGGTCATACGATCGAAGCGAATGGAAAGCCGATTAATTTTCAGGTCCAGTTTAATTGCGTAAACTACCCGCTCTTCAAGGGTGGATTTAGTCCCTTTATGGGCGATTATATTGACGTGGCCGCAACTCCTTCATTTATCATTGACAGATGGAAAAATTGGATTTTCAACACAGATAATTCCGCTCCGCCGGTATTTCATGTCGCCTGGGCGGATAACCGCGACGTGCGGCCTCCAACGAATGCGGATTGGACCCAATATACGGCGGCAAGTTCAACGCAAGATAGCAAGTTTATATCCGGCGAACGCCCAGGGTGCTCAGGCGGCAATGCTCCGGGAATGCGGAACCAAAATATTTACACATCCCGCCTGACCTGGGGAATCGAGGCCGGATCTCCCACAAACACCAAGCCTCTCAACTTGCCGGGCGGCGTCGGCCGCGCCTTTGTCGTTTTTGTAAAAAATAGCACAGAAGTTATGCGAAGTTTCCGGCTGACAATTGCCAATCAACCCACAGGCGGACAGGCCTCGTTTTTGCAATTTGAGCTTCTGACGATCCTGGATGTCAATATCGCCGCCTTTTCCACGATCTCCCGTCCCGTGTTTATCACTTCCACCGATCCCTATGCTTCAGTGACGATCAACATCGATGAAATCGACGCCTCGGGAAATGTCATCAGCGGAGGCTTGAAAAGCGCGATTTTGATCAACGGCGATTCCTCGAGCCCCAGTGTGCCTGGAAATACAGAGACTCATAACCCGAATATCGTCAATCAGGCCAATCCGAATATCGTCAATTGGTATGTCAATCCTAATATCGTCAATCCCAGCAATGTGAATCCGAATATTGTGAACTACGCGAATCCGAACATCGTGAATCCGAATATCGTGAACTATGCGAATCCGAATATTGTCAACCCGAACATTGTCAACCCGAATTATGTCAATTCCACAGAAGTCGGAAATCCCAATATTGTCAACGATTCTATTGCTAACCCGAATATCGTCAACCCCAACATTGTCAATACAAATATCAGCGATTCAAATCCCGCCCAATCTGTTACGGATGTCGAGTGGATAGTCAGGAATGATGGAAATGCCGCGACGTCCTTCACCCTAAAGGCCCTGGCCAAGAAATCTCCTCCTGAGGGTGTCTACGCGCAGCTGCTGGTCTATAAAGTCCATTACACGCCCGCGGTTGCTGGCGCTGAACTCAGTGCCTATGCCAATATAGACGGTTGTCAATTGAAGCAGGAGCCCCATCATGAGCTCATTTTAAATATCGTCAATCCCAATATCGTTAACCCCAATATTGTCAATCCCAACATCGTCAATCCCAACATCGTCAACTCGAGTATCGAGAATGCCACATTCCCCGTGGGCCCGGGCGAAGAAGTCATCGTCGACTTGCGTGTCCTTGACACCGGCTCATCCTCGAGCCCGAGCCAAATCCAAAGCTCGCAAAATGCCAAATCTTTATCCTTGAAAAAACCCTCCATCCAAGCCTTCAACGTCGGTGATTTTGTGCAATCGATCGGGTTTGCCGTAACCTCTCAAGCGGCCAACTCAGCCGACGCTGCCCAGAAAGTACAAACGCCTCCTGCTGCTGCCACGACGCTGGTGATCGGCACTTCTTCTCTTCCTGATGGTGTTGTCGGGGCGCCCTATAGTGCCACCTTGAACGCCTATGGAGGATCCGGAGGTTATACCTGGACGCAAACCGAGGGCCAATTGCCTCCAGGATTGGCGCTTAGCACTGGAGGAGTTTTTACGGGAACACCGACAACGGCTGGGACCTATTATTTTATCGCCAGGGTCGATTCGGGGAATCAGTTCGATACCCAGCGATTCAGCATCCTGATCAATCCCACTTCAACTCCCCCGCCGCTCTCAATCCTAACCACATCGCTTCCCGATGCAATTAAAGGCAAGTGGTATGGTGTTACACTTGAGGCGACAGGCGGAAAATATCCTCGGACTTGGAGCTTGGCGGGCGGGTCGCTTCCGCAAGGGCTTAGCCTTGACAGCAGCGGGCTGATCAGCGGAAATCCGGTTGCCACAGGATCGTCGACGTTTACGGCTAAGGTAACGGATACGACTCCCACGTCGGTCACCCAGCAGCTCACCTTGAACGTGGTTGCATCGACGGGGATGAATTTTACGATTTCCGGAACGGTCTACGACGGCCAAGGGAATAAGCTCGCTGGTGTCGTTATGCGCGGCTTTCCAAACACGCCTGTAACAAATGAAAACGGCTATTACCAGGATTCGGTCCCAGAGCATTGGACAGGAACCGTTATTCCCTTCAAGGCTAATGTGACTTTTAGCCCGGCGAGTAGGACCTACCAGAATGTTACAGCTCCTTTCACTCAGCAGAATTATAATCAACCCGTACAAATTCCTGTTTCTACTATCAGCGGAAAAGTGACGTATAACGGCAACCCCGTGTCCCAGTATTCAGGTAAACAAGCGAGTTTCTGGGCCAGAAACGAAGGGACAGGTCAAGGCATTCAAATCACTCCGACTTACAACCCGAATGATGGTACTTATTCAATCCCCAATATCCCCTCAGGAACTTACGGAATTCAAGTCTATCTCGACGACGCCTTGCCGTACAACGTGAATCCCGAAGAATATTTTCCGGGCGATTTTTGGGGCTGGACAACGCCAATCGTCGTCAATGCGCCAAATCCAGTAAGCATTGATCTGCCGTGTCAGAAAATCATCCATCTCACATCTCCTGTTAACAATAATTCTCCCGGGATCCTATACCCCCCGCCCTATGATTACTATTCTTCTCCTGTAACCGTTAGCTGGGATGCGATTGCGGAAGCTAGCACGTATAACATCAGGGTTGATAGGTATCAAAATAATCCCTATCAACAGCTTCAATACGGGGTCATCAATCAAACGGTTCCTTCCACTCAACAATCTTTGTCTTTGACTCTCCCTGTCTGCGGGACAAACGAACACTACGAGCTCAACCTTAATGCCTACAACGCAAATAATGTCTTTGTCGGGCGATTGATGGTTGTCTATATCGATGAAACCGGTCAAAATTCCGGATACGGCTGGGATTATCGATTCAGAATTCCCGCGCCTCCGACGGTTTCGACCCTCCTAACGAATCTAGAGTATCCAACAGGATTATGGATTAAAGGAAATAATCTGTTCCTGACCGAAGCAGCCGGCCGTGACACAAGTTATGGGGGAAAAGTCAGTCTTGACAAGTATGACATATCACTCGGACAAATGACGACACTCGTCAACAATCCCGTCAATTTTGAAGCCGTAGTCGTCGGCATGGGCAGCGACAATAATATATACCTGACAGCTTATCAAGGCTACATCCCAGGGGAAAGCGGCAAAGTAAGTTGGGTAGACCCGGTCACAAATGTCGAAACACAGTTGCTTGACCTCCAGATTGCTTCAGAAGACATGTTCATCGATTCCAATGGCGACATCTACATAATTGGCTCAAGCGACTCGGAATCCGCCAAAAGCATATACAAGCTGCCATACGGGAATTACACGAATCCGGTCGTCTTACAAACTGGATTGGGCAGGACTGTATGTATATCGAAACATGGTGATTATATCTATTTTTCTCACATTGTCGATCAGACTATCTGGCGTTTCAACATTAATACGCCAACTCAACTAGAACTATTTGGGAACAAACGTGTCGGGTCGATCTCCTTCAGTTCGGATTATCTTTACTATTCCGATTTTATTGGCGGCACCTTAGGCCGGATCAATCTTGCTACCAAAGCTGATGAAACAATCGCTTCAGGCCTTCACGAACCGCAAGCGGTCCGATACGATGCGGCAACCAATAAGCTTTATTTTGTCGAAGGCGGTACAAACGCAGCTCAGTACAAAGATGGAACCTTGAAGGTGATAAATTTCAATTAACTATAATGATTTCAACAGGATAGCATGGTTTTTCTATGGCGGATAGAAAATGAAGAAGAGCTTGACAAAGAGGATAGAGAGGTTTACTTTATAAGCATCCAAGGCGAAACATAATCGATCAAGCCATAAGCGCATTGATCTCTCTTTGAGCAGATTAAGGGAAGGAGGGGCTCGATTCCCAAATCTGGGGGTGCTTTTTATCTTCAAAATTTCTCTGATTTGTTATTCCTTATCTTAGTTTTGCCTTTCGCTAAAAAAGCAATTATTTTTAGTATAAAATTTGATTAAAGGGGGGTAACATGTCCCTGCGTCGTCTGTCCTTTTATTTTTTGCCGGTTCTTCTGGCCGCGGTCCTTATCGGACTACCGATAAAATCGCAGTATTCCGGGCCGCAAAATCAAGCTGCAACTCAGCAAGAGACTGTGCTAACTTCCGGCCGGAATGTCAACATGGTGTCCGGGACGACACTCCCGGGCGGTGACCCGTGGCTTCAGCGGCAGAACGAGCCATCGGTGGCGGTCTCAAGCCGCAACCCACTCCATCTTATTGCGGGCGCCAACGATTACCGCACCGTCGATATGGCCATTTCCGAAGGCGAATTGCCCGGAAAGGCTCAGGGAGCTATGGCCGGTGATGCCTGGGTTGGGATCTATAAATCCTTTGATGGGGGAGAATCCTGGATCACATCTCTAATCCCTGGATTTCCTCAGGATAATTCTGCGGTAGGGACGGCCTCTCCCCTCAAGCAATTCAGCACTGCTGCCGATCCGATTGTCCGGGCGGGCACAAACGGGCTTTTCTACTTCAGCGGCATGGCTTTTAACCGCAATCAAACCAAGGGTGGAGGATCGGTCTTCGTCACTCGCTTCATCGATAACAACAATGTCGAAGGGACCGACCCAATTAAATATCTAGACACAAAAATTATCGACCAGGGCACATCGGGCCAGTTTATCGATATGCCGCGGATCGCCGTAGATATTCCAAGAGGGTCGGGAACGATCACGATCGATGGACAGAGCATTCCTCGCAGCAATATTTATTCCGCCTATACTGTTTTCCTTGGCAACTTGGAACAGAACATCCGCAGCAAGATCCTTTTTAGAAGATCCACGGATTGTGGCGCCACGTGGAGTTCAGCAATTAAGATCAGCGAAAGCCAGCATATCATCCAGGGAGCCACAATCGCCATTGATCCGACGAGCGGCGCTGTCTATGTCGCCTACCGGCGCTTCCAACATCCAAGTCAAACAAATTCCATCGTCATCGTAAAGTCAACGGATTTCGGCCAGACGTTCTCTACACCAACTGTCATCGCCAATATCAATCCTTTTGATCAACCGGTGACGGATTCCGCGGGAGATGACATCAGCGATCCTTTGGGCACGTCTTTCCGGACCAACAGCTATCCGACAGTAGCTGTCGACAATACCGGAATTGTCTATGTGGCTTGGGCTGAAAGAGGAAAGGGCCCGGGAGGCGCGGCGCGTATCGTTATGGCGACTTCGCAAGGAGGTTCGGGCTGGACTTCGCCGGCTTTATTTGAAAGCTCCCAAGAGCCAAGCCATTTGGGCCACCAGTTCATGCCGTACCTGAGTTTTGTCGCCGGCAAACTGACGATGGCTTGGTATGATCAGAGAAACAGCGTTGGGGCAAATATATACGGTTTCAATAATTGGATTAGCGATGGTATGCAAGTTCGGCAGACTGTTGATATTCGCGCAGCCCAGGCTAGTCCTGGAATGCTACCGACTTTTGAGCCGTCGATTCAAGTGTCGAGGTATTATTTTACCCTAAAAAAAATAAGTGATACGGCCTACACTGTAGAACAGGCTCAATTCAATCCTCCAAACTATCCTTTATTCAAAGGCGGAACCGTTCCCTTCCATGGCGATTACGTTGAAATGACACCGTCGCCTTTGTTTGTGCTGGGCGCGAACGGATGGAGTTTTAATACGACTCCGTCCACGAGTCCGGCGCCCCCTGTTTTTCATGTTGTCTGGACTGACAACCGGGATGTGCGGCCTCCCGATGCCGCCAATAATTATGATTGGACAAACTATACTCCTCCGGCTTCTAACCAGGGCAGTTATGGCAACAAAACCTCATGCGCCCCGCTGACAGTCGGGATGCGAAACCAGAATATCTACACTTCGCGCTTGTCGAATGAGATCGTAGCGGCTGCGCCTGGCAATGCCAAATCCCTGGGAGACGATTTAGGATATTATAATAACGACCCCAACGAAGGACTCATCCGGCGTGCGTTCGCGATCTATGTCAAAAACACAACTGGCATCATAAAGAATATGCATCTTGAAATTATCGCCTGGCCCGCTACAGGGGGAGCATCATTTTTGGAATTTAGCACTCTTCACAATCTCGATGTGCAGATCGCTCCCTATTCGACCATTGCGCGGACCATTTTTGTTTGGTCAACCACTGACTATGACACAGCCAAGGTCGAAATCTTTGAGGGCAATACGTCTTGGGGTGTGATTGTCTTAAACCCGGATCCGACAAATCCCGCGCCAGGAAATAGCCTTGGCTTCGAGGAAATTCATGACCCGGTAATTTTAAGTCCCAACATCGTCAATTGGCCGAATCCGAACATCGTCAACCCGAATATTGTCAACCCTAATATCGTCAATCCCAATATCGTCAATTTTGCCAACCCGAACATTGTGAATCCCAATATCGTCAACCCGAATATTGTCAATCCAAACATTGTCAATCCGAATATTGTCAATCCAAACATTGTCAATCCAAACATTGTCAATCCGAATATTGTGAACCCGAACATAGTCAACCCCAATATCGTCAATCCCAATATAGTAAATACACCAGAAGAAGTAGCGACTGCCGCCGTCAAAGATGTCGTGTGCACAGTGAGAAATGAAGGCAACACGGTCTCTGCCTACACTCTAAAAACCTTTTCTAAAGAAGCTTTCCCGGCCGGACTCTATCTCCAGCTTCTTGTTTATAAATCCCATTCTACACCTTCAGGGGGAGTGGATATCAGTGATGATAACTGCAGCCTCAAGACGGAGCGCCATCATGAGCTCCTTTTAAACGTGTCGAATCCCAACATCGTCAACCCCAACATCGTCAACCCCAATATTGTTAACCCCAATATCGTCAATGCGCCTATCGAAAACGCCACTTTTTCTTTAGCTCCAGGTGAAGAGGCAACGGTCAACTTGAGGGTAATGGAGGTTGATCCGAAAACGCTGAAGATGCTGGCAAATAACAAGGTTTTCAGCTTGCAAACATTTGTCGATAGCTTGGGATTTGCAGTTACGGCTCATGCGGTTAACACAGACGATGCCAAAGACGGGAATTATTCTCCTCCGGCGGCAGCGTCAAAACTCGTGATTGGGACAGCATCTCTGCCCGATGGAGTCGCCCAAAAAACCTATTCCGCAACCTTAATTGCTTATGGAGGAACCGAACCTTATTTTTGGTATCTTAATTCCGGGGAATTGCCTCCGGGATTGAGCCTCGGGACCGGAGGTGTGATTAGTGGTACGCCCACGGCAGCCGGCTTTTATCACTTCATTGTCCGGGTGGATGATAGTTCAATCCCTCAGCAATTCGATACCCAGCAATACAGCATATATATAGATACCGATCAGATCCCTGATGCGCTCACGATAACCACGATATCTCCTCTCCCCAGCGGAGTTCAAGGCTACTGGTATGGTACGACACTTGAGACAACGGGCGGAGTCTGGCCTCGCATGTGGAGCCTGAACCCTGGTTCAAATCCTCTTCCATCGGGGTTGAGCCTTGACAGCGGCGGTGTTATTAGCGGGACTCCAACAGTTTCAGGTTCTTTCTCCTTTACAGTGCGCGTTACAGATAAGAGTAATAATTCCGC
>Ga0315268_10005193_pt1 | contig 14029 bp, 10 predicted proteins | sample C1_top_MG_FD_204535 | JGI IMG/M metagenome (GOLD analysis project Ga0315268, IMG submission 204535) | Sediment microbial communities from Yellowstone Lake, YNP, Wyoming, USA - C1_top | ecosystem: Environmental > Aquatic > Freshwater > Lake > Sediment | place: USA: Wyoming | collected 2017-08-01 | reverse complement strand
GAAAATTCTTTATCGCCGCTTAAAACTTCTTTTGCCGATACTTCGCTTCCGCCTTCTTTTCTCAGCGAAATTTCAATTGGCAGTTCGCCGGATCCCGACTGTTTTTGGACCAAAATTTCGTAAGGATTTTTCTTCACAGCCTGCGGAAGATTATATTTCAAAGTAATCGTTTTCGACGTCCCGACCGGTACAAAAACTTTCATCCCAAATACTTTTTTGTCTAATTCATCAGAAAATTTTACATCTCCGTCCTGCCCGGAAGATTCTTCCAAAAAAGAACCCGCCGGCGCGTAAACCCGCAGCCAGTCCCGATAATCGGCCGTCATCCAGTCTTTGGTGCGGCAAGTGTGCTCGTAAGTGATATTCAAAATCGCTTGCGGATTGTCCCGCGCTAAATCAACCGCGTAGTCTGCTTTTCGGTGAATGCAAATGTCACTTTTGAGGGAATTCAGATTCGCGTCAACTATCATCAGATAATCACCGGAAAAATCTTTCACTCTTCCGCCCCAGCCTATATCGTCAATTTCTTTTTGCAGTTCTTCGTCGCGGAAAAACATCTGGATATCTTTTTGCTTGAGATGGCTTTCAGCCTTTTGGGCCAGCGCCAGTTGCTGGGAAAGGCTGAAGTTATGAGCTTTTTCAATTAGAATATCGGCTAGCTCTTTCATGATGTTTTTGCGTTCCCCTTTCTCGATCCCTTGTTCCAGAAATCCTTTTTCGACCTGATATTCCAAGAGGAGAATAGCCGTCTGGTCGTTGTATTCGCCCGGATAATCGTCGATCTTCACGGGCCCGGTGATCGCCAGAATGGAATTCAAAACATCGGTATTCACGGCAATCACGCCGTCAAAATTTTCCCCGCCCTGGCCGAGGTGGTAAAAATATTCCGCTTTTTCGGCATTCATCTTGAAATCAGGTGACCAGTTGGAGTCTCGCATTTTCCAAGACTTAATATAGAGCATTTCACCCATCGGATAGGGCAGAGTCTCCGTGTCGGGAATTCGTCCGTCGAAATTGCCGGTGTCATGAATTTGAAGGTCAGAAACTTTCCCGTTTTTCATTTTCAAAATCCCGAAAGAACCAATAAATCCGCCACCGGGACGAAGTTCCAAATCATTCTGAAGAAGAACAAGAAAAGTTCGCTCTTGAGCGAACCCGCCCATTTTGTCGTAGATATCGGCAAGCACCTGAATTTCATTTTTCCGCTCGGAACTCACGGGAAGAATACCGGCCAGCGATTTGAGATTTTGAATATTTCTATTCTGGACCTGCAAGAAAACATACCAGCCGAAAAGCAGAATTGCCGCCACAAGCCAAAAAGCAACCCAGAATTTCCAGTTTCTTTTCTTGGACATTGTGATTTCTTTCTTGGGTTCTGGAGTCATAATTAGCTATAAATAAGGGAAATAATTAGTCTTGTTTCGCCCATATTCACTAACTGTTTAGTGCAATTTTTGACTCTAAAATTTAGCATATCGCCATTTATTTGTCAATAGCGAAGACGTGGGGTTGACAATTTTCCAACCGTCTGCTATGCTACGCACACACATGGCGCGGGACTCCGGAACCAAATGCTCCTTACGGATGGCGGGAGCAGCCCAAAGTGATTAGTAAAAGTCCATCCGAACATCGGGTGTAGCTGCTGGGAGGACAACTGGCAATGTATCCTTAGCCAGCCTGGCCGCCACACCCACCCCTTTCCAAATAGAGGGAGGGGTTGGTAAGATCCGGCTTGGGATCTCCGGAAAAAGATCCCCCCTTGGACATCGAATTATTCCGAGGGTGACAGTACCCCCAGGCACTTGCTACAAGTCTGGGGGTTTTTATTTCCCAGAAAATATGTCCACATCGGTAATCTAGTTTACTGGTTTGCTAACAAAACTATTTCAGTATACCGAAAAACCAGACTACATATAATTGCAATCGCAGACATATGTAGTTCTCTGTGTTTTTATGATTATTAGGAAGAATTATTTTCACAGAGCGTAGTATTTATCGGGACCGCAATAAATATACCAGGCCTCATAAAAATGGGGGAAGCTTTTCGAAGCAGAACTGGTTCCAGCGTGGTAGCGGTCCCTCCATTTTTTTTCCAAGCTCTTGACAACAATTTTAAATTATAATAGGCTCAAGCTACAGGATCTGCGCAACTCAAAGAGTAAGGAAAAATCAGGGGCTCAATGCCCCCAAGTGTCCCATTTAGAACAATCCAGAAGTAACATAAACTTAATTGGCAGCCTAGGGCTGCCCCCCATGTCAAAGGAGTTCCTTCTCTCGAAAATCAAAAGTCCGCACATACGTGCACCAAGCCCCGGTTGCGCAGATCCCCCTTTTTGTTCCTTAGAGAAAATTCTCCTTGGTCCTTTGACCTATACCCTCCCCTCGTTACCCCAGGAAGGCCTAGCTTTCCTGGGGTTTTTCTTTTCTATGAATTTCAGCCATTTTGTAAAGTTTGCGTTTCCCGCCTCGCTCGGGGCTTTGCCCCTCGCTTCGGCAAACGAATTTTCAAGCAATTTCCAAGGGTTTTTGTATTCTACAAAAACCAGCCGCTCTCGCAAGAGCGGGTTCGAGCCAATCCTTTTGAGGAAATTTTTCTTTTCAGAAAAATTTCCTTGCAAAGCGACAATTTGTGCTTGATTAGCCGTTAAAATGAAGTTTCGGCAAAGTTCGAGCCAGCGATTGCCCTTTCGCTCAAAATCTTTCAATTTTTCGGAAATCTCAATTTTTTGATTGAGAATTTTTTGTTTTTTGGCGGCATATTCTTCGGTGGAAATCGCACCAAATAATTGAAGGTCTAAAAGTTTATCCAGCGTTTCCTCGTGTTCCAAAATTTGAGATTTTAGATTTTGAGCGAAAGTCATTTCGGCTTGGATATTTTTCTCTTTTTCGTTGTCTAATTCTTTAATCATCTTTTTGGTCCAAGCCGAAGGCAAAGAAACTTTTTGAATAATGTTTGAAATTTGCTCGGCCAAAAGTTCCTCGCGGATATATTTTTGCGAGCAGTTTTGCTTCTTTTTGGTGCATCGGTAATAATTGTGTCCTTTGTGGGTTTCCGAAGTAATGGAACAGCCGCATTCCCCGCATTTCAAAAGCGAGCGGAAAGCGTATTCTTTTTGGCCTCGCTTCATTTTGTGCGCTTTGGTTTTCATTACTTCTTGGCACTTATTAAAAAGTTTCTTTGTAATCGCTGGCTTGTGGTTTCCCTGATGAAGTTCGCCGTTGAAAACAAAAGCTCCATAGTAAAACGGATTTTTCAAAAACATCTGGATATTGGAAATGGTAAAAACTTTGCCGGTTCGGCTAATTAAGCCCAAAGTAGTCATTTTATTTCTTAAATCTTTCAGAGAATATTCGCCGGTGGCGTAAAGCTCAAACATTTTTCTGACGAGCGGAAATTTTTCCGGATCGGGAATGATTTTGTGATTCACTTTGTCGTTGAGATAGCCGGTTATCGCCACTCCCGATTGCTCGCCCCGCCTGACTTTTTGCCTCAAACCTCTTTTTACATTCTCTGAAAGATTATCAATATAGTATTTTGACTGCCCAAAAGCGATATTCAACATAAATTTTCCCTGCGGGGTTGCGTCAAACCAAAATGTCGGGAATTTTAGCGCGGTGATTTTGCCTGTGTCTATGAGATAAATAATTTGTCCGCCGTCTATGCTATTTCTCGCTAATCTGTCGGGATGCCACGCTAAAATTCCCTTTGCCTCGCCGGACTCAATCCTTTTTATCATTTCATTAAAAATTGGACGGCCCGGAATTTTGGCGGTCTGCGATTCAATAAAATTTTCAACGATATCCAAATTTTCCCGCTCGGCAAATTCTTTCAGTTCGATTATTTGTGCCTCAATGGAAAGAATTTGTCTGTCCGGCTCGTCTGTTGATTTTCTGGCGTAGAGAAAATATTTTGTCATAGTTTTGAAATTATTTTATATCGCTTTTGGGCAGAAAAATTGCCGTTTTACGGTCGCCCTTCGGGCGAAAAAAGATTGACTCGTTTAGAAATTGCTTGAAAATTCGTTTGCCGAAGCGAGGGGCGAAGCCCCGAGCGAGGCGGGAAACCAAAACTTTCCTAATTGGCTGTCCTTCCTGAACAAAATCCGAACTTTTTTCAAGGAAAATCCGGACGCTGATTTCTAAAAAATTACGCTCGGGCGGGCAAAAAGGAAGGGGGTTGGGGGGAAGGAATTTTTGCCCGCCCTCGCTTTTCCGCCGCCGCCGAATTTCGTATTTCGCTTTGCGAAATGCGCCGCCAAAGAAGATGTTGCCCTTGCCCCAGCCCTCCCGTGCGCGGGCAACGATAAGGAACTCCCTATGCTAACTATAGTATGTAGAACTAAAATTAGCAAGGGGTGTATACTAAAATTATCAAGTATGAAAAGAGAGATTTTAATAAAATTCGGGAACAAGGTTAGAAAAGAGCGCAATAAGTTGGAATTATCACAAGAAGGGCTGGCCACGAAAGCTGGCGTTCACAGAACATATATCGGAATGATTGAGAGAGCAGAAAAAAACATAACCTTGGAAAATATAGAAAAAGTGGCAAAAGCACTTGGATTAAAGTTGTCTGATTTTTTTAGCGATTTTTAATTTATGACATCATTTGATAAATTTTTAGAAAAGTTTGTTAGAAGTTTTGGCGGGAAAGACCCGATGATTTTTAGCGTTTTGGGCAATGTTTTTTCAATGAGAATTATCGGAAACAAAACGCACGGCGATCTTGCCGAAATTGCTCTCACAGAATACATAAATCGGTTTGTTGACGGTTTTACAGCAAAACATACTGGCAAGGAAAAATTTCGTGCGAAAGAATTTGAAGAAGACATAAGGATTACTGAAACTGCCACCAAAGAAGAAATTCCGATAAGTATCAAAACTTATGGATTTGGCCCGCTTCAGCTTTCCACAAATAAAGATGTGTCAATGTTTTCGCTTTTGCAAAAAGAAATTGGTAAGCGAGGGACAAATGATGTCAGTAAAATAAAAGAAATATTGGACAATAAATGTTTTAAGGACTTCGGTTCTGTAAATGTTTTGCCGTTGATTTATAACGAAAAGGAAATGAGGTTTAAAGTAATAGTCTTTGATTTACAAAAGGCGTATTCATCTGTTAAAAAAGTAAAATTTTTACCGCCTCGTAAAATAGGCAGAAAAAAGACATTTCCAATTTATAAGTTTTTTGATAGTAAGGGCAATTATATTTTTGAAGTTAGATATGGCGATGCAAAAGCTAACGCTTTGCAACGCGGGATGTGGACGCATACGGAAAATGCCGAACCATTTTTTAAGGAATTACTTGCTGGCGGCTATAAAATCAATGAGCCGCTTATTACTTTAATCGCTAAAATTCTTGTTTCTCGTAAGGATACTCACGAAAAGATACTTCAACAATTCTTTAGTTTTTCAAAATAGACCAAACGAAATAAAAATGCTAAAATAACAATAAGAGTTAATTTGGCGTTTTTATTTATGGAAACACAGGGTATAAAATATACTGGCTCAAAAAGGGAAATACTCCCCACTTTATTAGAATTGATAAAGCCGTTAAATGTCAAAACAATTTTAGACGGATTTTCTGGCACAACAAGAGTTTCCCAAGCGTTAAAGCAAGCTGGTTATATCGTTTATGCTAACGACATCGCCGATTGGTCAAAAGTTTTTGGCGAGTGTTATTTATTGAATAGAAAGCCAGCAAGTTATTATTTGCCAATCATAGAACATCTTAATAAACTTCCCGGAAAATACGGCTGGTTTTCTGAAAATTATGGTGGCGAGCCGAACGGCGGTTCCGCTATGCAGAAAGACGGCAGAAAAAGAATTTGGCAATTACACAATACAAAAAAACTAGACGCAATAAGAGAAGAAATTGATAAAATCACAAAAGATAAAATTGAAAAATCTGTATTACTTACTAGTTTGATAATAGCAATGGACAAGGTTGATAGTTCTGTTGGTCATCAAGTTTCGTATTTAAAAAAATGGGCTCCTCGTGCTTATAACACAATGAAAATGGAAGTGCCTCGTTTGATTATTGACGATAAGCCTCACAAAGTTTATCAAAAAGATATTTTTGATTTAATAAATGATATTGAGGTTGATTTGGCGTATTATGATCCGCCTTACGGTTCTTCAAATGAGTTAATGCCGCCTTCTCGGGTTCGATATGCTTCTTATTATCATATTTGGAAAACAATTTGTTTGAACGACAAACCAAAACTAGTTGGGGTAGCGAATAGGCGGGAAGATGTAGGCGATACAATTTCCGGTTCTATTTTTGAAGAGTTTAGAAAAAATAATAATGGGCAATACATAGTTATTGAGGCCATAGAAAGATTGATAAAAAATACACCGGCAAAGTATGTGGTTTTGTCTTATAACAATAATGGCAGAGCTACTTTACAGGCGATAAAAGAAATTCTAAAGAATTTAAAGAAAAAAGTTTCTATTATTGAAATGGATTACAAAAAGAATGTAATGGCGACAATTACTCGTACGACAAATGAATGGATTAACGAAAGAAATGGGACTAATAAAGAGTATCTGTTTATAATTCATAAAAACGGAAAAACAGAAGCAATGTCCGAAATTAAAGTTGAAAAAATTGATATTCGTAATTTAATACCAGCAAAACAACAGAGATTGGTTTTCTAAAAGTTAGATTTTTATGGAAAATCAAAGCACGCACTTTATTTTTGACGGAGAAAAGGTCGTAATTTCTCCAGACCTACATTCAGTTATTAGTTTTTTACAAGAAATTGAAAAAGAAATTGAAAGTTTTTTAAATTTTGATAAAAAGCTAGAATCAATAAGAAAACAACATTTAGAAACGATAAAATTTATAGAAGTGCTTGCCGGGAAACTGAAGGAGAACAATATTGATTTTAAATTTACCTTTTCCGAACACCCCATCACTATTGCAGAAAAATTGAAAATAGATAGGCCAATTCGTTCAGAAATGATAGTGCTATTTGCAAATTTGGAAACATTGTTTTGTTTAAACATTGCTTACGAAAACAAAATTTCTGACGAAAAAGAAATTATTAAAAGAGCAATGAATCAAGATAATGTAAAGGATTTTTTGGAAAGATTTTGTCTGAATCAAGAAAATGAATGGTGCCAAAAAAATCCAGAAAGAATAAAACACATTTCTGCAGACGATTTAAGGAAATTAAGAAATTCATTAACCCATTTCTTTTCTGTCGCGAAAAATATCGGAGTGGCTTATACGGCGTTAGACGAGAAATCAAGAAAACTAGAAAAAGCAACGAATTTTAAAGCTAAATTTATATCTCCGGAAGATTTATACGAAATTATCAAAGGTTCAGCTAGATTGATGATTAAAAGGTGGAGCGAAGATTGTAAAAGCGATTTAGCAAAAAATTCTAACGAATTTAAAGAAAAAATTTTGTCGGTTAAAGCCGTAGTGGATAACTACGGAGCGATGATTATTAAAAATAAGCAGATTAATATTTGAACAAAATTTAGCGGCGCGACAGCTTCGCTGGCACGAAATTCGGCGGCGGCGGAAAAGCGAGGGCGGGCAAAAATTCCTTCCCCCCAACCCCCTTCCTTTTTGCCCGCCCGAGCGTAATTTTTTAGAAATCAGCGTCCGGATTTTCGCGAAAAAAAGTTCGGATTTTGTTCAGGACAGACAGGATAAACATTCACTTGAAAGAATAATCTCTGACTTGCGTACATAGGGTTACAGAGAAGAAACTTAAAAAATAAATAAAATGTTATGTTTAGGCCATTTATGGCCACCTCTGGGGTGAAAGAAAGGTAATTGTTGCATTTGTCGGTCACTTTTGAAGAGGGAGGAGTGATTGGCAAATGTGGTATAAAAGCCGTGTTGGAGAAGAGAATTGTATAAAATTTATATGATTCAAATCAATGAGGTGGCTTTTTTGCAGGAAAATTCCTATTCTTAAGGGGATTTTTTATTTTTCGGCGACAATAGCCCTTTGACAAAAAATGTTTTATAAGCAATTCTATCATTAAGCAAGCGATGTAGAAAAATCCAAGAGGAGGAAAAATCCAAAAAAAAGCCTCCCTGGGCAAAACCCATTTCCTCTCTTGGCACAATTCTGCATCAGCGCGCTTCTCCTGGCAATTGGAAAAAGTCCATAAGTTCATATCGGCTAAGGGCCAAGTGAAACTCGTGAACCTCCAATCGCCAGGAGCTTTTTTTGTTTTCAAGAAATAATTGTCAATAAAAAATTTACTACAACTAGTTGTAGTAACAAACTCCCCTAATTCTTGATTTTCAATCTTTAATTCTCAACTATCATCGCTATTTCCGCAGCGCCTCGATCGGAGAAAGTTGCGAGGCTTTCCAAGCGGGGTAAATTCCAAAAATAATTCCTGTTGCCGCCGAAAAGCCAACGGCAGTGAGAATTGCTCTTACCGGTACGGAAAACTGAAGAAGAAAACCAAGCCGGACCAGAAAATTGTTGAGAAGATACGTGATTCCGATTCCAAAAGCAATCCCGACAATTCCTCCCAGCATTGTCACAATCACCGCTTCAAACAAAAACTGCTGGAGCACGCTTGAATTCCGGGCGCCCAAAGCTTTTCGCAGACCTATTTCGCGTGTCCGCTCCGTGACCGCCACATACATCACATTCATAATCCCTACTCCGCCGACCAAAAGAGAAATTGAAGTAAGCGCCAAAAGGAGATAATTTATCGTCCCGAAAACCTTTTCAATAAGATCCCTTCCCTCCTTTGCCGACACAGCTGAAAAATCTTCTTTTAAGGGATCAGTGATGTTGTGCTCTTTGCGCATAGTTTCTTTGATATCAAGAGCCGTTTCTTCCATTTTTGAAACATCTTTCAGCTTGAAGGTGATAAACTGAACATAATCAATCCCCAGCAGTTTTGTATTTATCGTCTTAAGGGGAATATAAATAATATCGTCAAAATTGAAAAACCCGGCCGCTCCCCTTTCAGAAACGGTTCCAATCACCCGAAAGCTTTGCCCTTTTATTTTTATGTTTTTCCCAATCGCGTCTCCCCCTCCAAAAAAACTTTTTTTCACTTCGGAGCCAATAACGGCCACTTGAGCGGCTGATTTTTGGTCTCCCTCTGAAAAAAACGTCCCGCTCTCCATTTTTATCTGGCGATCAATTTGCTGATAGGCCGGCATAATGCCGAAAATAAGAGTTCTTTTATTGATTCCATTGTAGCTCACCACTCTTTGATCAATGTTTCCCGCGCTCCAGAGAGCGACATTTGAGAGTTTCCCGACGGCTTCGCCGTCTTTTTCTTTGAGGGTGGTTATGGCAAGGCCCGTGCTGCGCCCGGTAATGTTGGCCGAGGAGGTCTCCGAGACACCGGGAACTTTCGGCTCAACCTGAACGTAATCGCTTCCAAAAACATCAACTTGTCCCAGAACATAATTGCGAAGCCCGGCCCCGCCGGCCATCACGATGATAACCGACATAATTCCGATTACGACTCCAAGAATCGTGAGGGCAGTCCGCAGCCTGTTCTGGCGGAGATTGCGAAGAGCCAGGCGGATGATGATATACCACTCATGCCCAGAGCGAATGCCGAATTTTAGAAAACTAAAACGGTTTTTCATAATATTTGATGTCTAGTCTCTACTCGTAACGCAACGCTTCCACCACATGGAGCCTGGCCGCCTTGCGGGCGGGATATAAACCAAAAAATATTCCAACCAGAAATGAAATAAGCGTCGCCACAATTATTGAAGACATTGTCACGATAAACGGCCAGTTGTAGCCAAGTTTTTGGATGATGATGGCTGCAACAAAAGATACCAGAATTCCGACGATTATTCCTGCAACTCCGCCAATCAAAGTTATCACCACCGCCTCCATGAGAAACTGGAGCATAACAGTCGAATTTTTTGCACCTATCGCCTTTCGAAGCCCCACCTCGCGGATTCTCTGATTGACGGAAATGAGCATCGTATTCATAATTCCCACTCCGCCGACGATGAGCGAGATGGCCGCTATGGCTGTAAGAAAATACTTGATTGCTCCCGTCACGTTTGTGATCGCTTCCAGCCCAGCTCTCTGGTCCCGAACTGAAAAATCATCGTCTTCCGGTTTTTTAATATCGTGCTCTTGGCGAAGCGTCGCAATAACGTCAGCTTTCGCCCGATCAATGTTCCTCTCGTCATCCACCTTGAGACGGATGAAATTCAAGTAATCAAGGCCGAGCATAATTTTTTGAGCAGTAAGAAGCGGAATAAAAATGGCCGTATCCTGGCTCATAAAAGCCGTCGAGCCCCGGCGCTCAAAAACTCCAATAACCTCAAAATTCTGGTCGCCAATTTTGATTCTCTTCCCGATCGGATAAAGACGATCGCCAAAAAGATCGCTTGCCACATCCGAACCCAAAACCGCAACCCGGGCAAGGCCGACATTTTCTTCCTGGGTGAAAAAGCGTCCGCTGGCGATTTTGGCATTTTCAACCCCAAGATAACTCGCGCTTGTGCCGCGGAAAGTATAGTTCTTGTTAATATCTGCGAATTGAACTGTGTTGTTCCCGCTTATGTATCCAGCCCCAGAAACAACATTGGGAACATTTCCTTTCCTTAAAATAGCGTCCAGATCCCTGTTTTTGAGCGTAGTCGATACAATCCCCAGCGCGCTGGCCGGCGGGCCTTTTTCCTCGGACGCCCCCGGCAGAACACCGATAAGATTGGAACCAACGCCTCTTATCTGACTAAGAATCAGTTCCTGGGCGCTTGAGCCCATAGCCATAATGATAATAACTGACGCGATGCCGATGATAATTCCAAGAATGGTAAGAAATGAGCGGAATTTAGACGCCAAAAGGTTTTTATAGGCGATTTTGATAGGATCAGAGAGACGCATCTCTAAAGTATATAGTATATAGTATTTAGTATTTAGTATTTTTATTTTGCGCAGTAATCGAATTTAGAATACTAAATACCAGATACCAAATACGACATACTATTTCAGCAGTTCCCGCTCTCCATCCGCCAGCAGCCTTTTCTTCACCGAATAGTCATCAACCACCGCGCCATCTCTCATTTGAATGATTCTCTTGGCATGCTCGCTAGTGTAGATCTCGTGAGTGACCATCACAATCGTATGGCCTTCGTTGTTGAGCCGCTGCAAAATTCGCATAATCTGGAGCCCGTTTTTGGAATCAAGGTTCCCGGTCGGCTCGTCGGCCAGAATGATTGCCGGGTCGTTGACGAGCGCGCGGGCAATCGCCACTCTTTGCTGTTCGCCGCCGGAAAGCTGGTTAGAAAGATTATTGATTCGTTCTTCCAAATTCACCGCCCGCAAAGCGTCGTGAACTTTTTTTTCAATATACTGGCGGGTATCTCTCCGCTCGTCGTAAAGAAGCGGGAGCTCCACATTTTCATAAACGGTTGTCCGGGGAAGCAAATTAAACGCTTGAAAAACAAAACCCATTTTTTGGTTTCTGAAGAGCGCCAGTTCGTCGTCGCTCAAGTTTTCAACATCGCGCCCCTCAAAAAGATATTTCCCGCTCGTCGGCCGGTCAAGAAGCCCCAAGATTTGCATGAGCGTTGATTTTCCCGAACCGCTTGGGCCCATAATGGCCACAAATTCTCCTTTTTTTATATCAAAAGAAACCCCGCAGAGGGCCTTTGTTATCACGCCTTCATTGTCGTACTCTTTGCAGAGATTTTTGACAGAAATTAACATAAAAAAATTCCTAATGACTAATTGCTCTAATTTCTAATCAAATCCCAATGACTCAATGACCAATTTCTAAACCTGAAATTTGGACATTGGGGTTTATTTAGGTCAATTAGGTCAATTAGAAATTAGAAATTTTCAAGTTATTTTGTCGAAGTCACCACTAATTCTCCTTCCTCCAACCCATTCGTAACCTCAACCACCCCTTCGTCTCCTTTCATTCCCAATTTTACTTCTTTGTCAACTGGCTTTCCGTTTTCAAGGACTTGAACGATTTTTTTGCCGTTTTGGTCCTTCACGGCTCGTTCCGGAATCATCAAAACGTTTTCTTTTTGGGCAACTAAAACATCAATATCGGCGCTCATGCCATCCTTGAATCTCAAGTCGTCCTTGCCCATTGAGAGCTTCACGACGTAGTCGACTACATCCTGAACGACCGTGGCTGACGGATCGATCGAAACAACTGTCGAGCTAAATTTTTCATCGACGGAAAAAGCGTCAAAAACTGCTTCGCCGTTCTGTCCAACTTTCACTTTGGCGACATCCGACTCGGGCACTTTCGCTTCCAGAATGAAATCATAGGAAATCATTTTGGCAAAAGCGCCAGCTGATGTTGCGCCGATTACCTCTCCTGCTTTGAAGTTCACTTCTTTCACGATACCATTAGCTGGCGCGCGAAGGGCTGTTTTCCCCAGATTATTGAGAGCTGTTTCATAGGCTGCCTCGTAGCTTGCAACAGTTGCGTCTTTTGAAGCTTTGACATAATTCGACTCGGCGGCAGAAAGCGCCGCTTTGGCCGTGTCCAGTTTGTTTTCCGCCGAAGTTTCAGCCAGATCGGCCGTCTGGTCAGCAACATCCAGCGCGTCTTTGGCTTGTTTATAATTGGCCTCGGCCGTGTCAAGCGTGAGTTTTGCCAACTTTGTCGTTGAGCTGTCCGACCCGTTATCGTCTTTTACTTTGTTGTAGTAGGTTTGCGCATCTTCGTAATAATTCTTTGTATCAGAAACTTTTTGTTCGGCCGCATCAACATTTCTCTTGTTGAGACTTTTTGCGTCCGAAAGATATTTTTCAGCATTGTCTACCTCCACTTCAGCGCTGTGAATCGTGTCATAATTCACTCCCGCGTCAGCCCGGGCCTTGTCAAGATTAGCCTTAGCCTGATCAGCTGCCAGTTGCAGTCCCGTGTCATCAAGATATCCGATCACATCGCCTTTTCCAACTTTCTGTCCGACTCTCGCGTCAACGGATTTCACTCGCCCGGTTGCTTCAAAATTGAGCGATATCGTGTCATTGGCTTTGAGAGTCCCCGTCACCGAAACTGTTTCCCGAAGATCGCCGCGCTTCACCTTTTCGGTCGAATACTCCACTTTTGGCTTTCGAAGAATTGAAAAATAAACTATTCCGGCAAGGACGAGAAAGGCAATCACTGACCAGATTATGGTTTTTCGCTGAAGCATAAAAAATTTTATTTCAAACTAAACTTCACTTTTCCCAATCTTTCAATATCCGAATTTATTTTCTCTTCCATTATATCCAGATTTTCCATTCCATCAATATATTCTTTTCCGGCTGAGAAGAATTCATCTTCTTTTCTTGAAAAATCAGCATAAGCCGCGTCGAGTTGAGCTGTATTCTGCGACGCGAGCGAGGCCACTTCCTCCAGTTTCGAAAGAAACGTATCCATCGAATCCTTCAGATTTTTGGCGCTTTCCCGAATGTCGGGAGGCAAGATTTCCGCCTGAACGGCGCTGCTTTTCTCTTTGGCTTTTGCGATAAGGCCTTTCATATCCTCAAGGCTAGCGCTTTCCCCTATTTTCCCGAAAACAGCCGCTACTTCAATGATTTGTCCCATAAAACCAATCATTCCCTTGAGATCCGCGGCCTGGCGGTTCACTTTTGAAAAATAATCAACTGCCAAGTCTTTGGTTGGTTTTGCTAATTTTGGCGCCCCGGCCACCTCAATTTCTCCTTTCGCCGCTTCGGATTCCCGGATTATTGCGTCCAATTGTCCCTTCAGCTGATTTGCTTCATCCCTGATGCCGGCAATGTCCTTCTGCCCGCTTTCCTTGAAGCTTTGTTCAATCTCTTCAACTTGAGAACTGAAATTGTGATTATTCTTTGCCGCGCTCAACTCGGCCGCAAAAACGCGGATCTTTTTTCCATTCCAAATCCCGTAGGAAAAAGTTGCCACTGCCACAGCGAGCATCGCCAAAAGAAAATAGAGAATGAATTTCCTCATTGATATAATTATGCTTTAGGGAAAAATAAAAAGCAAGAAGGCCCTGCTTTTGTGAATGCAAAAACCGGAAAATATAATTTCCGCACGGGGTGCAGGAATCGAACCTACGATTGCGGATTTG
>Ga0315268_10005192_pt1 | contig 14031 bp, 17 predicted proteins | sample C1_top_MG_FD_204535 | JGI IMG/M metagenome (GOLD analysis project Ga0315268, IMG submission 204535) | Sediment microbial communities from Yellowstone Lake, YNP, Wyoming, USA - C1_top | ecosystem: Environmental > Aquatic > Freshwater > Lake > Sediment | place: USA: Wyoming | collected 2017-08-01 | reverse complement strand
GAATGGAACGAGCTGCCCTACAAATTCGAATCCGGGACGCCGGATGTGGGGGCTGTGATCGGTCTGGGGGCGGCCATCGATTATCTTGGCAATATCGGCATGGATGATGTGCACGATCACGAACGTTCCCTTGCGGCATACATGCTCAAACGGCTGCAGGAAATAAAAGGGCTGGAGATCCTCGGGCCGCTGGACGCGGAAAAACGGGTAGGCCTTGTGGCTTTCACCATGGAGGGCATCCACCCGCATGACATCGCGGCATTATTGGATGAGGATGGCATTGCAGTCAGAAGCGGTCACCATTGCGCCATGCCGGTGCATGGGCGGCTTGGAATCGCGGCGAGCACGCGGGCGAGCGTTTACATATATAATACAAAAGACGAGATCGACACGCTCGTTGGTTCGCTCGAAAAGGTCAGAAAACTGTTCGGTTCATGATGGGTTGAAAGGGGAAGTATCCAGATAAAGCAGACGGAAATGGGAAAGGTGCAGAAGGCAATGGATAACGAAGACATATACCAGGAGTTCATCATCGAGCTCTATAGGCATCCGGTCAATCTGGGCACCATATCCGATGCAGACTTGAAAGCAGAGGTGTTTAATGCCACCTGCGGCGACAGGATCACGCTCTACCTTAAGGTGAAAAACGGATTGGTGGCGGATGCGAAGTTCATGGGGGAAGGCTGCGCCATAAGCCAGGCGAGCGCTTCCCTGTTCACCGGTTTCCTCAAGGGCAAACGGCTCGACCAGCTGGGCAAGATAACCAAAAACGACGTTCTCGGCCTGATAAAGATAGACCTGAGCAAAAATCCTACCCGCATGCGATGCGCGTTGCTTGTGCTCGATGCCACGAAAAAGGCCATTGGCGCATCCCGAACCAAAGGGGATTGACTCCGCCTCCCAATGGAAATCCGATATTCCTGCTATCCTAGATTCCGATCAGTTCCCTGAGCAGACTGAAGAATCGGCCACCGCCATTGTTCCAAATAGGCTTGGATTCCTCATCGGAACCGCTGGCAGATTCTTGTTCCTCCGCCTTATCGGTTTTATCAGGCTTCTTCTCTTCGCGGAGTTTTGGTTTTGACGCCCGAGGTTTGATTTCGGTCCATTCGCTCTCATCAGATTCGCTCGCCGCGAAAGGATTTATTTCACGGTCCTTGTCCGTGCTCCGACGCATATCGCGCAGCTTTTCCCTGGCACTGGCCTTCGCGCCGTCGTCATCCGCGTATCTGATGATGAGCCTAAGGGATTGGGGATCGTTGAAATCTTCGATGCGGTATGCCATCCGGTTGGCCGCCGCCTTCCTGGTGTCCTCTGATTTGGCATGCGTTGCGATAAGCTGGAGTATGGCGGCGTCGGTCACCTTCTCCATCGCATCATTCCGCTGCTTGGCCTTTCTGGAAAAAATCGCGATGACGGCCAGTGTTTTCTGGTCTTCAAGTTTTTCCACAAGCGCTGAAAGCTCGTCCATTGCGGCATAGACGCTGTCCTCGTGCTCTGAAGCCAGGATAACATCCGCAAGGGCCTTTCCGTCGGCTGCAAGTCCATTCACCGCTGCCAGCCGTATCGGCGGAAGCCTGGATGAGATGACGAGCTTCTTGAGTACGCCCGTATAAAGCGAAAGAAGGTGCATGGCCACAGACTGCATCTCCTCACTTCTGGTATCGCCGTCAGACTGCCTCAGCATATCGATGTTCGCGTTGATCCGTGCAATGTAGTCCATCAGCTCGTCCTGGGACCACTCGCTGCGCATAAAGCGTTCAGCGGTGACGTGATCTGATATGGACTTGCGAAGCCTTTCGGGATCCGGCTCCTTGCTGAGAGCTCTGAGGCGCGAAATGGCTTCCCATCTGCTGTCTTCGTATTTGGAAGAGAATGCCACTTCCAGGAGCAGTTCGGGATCATGGATTCTGGCCATGGATTCCTTTCGTTTCTGGCTGTTCTGATGCCTGCTCGCGATAACGGTCCATGCGGCCTGGCCTCTCTGCGTTTCGGGAACGGATTCCAGCAGGTCCATGGCAGCCTTCGCCGTATCGCAGTAGGGGGTTTCCAGGACGATGCTGGCCAGCGCCTCCTCATCCTTGCTGGCACACCGCAGGGCAGCCATTCTAACGGCAGCGGTGTTGCCATAGGCCGAATAGACGGCAGCTGCGACCGTATCGTCAAGCGACTGTATCTCTGCTATGGCACGTTCGAATCCCTGGCTTTCCAGCAGGGCATTGATGCGTCTGAGCGTTGCCATGGTATTGTCTTTGCTAAAAACCATGGTCGCCGAATCCTGGCCATCGGCAGTCTTTCTGAATTTGGTCTTTCTTCTCTCTTTTATGGCAACAGGAGAAGACAGGGGATCTTCATTCCGCTGCTGAGCAGAGGTCGGATTGCCTTCTTCAGGCAATCCAATGAACTCCTGTAATATCCTTGAAAAAGGCATCATCGCTTCCCACCATTCAGAACTCTCATCGGAATTTATAAGGCTTGCCTTGAGTTTCACTGCATCTGGTAAAAGGCAGCAAGGTTCCGAAAAAAGAAAATCAGCTTTATATTCCTTCAGTGTTTTCATTGTTCATGGCACAGAAGAAAATCGACTGGTATGAGGAATTCGTGGACCTTGGCTACAAACCCGCCAAAGACGAACTTGTGGCGCTTTTCTATTTCGAGCCAGAGACCGGCATAAGCAAGAAAGAGGCCATCGGGAGGATCGCCTCGGAAAGCTCCACCGGGACCTGGACAACGCTCTTCAAGATGCCGCCCCGCATGAAAAAGCTCCAGGCAACTGGTTTTAGTGTGGATGGCAACTATGTTAAAATCGCCTATCCGCTCGAGCTATGGGATCCGGGAAACGCAGTCCAGCTCCTTAGCGGCATTGCCGGCAACATCTTCGGTATGAAAGCTGTGAAGAACCTGCGCCTGATTGACGTATCGCTTCCGCGCGAGTACATAAAAAACTTCAAAGGCCCGCACCACGGCATCAAAGGCATCAGAAAGATGACCGGGGTCTATGGCAGGCCGCTCACCGGAGCAGTGCCCAAGCCGAAGGTCGGCTTCACCGCAGCCGAACACGCGCAGATCGCATTCGAAACGTGGATGGGCGGCTTTGACTTCACAAAAGACGATGAAAACCTGACCTCCACCAGCTTCAACCTTTTTGAGGAGCGCGTGAAGTTGATGACGAAACTGCGCGACAAGGCAGAGAAGCTCACCGGTGAAAAGAAATCCGCCTTCATCAACATCTCAGGTGAAACGGAGCTGATGAAGAAGCGGGCAACCATGCTTGCAGATCATGGATGGAACTACTGCATGATCGATGTGGTTGTGGCGGGCACCGCAAGCGTGATGACCATGCGGGACTATTGCACGGACCTTGGCCTTGCCATTCACGCCCACCGGGCCATGCATGCTTCCTTTGACAGAAACCCGAAACACGGCATGACCATGCAGTTCCTGGCCAAGCTGATGCGGCTCATTGGGGTTACCCAGATCCATTCAGGCACTGCTGTAGGCAAGCTGGTCGGGAGCAAGCGCGAGGTCACTGCCATCGCAGATGTGCTGCGCATGAAAAAGACCCCTGCCCTCAAGCACACGCTTCTGGATCAGGACTGGGGCCACATCAAGGACGCGTTGCCGGTCTCGTCCGGCGGCCTTCATCCCGGCCTTGTGCCGGATGTGCTGGATATCTATGGCAACGACCTTGTTCTCCTGGTAAGCGGCGGAATCCATGGGCATCCGAGAGGCACCAGGGCAGGCGCGATGGCGACGATGCAGGCGATAGAAGCCCACAGGGAGGGCATCAGCCTAGATGAGGCGGCAGAAAGCCATAGGGAGCTCCGCGAAGCGCTCGAGAAATGGGGGTACTACAAGCCGAAATAATGAATGATGCGATAGGAGATGAATTGCCCGGATGGGGTTAGAGCGTTAGCAATCCCAAATGCTCAAAAAGTATCTTCAAGCCTATGCCGATGAGTATCAATCCCCCCGCGATTTCGATTTTCGACTCGAAAAGATGGCCGAACCTACGGCCGGCAAGGGAGCCGGCCAGTGAGATGGCAAATGTTACGGCTCCGATTATCAGCGCTGGTACGAAAATTGAAACTTCCAGCAGGGACAGGCTGAGGCCGACAGCCAGCGCATCTATGCTTGTGGCGATGGAAAGCATCAAAAGCGTGCGTCCATCGAACGCGCTATCGCCCTCCTTTTCCATCTTCTGGGAGCCGTAGATCATCCTGCCGCCGACGAAGGCCAGGAGCGCAAAGGCGATCCAGTGGTCTATGCCGGAGATGGGACCCATCAGCTGTATGCCGGTGAACCATCCAAGAACCGGCATCAGGGCTTGGAAGAACCCAAAAGAGAAGGCCATCGCGAGCGAATGGCGGAGGTGTAGTTTCTTCGAGACCATGCTTCTGGCGACAGATACCGCGAACGCATCCGCTGCAAGGCCGATGGCGATGAGAATGGTTGTGACCAGGTCCATGGCCGAATGTTAAACATTTAAATTTATATTACGGAATCTTTGCTGCAACCGAATGGCGCGGAGGGTGTGGTCCAAATTCATTTCTCAGGAACACGCTGGCGCCAAAGCAAATTATGAACAAAACACAGGTGAAACACATGGAAGAACAGGAAACCAAGACCGAAATACCGGAAAGCGAAGTACCCGTGGCTCCGGCAAGAAAAGATGGGAACACAGTCTACGTAGGCAAGAAAGGCACCATGGGCTATGTGCTGGCAGTGGTTACGCAGTTCAACAATGGCGCGGAAGAGGTAACGATAAAAGCAAGGGGGAAGCTCATATCAAGGGCAGTGGACGTCGCTGAGATTGTACGCCACAGGTTCATGCCCAATTCAACGGTAAGAAACATCGCCATCTCCACCGAGGAGCTTACCTCTGAAGATGGATCCATGAGCAAGGTTTCGGCAATTGAGATCAAGATCCAGAAATGACAGACATTTCCGAAGAGACTGGCAGAAGCTGGAACAACGCGATAACGGACAGACAAATTGATCGAACGGTGTTAAAGTTTGGCGAAGATACTTGACAAGGGGGGCATCCTGCTCGCTCTTTTTTTCGGGGCGGTGCTTTACCTGGCAGGAGGACCAGCTTACCTCGGCCTCATGCTCTTCTTTTTTCTTTTGGCCATTGGGGTTACGAGATACGAACACGAGATCAAGCGGGATCTGGGACTCTACGAACATGAACGCGGATGGGAGAACGTCCTGTCCAACGGCCTGCTTCCTTCTGCCCTTGCCGTACTCAGTCCTGCGATAGGTCCCATTCCCTTCATAGCGTCCATGGCAGCCGTGACGGCAGACAAATTCGGATCGGAAGTGGGTGTGCTCGACCCGAAGGATCCCCTATACATTTTTGACCTGAAACCGGTCAAACCAGGCACCAGCGGCGCCATGAGCGTTTTGGGCACAATTGCCTCTCTGGGCGGGTCATGCATGGTGGGATTATGCGCCATGTTCCTGTTTGGGATAAATCCGACCCAGGCCCTGCTTGTCGGCCTTGCAGGCCTTGTGGGTTCGCTTATCGACACCCTTTTCGGCGTTCTGGAAGAGAAGGGGATAGGCACAAAGGGCACAACGAACTTCATCTGTTCCATCGCAGGGGCGCTTATAGGATATTATTTTATTCCCTAAAAAGATATAACATTGTAAGAAATGAAGAACGGAGGTTTCACCATGAAGGCATTTATCATATCCGGAGGAGAAGGAACGAGGCTGCGGCCATATACCTATTACGTACCAAAACCCATGCTTCCGCTTGGCGGCAAGCCCATAATGCAGTATGTCATAGATAATCTCAAGCGCTCCGGCATAAAGGACCTGATTGTGACGACAGGTTTCCTGCATGAGAAAATCAGCAGCTATTTCGGTGACGGCAGCAAATTTGGCGTTCGCATGGAGTACGCTGTGGAAAAAGAAAAACTCAACACCGCAGGTTCCATCTACGCCTACAGGGGGAAGGTGAAGGAAACCTTTGCCGTGGTAATGGGGGATCACCTCACCAACATCAATCTCGCAGACATGATCAGCCACCACAGGAAAAAGGGTGCCATTGCAACGGTCGCCCTTTACAAAAGCACCATGCCCCTCGAATACGGGGTCGCGAAGGTTGAGACCGGCAAAATAGTCGGCTTTGCCGAAAAGCCCCTGCTCGAGCACCTCTATAATACGGCCATATACGTCTTTGAGCCGGAGATTTTTGAATACATCCATGAGAAGGATGATTTCGCCAAGGACGTTATCCCGAGATTGCTAAAGGGCGGTAAAAAGGTGGAGTCCTACATTTTCGAGGACGTCTGGTTTGACATCGGCCGCGTGAGCGATTACGAAAGGCTTGATGAGCTGTTTAAAGTCGTAAAGCTTTTCAGAGACTTGGAGATTGGCCAGAAGTTATGAATATGCCATGCTCGTTTTTCTCCATTCCAGGGTCTCCCCAAGGCCCTTTTCAAGGAAATAGGTGGCTTTGAATTCCAGCAACCGGTTCGCTTTCGAAATATTGGCGTAGGAATGGGTGATATCTCCAGCTCGTCCTTCCCTGTAGATCGGACGGATATCCGAACCGGTAATTTTCCCGAATATTTCCACAAGCTCGTTGAGAGAGGTGGGTTTGCCGGTGGCGATGTTGATGGCTTCGCCGTCCGCCTTTTCCTTTTCCATTGCAAGGAGATTAGCCCTAACAACATCCTTGACATAGATGAAATCCCGGGTTTGCTTCCCATCACCGAAAATTACCGGCGCCCTTGCGTCTAAAAAGCAATCCGTGAATTTGGCGATCACTCCAGAGTAAGGTGAAGAAGAGTTTTGCCTGGGGCCATAGACGTTGAAGTAGCGTAATGATACCACCGGCAAACCACTGGAATTGTATTCCTTCATAAGTCGCTCTGCCTGAAGTTTGGATTCGCCGTAGGGGGAGAGTGTTTTCGTAGGCGCATCTTCACCTAGCGGCGGGGGACTGGGCCCATAGACAGCTGCAGAGGAAGCGAGTACCACCTTTCTGCAGGAGCACTTTCTAGCCGCTTCCAGGATCATCCGGGTTCCTTCGATGTTTATGCTGAATGTCTTTCGAGGCTCTTTGATGGATTCGGGTACTGAGACAAGAGCAGCTTCATGGAAGATGAAATTTACGTCTTGTACGGATTGCTCCACCGCATCGCCATCAATGATGCTTCCCTTTACTATCTCGAGTTTGTCTTCAAATCCTGCAAGGTTTTTCATGGAGCCAGTGGAAAAATCATCAAGAATCCTCACCCGGTGGCCAAGGCCAACCAACGCCTCTGCAATATGAGAGCCAATGAATCCAGCTCCGCCAGTCACAAGGCAAACCGCCATCACATAACACCTTAAAATTAACCGAAATGCCAGGCCAAAATTTTCTGCTCAGACATCAATTCTGATGTATCACCTAAGCCCTAAAAAAGAAAATCGCAAGGGCAATCAGCGCAAATAATGCTTCGAAAATGATAAAGAACATAAAAAGGTTTCGTTCGCTTATGCCATTAAAGGCCTTCATCACCAGATGGACGAGACCTTTCACCTTTCCATCCTTTGGATAGAGTTTTCCTCCCCTGATTTCCTGGTGGGTGTGGGGGAATCCGTTTTTCGCTTTTATAAAGAAATCAATTATGTACGGTATCACGAGTATGATGCCTGCGGTCTCCAGATTTCCAAGGATAACGCTGGTGGCGAGCGCCACACCGATGGTGAAGGTGCCGGTATCGCCTATGAAGATTTTGGCAGGATAGATGTTAAATGCCAGAAAGGCGAGCAGGGCTGCCGCCATGGAGACCGAGATCACTGCCATCTCCACAGATCCGTGAGCAATGGCCAGAATGGATAGTGCCAGAAACATGATCAATCCCATGCCAGCCTCCATTCCGTTGAAACCCGCAAGCATGTTGGTAAGGTTCGAGCAGACTGCAATTGCCAGCGGAAGCAGTACGAATATGTATACTATGCCAAAATCAACGATCCCAATAAAAGGGATGGTAATGGTGGTGCTGCCCGCTGCATTGACGGCCATGAGCGGTACGGCTGCGAAAAGCGGCAGTATGGCCTTGAGCCATTGTGGAATGCTTAGAAGGTCATCGACGATTCCTATGAAACCGACCGACATGATGGTTATTATGGAAGCCATGACGAAAACCAGATTCAGCTGGAAGCCCAGAAAGGAATGGAAGAAAATCGCACCAAGCATACCAGCGCTGAATCCCGCCACGATTGCAATGCCACCCATCTCAGGTATATCCGGCATGCCTGGCTTGTTCTCATCTTTCCCAGTGATGGCAGCTCGGCTGAGCCTTGGGATGAGAACCTTGGTGAAGACAAACGTTGCGACAAAGGAAAACAGCACCGAGGCGACGTATAGTTCGATCATTTCCTGCGGACCTCCTTAAGCACTTCCTTTGCATGGGCCACATCAAAATTCTTTTCATCGGCGATTATCCCTGCAACTTTGTCCACCTCTTCTGGAGTCTCAGCACCGGCGTAGAGCGCTATATTACGTGCATGGAGCCGCATATGGCCCTTCTGGATGCCTTCGGTGGAAAGGGCGGCAAGCGCTGCGAAGTTGTTGGCCAGACCAACGCAGGCCATAGCCATGGCAAGCTCCCTCGAGCTCTTTACGCCCATTATCTTAAGGGCAATCCTTGCTGTTGGGCTGCTGTTGACCGCAGGACCTACGGTTGCGACAGCAAGGGGAAGTTCGATGGTTCCGACCAGGTCGCCATTCTCGTTCTTGTAGTAATTTGTAAGCGGATGATAGGAACCAAGCGCCGCATAGACATGGGCTCCGGCTTCCACCGAACGCCAGTCATTTCCCGTGGCCAGGGCAACGGCATCAATGCCATTCATAATGCCCTTGTTGTGGGTAGCGCAGCGGTAGACATCTGCCTTTGCGAATTCATGGGCGTCTAGGACGCCTTCGATGACGCCTTCGCCAACAAGGTCCTTTTTCCACACCGTAGAAGCACGCGCCCTGCGCTTGGTTGCGAGATTGCTCACTATGCGAAGACGGATGGTGCCTTCGGTGAGATGGGCGATGGTTGGAGCGATGCCTTCGAGGGCGGTATTGACCATGTTGGCGCCCTGGGCATCACCCACCGCAAAATGGAAATCCACAACGATCATCGCCCCCCGTGCTGTATCCAGAACCCGGGTTTCGAAATCGCGCACACCGCAGCCGAATCTCTCGTGCTGTTTCATATAAATTGACGCAGCATGAAGGATCTCCTTGCGGTTCAGCGTAAGGTTGTGGGTGGCCTTTGACAAATCGTCAATTCCTGTGACCTGTATCTGGCCGATCATTATGGACTCGTCTGCTTCGGCCTTGAATCCGCCGGGAAGCGCCTGCTTGGCAGCCTTTGAGGCGGCGGCTATAACGGAAGGTTCCTCCAGCGCCATCGGGACCAGCACGGATTTGCCGTTGATGACGAAATTCGTTGCAATGCCAAGAGGCAGGTGGACCGCACCGATTACATTTTCCACCTGCTTGTCAGCCACAGCAAGCTTGAGTGCGCCGCTGTCCGAAAGCATTTTTGCCTCCTCTTCGCTGAGGCCCGCTGCTTCCTTTATTCGGGCAAGCCGTTCATCGACGCTTAGTTTGTAAAATCCAGAAAAATCAACCATGGTGTAAAGCACCCGGAACTCCTTGGTTCATAGGTAACCGTTTTCCAGCTTCTCCAGGGCAAGAGCCATGTTGGCGAATGCCTCATCAGACCTGCGGGCATAGAACACGCGGAACACATCTTTTAGGCTTTTTCCGTCGCCGTCGCCAAAATGATACCTTCCCTTTTTTCGCTTTAACAGTCCAATGTTGCGAAGGCGCAGGAGATGATAATATACTGCCTTGGGATTTGGAGGCGAACCCGTGAGCTCCTCGAGACGGACGAGAATGTCCTTTGTGGTGGGCTCCTGCCGGCGCACATGGAATTCGACAAGCACCTCGAATATGTCCAGCAGCAGGCGCCGGCTCTCGTTGGGCATAATCATGCCGATGGAAAGCGCGACCCAGCGCACGAGCGACTTGCGGGCCAGCAGGACTTCGTTTGGAAGTGACATTTCCCGTATGGTGAGTTCTGAACGAATGAGCCTCGACTCTGGGATCATAATGGCTTTACCATGACAAGGATTTTAATTATAGATGTGCAAGTGATGTCCGGGATGGAAAACGGTGAACCATGTGGTTAAGCTGAGCCTTCGCACACATCCTGAAGTCCTCTTCTCCTATAAAGCGAACTACGTCGAACTGATCAGCAGGGTTGAAAACCACTCGGAGCATCCGCTCTGGGCCGAAGCGGATGTCATCGTCCCGGAAAAGCTGTCCCTAAGCCCCAGTGGATCGGAGCTAAGAAAAGGACGGGTCAGAATCGGCATCGTGGGCAAGAATGAGTTTCTTGAAAAGGCCGTGCGGATCTACGGCAACGGGCTAACGGCGCCGCAGATGTACCACTGCAGCGTTATCCTCTACATATTCAACGGGGACGGCGTCATTGACAAAAGAATGGAGAAGTCCATAGATCTGCGCTGCGAACCGAAGAAAGAAGCCACTCTCTGAAACCCGAGGCGGAAGAGAGCGAAGCAGATAATTACGAGGTGTAAGAGCCGTGAAACGCATAAAGGAGTTTTTCCTTCTGAAGGACGATCTGTTTTTCGACCTGCTGTTCAAGCTGGCGCAATGCGCCCATGACTGCTCGAAGGATTTCGAAATCCTTGTGCGGGATTATGAGAAGCTGGACCAGAAGCAGAAAAAGGAGCGTCTGAATGCGCTCGCCAGACATGAGAAATATGGCGACGCCATAGTCCGCAACATCTCCGAAGACCTCTACCGCCACTTTATCACGCCCATAGACCGGGAGGACATCCATGAGCTGGCTTCCAACCTCGATACCTCCATAGATATGATGGAAGAGGTGGGAAAGAAATTCTTCTATTACCGCATCGATGCTACGACGCCCATAATGAAACGGCAGGCTGAGATAGCAACTGCTCAGATAAGGGAAATACGCAATGCCATGGAAAGCCTCAGGTCATCCAAAAGCATCAAGGGCGAGTATCTCAAGGTTTTCGAACTCGAGGATGAGGCGGACGAGATATACGAAAAGGCAATGATCGAGCTTTTCGATCCTGGCGACCAGAAGCTGGCCTGCGATGCGCTCCGGGTTATTAAACTCAAAGACCTCTATGACGAAATGGAAGATCTTACCGACCTCAACCAGAAGCTCGCGGCCATAATCGAAGGCGTTGTCATAAAACACGTTTAGCATCCTGCAGGTTTGGTATTTTGGCATTTTTTACCAAAAAGAACGAAGGTTCGAAACATGATTGAAGTCACCATTCTGGTAGTAATCGGTATCGCCCTGGCGCTCGCGTTCGATTTCGGAAACGGCCGAAACGACGCTGCCAATGCGGTTTCCACGGTTGTGGCGACACGGGTGCTCTCGCTTCCTGCCGCGGTTTTCCTTTCCGCCTTTTTCAACTTCGTCGCCGCATTCCTGTTCTCCACAGAGGTGGCCAAAACCGTCGGCACCGGCGTGGTCGATCCGGCGGCTATCAGCGTCTATGTGGTTCTCTCCGGCCTCATCTCCTCCATCATCTGGATATACGGGTTAGGCTGGCTCGGTATCCCCATCTCATCGAGCCATTCGCTCATAGGCGGCCTCATGGGAGCAGCCATCGCCGCAGCAGGCTGGGGAGCCATACAGTCTGAAGGCGTGGTGAAGATCGTGGCATTTATCTTCATTGCTCCGATCCTAAGCATGATCTTCGCCTTTCTCTTCTCGATTCTGGTTTTCTGGCTTGCCCGGAGGACGGCACCGGGCAAACTTCAGGATCTTTTTCGCAAGCTCCAGCTCATCTCGGTTTCCTTCTACAGCCTAGGCCACGGCACCAACGATGCCCAGAAGACCATGGGTGTGATCTCCCTTTTGCTTTTTCTGGGGGGATTCTCGGGCGACAGCTTCCATATCCCGTTCTGGGTGGTGCTGCTCTCCCACTTCACCATCGCCCTTGGAACACTGGCTGGCGGCCAGCGGATTGTGAAAACCATGGCGACGAAAATTACAAAGCTCAGGCCCATTGACGGTTTCTGCGCCGAGACGGCAGGTGCCGGCGTGATCGGCCTATGCAGCGTATTCGGCATACCTGTGAGCACGACCCACGTCATCGGTGGTTCCATCAGTGGTGTTGGTGTGATGAACCGAACGAGCGCAGTGAACTGGAATGTTGCCCGGAGGATCGTAATCGCATGGTTCCTCACAATTCCTCTGACGGCGATCGTGGCTGCTGCGACCTATTTCATAATGAAGCTTGCGCTCGGGCTATGACCACATTGAATTAGAGTTATTTGGTCTCGCGTTTGGTCTGGTCTACCGGCACGTCTGTTTTGACCGTCTCTTTCTGTTGGCTCGAAACGGTTGCACGGAATATGGGTGCGTTTCCAGTAGGTGCGACGACAGGGCCGGCGTTTATGACCGATGGCGGAACCTTATACTGGCTGCTTATTGTGTCGTGAAAAATAATGGTGGGCTTTTCTTGCTCGAATGGTTTTTTCATCTCGCTTTGAACCGGTGGCGACTGGGGCGGTTTGTCTTTCGGTGCGCAGGCGAGAAGAAGCGTTCCGCCAAGGATCGCGCATCGGGCGAAGCAGTTCAGAAATTTCCTTTTCTCCGGATTGGATTTCTCCCCGGTTCTCAGAATCGTTGCCATAGACCAAACCCCTAATGAGGTATATTATTGCTAACAACAATTTTTAAACATCTGAGGGAAAACAGCACAATCTTTTCATATCAGCGTTATCTGCCGGTCAGCCACTAGGTGCGAAAAATAGCCGACCGTACCCGCCAGCGCCAGGTGCTGGCCGGCGAAAAGATAGGTCAGGATCCCGAATCCCAAACAAGCGGCCAGGGTGTGCGTGACGCCACGATGCGACGGCTTGAAGAATTTGAAGAATATGAAATAAACTCCAAGGAACGCGAAGAAGATCAGGGCCATTGCAGATACAGCGGTTATGTCAGGCATGCAAAGCTCCCCCTTGCAGCCTGAGAAATAGACAAGATAGAACGCGAAGGAGATGAAAACGAAGTCGAGTATCTGTTTTCCCTTGCTCGCGTCGGTGTCAAGATCAGGAATAAGGGCCGAGATCGCACCGAAAGAGGTGGTGACCGCAAGAAGGATCAGATCTCCGGTCCCGATTATGAGAAAACCTGAAAGAAGTCCTGCCAAAGCACCTATCAATGCATGGGATTTTCCGTCCATGGCGCAAGATAAGATGGCAATATTTTTATAGCACTCTGGCTGGCCGCAGTATCATAAAACAAAAAAATTAAAACAAGCCGGGCGTTACAAGCGCCCGGTTATTGCGCTTGCGCATATCCTTCAGCACATTCAGAGCGATCAGGCTATCTCGTAGCTGACGCCAACCGAAACGCTAACCTCGACCTGTCCGGGCGAGAGCTGGGTCGGCGGGGCGGCTGCTGCTTCCATCGCTCCTGCTTTGTACACGTTGTAGTACGGCTGCGGGTAATAGACCATATTCTCGTTGGCCGAAAGCAGCTTGCCGAGCGAAGCGCCGACACCATCCGCGATGTTCTGTGCTTTGGCTTTGGCTTCCATCGAAGCGCTCTTCAGCAGTGCCTTGGCTATGGCGCTCTTCGTCTCTTCCTTCAGGGTGAAACTGGTCCCGTCAACGAACGTCTGGTTTGTTCCAGCCTCTGAGGCCGCGTCTATCACAGCTCCGCCCTTGTCGAGCTGTTCGACATTGACGAGCAGCGAGTGGGTGGTGCGGTATCCGACGACCCGGTACTGGTACTGGCAGTTGTAGCCGATCTTGTCGCAGGTGTAATTGGTTTCTGTGACCTGCTCGACGTTGTAGGACATGGTCTGGATGTCCTTGTCCTGGAGGCCGAGTGCCTTAAGCTTGGCCAGGAGAACCGAGCTCACCTGGGCGTTCTGCTTCTGCGATTCCTTGGCGTTGGCAGCATCGGTCTGCACCCTCAATTGTATCTGGAGCAGATCAGGCGCCACCTGCTGGTT
>Ga0315268_10005191_pt1 | contig 14033 bp, 14 predicted proteins | sample C1_top_MG_FD_204535 | JGI IMG/M metagenome (GOLD analysis project Ga0315268, IMG submission 204535) | Sediment microbial communities from Yellowstone Lake, YNP, Wyoming, USA - C1_top | ecosystem: Environmental > Aquatic > Freshwater > Lake > Sediment | place: USA: Wyoming | collected 2017-08-01 | reverse complement strand
AGCGCGAGGCCGTATCCAGATATCACCATGCTAAAGTACAGAATGGAGGCTACGCTTATCACAATGGCTGCAACTGTAATCGAACTGTTCAGCAGGATTGCTGAGGAAATATTGAGAACGGAAACTGCCGTGTCTTGGCCCATGTAGCTAACGATCGTTAGAGTGCGAAGAATTAGGTACAGTGCCCATGCTACCGCCATGGCGGCATATAGTAGGAGAATTGCTTTTGTCTTGGTTTTGATAGACTCGGTTTTTTCTTTTTTGGTCTTCTTGAAGGGTTTTCGTACAATTGCCTTTATGTAATCGAGGGATCTCTGGCGCAGGTCTTGGATATTTACAATGTCACAGAAAATGAAGTATCCGTCGGTTTCCAAGAGAGGTGAGAGATCTATTAGCATTCCGTAGAAGCAGTAGAACACCACCATGGTTAGTATATGCGAGACTGAGGGTGGAAATTGCCATAGAAACTGGGCAATCATTATCACTGATGCAATCGACATTTCCGCGATTGTGCCTGCGGCATAGACCATGATTCTTTGATGTCGACTGAGAGTCCATCCGTCTGTCACGTCGATGTAGAACATGGGGTTAAAGAAGTATAGGCCGGTGCCCATTTCCCTTGGTGCGCCACCGTAGTGGACAAGAGCTAGGCCGTGGGATATTTCGTGTATTGCGATTATAGGTGCGAGGGCTACAAAATAGTAGAAGAAAAAGCCGACAACTGAGGATCCCATGATTTCGAAGTTTTCTTTGTGTGTAAAGATTGTTACAAAGCTGCCAGCAAACAATAGACCCATAACGATGAATAGGGCAATCATTGGCCATAGAAGCCATTTCTTTAGAAGTGGTTGAACTAGGCGGTGGATAGACTGGATGAAGTCGTTGCTTTTCCAGATGAGGGCTACGCGCATCATGAATGCATTTGCAATGGTCAGCCTTGTTTTTTTCTCGGGTTCAGAGGCAGACTCGAGAACGCCCTCCTCGGCGTAGTAGAGAAGTGAGTCTTTTGCAAAGTTGGGTTCGAGGTCTTTGTGGGTGCTCATTATTTCTTCGATGATTTGCTTTACTGTACGTTTGCCATCGATGAGGTTCCATACGTCGTTGCCCGGCTCATTCACGATATAGAGGGTTCCGGTTTCGTGGTTCTTCATGAAATAGCTTTTTTCACCGTCGACTATGGCGGTCTTAACGTTGACTCTTGGGGAGCGCCGGAGCACAAACTTTGGGTTGTAGGTGATTTCGTACAGCAGGTCTGTTTTGGACGATGTCGCAGTCATCTCCTCTGGCTCCCCAATATTGTAATCTAGTGAACCATGCTTAAGTTTTATCCAGCCTAGTTCAAGAGACTCATTTGATGCAGGCGACATGAATAATCAAGCTTATTAGCGCAAGAAACAATATTATAATTGGTTTAAATGCCACGGTCTCGTCGACGGAAGGGTTCGGAAGATCGGTTCAGACCTTCCCGCGCTGAAGAGGGAGTCTCTCAGAGACGTGGTCCAATCCGTCTGAATGACAGAGATATCGGCAATTTTAGATCCAGCGTTTCTTACTTTGACAATCCAAGCAGGCCCAGATACGCATCTGATTTGGCGCAGCGGGCTTCGCTGAGCAGACCACAGAGGACAGGAACTGTTGAAGGCTTTTTCTCGCCTCTGAAATCCTCAGGCCCCATTGTTAGCAATTTGCCAAAGTGTGCGCTTTCTCTCACCGACAAGAGGGTAAGCTCTAGAATGATAACGGCTTCTCTTATCCAAGAGGAGACTGATGCATCAGAATTCCTCTCAATTTCGGAGGGCAAGGGAAGATTAATCAGGCGCAAGCAAGCAACCGCATTGTTAGGCCGAAAGACAGAGAGTGATTCCGAAGGCGGGAGCCGTCTTTTGTACGCTCAAAGGCTTCTGTTGTTTAAGACTCTGTTGAAAAAGCCGTTGCCATTTCTCGAAGTTCATGGCCGCTTCGGTGTTTCTAAATCAACAATGACAAGCCTCGTCAAGAACGGGTTCCTGATAGAAATGTGGGGACCCAAAGCTGTCGGTGTGAGACTCAAACTGTCAAACAAGGGCAAGGCATACTTGAAAGAACTCGAAGCAGCCTCAAAATACGAACCTAAAATGAGAAAAAACGCCATTATTCAACTTAAGCGCTCAACTATGCTCTAGCTTCACCTTGTTTTACGTAAAGTGTGCACCCACAAAGCAGAAAAGTCAAGTAGATTTGCTGATCTCTGCGAGCAGTACTCACTTATCGATATGACTGAACTCGCACGAACCTTCGGAATCAAGCTCATGTCAGCAGAGCAACTTTTAACCGGGATGCTCAAAGGCGGCAAAACCTAGACCTATCTTACATCCTTCTCATACACCTACGTCACTCACTCGACAAATATAGTCCATGCTCTGATCAGCAAAACATCGTGAGACAATGGTGGGCCGGGCAGGATTCGGACCTGCGACCTTCGCCGTGTGAGGGCGACGTCCTAAACCAGACTAGACGACCAGCCTTTGCACGCGCAATTCATAAATCTGGAAGCGCAAGACATGAAAAACTAGTATTTCTCGCATGGTAACAAAGATCATGAAGAAATATCTGCAAGAAATCATCGAATTCTTTCTAATTGCTGAGAAAGTTCTTCTTGCGCTACTTCTCCTGTGTGTTTGAACTGGATGTATCCCGACCTGTCGACGATTATTGTAGTCGGAGAAGTCTGGATGTCGTAGTCGCTCTTGATCTCATCTGTGCCTCTTGCCACAGTCCACGTGATGCCAGTTTCATTCTTGAATTGGAGAAGCTGCTGGTCTGTGTCATAGGCTGGATCGATGCTGATTGAAAGAATTGTCACGTCATCGTGGTATTTTTCATATATTGCTTTCAGTTGCGTTGTTTCAATTCTGCATGAGCTGCAGCGGGTTTTTATGAAGCTGAGAATTGTGACGCGACCGTGGTAATCGCTTAGAGAAAACGTTTTTCCATGAACGTCGGTTAATGTGAAGTTGGCTGCAGCACTGAAGGCGCTTGGTTTGTATAGAAGAAAAACTGCGATGAGGACAAAGTTGGCGAGTAGTATTCCTCCCGCCACCATTATCTTTTTGTTCTTTTTCATGTTTTTTGCCTCGCTTTTAGAAGACCAAGAGAAGTATTGCAGTCGATACTAGTAGAACGCCGGTGAGCAACCGCGTTATGTTACGCTCTCTAGTTCTAAATCGGTCAATTGTTGATAAATTGACGATTCCTGAAGCTAGAAAACCCGCAATCACGAACAACGGCACAACAACCCCCAGATTGAAAATAAGCACACAAAATGTCGCTACTGTAGTGTTAGTTGTTAGCCAGTTTAAAATCACGAGGTATGGTCCTACGAGGCAGGGAGTTTTTACTAGCGCAAACCCGACTCCCAGAACAAAGTCGAAGACCACGCTGCTTTTCGTGGAGCGGGATGCAATCACGTTCTTAAGGAAATGCGGGGTTTGAAAAAGTCTCGAATCGGGGTTTCTGGATGAAATGATGTATGCGATACTCAGGGCAGCAAATACGACCACAAGGATGGGTCTCAGCACAGTTGTCTCGGCGGGATGTATTCCATGAAATACTACGCCCACCAAGAAATACCAAGCAACTACGCCTGCTGAAATAACGGCTACACGCATTAATACTCTTAGGATGGAGGAGTGGTTCTTGTTTGAACGAGTCTGTATTGAAGCAGACGCCATGTACGTTATGAAAGCGATCAAGCAAGGATTAATTCCAGAAAAGACGCCTGCCGAAAACACTACAGCGGCTGTGCCCAGGTCCAGACGCGGCGTTATAGAAAATGAACCTCTTCCTGTCTGATCTGACGTGGAAAACGTATCTAGTGCTATTTCAAGATTGGTTCTAGTGAGGTTTTCTCCATAGATTCTTAGTGTCCTATTTTCGTTTCTTGACATGATAAATGGTGAGTCAACTCTGTTGTCAAAGATGTAGGCGAGGTCACCCTCAAAGTCCCTGTAGAACAACTGTTGATTTGTTTGATTGTTTAACGACATCAAAACGAGTTCAATACGGTCTTTGTTTGACTCGTAGAAGGGCAGAACGACATTATCCATTTTTTCCATACATTTGAAGCAGTCCGGATAGTAGTACACATAGAAACCAGCATTTTGCTGTGCGTACGCACCAGCAGCAAATAGAATCAGAAAGAATGCAGAAACAATGGCGATTACCCAGAGAAAACTTGAGTCAAGCACTCCCATACTCTTCAATGCAAATTTAAGGAATGAAGAGAAACATTGCGGTTATTATTGCTATAATCACCAGCGTTAGAATTAGCATTGTAATTATTGGGTACCTCCACCACTTCCCCGCCACCTTCAGAAAACTAACAACAAGGACCATGCCGAGGGCCATTTGAATATAAAAAAATGCTAATACGAAATAGGGATATTGAGGGGAAACAAGTTGAAATTGCAGCATTAAACGGAAGATCGCCGAGTTTATGATAAAAAGGATAGCGGCTAGCCTCCCATATCGATAGAACCATCCTCCCCTTTCAAGGTCTCTCTTGTAAAGCCCAAGCAAGCGTCTGATAAGGTCATATCGCAGGACTAACACTGCACAAAGAACTAATGCAACGGAAAATGCGATCGCAAAGGAATAAATAAAATTGGGGTTATGTTGAAGGTACCATAGGACATAGGCAATCAGTATACTTAAGAGTGCGGGGATCCACAACCAATCCCAGTAATGTCTAAGACCACCACTCATCCACCCTTCCATCCTCAAGACTCCTTTACACCATTTCTGAAGCTCACCTTAATCGCCTTTAGCACTTACAATCATAGACAACAGTAACCCAAGGCGTAAATAGCGCAAGCAATCATTACGATGTCTCCTATTATGCCGCAAACAGGAAAGCAAGCAGATACACATACGGGGTAAAATGGCACACATGCTAATGCTCCGATTGCGCAACCAGCTAAACAAGCCAGTTCAAAGGGTGGCAGACCCACGTTGCAACCAAGGAAAACACTAATCCAGCATTGAGTAGTGCATGGGTTTGGTGGGGGTCCTCCTCCGCCGTCACATTTTTCGCCACCATAGCAAAGCATGTCCCTGATTACAGCTGAGCTTCTGAGAATCTCATGGTTGTACTGCGATAGCTGCTGTTCGACCAGTTTTGAAAGATTCTTAGCCTCTCCTCTCATGTTGTAGTAGTTTTGAGCAAGTTGGGCGATGGTTTCATTTCCACTGCTCTCATAGAACTTACCCATCTTCTTTGCAACGTCACCTAGAACCGCATACAGCCGTGATAAAGTAACCGAGGAATTAATCTCCACGAACTCAATGGAAGTGACATCAGGGTTTTGAGCTGGCATATAGCTCATGATTGTGAAGGAACTTCCATAAACCTCTGAGTTGAGAGATGAAAGCTCGGTGCGAAGAGTCATATTATACTCCGAACCGTGGACCGAGTAGCTGAGGCTGTAGAACTGTACAGATGAATCTTCTCTGGTTATTTCTGTCGAGATGAACCTTGCTGTTCTGTTGATTCCATCCGTAAGCGCGCTATAACTCCATAGCAAAGTAAGCGTGAATGTGGACTCAACTGTTGTTCCATTTCTGAATTCATAAGTTGCGAGAGTCACTGTGCGATTTTCTTCCTGTTCTAACGCTGTGAACTGGACATTTGTGAGTTGACTACTATTCTGGCATCCACTATTGCAGGATCCACAGCTAGTCTCAGGTAGAATCAAGGGCTCGATCTGCATTAAGATTTCTTCATCAACTATATTCACTGTGACATGGTGAAAAGTCTCTGCAACCCGTGGTCGCTGACAGCACGAACATGATGTGCAAGTCTGTCCTTCAGACTCGGCGCGGACAGGTGAGACAGGTAGTAACAGAGTCAAATTCAAGAGCATTGCCACAAGAATGGCCGCGGTAACGAACGCTTTGAAACTTTGAGGCTCGGGCTCCATGTTTTCTTCCAAACTTTTGCTCCTTTTGTCTTAGAGAGTCTCTCCCTATTGTTGTAGAGTAAACTCCCGTTCTGTTTTTTGGTCATTTCTTCCTTAAGTATTTTGTGGAAACAAAAATTGAAAGAAATGGCAACTTCTTATCGTGAAGCGTGTTCGATCTCTACATTGCTAATACAAAATCCAATCGTAACGTAACTCTCCGTCAAAAAATTGTTTTATCTTAAAAATATTATATAGAATTGAGCTTCATCATGACGGTTAATTCTGATGCCACATTCAAGTCTCTATCTTACTGGCCTTTCTCTAGCTCATCCTTTCGATGTCCTAAACCGTAAAAAAATGGATGTCGCATTCCTCTTTGAAAGGCCTAAGAACGACTATTGAACCTATGAAATCTCCACTTAGTTTGGTGGGCCGGGCAGGATTCGGACCTGCGACCTTCGCCGTGTGAGGGCGACGTCCTAAACCAGACTAGACGACCGGCCCAGTATCCCTTTGTTCATGAACAGTTGCCATTAAAAGAGTTTTGTAGAAGAAGTGGGCAGTACGATGTGTGTCCGTGGCCAACAGTGTCGTTATTGCCTTTTGTCACTCTTTAACCCGAGAAGTTTCCTTATCTCTTCTTTTGACGCGTATCCCTCGATTTTTTCTCCTTTGCTAGTGACCAGGGTTGGAAACATGATTATCTGTTTGATTCGTTCACGCATCAACTTCTTAAAGAATCCTTCTTTGGCTGCATCGATTACTTCCACTTGGAACCCATGGTGTTCTCCAAGCGCTTTCACCATTTCCACAAACTGCTTCTGATCCTTGGGGAGAACGCTTTCGTATTCAACTTCTCGATAGTACTTGTAATCAGCAAAATCACTGGGCTTGGTAGTCTCCCACGGTTTCGGGGGAATACGGACGGAGTAGCCCCACCGGCTTCTATCATCGACTCTAGCCACTCTTTTTTCGCCTTTTACATATAATGTAACCTTGAGCCTTTCCAAAGGCTTCCCTGAAGATTTGATTTAGCAATGTGTCTCCTAAAATGCTTTATTCATCCCTACGTCGATAGGACTTGGCACAGGTTCTGAGGCTTGTTACTCTACCATGGATTACGGTGATTTAATGCCTGTTTCTCTCTTTCAATCCGAGAAGTTTCCTGATTTCCTTCTCTGAAGTGTACCCTTCGATTTTGTCTCCTTTCTCGGATATCAAAGTTGGGAAAGTGTTGATGTGCTTGAGTTGTTTTTGCACCAATTTTCGAAGGAGGTTTTTCTTGGTTACGTCGATTATTTCCAATTCGAACCCGTATTTTTCAGCAAGCGTCTGTGTCATTTCAACGAATCCTCTTTGGTCTTCTGGGAGAACACTTTTGTACTCAACTTCTCGGTAGACTTTATAATCGGGCGTAAAAGCTTGAGGCGAACCGTAATCAGCAGTTAAACCGGAACCTTGAGAGTAACCCCATCGGCTTCGGTCATCTATTCCAGCCACAGATTTCGCACCTTGCACATACAGGGTAACCTTCAACTTCTTCTACCCTCAAGAACATAATCCGTGAAGTATCCCCTTAAATCTTCGTGTATGAGGGTCGCATCCTAACCAGATTAACCATTCAGCCCTGATCAAGAAGCCAGGCACCTACTTGAAGTCTCAAAAAAAAGATTAGCATGCTGCAACAATGAAAGAAGTCTCTAAACGATTGTCTTATTCTTCTTTTGGAATTGTTTCATAGCATTATGCCCCACAATGTAGGTTGATGGTGATACAAAGGATGGCTCAACACTAACACGCACACAAATCCCCACAAACTTGTTGATGACACCTGACTAGGGCATGTCCAATTCATCAACACGCACGCAGAGACGCACAAGAAACTATACTCGTACAACACGAGATGAACTACTTCACTATTTCTCGTTTCTTCCAGCGCAAGTTCTTACTGTGACATTTACGACATTTGACAGCTGACCCTGCGTTTCGAGCTCCACAATCACGGCAAATCTTCATGTAGAGCCTGTGCTTCTGCGCAATAGCTTTCTTAAACGGGTCAGTGATCGGCATACAGCATTCAACTCACTCTTGAAACTGCTACGTTTGAGACACCACACAAACAAATAACCTTTTCCATGTGGTTTTTGATCATCAGTCAAACCTGTAATAGGAACCGTGCTGAAACGAGCAAATCCTTAAAGCCAAAGGCTAAGAGACTAGAAACAGACGAGTTATTGGAGGGGGTGAAGCATCTTGGGTGATGAAAAGAAGAAGGAAGAGAAGGGCAAGGCTGAAGAAGCAGCGGAAAAAACAGGAGAAGTCGTCGGAAAAGGCGTCAAGAAAGGTTTCGGAATAGCTAAAGGCATAGGCAAAGGCTTGGTGAAAGGCGTCAAAGGAGAGGAAGAAGAGAAAAAGAAAAAGTAAACACTCAGTTCTTAAGGACAATAGAACGTGCTAGTAGAAGGAACAGAGCGCGCTTTAGAATAATAGGTTGGTCTGTTGCGAAAACCGACCCTTTTGTTCATTACTATCTGGATCACACGAGAAACTAATTACAGTAACCTAGAGGGATCAGGTCTGAAACCTGCTCGGAGCCTGCTGCTGGCGATAAACGAACACCCTAGTCTTGCGTGTTCATCAACTTCTGGAAGTTCAATGGAATACTGAAGAAAAAAAGCATTTTATTGGTGGCGTTTGTTTCATGGTATCGTGTAGTAGTATCCTTTGCTGCAGAAGATGTAGGTTCTTTTCTGCATTTCACTTCTTTCTACTTCGCCATAAAGCAAATAATAGAAGAACGCTGCCCACAAGACTGAACAGTGTCCAAGCCGAGACGCTAAAATCCATGTTATATATGGTGCCTACTGGCGAGGTAGGCCATGTGGGGGTTGCCAATATAAAGCCAATTGCACCGCCAACGAGCTGGCCCACCAGCGACGAGAAAAACATCAGCAAAGCGCCGAGAAGCATGTGACCTTCATAGAACATCACAGCCCCAACAAGTATGAATACTGCAATCCCGAAACCGACTAATCCGAAACGTCCAAATTGGTAACCACGTTCAAATGCGTAAATCATGACAATCCCAGACTGTAAGATAGACACTGCACCACCTAGAAATCCCAAAAGAATGCCAATATACCTCAACCGTCCTTTCACAACGCTTCCCTTTCCCAGCACTGCATATTCACCTCAGACCCTTCATTGTGTTCTGGTTTTTCATCTATGCATACTAATAACACTTTCTGTCGCAAAAAGCAAAATTTTTTGGATAAATCTTATAGAAAAATGCTCCATGTCAAATGTGATCCAGAGTCACAGTCTCCACCATAGCCATAACAAACAGAATCAACGCCACTAATAAGTTCAAACACACGAATTCCCTCGATACTGGTTTAATATCTCGGAACGCGATAGCTCTTCTCCCTTATACGCCCATTCTGGCTCAAGCCAAGCAATCGCGTGTTCATCAATTTCTGGTAGAAGAAGACGCTAAGCGATTGTCCCCTTCTTCTTTTGAAATTACTTCTACAACCCTACGCCCATGAACTTTGGATGATGCTGCAGGGATCAGTTCAACACTAACACGCATACAAATAGATTATGCGCTTGATGAAAGCCTGTTACCGAGCAGAGCCGAACAGAGCTCAAACAACCCGCCTAGGTCAGAACAGACTCTGAAACACAAACATCATAGTCGGTGACTGTTCTAGGCGCAAGTTAATAACACACGATAAATTCCACGCCCCAGCGCAAGCCACGAAGTAGTCGTCGCAGAACACTACAGCTATGACGACTACTTCTACACAGCCACACATCAATTCTATTGGATCCAAATACTCTTAGAATGCAGAAACCCAGAGAAACTAGACCCTATCGTTGTAACTTCTCAGCCAAAAGCCGAGCCACATCGCTTGGTTTTTCAGCAACTCTAACCCCTGCCTTCTCAAATGCTTCAATCTTGCTGGCTGCGGTGCCGCTCTTGCCCATAATGATGGCGCCTGCATGACCCATACGTTTTCCAGGCGGCGCAGTTCGCCCAGCCACAAAAGCCACAACAGGCTTAGAACAGCCCTCAGATGCAATGTATTCTGCGGCTAACTCCTCAAAGTTCCCACCAATTTCACCGATTAAAGCCACAGCCTCAGTCTGCTCATCCCGCTCGAACTCTTTCAAAACATCAACAAAGCTCAATCCAACAATGGGGTCGCCGCCCAAACCAATGCAAGTAGACTGACCTAAACCACGCACACTCAACCCAGTAGCAATCTCATAGGTCAATGTTCCACTACGAGATGCCAACCCCACAACACCTCTCTTAAACACGTGAGCAGGCATAATCCCCAGCTTACACTCGTCTACAGCGAGTATGCCAGGCGTGTTGGGGCCAACAATAACCGTGCCCTGCTGCCTAGCCCGATACATCACCTGCACCGCGTCCCGAACAGGAATATGCTCAGTAATAACGACGATAGTCTTCAAACCAGCGTCCAAAGCCTCAAAACAAGCGTCAGCCGCAAACGGAGCAGGAACAAAAATGATCGAAGCATCTGCCGCATGCTCCTTCAACGCCTCCTCACCCGTATCGTAAACAGGAACACCATGCACGTTCATTCCCCCCTTCCCCGGAGTGACGCCTGCCACAATCTGCGTACCATAATCAAGCATCAGACGCGTGTGAAAACTACCCTGCCCGCCGGTTATCCCCCAAACAATAGCTTTCGTCGCTTTGCCCACGAAAACGCCCATACTCACCTACCTTCCTTCTGCGTTCCTGACTATTTCAACTGTCTTCCTAGCCGCATCCTCCATACTATCCAAAAAATGAATCCCAGCATCCGTGAGAATGCGTCTACCTTCCTCCTCATTCGTGCCCACAAGCCTAATAACAATCGGCTTAGAGAAACCCGCCAGCTTCCTAGCCTCAAGAACCCCATTCGCCACCTCATCACAACGAGTAATTCCACCTAGAATATTTATGAAAACAACCTTCACGCTCGGGTTCGACATAACAATGCCTAAAGCCGTCGCAACCATATCCGAAGTCGCGCCCCCACCAACATCCAAAAAATTAGCGGGTCTACCACCAGCAAGCTGAATAGCGTCCAACGTAGCCATAACCAACCCTGCACCGTTGCCAATAATGCCCACATCACCATCGAGCTTAACATAGGCAATTCCATCCTTCTTCGCAGCCAACTCCTGAGACGTCAACTCCGCATCCTCCAACGGACGAGTTTTAAATTCTGGATGCCTAAATAGTGCGTTGTCATCAATTATGAGCCGCGCGTCCGCCGCCGCAAATTTCCCATCCGCCAACTCAACCAACGGATTCATCTCAGCCAACTCAGCATCATAATCCAAAGTCAATCTGTAATGCTTAAGAAAAACCGACGCCAAATCACCCATCTGACTTCCCACATACCCAAGCCTCTTAGCAATCTGCCTCCCATGATGCACACGGAACCCATAAATCGGGTCAATAAAGACCTTAACGATTTTTTCAGGCGAAACTGCAGCTGTCTGCTCAATGTCTACACCGCCCGCAGAAGACGCAACAGCCACATAGCAACGATTCGCTCGGTCCACCGTGATGCTAAAATACAATTCTCTCTTAATCGCTAACTTTTCCTCTACCCATAAACTCTGAACCTTCACACCCTTGATTTCCTTGCCCAAAAGTTCAGCAGCAGCCTGTTCAGCTTCGCTCTGCGAATTGGCAAACATGATTCCCCCTGCTTTTGCTCTGCCTGCAACCAGTACCTGAGATTTGAGTGCGACAGGCGCTCCGATTTTCGCCGCGGCTTCCTGCGCTTCTGCTGCTGTGGTTGCTAAGAATCCTTTGGGCGTTGGTATCCCATATTTCGTAAATATCTGTTTGGCTTCGTATTCAAAGAGTTTCAAAGTTGCATTTCACCTTGGAAAGTTTCTATCTGAGTGTTTCGATAGTTATGTAAGATTTTGTGTCCTGTATCCCCTCAACCGAAGCCAACTGCTTCAGCGCCTCATCCAATTTTTCTCTCTCAACCTGCAGAACAGCGTCCATGTCACCAGTAACTCTGAAAACTCGCTGAATAGGAAACTGCATAATCTGCTCGTACACGTGACTACGCTTAAGGGGCGAGACCTTGATGAACACGAAAGCAGGATTCACAGAAATGCCTAACACAGCCAGCCCCTTCTCAGTGACATCAATAAATCCCCTTCCAGTGCGAATGAGTCCCTGATCCCTGAGCTTTCGCAAGTGCACGTTTAGAGCCTGCCTGCTTATGCTCAGTTGTTTTGCCAGCTCACTCTGCTTAACCATCAGAGTATACGTTGTAGTAGGCTTGCCCTTCGCATAAAGCATATGAAGCAGACGCAAAGGCCTTCCAGTCGGAATCTCTTCACTCAACACTCAACACCTATCTATAGTCAAACTCCATTTTTACATAAGACAACATATATATCTTATTCTCACCATCTTCAGCAGCCAAAAATGGAGTCCTACGGAGCAACAGTTATAAAAAAGCACTACGCATTAACCTTTTGCAAAGGAGCCTAGAAAACGCCTTTGACAAAAAACAACAAGGAGTGAAACAAAGAAATGTCAGAGCCGCGCGAAAGCAACGCAGTTTTGATTGGTCGAAAGCCTGCAATGAACTATGTTCTGGCGTGCATAACCCTCTTCCACGGCGGATCAAACGAAATTAAAGTCAAAGCAAGAGGAAGAGCCATAAGCCGAGCAGTAGACGTAGTCGAAATCTGCAGACGCAGATTCCTGCCAGATGTCAAAGTCAAAACCATTGACATCGGCACGCAGCAATTGATGGCACAGCCAGGCGAAGAGGGCGGACGCACCGGACCAACCAATGTTAGCACGATCGAAATAACGTTGGCAAAGTAGAAAAACGCGATACGACAGAACGAACAAAAGCAGACAAAAGACGCTCTGCTCCCTTCTTTCTTTTCTTTCGTCTCTATTGCGCTGTCACGGTAACTTTATATTATCTAAGACACTGCTGTATGGATACCCCAAAAAAGGGCAGTCACTAAAGGACGATGAACATCAAATGCCTAAGATGGTGAACGTATGTCAATTTTGTCTAAAAAGTGGTATCCTCTGCCCTAAATGTCAAGCCAAACTCAAGATGGGGGAAATCAGCAAGACTGATTTAGAACTTGGTCGATTGCTTCAATCGTTGGAAGGATCTTATCCGCCTCTTCAAGACGTTGCCTTTCACAGAGCAGTTGAAACCGACAGCGTTCTCGCATTAATAGTTGGTAAAGGTGACGTTGCCAAACTCTTAGGCTACGGTGGCAAAATTCTGCGAGCAATAGGTGAGAAAACAGGCAAGAACGTTCGCATTTTGGAACATGGTGTCGACGACCGAAAATTCCTCGAAGACCTGTTCGCACCGTTAAACATAGTCACCATCAACACCATTTGGCTCCCAGATGGAAGTCAAGAAACAAGGGTCATTTTGAGAAAACGAGGTCGGAGACCTCCCCCTCTGAATGCAGAAGCAGTTAAGCAGATTGCCCAAAAAGTACGAGGAATAACGCTTCGAGTTGAATTCGCAGATTAAAGACTGGGTGAAAATGAATGAAACTTGACGAGTTAGGAGACTGGAGAAGAACCCACTATTCAAATGATGTCACGCAAGATTTGGACGGAAAAGAGGTGACTCTGTTCGGTTGGGTTCTTGAAATCCGCGACTTGGGCGGCTTGCGCTTCTTGATCCTACAAGACAGAGAAGGAACAGTTCAGGTCACCATTCCACGTAAAAAAGTCAGTCCTCCGTTGCTAGATAAAGCGGAAGCATTGCAGGCACAGTACAGCATCGCTGTTAAGGGCACAGTCAAAGCCACGAAAATGACGCCACGCGGCGTAGAAATCATTCCAACCGAGATTCGCGTGTTAGGATTGGCTCAGCACCCGTTGCCGTTAGATGTGACTGGGCGAACACCCGCCAAAATAGATGTACGCTTAGACGCCAGAGTACTAGACCTGTCACGGGAAGAAAACCACGCAGTTTTCAAGATTCAGCACGTCGCGTGTGAAGCAGCACGCAGCTTCCTTTCAAAACTTGGCTTTCTGGAGGTGCACACGCC
>Ga0315268_10005190_pt1 | contig 14037 bp, 10 predicted proteins | sample C1_top_MG_FD_204535 | JGI IMG/M metagenome (GOLD analysis project Ga0315268, IMG submission 204535) | Sediment microbial communities from Yellowstone Lake, YNP, Wyoming, USA - C1_top | ecosystem: Environmental > Aquatic > Freshwater > Lake > Sediment | place: USA: Wyoming | collected 2017-08-01 | reverse complement strand
ATCAGGCCGAGCTTGTCGCCACGCTGGATGCGACAGGAAAAATCGCGCACCACGGTTTTGTCGCCGAAAGACTTATTTACATGCTTCAACTCGGCAACCAGAGCTCCGCTCTTGTCGCCGGCATCCAGTTGCAATTTCACCTGGCCGAGCCGATCGCGTCGTGCGGCACGTTCGTTGCGTAGCTGGTCGAGGCGCTGCACGCGGAATACCGCGCGGGTGCGGCGCGCTTCCACGCCCTGGCGAATCCAGACTTCTTCTTCTTTAAGCTGTTTGTCGAAACGCGCGTTTTCCTTGGCCTCATCGGCCAGTTGCGCGGCCTTGCGTAGCTGGTAGGTGGCAAAATTACCGGGGAAACTCGCCAGCCGGCCGCGATCCAGTTCGACGATGCGCGTCGATAGTCGGTCGAGAAAGCGCCGGTCGTGGGTGACGAATAGCAGCGTCACGCCGGACTCCAGTAAAAAGTCCTCCAACCATTCGATGGCGGCGATATCGAGGTGGTTGGTCGGCTCGTCGAGCAACAGCAATTCAGGGGCAACGGCGAGCGCCTGTGCCAGCGCGAGGCGCTTTTTCTGCCCGCCTGACAGCGTGCCAACCTTGGCGTCGGCATCGAGAGAAAAACGGGTAATCACTTGTTCGGCGCGTGCCTCGTAGGCCCAGACGCCCAGCGTTTCCATTTCGTGCTGCAAGGTTTCCATGCGGACGAGGAGCGCATCGTGATCGGCGTCTGCTTCGGCCATTTGGTGTGCAACCTCATGGTAATCAGCGAGTACGCGCGCCGTTTCACCCATGCCGGCGACCACTGCCTGAAACACCGTGAGATCTGGATCGAAGGGCGGCTCTTGTGGCACATAGCCGAGCTTCAGGCCGGGTTGCAGCCAGAGCGTGCCGTCGTCCAGTGGGGCGCGCCCCGCCAATGCCGCGAGTAGCGACGACTTGCCGGTACCGTTGCGCCCGATCAGCGCGACGCGTTCGCCGGGGTCGAGTTGAAATTCCGCCCTGTCGAGCAGGGGAACATGGCCGTAAGCGAGACAGCCGTTATCGAGTTTGATGAGGGGCATGGGCGCTATTCAACCACGCCGCCACCACGCCGTCCCGCCAGCGCCGACTTTAGCGTTCCGGTCAGGGTTGGCGCGTCAAACCGCGTCGTCCTGTGGCGGCAGGTCGCGAAAGATTTCTGCGACGGCGATGACGAGTTCGGGAAAGGCCTGCGGCGTGCAATCGTCCTCACTGCCCAGCACCAGCGACTGACCATAGACGCCCGCTTGTAGCCCCGATTGCCGTCGGTAAATTGTCACCGAACGATCGCCAGGATGCACCAGCCAGTATTCCACTACCCCATGCCGTTCGTAGAGGGCGCGTTTGGTGCGCTGGTCATGGATCGCCGTGCCGGGCGATAGCACCTCGATCACCCAATCCGGTGCGCCGAGGCAACCGCGATTGTCCTTGAGCTTTTCTGGGTCGCAGACAACGCTGATATCTGGCTGCACCACCGTGTCGATCTGCTGATCATTGGCGCCCGCATGTGGCAGGCGTACGTCAAAGGGGGCAACAAAGGGGCGGCAGGGTTTGCCACGCAGATGGTTATGGATCGTCGCAAATAGTTCGCCGACGATGAGCTGGTGAAAATTACTTGGAGCTGGGCTCATGGCATAGGCTTGGCCGTCGATGAGTTCCCAGCGTTCGCCGGCTGGCCACTTCAGGTAATCGGCGTAAGTGAAGCCTGCATCAGGTTTTTTTGCCGGCATGCCCATGATCTGGCTCCCAAGGATTTATCAGTGGGAAGTGTAGTCCGATTCCTCGCGTATGCCATTCAAACGATCTTGCAGACTTCAACGAACTCTGGCCGCGGGCTGCGCGGGAAGAGGGCGGCAGTATCGCCGTAGCCAAGATTGCAAATGAAGTTGGTTTTGATCTGCGTGCCGGGGAAGAATTCAGCATTAACCTTATCGGCGTCGAAGCCGGACATCGGGCCGCAGTCGAGGCCGAGGGCGCGGGCGGCGAGCATGAGATAGGCGCCCTGCAGGCTGCTGTTGCGGGCAGCGGTGGATTCAATCAAGGCAGCGTTGCCGACGAACCAGGCTTTTGCATCGGCGTGCGGGAACAGTTTCGGCAGTTCCTCATAAAAGTGCATGTCCATGCCGAGAATGGCTGTGACGGGCGCGCTGGCGGTCTTGGCGCGGTTGCCTTCCATCAGCAGGGGCGTGAGGCGCGCCTTGGCTTCCGGCGACTTGACGTAAACAACGCGCAACGGCCAGCAGTTGGCGCTGGTCGGCCCCCATTTCATCAGGTCGTGCAATTCAGTGAGCAGACTGTCGACAACGGGTTTGTCTTGCCAGCCGTTATGGGTGCGGGCGTTGCGGAAGAGTTGGTCGAGGACGGGGGCATCGAGTTTCATCGAAATATCCTTTGTTGGCAGAGCGATATAGTTTGTGCTGTTGTGGATGGTTTTCAATAAGTGCTGCAGCAATTCACCGGTGGAATTGCTCGTACAATCACTAAAAAGAGGGAGGGCAGCTTGGAACGCATCACCATTTCGCTCGATGAAGCGTTGGCGCGCGAGTTCGACGCGCTGATCGAGACGCGCGGCTACAAGAATCGCTCCGAAGCGGTGCGCGACCTGTTGCGTGAGCATATTGAAGTGTCCCGCCGGGTCGATGCCGAATCGTCGGGCAGTTTCCATTGCGTTGCCAATCTTTCCTACGTATACAACCATCATGCCCGCGATCTTGCCGAGCGGCTGACGGCCTTGCAGCATAGCCATCACGACCTGACGGTGGCGACCATGCATGTGCACCTCGATCATGACAATTGTCTTGAGAGTGTCATCCTCAAGGGGCCGACTGCGGCAGTGCGTGCCTTTGCCGATGCCCTGACGGCCGAACGCGGCGTGCGTCACGGGCAGAGCAATGTCGTCGCGGTCGAGGTGGCCAACAGCGCGCATAGCCATGGTCACGATCACGGCTACCGTCCGCAGGGCAAAGCGGCGCACCTGCACCTGCACCTGAAGCCGAAAAGCTGAATGGGTACGATCGGCAAACGGACCTGGCTGATCCTGCTGACGGCGGGCGCGACCGCCATCGGCCTATGGCTGGCGGCGCTGTTTGTCGAGCGCCAGATGGTCGATGCCTATCACGTGCGCCAGCAAAACCAGGTGCGCGAGCGCCTGCTGCTCTTGCAGAGTCGCCTCGAAGGCAACCTGCGCAGCAATATCCTGCTGGTGCGCGGACTGGTGAGCGTCGTGGCCGCCCACCCCGATCTCGATCAGGCGACATTCGAACGTTATGCGCGGCCGTTGTTCGAAGGGCAATCCGGCTTGCGCAACATCGGTGCGGCGCCCGACATGGTGATCCGTTTCATGGTGCCGCTGGCCGGCAACGAAAAGGCCATCGGTCTCGATTATCGCAAGACACCGGCGCAGTTTGCGGCCGCCGAGCGCGCCCGTACGACGCGCGAACTCGTTCTCGCCGGGCCGCTTTCGCTGGCGCAGGGCGGCACGGGTTTGATCGGACGCATTCCGGTGTTTGTTGAAGATAATAAGGGTGAGTCGCGCTTCTGGGGTTTGATTTCTGCCGTGCTCGATGCCGAGCGACTGTACCGCGATAGCGGCTTGCTGGATGCCGACCTGCCAATCGAGCTTGCCTTGCGCGGTAAGGATGGAACGGGAGAAACGGGCGAGGTATTTTTCGGTGCTGCCGACTTGTTTGCTGCGGATGCGCTGCAACTGTCCGTCGCCCTGCCCATCGGTTCATGGCAGATGGCGGGGCGCCCCAAGGGCGGCTGGTCTTATCAACCGGACAACCTGGGCAGCATCCGCCTGGGTTTTCTGCTGGCGGTGCTGCTGATCCTGGGCCCGATGCTGTTACTGGCGCTGTTCGACGCGCGTCAGCGTCGCGCCGAAGCGCAATTGGCGATAACCGAGGCACGCATGATGAAAGACCTCGAGGCAGCCCGCGTGGCGGCCGAGGCCGGTTCGCGCGCGAAAAGTGAATTCCTCGCCACCATGAGCCACGAAATTCGTACGCCGATGAACGGCGTACTCGGTATGGCCGACCTGCTGTTGATGACGCAACTGACCGATGAACAGAAGGGTTTTGTGGCCACCTTGCAAAGCTCTGGACGCGCGTTGCTCGGCATCATCAACGACATCCTCGATTTTTCAAAAATCGAAGCCGGCCGGCTGACACTCGAGACGATCAATTTTGATTTGCACGCCTTGGCTAGCGAAGTCTGCGATTTGCTGCGACCGCGCGTCGTCGAGAAGGAATTGCTGCTGGCGCTGGATTGCCCGGAAGACCTGCCGGCCTGTTTGTGCGGTGATGCGTTGCGCATTCGTCAGGTGTTGGTGAATCTGGTCGGCAATGCCGTCAAATTTACCCGCGCCGGGCGTATCGACGTCGAAATCGGCTGGCATATGGTGGATGCCGACCGTGCACTCGTGCGCATCTCGGTACGCGACACCGGCATCGGCATTGCCCCCGAAGCACAGGCGCGACTGTTCAACCACTTTTCACAGGTTGACGCTTCGACGACGCGACGTTTCGGTGGCACGGGCCTGGGTTTGACGATTTCCAAGCGCCTCGTCGAAGCGATGCAAGGTCACATCGGCGTTGTCAGTTCGCCCAGCGCAGGCGCCTGCTTTTGGTTTGAGCTCACCCTGCCCGTTTGTTTCACGAAGCAGGCGACCACCTTGCGCCGCGATGTGCACGACATCGCCAAGGCGGGGGAAGCGGCGGCGAAATTTCACGGTCGGGTGTTGGTGGTCGAAGACAATCCGGTGAATATGCAGGTGGCGCGCCAGATGCTGTCGCGTTTGGGTGTCGAGGTCGCGGGTGCGGAAAATGGTCGTATCGGCGTCGAGCATTTCGCCGCGCAGCATTTCGATCTGGTGTTGATGGACATGCAGATGCCCGAAATGGACGGGATCGAAGCCACCCACATGATGCGTGCCCTACAGGCCGAATCCGCTACCGGCCAGACGCCCATCGTGGCGCTCACCGCTAATGTGCAGCCCGAAGATCGCGAACGCTGTTTCGCCGCCGGCATGAACGATTTTGTCGCCAAACCCTTCCGCCAGAGTGAGCTCGTCACCGTGCTGCAGCGCTGGCTGGGCGTGAAAGTGGGCGTGTCGCCTAAAGTGGGCACACCTGAAGAAACATCAAGAGTCGGCGCTGGCAAGACGGCGCTCCAGTCGCAGCCATTACCGGGGGCCGACGCTGCAATGGCCGGCGTGCCGACGCTGGATGTTCGCGTGCTCGACGATTTGTCTCAAGGCACTGGTATGAGCGTTGCCGAACTGGTGGCGATGTTGTTCGCGGATATTCAGCGCATGGCGGCAGAACTGGAAACAGCGAGTGTGGAGCAGCGGTTTGACGACATGCGCCGCCTCGCCCACAGCATCAAGTCATCCAGCGCCCAGCTGGGTGCGATGCGACTCTCCGCGCTGGCGCGGGTGATGGAGTTTGCTGTGCGCGACCAGCAGATCGAGGCCTTCGTCGAACGGCAGCCGGCGTTGCGTGAGTTGCTGAACGAGCTTCAGGACGCCGTCAAGGCCTTGCCGCCTGCCTGAAATTGCGCGGCTGGCAGGCGAGGAAGAGTTCCCGCAGTTGCTCGATGTCCACTGGTTTGCTGAGGGACGCCACGAGGTTTAGCTGCGATTTTTCGGCGAGCATCCGTGTGGCGTTGACTACGCGCGGGTCGAAGCCGCTGAGGATGATCAGGCTGGCCTGGCTTTTGCGGCGCGCCAGTTCCCAGATCACCTCGATGCCGTCCATTGCCGGCATGATCATGTCGAGGACAATGACATCGGGTTGCTGCGGGGCGCGGCGGTCGGCGTCTCGGTGGCGGCTTTGGCGCCGCGCTGTGTGGTGCTACGGCACCTGAGTTGCCGATCGGTGCGTCTGAATGGGCTTCGACGGAACAACTGCTCGAACTGGGGGGGGAGGTCGTAGAAGGCTTGTTGATTGTGCAAAATTACAATCACAATGATGAGTCGCCCCGTTTCAAGGACTTCAGTGAGTCTTATTTCAAGCGCTTTCAGCGTAATCCCGGCTACAGATCGGTTTCCGCCTACGATGCGGCCACGGTCGTGCTGACCGCCTTGAAGAAGCGCGAAAAAGGTGAGTCGATGAAAAGCGCGGTGCTCAAGGCCGGCCCCTATGAAGGATTACAGCAACAGATCGTTTTCGATGCGAATGGGTGATACGCAGCGCCGGGTATTTTTCACTGAAATCCGTAATGGACGCTATGTGCAGGTGAAGTAGTTCGCGTCCTCGTCGCACGCCGCATATTTCAGGCGAGCAGGTCAGGGCCGAGCAGGCGCTCGATAGCGGCGATGCGATCCTTGATCTGCAGCTTGCGCTTCTTCAGGCGCCGCAACACCAACTCATCATGCGGTGGATCTTCTTCCGTCCCCGCGATCATCGCATCGAGATCGTGATGTTCGACTTTAAGTTCTGTCAGTTGGGCCTGCAGGGTAGCGGAGTCGTCAGGGAGCGTCATGGCGATAAATGTTATGCCCTCGCGCTGCGCTTGGCAATCACGGTTATTGCCGGGTCTATGCTAGATGGTGCTGGAGAGTCTCCAGCAGTTCTTCGCTCTTGAACGGTTTGGCAATGAAGTCGTCCATGCCGGCCTGCATGCAGCGCTTGCGGTCTTCCGCGAAAGCGTTGGCCGTTAGGGCGATGATGGGAATGTGGCCGCCCGTCGCCGCTTCCAGTTCGCGGATGCGCGCCGTTGCGGCAAGGCCATCCAGATTGGGCATCTGCATGTCCATCAGGATCAGGTCGAAGGGGGCGGCACTGAAAGCGCTGACGGCTTCGACGCCGTCGCCGGCGATGGTGACGTGGTAGCCCTGTTTGGCGAGCGTGACACGGATCACGGTCTGGTTCACCGGTGAATCCTCGGCCACCAGAATGCGCTGCCCCCCGTTCTTCCTGCTGGCGGGCTGTTCGGCGCGTTCCTGATGGCGGCGCTCTGCGGAGACGGGGAGTGTCAGGCTGAAACTGAAGCGGCTGCCGACCCCCGGGGTGCTCTCGACGCGGAACTCACCGCCCATCAATTCGACGAGGTTGCGGCAAATGGCCAATCCGAGGCCGGTGCCGCCGTACATTCGCGTGGTGGAAGCGTCGGCCTGTGCAAAGGGTTCGAGGATCAGTTGCAACTTGTCGGCCGGGATGCCGATGCCGTTGTCTTCCACAAGGAAGTGCAGGGTCTGGGTCGTTGCGGTGGCGGCGCGCACCGTAATGCTGAGGACGATCTGGCCTCCTTCGGTGAACTTGACGGCATTGCTGATCAGGTTAATCAGCAGTTGGCGCAATCGTACCGGATCGCTCATGACTAATTGGGGTAGATCCGGGGCCAACTTGGCACGCAAGTCGATGCCTTTGTCGTTGGCGCGCGAAGCGAACAGCGCCATGATTTGCGGCACGCTGTCGCGCAAATTCACCGGCACGGATTCGATCGTCAGCTTGCCTGCCTCGATTTTCGAGTAATCGAGAATGTCGTTGAGGATAACGAGTAGATTGTCGGCAGATGACTTGACGAGTTCGAGGTAGCCGCGTTGTTCGTGAGTGAGTGGTGTGGTCAAGGTTAGGTCGGTGAGGCCGATGATGCCATTCATCGGTGTGCGTATCTCGTGGCTCATGGTGGCGAGAAAGTTCGATTTGGCCTTGGCCCCGGCTTCGGCGGCCTGGCGGGCCAGCGTCAACTCGCTTTCACGCGCGACGATACGCTCGGCCATGGCGTTGAAGGCTTCACCAACCTTGGATATCTCCATGATGCTGATTGGTGGCACGCGCACCGCAAGATCGCCACTTTCCATCTGGTTGGCGCTGTCCGTGAGCAGTTGCAGTGGTTGCAGGCCACGCTTCAGCGCAAATCCAAGCAGCGCGACGATGCCCAACAGGCTGAAAAATCCAATCATTACAAAGTGCCGGGTGACTTCCCACATTTTTTTGGCAAGCGTGGCGCCGGTCATCTCGAGCCGCAGGATGCCGTAATCGACGCCCCCCACGCTGATCAAGCTTTCGTCGCCGTAGTCAAGCGGCCCGAGCAGGGCGCGGAACCAGTCGGGTGGCAGCGCAGTTTGTGTTGTCGCCTCTTTGTCGCTGGCTTCGATAATGGTTTTGCGGGTAGCCGGGTCGAGCAAGACGACGCGCTGCAGGGTTTCTTCACGCACGATGTCCTTGAAGGTCTGCTCTACGGTCGCCAAATCACCGGTGACCAGGGTGTTCTGCAACATCGGCGTCAGCGCCAGCATGAAGGCACGCGCTTCATGCTGGTAGCGCAGCCGACTTGCCTGCATGCGCTCGTCGATCACCATGGAAAGGCCCAGCAGCGAAACGGCACCGACCACCAAGGTGACCAGCGCGAGGATGCGTCCGAGCAGGCTAAGTCGTCGCATGAGGCGTTTAATCGACGAGTTTCTGGTAAATCCTGCGGGCGTTGTCGTAATCGCGGTCGCTGGCAGGATCGAAGCCGGGCGAGTCCGTCGCTTCCAGAACGGATGCGGCCTTGGGGTCGCGTGCCATGCCGATCAGCGCATTGCGGATGGAATCGGCTTCGGGCGGTGAAATGCGCGGATGGATGATGATCGCCAGTTCGGCGTAACCCTCGGAAGTGTAGAGGTCGAGGTAAGCCAGGGTATTTTGTGCGGCGTACTGGCTCAGAAAGCGCGAATTCACGGCTGCGGCATCGACTTGATGCGCACGCAATTGCGCCAATGCGCCTTCCTGATTGCCTGCTAGGACCGGTTCGACTTTGATCTTGGCGGCATTGATCGCCACCATGGGCACTGCGTAGGAGACAAACGCGCCCTTGGAGGGGAAGGCGACGCGCTTGCCCTCCAAATCCTTGAGCGTCTTGATGGGGCTGTCGGCGGGCACGGCGATCACACCATAGATAGGCTTGCCGGCCCAGCGCGCGATGACTTTATAAACGCCATCGAATTCCTTGCGGAAGTTGTGGTTGGTGAATGCCAGATCGAACTCGCCGCGCCCCATCATGGCATCCGTTTCCTGCACCGTGGCGCCCATTTTCAACTGGAACTGCAGGCCGGTCGTATCGGAGAGGTAGCGCAGTATCGGGTTCCAGCGCTGGGCCGTCTTGGCCGGACTTTGCTGGTTGAGCACGCCAAAGATCAACGGTTTGCCCGGTGTGGCATCGGCTGCCCATGCAGGAGGCAGGCTAGGCAGGCAGACGCTGCAGAGGAGCAGCACCGTTGTAATCCAAGTACGCATCACGTCTCCCTGATATTAGTGGTTCTTTTCCCTGAGCACATTACGGGAATTATGCCCCTGAACGTGCCAATCAGGGTTGTTGCGATGATGTGCCGCGAAATTCAAAACCTGAAGGTATGAGTTTTTGCTAAATTGCGGTCGTAAGGCGGTTGTTTCGCTCATCCCTGCATACTTAAAAACAACAATGTCTTGAAAGCCGACCAGAGCCCACCGGCAAACCCGCCCGATCCACGACCATTGCCACCGATGACTGATGTTAGATTGGTCAGGTTTCTCGACGCGATCGAGGATGGTCTGCAAATCTGGACAGCGGATGGGCGCGTGCTGTATATCAATCCGGCGACTTTCCATCAGTTTGGCCTGCCCTTGGATACAAAGTTGCGTCGCTGCGGAGACCTGCTGACGTGCTGTGTCGATATGGAAGGCAATCCGCTGCAGCGCGGTGAATTTTCGATTTGTGCGCTGGCAGAAGCCGGCGGCGCCAACAGCGAAAGTCTGCTGCGCGTGCGCACGGGGAAGGCTCAGGATCGCTGGTTGCGCATCCATGCCTATGAACAAAAGGGCGCTCTGGAAAATAATCTGCCGGGTGGCATCATTAGTACCAGTATCGATGTCACGCGCTTCATCGAACAGCAATCATCGCTGCAGCGCCAAGCGCAATACGATGCACTGACCCGCTTACCGAATCGTCTGTTGTTTGCCGACCGCTTGCAGCAGGCGTTGGCAACCGCGCTGCGTCGCCACGAGATGCTGGCGGTGTGCATGATGGATCTGGATGGCTTCAAGCCGATCAACGATACCTTGGGACACAAGGCGGGGGATCGTTTGCTACAGGAGATCGCCTATCGACTGGAAAGTGCTTTGCGTGCTGACGATACGGCGGCGCGACTGGGGGGCGACGAGTTTGCGTTGCTGCTGGGCGGCTTGCGCGGGGCGAACGAATGCGAGCAGGTATTGAATCGCGTGCTCCAGGATATCGCCCGACCGCTGGTGATCGACGGCCGAAGCGTTAGCGTGACCGCCAGTATCGGTGTCAGCTTGTTCCCGGGGGATGTGAAAGATCCCGATCAGTTGCTGCGCCATGCCGACCAGGCGATGTATAAGGCCAAGGAGGCGGGTAAAGGTTGTTTCCGGATCTTCGACCCGACCGTGGCCAATAAGATGCGCGCTTCGCAGGTGCTGCTGAAGAAGATTCAGGAGGCGCTCGACAAGGGGCAGTTTCTGCTGTTCTACCAGCCCAAGGTGGATTGTCGCCAAGGCAAAGTGATTGGTTTTGAGGCGCTGGTGCGCTGGCAGCACCCGGTGCTTGGGCTGCGTTCTCCTGGTGAATTTCTGCCCCTGATCGAGCAGGACGACGCCGTGATCGGTCTTGGTGAATGGGTCATCACCGAGGCGTTGGCGCAGATCGAACGCTGGCAGGCGGTCGGTATCGCACTGCCCGTGAGCGTGAATATTGCCGCCCGGCAGTTCCTGCGCGGAAATTTTGGGCTCCGACTCGGCCAACTACTGGCCGAACAACCACCGGAACGCGTGCGCTTGCTTGAAATCGAGATTGTCGAAACGGCCGTGCTGGAAGATATCAATGCCGTTAGCCGCCTGATCCAGCGTTACCGCGCGCAGGGCGTCAAGTTCGATCTCGACGATTTCGGCACCGGCTATTCTTCACTCGTACATCTGAAGCGCCTGGCGGTGGATGCCTTGAAGATTGACCAGACTTTCGTGCGCGATATGCTGGACGATCCGGGCGACCTGACGATCGTGCAGGGGGTGATCAATCTCGCCAGCGCCTTCCACTTGGGTGTGGTGGCCGAGGGTGTCGAGGATATCGAGCATGTGCTGACCTTGCTCGAACTCGGCTGCGATGTGATGCAGGGCTATGGCATTGCCCGGCCGATGCCGGCCGATCGGGTGGTCGATTGGGTGTGCAATTTCAGGCCTGATCCGCGCTGGCGGATGGCTGAAATGCCCTTCCCGAACCGTACCGATTTCGACCTGTTGCTGGCGAAGGTGGTGCACCGTTACTGGTATCAGCAGGTGCTTGCTGCCGCGCGCAATCCTGCTCCCGAAGCTGTCTGGCCGGAGCTGGATGCGCAGAAATGCCGCCTGGCACATTGGTACGCTGACTCGGGAATCGCCAAATATACCGGGCGGCCCGAACTCGTTCGCTTCGATATTGCTCATCGCGAAATGCACCGCCTGGCGCAGGCACTGCAAGAATCGCTACTTGCCGGAACCGGGGTTCCGGAAGACTTGTTGGCCGAACTGGGTAAGACTGAAAATGATTTGTTGTTGGCGCTTGACGCCTGTCAACATCTGCATGTGACAATTTAAGAAAGGAACACGATAATGACAAACATGCCAAGCGTATCAAGCGTACAGGAATTGCTGGTATGGAACGACAGTTATGCGACGGGTGTGGCGGAAATCGATGAACAGCACATGATTCTGGTGCATACGCTCAACGAAGCCTCAGTCAAACTGGCAGACAACGCCGGTATCGAACAACTCGAGCAGATCACGCAGGATCTCTTGGCCTATGCGCTTTACCACTTTGAAACCGAGGAAACGCTGATGCAGGAATATGGCTATGTGGAGGGGTCGCCGCAGGATGCCGCCATGCATCTCGAGCAGCACCGGTCGTTTTCCGCCAAGGTGGTCGCGGTGCGCGACAGCATCAAGGCCGGTAATCCGATTGCGCCCGCTGACTTGCTGGCCTTTCTCAACCAGTGGCTGATTAATCATATCCTCAATACGGACAAGCGCCTGGCGGCTTTTCTGATTGCCCAGCGTCCCGCGCGAATCTAATCTAACGGAAATTTCATGAGCAGTAGCAAAAGTATTGGTCGTTTTGAGATTCGCGGCGAACTGGGTCGTGGCGCGCAGAGTGTCGTCTATCTGGCGTGGGATCCACAGTTGCAGCGCGAGGTGGCGATCAAGACCCTGCATTTTTCGCGTGCCGACCCGGCGCGCAACGCCGTGCTGCTCGATGAGGCGCGCACTGCCGGCCGCTTCCGTCATCCCAATGTTGTACCCATTTTCGATGCGGGTGAGCAGGATGGTGACCCCTACCTAGTTTTCGAACGTGTCGATGGCCGTACTCTCGCTGAGTTACTGAAGGCGGAAGGCCCCTTGTCATCAGTCAAGGCGGCAGCGCTGCTGCGCCAGGTAGCTGACGCGCTGGCCCAGGCGCACGCGCAGGGCATCATTCACCGCGACCTGAAGCCCTCGAACATCCTCATCGATGCACGTGATGGCGCGCCGCGCGTGATGGATTTCGGCATCGCCTTGCGCGTGTCGGCAGAGGGGAAAGAGGCGGGCGAAGGCCTGACCGGGACGCCTGCCTACATGGCGCCCGAATACGTCACCCTGCACCGCGTTAATCCGCAGGTCGATGTGTTTGCCGCTGGCCTGGTGCTGTTGGAAATGCTTACCGGCAAGCGCGTTTTCGACGGTGGCCCCGTCGAATCGATCCTCTATCGCATCGCGACCGAAAATGTTGCCTTGCCCAAGGAGCCGCCCATCGATCCGCGGCTCGGTGGTGTCATCCTGCGTGCCTGTGCGCTTGATCCTGCCCAGCGCTATGCCAGCGCTACCGAATTGTGCGAGGCGCTGACGGCTTATCTGAGCGAAGGCGAAAGTGAGCGTGCCGAAGGGCAGGCCGCCATCGCCCAGAAAGACACGCTGGAATTCCTGCTCCGGCGCATGCGTCACAAGTCGGATTTCCCCGCGCTTTCCGATTCGGTCTCGGCGATCAACAAGCTCACCGCTTCCGAGGGAGAAAACGTCAACTCCCTGTCCAACACCATCCTCAAGGATTACGCACTCACCAACAAGATCCTGCGGCTGGTGAATTCAGCCTTTTATCGTCAGGCGGGTGGCGGCAATATCAGCACCGTGTCGCGCGCGGTGATCGTGCTCGGCTTCGACACGATTCGCAACATTGCCATTACCGTGCTGCTTTTTGAGCATATGCAAGGCAAGGGAAACGCGAAAGAATTGAAGGAGTCCTTCCTGCGTGCCAACCTGGCCGGCCTGCTGGCGCGCGAAAGCAGTCATAGCCCGTTGCTGCGCCGCCAGGGCGAAGAGGCTTTCATTTGCTCCATGTTCCATGGCCTGGGTCATTTGCTGGCGCAATACTACTTTCCTGAGGAAGTCGAGGAGATCAATAAACTGGTGGAGTTCAAGAAGTTGTCTGAAAAGGCGGCTTCAACGCAGGTGCTCGGCATTTCGCTCGAAGACTTGGGCATTGGTATTGCCAAGACTTGGGGGTTCCCGACCAACATTGTCGAAAGCATGCGGCCGTTGCCAGCCGGCGAGGTGCGCAAGCCGAATACCCTCGGCGAGGCCTTGCATGTCATTGCGGGGTTTTCCAACGAGATGTGTGCATTGCTGGCGGAAACACCCCCTGAACAGCGTGGCAAGGCGCTCGCCAAGATTTCCCTGCGTTTTGGCAATAGCCTGCAGATGACCGATCGTCAGTTGCAGGAGAGCATGGAAAAAGCGGTGGAGAATCTGGCTGAGGTCGCTAGGATCTTGCATGTCAACCTCAAGCAGAGTGCCTTCGCCCGCCAGGCGGCCGCTTTTGTCGGTGGCGCCGCCACCGTGGATGCGACGCTGACGCCGCACGCCCGGCCGATTGATGCGGGCACCAATGGCGATTCGATGGCCCAGACGCTGTTGGGCGACGCGCAGCTGTCGGCGGAAGGGGATGACGATGCTGCAGGGTTGGTTCCTGAGGATGCCCAGGGGGTTCTGACCGCCGGTATCCAGGACATTAGCAATTCGCTGGTCGATGATTTTG
>Ga0315268_10005189_pt1 | contig 14039 bp, 15 predicted proteins | sample C1_top_MG_FD_204535 | JGI IMG/M metagenome (GOLD analysis project Ga0315268, IMG submission 204535) | Sediment microbial communities from Yellowstone Lake, YNP, Wyoming, USA - C1_top | ecosystem: Environmental > Aquatic > Freshwater > Lake > Sediment | place: USA: Wyoming | collected 2017-08-01 | reverse complement strand
CAGCAGTTTTCATCGCTAGGCTCTTAATGGTTCTCCTACAAATAACGCTTTTCCTCTCTCATCGCCCGCGCACTTTTTCTAGGTACATTTTGGGACATTTACGACATTCTGAAAAGAGCCCAATCAAAGGTTGCTTTTTGCAAACTGAGGCTGTATAGGCTGAGGTGTGTAATCGAAATGACTCATAACTTGTGATAGCGCGCGCGTCTCTTAGCGCGCGTTAAAGTTATCGCGCGATAAGAATGCTTTTATCCAGTTCTAGGCAAGGTGTGTTGCATGCTCAAGTGGAAGCAAATTGCCGACAATTTCTTTTCGATAAGTGTTGGCAAACAATACAATGGAGAGCCCTACTACTGGACAACGTTCTACTACTACAAAGGGCTGCTTTTGGACACTGGCTGTCCTCATGCGGCTGAGGAATCCGTAAATTTCATAAAGAATATGAGCCTCAACGTAGAGGCTGTTCTCATAACTCACTATCATGAGGACCACTGTGGCGGAGCGCGCCTTTTCAAGGAGAGATTTGACGTTGACGTCTTCGCTCCCAGAGTATCTCTTCAAATCCTCGCAGGCCCTCCAGAAATTCCAGCATACAGACAAACAGTCTGGGGGCAACCGAAACAAGTGAATGCGAACCCAATCGAAAGGAAAATGAAGTTCAAGCACGTGGCAGTCACGACTTTTGAGACCCCTGGCCACAGCTTTGACCACGTATCTTTTCTAATCGAAAATGTGCTTTTTATAGGGGATCTAGTCACGAACCCCGCGCCAGTTATAGTGAAGAGGGAGGAGGATTACATAGATCTGATTGAGTCCCTTGAAATGGTCGCGAATTTGGACTTCGAAATTGCATATGGCGGTCATGGCTTTTGGGATAACAATGCCGTAAAGAAGGTTCTCAACAATGTCCTGAAACTGAAAGAGACAGTCTGTAGGCTTCACAGCGAAGGGCTAGGCGCCGAGCAGATAGTAGAGAGATTGTTCTCAAACGCACCACAGAAAGTCCTCATGATGGAGGAAATGAGTGAATATGAATGGTCAAGAAAAAACCTTGTTCAGTCGCTTCTTGGAATGATGCATAAGCCCCGCGCACCGCACAGTTAACTCAAGCTTGGGTTTGGGGGGTAAAGTTTTATGCATGCACGCAAGGTGATAATGATGGGATACACAAGCGTTATAAGCCAAAATGAAACACAAGATCCAATAGAGGGGAAAGGAAAGCTATGAGAACAGTATACAATAGAAAAGCAATTGCGCTCCTTCTTGCCATCGCTTTCATCGCATTGATTCTTCCGATCTCGACGGTGCAATCCCGATCCGTAGATTTCAGGAAGTTGCCTTTCGTGGAATACGCTACCGCACACGCCGTTGCTCTGGGGCCTTTACCAATCTTTGATGTTGACATTTCTGGCAGTGGGTATGCAACTTATCTTGGCAAAATCACCTTGAGGCAGCATCACACCGTAGATCTAACCACCACGCCGCCGACGTTCTACGACGGCACTTACACCGACACTGCAGCCAAGGGCGGCACAATCTTCGGTACATACCACGGATACATGGTTCCATTGCAAAACGGAGACTTGGAAATCCACGGAGTGTTCACGATTGACGGAGGTACCGGACGATTCAGTAATGCCGTTGGAGGGGGAAGAGCCATAGGCGTTCAACATCCGGATGGCACCGCCTGGCTATTACTTATCGGAACAATTTCTTTCAAGTAGTTTCAGTGCCAGCGCTCAACAGTGAGAACCAAATAGACTGTTGCTCGAAGAACAACAATCTCCCATTTTTTTTAGCAGCCTCAAATCCGCTATCCCCTTGAACACTCGTTCCTTCAAGTCGTTTATCAATGCCGAAAAACTCGTGTAATCCGAGCGCGAGCTAAAAGACTATGCACTTGACAGAAATGCTTCTATTTGTTCTCTGGCACGATGCCTTCAAGCTCGTAGACTAAAAGGAATCTCTCACGTATCTTCTTGGAAGGAACTCTGATTCGCACATGGACACCCTAAGATAAACTGACTATCTTGGGATGCCAAGTCGGTTTTTCATCTCTCAGGTACTTGGCAAACAAGAATTGTGGAATAGACTTCTAGAAGACAAATCAAAGACTTTCATTCGTTGCCATATCTGCAGACAGCTAGGCCAGTAGCGCGCACTTGATTTTTGATCAATATTCTGGTTTCATAAACCACTTGAATGGGAGCATAATCATTGAGCAATTGGACAAGTGAACATGCATGAGGCATTTGGCGTTCTATTATGCGATTGGTTTTGCAATCGTAGGTTGTCTCCTGCTTCTCGCTTACTTCTCAACATTCGTTTCGATGATGTTCAATAATTACAGTCCCTTCGTTACCGCTGTGTTGGGAACTGTATTAGTGTTGCCTTTCTTGGTTGCGGTGTTCTCTTGGAGAGATTGGAGAGAAATTCAAAGTAAGAGATGGCCAGAAGGAGTGCGTGAAGAGGATGACGCGTGAGCTTTGGAAGGGCAAGCCCTGGATACTTCCCAGTTTACTCGCGAAGAGCATACTTGTCATAGTAGTCTCTTCCATAGTCTTCTGGCTCGAATTCTATTTTAAAATAGCAGATTTGGCACCTTTTCTGAATGTGCAGATAGTATTATGGACGACGTTGGCAGGTTTGCTGGTTTGGCTGGTCAGCGTAACGCGCCTGTTGGCCCTGAGGGCTTCACACCTCTACATCCTAAGGGACGATGGTTTGGAAGTGAGGTTAGGAATCATATCTTCGAAATCGTTCGTAATTGCTCCTGCAGGTTTCTCAGATTTGGAAGTAACTAGATCCATTTCTTCAAGAATCTTGAACACTGGAGACATTACAGTGCGTACCCAAGGTGAAAACGACATAAAAATGGTGAGAGTAAGAAAGCCATTGAAAGTTGCCGACCAAATAAGGGAAGTCATGGCGAGACCGACCGTCAGATTAGAAAGACAAGAAATTACCACGCGCTAGTTCTATTAGTTACTACCGTTCCATTGAAGCGCGCGCGCTATGCTTATATATTTAGCGTCTAAAAGAAACCTACCTTTCCAATATCTTGATGTAAGCGAACGCCGCACTCAAAGTGAATATTACTGAGAAGACGACGACGTTGAGAATTGAATAGTAAGAAAAAGCGGGGTACCCCAGAAGAAAGGATCGGATGGTGTCCGAAGCCGTGGTCAAAGGATTAATTTCAGCGAGTGTCACGAGCGCGGCCGGGAATCTGCCATCTTGCCCCAATCCTTGAATCAGCTGGATCGGATAGAAAACGCTGCTGCAAAAGAACAGCGTGTAATAGACCAGGCCTCGTGCAGTAATGAACTTTTCAAGGCTTGAGGTGGACACTGCAATGGCAATGCTGAGACCTGATATGCCGATTGCCAAGAGAAACAAGATCCCGAGGATCACGAAGAACTGTGGGATCGGTGGGAAACCAAGAAAGATGAAGCATGTCAGCAGCAGAGGTGACATGTAAACCATGCCGCGCAGTCCTCCCGAGAGCACGCGTCCAATGGCTAATTCGGTCCTAGTCATCGGTAAGGATAACATGTAGTGGTGCACTTCCCTTCGGCGTTCCATGTTGATTTCACGCCCTATCATGAAAGCCGAGGCGAACAGGCCCGTCACAGCTAGGCCTGGCGCGAAAAAGTCGAAATAGCTCTTGTATGACTGGGTAACTTCGGGACTTACCATGTGGTTGTAGACAACCGCCATTATGAACAGGTCAGCCAAGTTCATGCTGACTAGGCCTACAAGCCACCACTTGTACCTGAGAAAGTTCCTGAAGTCATGCTCTATGAGGTGAGCAATTTGTTTCAACTCACTGCCAGCCTCCGCCCTCTATGCGTTTGTCGTAGATTATTACGCCTACAAACGTGAAGAACGAAAAGAACGCGATTATACCCAGGAGTGGTAGTAGCGGATTGCTCAGTGTTATTATCGCTTCTATTCCTGTACCCCAGCGGAACAGGTCTGCGGCGAAGGTGACTGGGTTGAAGATCGCCGCTCCGGCGTAAAACGGGTTCGATGCTTGGATAATTGCTATCGGATACATGGCTGTGCTTAGACGCACGATTAGCGCGTCTAGTACGCCCATTAGTATGTCGAAGCGGTCGCTTGACTTTATGATCACGGCCAGAGTGATGCTCAAGCCTGAGACGCCGAAGGAGAACAAGAACAACGCGAAAAGCGCGACTAAGAAGTTAAGTGGGTTGATCGACCCGATGACGTACAGTGATACGGCTATGAGGGGTCCAACGTATATGAAGGATCTTAAGCCCCCGCCGATCGATCTGCCGAGAACCAGTTGTCTTCTGGACACTGGCAAGCTGAGAAGGTATTCAAAAACCCCGTGTTCAGCTTCCTCGTAGAGGTCGAAGCCGATGAATATCGCGGCTGAGTAGAGTGTCATGACCGAGAGCCCGGAGACATAATATTGGAAGTAGGCAGGTATGCCTGTGATCATGCGGGAGGCGATGAGTCCGAACAGCGCTATCTGGGACACGAACCAGATGGCCCGCATTATGATTAGAAACTTGTATTGGAAGAATAGCCGAATGTCCCTTTCAATCACTAGGAGAAGCTTGTTCGTCTAGAGCTCACTCCTCGTCTTTCTGTGCCTGTTCAATGGTTAGACCTGTGTAATGTGCAAAGACGTCATCAAGGCTCGGTTCACTCATGCGTATTGAGGTGATCATAACATCTTGCTTGCTGAATAAGTTCATTATTCTGGGAACGACCTCTTCCACCCGGTTTAGGTAGAGACGCAGGCTGCTGGGCTTGACCTGCGTTACTTCTGCAACTTCTTTGAGGCTTCTGAGTTCTTCGACGATGCTCGGTGGAGCGCCTTTCTCAAGCTGAATCTCAACGATGTCGCCTCCAAGAATGCTGTCCTTCAGTTTCTTAGGTGTGTCGCACACGAGCAACTTGCCCCTGTGCATTATTCCAACGCGGTCTGAAAGCTGGTCTGCTTCGTAGAGTTCATTCGTGGCAAGAATGATGGTGGCTCCTTCGTCTCGAAGTTCAAGAAGCATGTTCCAAATTCTATGCTTGCCCACAACGTCAATCTGGGTGGTCGGCTCGTCGACAATGGCTATTTTGGGCCTCTGAATCAGGACCTTCGCCATCTCCACCCGTTTGCGCATGCCGCCTGAAAGCGAATGAACGTTCTTGTGTCGCGGTTCCCACATGTCCACCGCGTCTAACACTTCTTTAACCCTTCTTTTGCGCTCTGATGTTGACAGCCCGCAGACCTTGGCGTGCCAATTCACGACATCCCAAGGGGTGCTTACCCAGAGCATCTTGGGTTCCTGAAACGCTATTCCGAGCAGCCCGCGAACCTTGTCAGGTTGCTTGCGTATGTCATATTCGCCTACGTATGCAGTTCCTTCTGTGGGCTTCATGACGGTTGCAAGCATGAGGATTGCTGTGGTTTTGCCTGCACCATTAGGTCCGAGCAATCCAAGGATCTCGCCTTCTTGTACTTCCAGGTTCAGATGATCGACAGCTGCCACGTTCCCGAATTTTTTTGAAAGATTCTGTATTCGAATTATGGGTGCCACTTCTTACACCATGCGAAGAGAAAATACAATGGCACATCGACTATTAAAACTAACGGAATTGTTCCATCAGGCCCGTTTCATGTGAGCAACGTCTGTTTTTGATGGGACATCGCTTCGGCCTGAATGTTGCGAGCAGTGTACCCGAATACTCCGAGCAAAGTCTCGCCGGCATAGAATAGCATCTTCACATACTCTTCTGCATCATAATGTGTGTTAGGCTTGAGCAGCTGAACGGCGGCAACTCTTTCATTAGCCCATCTAGAGTTCGCGTTGATGATCAGGTATTGAACCGTCTGCCCTGGGTGCACGTCAAAACCGGCTTTTTCCAACTGTCTTGCCGCAATAGCTTGGAAAACATCATGATTGTAGCATGAAGGCGACTTGGAAAGCCTCTTGGTTACAAGCAGTTCTTGCACGCCAACTCGTCCTTCAACTAGTTTTGCGGCATAATCTCCTAAAACTCGTAGAGCCGCTGGGATTCTTTCCTCAAACCTTTCTAGGTTAGTGGCTCCTGCAAGTTCCCTGATCATTTCAATTTGAGCCTTAACGATGAAAACAGGCGTATCTCCACGCCTAGCTTCAACGCCTCTAAGCTTTATCTCCCCATTCTCAAACACGCCATAATACCGGTTTAGAACTGGGACGCCTTCCAATATCTTAGATGGAAGAAAGACGATCCAACGATATTTCCCCTCTACGCCTAGAGGAACATCGATGACGCCTGAAGCCTCACGGCAAAACTCAGCAACCTCTCGTGGGGAGACGTTGGGCTTTTTCAGCCATAAGGAATCTACAATTCCGTGGATAACTTCAAAACCATGCTGCTCAGCCAATCTTGCAGTTTTTAGCAGTGAGTCGCGTGCAAAGGCACAGACGGCAATGTGAGCATCAACCTTTCCGAATCGTGCGTTCCTATAACCCAAATAGCCAAAACAGGTAACTAGAATCCATTTAAGAGCCGTTTGTCGCATGTTATAGACGTGCTTTACCTCCGCGTCCTCTGCTTCTTTTATCAGACCTTTGTATCTCAAACGCTTTTTCAAGAGCAAATCCAATGTTTTAGGCACTATGCCTTTTCTTTTCTCGCAAATATTGTACCCAAGCTCTGGGACTCTGATTTTGGAGTCTGGACAGCACTTGCAGAGAACAGTTTCAGCCGAAATGTTTCGCGTCAACATCAACGTTGGAAACATTGAGGTGAAATCAACCTCAACGACGTCCGTGTGAAAACCAAGTTTAGGTTCGAAGATGAAGCCTCCTCGATCAGCAACAAGTAGTTCTAGTGCGGTTTTGAAAGATTCCGGCTCGTTTTTCTTCCACGGGACTAAAATGCTATCCTTCCATGCGGTGTAAAGCTGCAAAGAAGACATTATGGTTCCGATAGACGCTCTTGCAGCACGATGAAGAGGAACTCTGCATGTTCTCGAAACCTCAACTAGCCCTTCCAAGCCGCACGCAGTGTAAATAAACGTGTTATTCACATCAACATGCACTCTGCCGAAAAGCCTTTGCATAGGTGCCTTGTGATAAACTCGGCCATAAGAAAAAAACGTCTTTCCTCGACCTTTGCTGGCTTTTAATGGAACAACATCTCTGCTCAAAACAAAACTGTCCAAAATTCTGTTAGCAAAGGCTCTGTAAGTCAAATAAGGCAACAAGAAGGAGTCTCCGCCCTCAGTAAAGACCATGTCAGGGTCCTCCTCTTTTACAGCTTTAACAAGTTCCAGAATCTTCTCTTCTTCTCTTCCCTTGTCAATGACAATCGTTTTGCCGTCAAATTCTAGCAATAGACTGTCTATCTTATCGGTTAGCTTAGGTGAAGCACTCTCTTTTTTCAAGGTTGTCTTAAGCCACATTGAACGCAGAGACGGCACGCAATAGTCCACGCTTTCAACCGAATCACGTATGTCATAGTAAAGCCGTTTTCCAGAATCCACGACCATTACATGCGCTAATGGAAAAACATCCTTATCATACAGGTACGCTTGCGAAACTGGAACATCAACGTTATAGAGACGAAACTTCTGACGGCCTCCCAGCCTGAGCAGTTCTCTAGCAAAACTCGAAGTCTTTGCATAATCTCTGACACTGATCTCTAAAACCTTCCGTTTCACGGCTTCCATAAAATCGGCGTGCTTATCAACAAAACGCAAGTCCGCAACAGTACTGTTGTCTTTGATTCTCCCCATCAAACTATTAAGAACTGAAAAATTTCCAGAGGCATAAATTCTCTGAACAAACTTATCGATGAGTCGAACTCGGTCTCCACTTTCTGCGATAAGCCACACTGCCACTTCATCTGGACCCGAAGGATAAACGTCGAACACCCAGCCTCGAACGGGATTAAGTTTGACGAAGCTTTTTTTCCAGCCGCTCAAGGCTCTCTCTGATCTCCATAAGCTCCTTCTGTTGACTCAACAAAATAGACATGAACATCGCCTCAGTCAGTATAGGCCTCGTCGCCATGCTGCCAGCCGACGCGTACATCCTACAAGCATTCATCATTTCATCAAAAGCTTTCAAATCGTCACCTCGCACAGACTTTCGAAAGCCTTCCCAACGAGAAATCTCGGCTTCTAACGCCTGTCTATAGGATGGAACGGTTCTCCCCAAAGCTTGCGCTCTCCGTGCACATGGTTGAAGGAGCTTGATCAGCCGTAAAATCCATGTTGAATGGTTTAATGTGCGGATGGTCTTCTAAAATAAAAGTAAAAACTCTACCCCTTCTCTCTAGCCTGATCGAAATATTGCATTTCCCAAACAAAACGGCTTCAAGAAACAAGCTTTGGCTAGACCTTCTTTCTGGAAAATAGCTAACAGCAACAATTGCCTGCTCTTCCGATGCAAATTGGGCTAGTCTAGAGCAGACTTTGATAAAGAGTTCTCTAGCCTCAGTTTTTGGTACATCACGATCTAAAAACAGGGATGTGATATCTGAAACAATCAACAAACGAGACTTGTTTTTTTTCAAGACGTTATGTAGTTTTTCCAAGATTAGCAATGAAAGCTGATAGACGGTGAAGGCTCGGGATACGTAAACTCTGCCTAAAGCCTCTTTAGGATCTAAACCACAGTCACGAGCGATCTCCGCAATCGAATAAGGGCTAAACAGGTTGCCGCCGTCGACAAAGGTGCTAGAAGATTCTAGACCGCCACGTTCAAGCGGAAGCTGAGATCGTACTGAAAGAAGAAAGGACACGAAAGAAGCAGCATTACCATGCAACGCGACAAAATCGCCAAGCTCAAACCCTGGAAAAGCATCATCTACTCTGGAAAAACCGAGGGAAAGGCGTCTGAGCTTGTTGATTGACAAAATAGACATGCGTAGCTCCTCAATCCCAAATGGAAAACCGCGGAGATAACAGATAAACGCTTTTTCGGGAAAATTCCTTAGCAAATACAATCATCTCCGTGGCTCCCCCGTATTATTTGCGATTCAGCGCAACTATTAAACATTCGTCGGAAACTTACCGGCGCGACTATGGAGAGATGAGTTAAAATGAACAACTTTTGTGCATGTTGTGAGCGACTATGCTTTTGTTCAATGAGCAGAAGACGCTATAACCAGTTCTGATTTCTTCGCGATAATGAAAGAAAAAGAGGATATTTGTGTTTTCTATGCTTCTCTTCTAGTTGACTGGGATGCTCTGAGCGATTTCTACAAGTTGCTGCAAGGGGTAATTGCTGTTGGCTGTCAATCTGCAATAGGTAGTTTCCGTGTACCAGCCCACACAATGCCGGATGTTTCCTCCTGCACAGCCAAGGTATCCGTTAATGTTGACTGACTGTCCACCAGTCGATTCTATGGTGGCTCTGATGCTATTTTCCGCTAACTCCAGCGTTTCTCCGGCAGGTTCTTCGAAAAGGATGATACCATCTTCATTTATGACATCATCGATGGAAGCGACACTTGATGGCTTCTTGGCTGCATAAATTACAAACACTGCAGGACATTCCTTCATCGTCTCTGGCCATTGGACCAACTTTAGTTGTACAAAAGTCCCCATGTTCGTGGGCAGTCTAATCTTGAACGGCACAGACGCCTGCGCCTGCTCCAAGGAAACCTCTTGGCCTTCTATCGGCAACGGAAGAGGCTTGAAACCTGTTTCCCCTGCTTCGCCAGTCGTTGGTCTTAGAGCGCTCAGATACATAAAGACGCTTGACATGCCCAGAATCGCAGCTCCCATGAGCACGAAAATTCTTATGTTTTTCCATTTCAACACCATTCTTCAACCACCTTCCTTAACTAGGCGTGACCGTTCGCCCACCACTCTGTTGTAGGATTTGCGGGGGTTAGGGTATAAGGGGAGTCAACGTGCACACCATCGTCGTGAAATGCAACCGGATTCAGCCATAGTGGACCTGCCTTCATGTTGAAGTGGTGCGAATGCATAATATCGAGGTTGCTGTGCGTCTCTGTCTGGCCAGTGGCTTGGCAAAAGTCGAACGTGTATGCAGTCACATTTACCTGCAATTTGATTGCATCAACGAAGGCGAACATACTATTATAGCCAGTAACCAAATGGATTAGCCATACCATATACTCGTGATTCTCTTGCGTTCCTTCAGGCGCTTGGGTGAAGTAAGAAAAAATGTATGCACCATTGGCCGTATGATCACAATAGTAGTATGCTGTGCTTAACCACGTGGTTCCGTGAAGTCCGTCGGTATTGTTGAGCGGGACCGTACCTTTCACGTATCCCACTTGCATCCAATCTCCGTTTAATTGACGCAAACTCACGAACGATGATTCTCCAACGATCACACCAAACTGCAACGTGGTCTGATTTCCCTTAACCGAACGGTAGCTGAATGCATTGTGATTATCAGACACTGCGACATACCATGGCGGCGGGACGTTTGCCAACCCCGTTGAGCTGAACGCGATCAAAAATACAAAGAATGTGGCAATGATCAGAAGATCGCCGAGGACTTTTTTCATTTTTGACCCTTTCCAACAATATAATAGCGACAAAAATCTTATTAAACTTGTCGGTCTAACTCTTAGGCAAATGTCAAGAGCCAACAACATAGAACACAGTTGGAGCGGAACGGGTGCGCATCACACCAATAATTAGGCGAGCGAGCTTATTACGGTTCTCGGCGCGCGTCACTTGCGAACGTAGTGAGCGCACGCGCTAGAACAGTTTTAGTCAGAAATCAAACGGATTCCAGTCTAGAGAAACTGGGAGAAGTGTACAGACAGAATAGGCTTGCCGTTCATAGTTAGTGGGGTGCCAAGTCTTGTTTCAACACGCGTTTGAAACAATGCAACGCAAGTGTGCAGTGAACCAACACTATCTATATCGGATGTTAACAACTCGTTGAAAGAGCAGAATTGAGCGGAAGAACGAAGACATTCAAGAGAGTCCTAGATACAACAAGACATATGTCTTCTTCATTCACGGACCCCAGATGGCTTCTCTTGGCGGCTTTTTGTATGATGTGGGGAGCAGCTCTCAATTTCATCTTGCCCAGCCTATTGTTCATCGCCGCAGTTCTTAGCGTGGGCATCATTCTACTCTAGTCAACAAAAGTCGTTGTCGCTCTGTACAACTATCGATCGATAGATGAAGCGCATGAAGCTACTTACTAACCTACTCGCCAAAGGCGCTAAGAAGAAGACCTACAGATTAGGTGCAGATTTCGGTATAGCGCGCACGACCCGTATAGCAAGATCGAGGTCAAGAAAGGAGAGAATAAAGGAATTCCTGAGAAAAGCAGCAAAGTGAACAACTAAGCTTCAAAAGAAGAAGCGTAAATCTTCTTAAAACCGTCAATGAATAATAGTGCCTTGTGACGTGCATGAGAAAGATGGAGTTTGATTTTGTCGACGAAACCAACATGAGCCTCCTAACCGATTTTTATGAGCTTACTATGTGCGCCAGCTACCTTGAGAACCATAGGGAAAAGGAAACGGCGACCTTCGACCTGTTCATAAGAAAGCTTCCGCCGAACAGGTCGTATTTCGTCTTCGCTGGACTTGAACAAGTACTGCTTTTCCTTGAAAACATCAAATTCAACGAAGAACAGCTTGACTATCTCAGAAGGCAGAGACTGAAGGAAGAATTTCTAGAATACCTGAGAAACTTGAAGTTCACAGGGGAAGTGTGGTCAGTTCCTGAAGGAACCATAGTCTTTCCAGAGGAACCGCTGATCAGAGTGACCGCACCAATAATAGAGGCTCAGCTAATTGAAACCTTCATACTGAACACTGTTAACCTTCAAACCATGATCGCCACCAAGGCGTCAAGGGTTGTGTGCGCGGCACAAGGCAGATCCGTGATAGAGTTTGGTTTGAGAAGAACCCAGGGGACGGATGCTGGTATGAAAGCCGCGCGGTGCAGCTATCTGGCTGGAGCCAACGGCACCTCCAATGTTCTAGCAGGCATGAAATATGGTATTCCTATCTCTGGAACCATGGCACACTCTTACGTAATGTTCTTCGACAGAGAAATTGATTCATTCAGGACCTTTGCGAAAACTTTTCCGGAAAATTCTACACTTCTAATAGACACTTATGATGATCTGAAGGGCGCGGAAAATGCAGCTATTGTTGCGATGGAGTTGGAGAAAGAAGGTCATAGGCTAAATGCTGTTAGACTGGACAGTGGCGACCTGTTGGGTCTAAGCAGAAAGGTCAGGCGCATTTTGGACAACGATGGGCTTGGCTACGTGAAGATATTTGCGAGCGGAGACTTGGACGAGTATGTAATTGAGGATCTCATCGGAAAAGGGGCTGAAATTGACGCCTTCGGTGTGGGCACAAGAATGAGTACCTCTTATGATAGACCTTACGTAGATGTTGTATACAAGTTATCAGGCAAGATTGAGAGAGGAGTTTTTGTTCCTGCCATGAAACTGAGTAAGGGCAAAGTAACGTTGCCAGGTAAAAAGCAGATTTTTAGGCAGAAAGACAGGAAGGGAAGGTACGTAAAGGATATCATAGGCTTGGAGGCCGAGGCGATAGGGGGAGAGCGTCTTTTGGTGAAAGTCCTAGAGAGAGGCGAAATAGTCTATGATGTACCGACGTTAGAAGAGATGAGAGATGCCACTCTCAAAAACCTGTCAGAGCTACCAGAAAGATACAAGAAACTGACACGTGCTCCTTCGTATCCCGTCGAACTGAGCAGAGAACTGAACAGAATTAAGACCCAACTCATGAGTCAGTTGAAGCACTCTGAAAGTCTATATCGAGGATAGATCCAACTCTTTCTGGATTTCTTCAGAATCAATGACATTGGAAAGAATGAACGGATGGAAAAAATGTGCGTGGTATTGATTAGAGCAGACTTCTTGTCGGCCTTCTCCTTTCCGAACGTTATATGGAGAGTCGAAGAGCGGTCAAGAGTCTAGACCATGGGTCTCGGTTCTTCGATTTTTCTCAATAGTGGGCGCAGAGCGGCGTGCGAGACGTTCTCTTCGACGAAACCGTTCTTAGATACTCCTGGCGCTCCGATCTTTCTGCATATGAAGTTCAACGAATCTTCCGTGAAGTTCAGCAAGTTCTGTCCTTCGGTTGTCAGTTTGTATACTTTCCTAGGTCTTTCAGTGTCCATGTTCCACTCGCTTTTGACAAATTTCTTCTTCTCTAGTGTTCCCAAGAGTGGGTAGATCGTGCTTGGGCCAAAGTATACGCCGAAAGACTTGCGGATTTTGGTTATCATCTGGTAACCGTGCATGGGTTGTCCGTTCAGGAACTGAAGGATTATCAGGTCTAGAAGGCCCTTCATCAATTTGGCTTGAACTTCTTTTGAGTTATTCATCATTTGTCTTCCCTTCTGTAGCTCTGTCCAACAGTATTGCTGTTGAACATGCATACGATATGTCTTTCTTATGACATATCTTGAGTCTCTATAAAGCATACACCGCCATATAAACGTTCATGCTCACCGCAAACATAAACAAGCATATTGAAGCATATGTGCACACCACATTCTGAACATAAATCTAATAAGCCAAAACAGGAACCAGTACAATATGGGACATAAAGAGAACGTGAAGGAAATGTCAGAAGTTTTCAAGAAAGGAATTGTACAACGCATCACCAGAAACCTGCTAGATATACAAATGCTGAGGCTTATCCAGACCCAGCCGATGTGGGGATACATGATAAAGAAGCAGGCGGAAGCAAGATTCAGTGTCAAACTGAGACACGGAGCATTGTACCCATTGCTCAACAAGTTGGAGAAAGAAAGCTTCGTGACAAGCCAGAAACAACAACAAGGCGGAAGAACGAGGAAAGTGTACAAAATAACACAGAAGGGCGAACAGTACGTGGAAGCCTACAGAAGTGTGCTACACGAACAGATGAAAAACTCGGACGTTGAATGAGTTCGCTTGAAAGTAGTGGTTTTTGAGCCCTTGAAGGAAGAAAAGTCAGGTGCTCTTATGTGATATTGGGTGTATAGTGTTCCTTATGAGCTCATTCGTACACGTACGTGCGAATGCGAGGCGTAATATTGAAGGCAG
>Ga0315268_10005188_pt1 | contig 14039 bp, 12 predicted proteins | sample C1_top_MG_FD_204535 | JGI IMG/M metagenome (GOLD analysis project Ga0315268, IMG submission 204535) | Sediment microbial communities from Yellowstone Lake, YNP, Wyoming, USA - C1_top | ecosystem: Environmental > Aquatic > Freshwater > Lake > Sediment | place: USA: Wyoming | collected 2017-08-01 | reverse complement strand
AACACCGAACCGGCGTTTGGCAATTGCAATGGCTGGGTGGCAATGCGTTTTTCGAGCAATGATTTGATCTGTGCGCGGGCGCGTGCTGCATCGCCTGCGGGGAAGCGCAGCCAGGCGGCCACGAAAATCTCGTCGGTGGTAGCCTTGAGGCCGACGTGGCGATAACCGATGGCAAAATCTTCCGCTGTCCGCTCGACCAGTTCACCCTGCCGATTAAGCATGCGCACGCGTTCGACGAACGACCAAATCTCGCTACCGTGGCAGCCGGCATTCATCGCCAGTGCCCCGCCCAGCGTGCCGGGAATGCCGGCCAGGAATTCCGCGCCGGAAAAATTGTGGTTCGCCGCAAAACGGGCGATCTTGGGTGAGGCCACGCCCGCTTCCGCATAGATTGCGCCATCGCTTTCCAGCCGCAACTGGTTGATGGCGCCATGGGTAAAGATGGCCGTGCCGTCAAAGCCGCCGTCGCGGATCAGCAGGTTGGAACCCAGTCCCACCATGAGCAGGGGCTCATCGTGACGCAGCTTGCGCATGAAGGCCGCGAGATCGTCGATGTCGCGCGGGAAGCCGGCACACGCCACCGCGCCGCCTGCGCGCCAGGTCACGTGCCGAGCCATCGGTTCGTCTGCGCGGATTTCCATCAGGCTGCCACCAATTTGGCGGGTACTGAGCCAATCGAGCCGGCACCCAGGGTAATGATGACATCACCGTCACGTGCGGCAGCCAGGATTGCCTGTGGCATGGCGGCAATTTCTTCGACGAAGACCGGTTCAAGCTTGCCCGTGACGCGCAGGGCGCGTGCCAGCGCACGCGCATCGGCCGCCACGATGGGCGCTTCGCCGGCGGCATAGACCTCGGCCAGCAAGACGGCATCTGCGGCCGACAGTACCTTGACGAAATCCTCGAAGCAGTCGCGGGTGCGCGAGTAGCGGTGCGGCTGGAAAGCCAGCACGATGCGCCGACCGGGAAAAGCACCGCGTGCGGCGGCGAGCGTGGCGGCCATCTCGGTGGGATGATGGCCGTAGTCATCGATCAGGGTGAATGATCCGCCCTCATTGCCGTCCTTGCGGGACACGGGAATTTCCCCATACGCCTGGAAGCGCCGGCCGACGCCGTGAAATTCTGCTAACGCCTTCTGAATTGCCGTATCGCTAGCGCCGACTTCTGTCGCTACGGCAATCGCGGCTAGCGCGTTTCTGACGTTGTGTTCGCCCGGCAGGTTGAGCGTTACCGGGAAACGTGAAACCGAGCCGTTGGTGCGTATGCAGTCGAAATGCATGTAAGCGCCGTCGGCACGCACGTTTTCGGCGCGGATGTTGGCTGGCGCGGTGAAGCCATAAGTCACCACCTGCTTGGCGATGGCCGGCAGTATTTCGCGCACATGCGGATCGTCGCTGCACATGACCGCCACACCGTAGAACGGCAGGCGATGCACGAAATCGACGAAGGCTTGCTTGAGCTTGCCGAAGTCCTGGCCGTAGGTGTCCATGTGATCGGCGTCGATATTTGTGACGACGGCGATTACCGGCGAGAGGAAGAGGAAGGAGGCATCGGATTCGTCAGCTTCGGCGACCAGATAGTCGCCTTGACCCAGACGGGCGTTGGCTCCAGCGGAATTCAGCCGGCCGCCAATGACGAAGGTCGGGTCGAGTCCGGCTTCGGCGAGACAACTCGCCACCAGACTGGTCGTTGTTGTCTTGCCGTGGGTGCCGGCGATGGCGATGCCTTGTTTCAGGCGCATCAGTTCCGCCAGCATCTGGGCGCGCGGCACGATGGGAACATGGCGCGTGCGCGCCGCCACGACCTCCGGATTATCTGCTTTCACAGCGGTCGAGACGACCACCGCATCGGCACCCACTACGTTTTCAGCGGCGTGGCCGATGGTGATGCGTACGCCCTTTTCGGCCAGGCGATGCGTGGTAGGCGATGCCGCGAGGTCCGAGCCGCTCACCTCGTAGCCCTGGTTGGCCAGCACCTCGGCGATGCCGCTCATGCCGGCGCCGCCGACGCCGACGAAGTGGATGCGTTTTACCTTGTGCTTCATTTGAAAATCTCCCAGCAAACTTTTGCGACGGCCTCGGTCGCATCCGGCATTGCCAACGCGCGCGCTTTTTCGGCCATTTCGAGCAACTGCGGACGCGTCAGGTTACGGAGCAGCGCTAGTCGTTCCGCCGTGAGTTCATCCTGTGGCAGCAGCATGGCGGCGCCGGCGCGGACGAGGAAGCGTGCATTCGCCGTCTGGTGGTCATCGACAGCATGCGGGAAGGGCACGAGGATGCTTGCCACACCGGTGGCGGCGAGTTCTGCGATAGTCAGTGCGCCGGCGCGGCAGATCACCAGGTCGGCCCAGCCGTAGGCGCCCGCCATATCCTCGATGAAAGCCACCGTATGCGCTTCGATGCCGGCGCTGGCATAGGCCGCGCGCAGCGCTTCAAGATGTTTTTCGCCCGACTGATGCACGACATCGGGGCGCTCATCTTCATTCAGCAGGGCCAATGCCGCCGGCACCGTTTCGTTGAGTACTTGCGCGCCGAGGCTGCCACCGATGACGAGCAGGCGCAATCTGCCGCTGCGCCCGGCAAAACGTAAAGTCGGCGCTGGCAGGACGGCGATGGCATGGCGCACCGGATTGCCTACCCACTGGCCTTTCTTCAATACATCGGGGAAGCCCGTCAGTACGCGATCCGCCACACCGGCGAGTTCCTTGTTTGCCAGGCCGGCAATGGAATTCTGCTCATGCACCACCAGCGGAATGCCCCGCATGGCGGCCATCATGCCACCGGGGAAGCTGATGAAGCCGCCCATGCCGAGCACGAGATCGGGCCGGATGCGTGAAAAATGCTTCCAGGCCTGGCTGAAGCCGCGCAGCAGATTGAAGGGCAGCAGGAGTTTGCGCAGCAAGCCCTTGCCGCGCAGTGCGCCGAAGTTCATCCAGGCCATTTCGTAGCCGCGCTCGGGCACCAGGCGCGCTTCCATGCCGTCCGGGTTGCCCATCCAGACGATATTCCAGCCGTGACGATGCAATTCATCCGCCACGGCGAGGCCGGGCATGATGTGTCCGCCAGTGCCGCCCGCCATGATGACGATCGTCTTGGTCAGGGCCGCGTACTTGGTCCGCATGCCTTTCATCGTGCTCATGCTGGCAAGCCTCGCATCAAGCGGCGATTTTCGTAATCGACCCGCAACAGGACGGCAATCGCCACGCAGTTGGCGACGATGCCGGAGCCGCCGAAACTCATCAGCGGCAGCGTCAAGCCCTTGGTCGGCAAGAGGCCCATATTGACGCCCATGTTGATGAAGGACTGCAGGCCGAACCAGATTCCCATGCCCTGCGCCACCAGGCCGGCGAAGATGCGGTCGAGCAGCAGCGCCTGGCGGCCGACGAGGAAACAGCGCTGCACCAGCAGGGCGAACAGGCCGACGACGACCACGACACCGACGAAGCCGAGTTCTTCGGCGATCACTGCCAACAGAAAGTCGGTATGCGCCTCAGGCAGATAGAACAGTTTTTCGACGCTCGCGCCCAGGCCGACGCCGAACCATTCGCCGCGCCCGAAGGCAATCAGCGAATGCGATAGCTGGTAGCCCTTGCCGAAGGCGTTCTGCCACGGATCCATGTAGCTGGTGATGCGTTCCAGCCGATAGGGTGACGACCAGATGAGGAAGATGAAGGCGACGACCATGACGCCGATGAGGATCGCGAACAGCCGGCCGTTGATGCCACCGAGAAACAGGATGCCCATGGCGATGCTGATGATGACGACGAAGGCGCCGAAATCCGGTTCGCGCAGCAGCAGGCCGCCGACCAGCAGCATTACCGCTGCCATCGGCACAAAGCCGCGGCGGAAGCTGTCCATGTCGGCCAGTTTGCGTGCCGTGTAATCGGCGGCATACAGCACGGCGAACAGTTTCATCAGTTCCGACGGTTGCAGGTTGAGCGGGCCGAAGCCGATCCAGCGCTGGGCACCGTTTACCGAACGGCCGATCACCGGGAGGAGCACCACGATGAGCAGGACGATGCCGGCAAAGAACGCCCACGGTGCCATCTGCTGCCAGAAGCGCAACGGCACCTGGAAAGCGATGAGCGCCGCCACCAATCCAACGGCTAGATAAACGGCATGGCGCACCAGGAAATAAGCCGGCTGATGGGAAGTAAATGTGCTGCCCTCGGCCGTGGCGATCGAGGCGGAATAGACCATCACCAATCCGGTTAGCAGCAGCGCCAGCGCTGGCCAGAGCAGCAACGCATCGATTTCGGCGGTTGCTGCTGCCGGGCCGCCTTGGCCGTAGCGATGCGTTAGCGTGGCCGTGTTCATGGCGCTTCCTGTGACAGCGCGCACACTGCTGCTTTAAAGATGTCGGCGCGATGTTCGTAGTTGCGGAACATGTCGAAGCTGGCGCAGGCGGGCGACAGCAGCACGGCATCACCCGCTTGCGCGCGCACGGCGGCAGCTTGCACGGCTTCTGCCAGCGTGGCGGCGTTGATGATGGGAACGCCGCAACCATCGAGCGCGGCACGGATCTTTGGCCCATCGCGGCCGATCAGTACCACGCCGCGTGCATGGTTGGCCACGGCGGCTTTAAGCGGCGAGAAATCCTGGCCTTTGCCATCGCCGCCAAGTATGACCACCGAGGGACATCCCAGCCCTTCCAGCGCGGCCACGGTGGCGCCGACATTGGTGCCCTTCGAGTCGTCGTAGTAGGTCACGCCCGTAATCTCGGCGACTTTTTCGACGCGGTGCGGCAAGCCGCGAAAGGCGCGCAGCGCCGGCAGCAGTTTGATGATGTCAATGTCAATCGCTGCGCACAGCGCGAGTGCCGCCAGGGCATTGGCGGCATTATGCAGCCCGGCGATCGGCAAAGCGCTGATTGGCAACAGGAAGCGGCTACCTTGCACCAGCCAGGCTTCGCCACGGTTCTCGCGCAGCCCGAAATCTGTTTCGACGGTTGGCGCATCGAGGCCGAAGGTGATCAGTTGGCGGCCCGCTATGGCCATGCGCTTGACGCGCGCATCCTGGCGGTTTAACACCTGCACGCCTGCACCGCCGAAGATGCGCGCCTTGGCGCTGGCGTAGTCGGCCAGATCGATGTAGCGATCGAGATGGTCGTCGGAAATATTCAGGACGGTCGCCGCCGTGGCATTCAGCGTTTCCAGCGTTTCGAGCTGGAAGCTTGAGAGTTCCAGCACCCAGGCTTGCGGCAATGCACCCGCATCTTGATAGTCCATCAAGGCGGTCAGCGCAGCCGGTGAAATGTTGCCGGCGACACCGACCGTGCGGCCGGTCGCGGCGATCAAATGGCCGGTGAGTGCCGTGGTGGTTGTCTTGCCATTGGTGCCGGAGATTGCCAGTACCGGCACATGCTGTTCCAGTGTGAGTAGTCCTTGGGCGAATAGTTCGATCTCGCCGACCACCGGAATGCCATGCGCGCGCGCATGGATCACGATCATCAGTCCGCCTGATAATCCCGGCGAGAGCACCAGCAGGTCGATGCCTTCGAGCAATGCCTTGTTGAAATCCCCGGCGCGAAAGTCGGCGTTGGCCAGACGGCTCCTGAGTTCGTCCAGATACGGTGGCGCAGCACGCGTGTCCGCCACCCGCACGCGCGCGCCCTGCCGGTCGCACCAGTGCGCGCAGGCCAGGCCCGATTCGCCAAGGCCGAGGATGAGGACGTGTTTGCCGCGTAGGTTCATTAGCCGGTCTTTAGCGTATTTTCAACGTGGATAGACCAAACAGCACCAGCAGGATCGTGATGATCCAGAAGCGCACCACGACCTGGGTTTCTTTCCAGCCGGTCTGTTCGAAATGGTGATGCAGCGGCGCCATCAGCAAGATACGTCGCCCCTGGCCGTAGCGCATCTTGGTGAATTTGAACCAGCCCACCTGCAACATCACCGACAGGGTTTCGGCGACAAACACGCCGCCCATGATGAAGAGGACAATTTCCTGGCGCGTGATGACGGCCACCGTGCCGAGCGCCGCGCCCAGCGCCAGCGCACCGACGTCGCCCATGAACACTTCCGCCGGATAGGCGTTGAACCAGAGGAAGCCCAGCCCCGCGCCGGCCAGTGCGCCGCAAAAGACGGCGAGTTCCCCCGCGCCGGGGATGTAGGGCAGCAGCAGATATTTGGAGAAACCGGCATGACCGGCGACATAGGCAAAGATGCCGAGCGCCGCGCCGACCATCACCGTCGGCAGGATCGCCAGGCCGTCGAGGCCGTCAGTCAGATTCACCGCATTGCTCGAGCCGACGATCACCAGATAGGTCAGGATGATGAAACCGAAGATGCCCATCGGGTAGGAAACACTCTTGAAGAAGGGCACAATCAGGGCGGTGTGGCTTGGTAATTCGAGCGTGAAGCCGCTGGCCACCCAGTGGAAGAACAGTTCGACGACCTTTTCGTTGTTGGGTGCCGAGATCGAGAAGGCGATGTAGATCGCCGCGACGATGCCAATCAGTGACTGCCAGAAATATTTTGCCTTTGCGGAAAGGCCTTTGGGATTGCGATAGACCACCTTGCGCCAGTCATCCACCCAGCCGACGGCACCATAGCCGAAAGTGACGATCAAGACGATCCAGACGAAGCGGTTGGCTAGGTCGGCCCAGAGCAGCGTCGAGATGCCGAGCGAGAGCAGGATCAGCGCACCGCCCATGGTGGGGGTGCCAGCCTTGACCAGATGGGTCTGCGGCCCGTCGTCGCGTACCGACTGACCAATCTTTTTTGCCGCCAGCCAGCGGATTAACGCCGGGCCGAGCACGAAGGAAATAGTCAGCGCCGTCATTGTTGCCAATACCGCGCGCAACGTGATGTAGCTGAAGACGTTAAAGGCGCGGATGTCCTGCGCCAGCCATTGAAAGAGTTCAAGCAGCATGGGAGTTCTCCACGATAGCTTCGACGACGCGCTCCATGCGCATGAAGCGAGAGCCTTTCACCAGCACGGTGGTGTCCTTGTCCAGCAGCGGTAGCAGCGCGGCAAGCAGCGCCTCGACAGTGGAGAAATGTTGGCCGCCAGCGTCGAAATTGCGTACGGCGACGCGGCTGTTCTCGCCCAGCGCCAACAGATGATCGATGCCCAGCTGCCTGGCGTAGGCGCCGATCTCCTCGTGCATCTGGCTTGCTGTCGTACCGACCTCGCCCATGTCGCCCATGACGAAAATGCGCCGGCCGGGCAGGGTGGCCAGTACGTCGATGGCGGCGCGCATCGAATCCGGGTTGGCGTTGTAGCTGTCGTCGATTACGGCCGCGCCATGCCGGCCCGGCTTGCGTTGCAGGCGGCCGTTCACGCCACCATAGTTCGCCAGGCCCCGCACGACCGCGGCCAGCGGTATGCCGGCAGCCAGACAGGCGGCCGCGGCAGCCAGGGCATTGCGCGCATTATGTTCGCCTGGCACCGGTAGATGGAGTGTCGCCTCACCTTGCGGTGTGACGATGGATAGTTTGCCGTTGAACCCGTCGGCTTGCCAATGCCCGCGCACTTCTGCACTGGGCGCAAAGCCGAAGCTCAACAGTTTCCGGCCGGCAACGATTTCCCGCCACAGGGCGGCCTGCGGGTCGTCGGCGTTGATGACTGCGACGCCATCAGCGGCCAGTCCCTCAAAAATTTCACCCTTGGCGCGGGCGACATCTGCCAACGTGCCCAATCCGGCGAGATGCGCGCGCTGCGCATTATTCACCAAGGCCACGGTTGGACGGGCGATCTGGGTCAGATAAGCAATCTCGCCCGGGTGGTTCATGCCCATCTCGATAACGGCAGCGTGATGCGTGTTGCGCAGCTTGAGCAGGGTCAGCGGCAAACCGATGTCGTTGTTGAGGTTGCCGGTCGTCGCGAGCACGCGGTGCTGGCCGAAATGTGCGCGGAGGATGGCGGCGCACATTTCCTTGACGGTCGTCTTGCCGTTACTGCCGGTGATGCCGATCAAGGGCAGATGGAAGCGTCCGCGCCAGTGGGTCGCCAATTGTCCCAGCGCCAGGCGCGTATCGGCGACGGCGACGAGCGGTAATGCCGGGTTGGCGGCGGCCCAATCGAACGCGACCAGCGCACCGGCCGCGCCTTGCGCCAGCACCTCCTGCACATAGTCGTGGCCATCGAAATGCTCGCCCTGCAGCGCGACGAAGAGCATGCCTGGTATGACGGCGCGCGAGTCGCTGCCTACGCTGGTGAAGTCGGCATTGCGGCCATGCTGCTGGCCGCCGAGCACTTGTGCGGTTGTGGAAAGATTCAGCATGAACGCCGTCCTGCCAGCGCCGACTTTGCAGCGGCAATATCGGAAAAGGGCAGGCGCACGCCGGCGCTTTCCTGGTACGGCTCATGCCCCTTGCCGGCCAGCAAAATCACATCGCGCGCCTCTGCATGGGCGATGGCCTGAGCGATGGCCTGCGCGCGATCGGCTTCGATCGTGGGCGTCTGCTGCATGCCGCTGCGTATAGCGGCGATGATGGCCTGCGGAGCTTCGCTGCGTGGATTGTCGCTGGTCAGCACGACCGTGTCGGCGCGTTGCTCGGCGATCGCGCCCATCAGCGGCCGCTTGCCGGCATCGCGGTCGCCACCACAGCCGAAGACGCATACCAGCCTGCCGCCACGGGCTGTTGCGGTTTCGCGCAGCGTTTCCAGCACTTTTTCCAGCGCATCCGGCGTATGGGCGTAATCGACCACCACCAAAGGATCATTATCGATGCCGCCCAAGCTCTGCATGCGGCCCGCCGGCGGGGCAATGTCCTGTAGCGCGGCGGCAATGTCGGCCAGCGAATCACCGCCCGCGACCAGTGTGCCGATCACTGCGAGCAGGTTGGCGGCGTTGAAGCGACCGATTACTGGTGCTGTGAAGCGCACGCCGGCGACATCAAATGCGATGCCTGCGCCGCTTTGGGTGAGGTTTTCCGCACGCACTATGCTATCCGTACCTTGGCCGTCTGCCAACGTGTAACCGATGGTGCGCACGCGTCCGTTGAGGCGTGCGGCCAGGGCGCTGCCGAAGGGGTCGTCGAGGTTGATGACTGCGAAACGCAGCCCCGGCATATCGAACAGCTTGTGTTTCATCGCGGCGTATTCCGCCATGTTGCCGTGATAGTCGAGGTGGTCGCGCGTGAAGTTCGTGAATACGGCCACGTCGAAGACGATTCCGGCCACCCTGCCCTGATGGAGTCCAATCGAGGAGACCTCCATCGCACAGGCTTGCGCGCCTTGCTGGACGAATTCCGGAAGCAATTGCTGCAGCACGGCCGCGCCGGGCGTGGTATTTGGACCTGGCGTCAACGTACCGGGGAAACCATTGCCCAGCGTGCCCACCAGCGCACACTTGCGCCCCCGCCGGTTCAGTGCATGAGCAATCCACTGGGTCACCGAGGTCTTGCCGTTGGTGCCGGTGACGCCAATCATGCAGAGGGGAAGGGGGATTGCTTCGCTCACATCTCCTCCTTTGCCGGCGGGACAGATGGCACATTGGCCATGAGTAGCGGCTTCAGCGTGTCGTCCGGCGCGATGCCGAGCGTACGCAAGGCGCCGGCCATCACCGTGGAAAATACCGGCGCGGCCACATCGCCGCCGTAGTAGCTGCCTACCGAGGGTTCGTCAATCATCACGGCCACAATCAGGCGAGGATCGGATGCCGGGGCGAAGCCGACAAACGAGGCGACATACTTGTTGGCGTATCGGCCGCCTTCGAGCTTGTGGGCGGTGCCGGTTTTGCCGGCGGCGCGGTAGCCGGGCACTTGCGCCTTGGGAGCGGTGCCGCCCGGCTGCACAACCATTTCGAGCATGGTGCGCACTTCGCGCGCCGTCTGGGCGCTGAACACGCGGGCACCTAGTGCCGGCTCCACTTCGACGCGCGACAGCGATAGCGGCAATACATCGCCATCCCGCGCAAATGCCTGATAGGCGCGTGCCAGCTGGATCAATGTGACCGAAATACCATGACCGTAGGCCATGGTCGCCTGCTCGATCGGTCGCCAATGCTTCCAGGGACGTAGCCGTCCACCGGCCTCGCCGGGGAAGCCCATCTTGAGTGGCTGGCCAAAGCCGAGGCTGTCGAACATCTTCCACATATCCTCGGAGGGCATCGCCAGTGCCATCTTTGCGGCGCCGACGTTGGAGGATTTCTGGATCACCTGAGCGACCGTGAGGATGCCATGCGGGTGGGCATCCGAGATCGTCGCCGGGCCGATCGTCAGCTTGCCGGGCGACGTGTTGATCGGTGTGTCGAAGCGCACATTGCCTTTTTCGAGGGCCAGCGCGATGGTGAAGGGCTTGAAGGTCGAGCCGGGTTCGAAGGTGTCGGTAAAGGCGCGGTTTCTGAGTTGCGCGCCAGACAGGTGGGTGCGGTTGTTGGGGTTGTAGGTCGGCAGGTTGGCGAGTGCCAGCACTTCGCCATTTTTGGCATCGATAATGACGATGCCGCCGGCCTTAGCCTTGCGCTCTTCGAGCACCTGCTTGAGCTGCGAGTAGGCGAGGAACTGCAGCTTGGCGTCGAGGGCGAGTACCGTATCCTTGCCTTCCTGGGGCACATGGATCGATTCGACGTCCTCGACGATCTGGCCGCGGCGATCCTTGATGACGCGGCGACTGCCCGGCTTGCCGGCGAGCTGGTTATTCATCGCCAGTTCGATGCCCTCCTGGCCGACATCCTCTGCACCCGTAAACCCGAGCATGTGGGAAGTGACTTCGCCTGTCGGGTAGTAACGGCGATATTCGTTCTGAAAATGCAGGCCGGGCAACTTCAGATCTGCCACGCGCTCCGCCACATCCGGCGCAATCTGGCGCTTGAGAAAGACGAAGTCGCGTTCGCCCGCCAGCTTGCGGCTCAGCTCGCGCGTATCCATGTCCAGCAAACCAGCCAGCGCGCGCTCTTGCGCGGGCGTCAGCTTGGCATCTTCAGGAATGGCCCAGATCGACTTGACCGGCGTTGACATCGCCAGCACGTCGCCGTGGCGGTCGAGGATACGTCCGCGCGTGGCGGGCATCTCGATCACGCGTTCATAGCGCGACTCGCCTTTGCCGATCAGAAAATCCTTGTTGATGCTTTGCAGGTAGAGCGAACGGCCAACCAGTGCCAGCGAACCCAGCAGCAATAGCCCCATGACGAAGTGCGCCCGCCAGGCCGGCAGGCGTTCGTCGAGTAAAGGGCTGCGCGTCATTTTCATGGGATTAGGGCGCGGCGGAGATGACTTGCCCTGCCTTGGGCGCGTGCATGCCCAACTTTTCACGGGCGATCTGTTCGATGCGCGCATGGGTGGCCCAGGTGCTCTGCTCGAGCTGCAATTGTCCCCATTCGACTTCCAAAGCGCGCATACGCTGCTGTTCGCGCTCGTATTCGGTGACGAGCTTGCGCGCCCGGTGGTTGGTCGAGACAGCGGCCAGGGCGCTGAGCAATACAAGGGCCAGCAGGATTGCGTTAATGCGGGCCATGGCTAGAACTTCTCCGCCACACGCATCACGGCGCTACGCGCACGCGGGTTGGCTGCCACCTCGGCCGCACTCGCTCTGACCGCCTTGCCGATTAGCTGCATAGTCGGCGCTGGCAGGTCGGCGGCACGCACCGGTACGCCTTTCGGCGGCTGCGGCGGGTTGGCCGCGTCGCGCAGAAAGCGTTTGACAATGCGATCTTCAAGCGAATGGAAACTGATCACAGCCAGTCGTCCCGCTGTCCTCAGGCGATGGAGCGCCTGCGGCAGGGTTAGCGACAGCTCCTCAAGCTCCCGATTGACGTGAATCCGTAGAGCCTGGAAGGTGCGCGTCGCCGGGTGCTGCCCTGGCTCGCGCGTGCGGACGACCGACGCCACGAGCGTGGCAAGCTGTCCTGTGGATGAAATACGCTGCCCGCTCCGAGCAGCAACAAGCGCCTTTGCAAGCGCATGAGCAAACCGTTCTTCGCCATACTCACGAATCACCTCCTCTATTTGATGTTGTTCCGCATGCGCCAGAAAATCCGCTGCGGTTTCTCCTTGCGTCGTATCCATGCGCATATCCAGCGGCGCATCGAAACGAAAACTCATGCCCCGTGAGGGGTCGTCCAATTGCGGCGATGACACGCCGACATCCAGCAAAATTCCATCCACTTGAGTGACGCCCTGCGCTGCCAGCACTTCGTCCAGCCGGCTGAAAGCAGCGTGTATCAAGGTGAAGCGCGCATCTTGAATGGCTGCGCCTGCCGCAATTGCCGTTGGGTCGCGATCCAAGGCGATCAGCCGTCCATCGGCTTCCAGATTTTCCAGAATCGTCCGGCTGTGCCCGCCGCGCCCGAAGGTGGCATCCACATAGACCCCGTTTGGCCTGATTGCCAGCGCGGCGACGGCTTCTGCAAGCAATACGGGTAAATGAGCCGGCAGGTCTGCCGCAGGAGGTGTGGCGCTCACTGCGCGCGATCACAGGGAAATGTCCTCGAAGCCGGGCGGCGGTTGATCGCCGGACAGCGCTTCGAAGGCAGTTTCATGCTGACGACGCCAGCCGGCATCGCTCCATATTTCAAAGTGTGAGCCCATACCGACCAGCCAGACCTGCTTGTCGAGTTCAGCGGTGTCGCGCAGTTCGGGCGCCACGAGAATGCGGTCAGCGCTGTCAACCACGCAGTCGCGTGCGTTACCGACCAGGATGCGCTTTAGCGCAGCAGAGCGCGGATCGAAACTCGGTGCCGCCAGGATCTTGTCGCGAATCGGCTCCCAGGCGGCTTCCGGATAGAGCAGCAGGCAGCGATGCGGATGCGCGGTCAGCACCAATCGGCCACCGGCCGCAGCCAGGGCATCGCGATGCCGCGCCGGGATCGCCAGCCGACCTTTCGCATCCAGATTGAGTTGTGCCGCCCCTTGGAACATCCTGATCCCGCCTCCTTGATGTGGGATTGCAAGCCAAAGAAATCCCACTGCTCCCCACTTGTCCCCACTTTAATCCACAGATTCCGTTGCGTCAAGGGTAAAAATGAGTTTTTTTCTGGCGAGACAATGACTTAGCTCTGACTTTAGATAAATTTACGGGAAACATTTATCCTTTAAAATCAATACGTGAAAAAACATAGTGAAAGTGATTTATGAGGTTTATCCCCAGGCGCGAGCTTGGTGGGATAAGCGTCCGAGTGGGGGACGAATGGGAATCGGGGGTGGGGGTGGAAGTCCGCCGATAAGCCGGGTTCTGTCGTGGGCAGCCATTCCTCTGGGACTGACGTTGCCGCCAGCCTCTAGCAGCCTACCCGGAAGCGACGCGAGCAACGTCAAAGCTTCCCTATTTGGCCTTGCCCCGGATGAGGTTTGCCGTGCCGTCCGTGTTACCACGTCCGCGGTGGGCTCTTACTCCACCATTTCACCCTTACTGCGCTCTTGCGAGCGTTAGCGGTATCTTTCTGTTGCACTGTCTGTCGCTTCACAGCGCCCGGCCGTTAGCCGGCATCCTGCTCTATGGGGCCCGGACTTTCCTCCAGACGATGCTTTGTCCAGCGGCTGCCTAGCGAACTTCCGTTGCCGATTATAGGCGCTTAGTCGGCGGCGTCCTTGGACTTGCCGTTCTTCTCATCTTCGTACGGCAGAAAACTAAAAGTGCCGTTCTTGACACGAAAGGAGCCGACAAATTCGCCCGGTTCGGGCGGTTCTTCTTCATATTGCTGAAAGCGGCAATCCTTCGTTTCTGCGATGTACCAGCGGTTGGCCTGATTGATGATGAATACGCCGGGCTTCACCCGATAGACATCCACGCGGACTTTTTCGCCGGACTTCTTCAACGGGTAACGCCGCTGGCAATCCGGATAGCGCGCCACCACCAGGTCAAGCTCCCAGCCGCTGCTCCAGAAATACGCTTTCTTGCGTTCCAGCGTTAATGAATGGTTGCCACCGTCGATCAGCAGGGAAGCCGGTTCGATTTCGCAACCGGCCAGCAAGGGCAGCATGAACAAGATCAACAGCAGACGTAATTTCATCTCGACAGCTCCAGAAATATCAGGCCAGTCGCCAGGCGATGGTTTCGCCAGCCCGCAACGGTATTAGCGGATCGTTGGCCAGCAGCGGCTGCTGTGCCGGCACCTGCCAGGCTTCGCGTACCAAAGTGAGCATGTCGCGATTG
>Ga0315268_10005187_pt1 | contig 14039 bp, 6 predicted proteins | sample C1_top_MG_FD_204535 | JGI IMG/M metagenome (GOLD analysis project Ga0315268, IMG submission 204535) | Sediment microbial communities from Yellowstone Lake, YNP, Wyoming, USA - C1_top | ecosystem: Environmental > Aquatic > Freshwater > Lake > Sediment | place: USA: Wyoming | collected 2017-08-01 | reverse complement strand
AGGTGTCTTGAAGGGCAGGGTTTTCCGGATCGAGTTTGAGTGCCTGTTCGGCGGTCGGGAGCGCCCGGGCATCGGCCACGCGCTGATATAGGCCGGCCAGATTATTGAGGGCAATGGAATTTTGCGGGGCTTGTTGCAGGATTGCCTGGTACTGGGCAATAGCTTCCTTGTTCCTGCCGTTGGCCCGATGGTTTTCGGCAGCATACGCACGCACGACAAGGTCTGCTGGATGTTGTTTAATCCAGTTGTCCAGGATCTGATCGGCTGCCTGGGCATTTCCTGCCAGTGTCTGTGCGCGGTGAAGCTTGATCAATCCATTTGAGCTTGCGCTGATGGCCTGTGCCCTTTCGTAGGCCTTGACTGCCAGTTCGGGATGGTTCTGGTACAGGTGGATATCGCCTTCGCGCTCGAAGCCAAGCGAAGATTTTGGGAGCTGCACCTGAGCCTGGCGCGCTATCTGCATGGATTTTTCAGGTTTGTTGTCCTTCATTTCAAGCCTGATCAAGGCATCCAGGCTCGGCTGGTGATCAGGCTTGATTTTCAAAGCTTGCTGCAGGGTGGTTCTGGCGTCAGCCAATTTGTTCGCTGAAACCTGGGCAAGCGCAAGACGCAGCAAGGCGTCAGGGGACTGATCGGTCTTTTGCGCCAGCCGGGTAAAGGTGCTGGTGGCGCTGGTCTTGTCATCGATTGCCAGTTGTACAGACCCCAACAGATCAAGCGCGGCAGGATTGTCGGGGTTGGAGTTGACCGCCTCATTGGCGATGGCCAGCGCTTTCTGGGTTTCCTTTCTGGCGAGGTGATAGCGAATGAGGGATTCGCGTGGCGAGAGGGCTTGCGGGTGAGTCGTTGCCGCTTTTTCCAGCCAGCTGACATAGTCCTTTTCCTGCTTGTTCATGGCGGCCAAATCGGCGAGTGCCATCATGGCCTGCAGGTTGTTCTTGTCCTTGTCCAGAACGCGCTCGTAACGTTTGCGGGCGTCTTCGGGTTTTTTGTCGCGAATGTCGAGTTCAGCAAGGCTTGCTGCCGCTGGGAAAAACGCTGGATCGATTGAAAGGGCTTTTTCAAAACTCTTGCGGGCATTCGATATGTCATTTTTCCCAAAAAGAGCATTGCCTCGCATCGTATGCGTGACCGCGCTGTTCGGGAGTTTCTTCTCCAGGGCATCAATCGCAGCAAGTGCCTTGTCATATTCTTTGCGATCAAGATAGGCCATCACCAACAGGACATCCGCCCTGTACTGGCCGGAATCGAGTGATGAGGCGCTTCCCAACTCGGCAATGGCCAATTGACTGTCACCCATGGAAAGGTGAGTCAGCCCCAGCTGGGTCTGTATGGCGGCATTCCTTGGGTCAATTGCCGCGGCTCTTTCCAGATACTCAGTCGATTTTGCAGACTCCCCTTTAATGCGATAAGCATCGCTCGCCAAGACTAGTGCGGCCGCGTCCTTTGCTTCCGGAGAGAGGAGCGGCGCAATTGTTTTCAGCGCCTGATCGGGCTGGTTTTGCTTGATTTGTGTGGCGGCCAGAATTCTGAGCGCATACGCATGATGCGGGAAACGCGTTAAAAAACGGTTGAGCTGAGATTCGGCTTGCTCATAAGAACCGAGTGCATAAGAGGTTGCACCTGCAAGCAGGATGCTTGGCATGTGGTCGGACGTGATTTTGAAAACTTCATTCAAGTCATTGCGCGTCTCGGGATACTTTTTTTGTTCGAAATTAAGCAGGGCATGGAGATAGTGTGAAGAGACTGATTTGGGTGCAAGCTGGGTAATTTGATCAATATCAGTCTGGGCGGATTTGAGTTGCCCCAAAGCCAAATTGAGGGCGGCGCGGCTTTGTAGCGCTTCTTGATTGTTGGGCTCGGCTTTCAGGGCATTCGTATACGCAGTCAGGGCGTTGCTTGAGTTTTTGTTGTACTGCTCCAGGTCCCCAATGAGGGTCCAGGTTTTGGCCTGCCTGTTTTTTAATTTGAGGGCTGAGTCAAGCCAGGCTCTAGCCTTCACCAGGTCATGCTCGGCAACCGCGCATTGAGCCAGCCCCCAGTAAGTGGGTGTGTTTTCAGTGCTGATACTGAGCGATTGCTGGAAGAGGTTGCAGGCGTCTTTTGTCATTCCCAGATTAAGTAGGGCTTCAGCCCGAATTTGGTAAATACGCGCAGTGTTGGCTTTTGAGGTTTGCTCGCCAGGCTCGATTTCATCGAGAACCCGCTTGTAATCACCCATGAGTAGCAGCGCTTCGCCGAGCAGGGGTTTGATCGTTTCTGGGTTAACCCCGAGTTTTTCAGCGTGGCGAAACTCTTTCTCAGCACCGGATCCCATACCGGTTTTCAAGTAAATTTGTCCCAGCAGCAGTCTGGCCTGAGGGCTGTCAGGATTTTTTTGAATGGCGTTTTTCAACTCGACAATGCTGCCTTTGAGTTTGCCTTGATCCTCGAAATCCTTGGCGCGCTGGATATGTTCCTGTACCGAGAGATTCGATGTACGGTCACAACCCGGGAGTACGGAGGATGAGACAAAAATCAGGGCAATGGCCAGAGCAACGGGGCGTTGGGTCATGGTGTGCATTCCAATCAAGCGATAGGTGTTCGGTTCAGGTTGACTTTGGACTCGCTTGCTAGCGCGTTTGTCCCTGAAGCTGCTTGAGCAGGGCGCGCGCATCCTGTTCTTGCGGAAAGGCAATTCCGCTTGCCAGCAGTCGTTCGAGTTCACTCCGCGCGCGGGAGTGATCGCCAGATTGGGCGTAGGCAGCGGCCAGATGAAACTGGATTTCTGGCGCATCGGGAGCTTTGGACAGCGCTTGTTGCAATAGCTTGAGGCCGCGCTGAACCTGCCCTTGCCGAACCAAAATCCAGCCCAGCGTATCCATCACGGCGGGATTGTCGGGTTTGAGCTTGAGCGCTTGTTCGGCAAATGCAAGTGCGCGGTTGTCCCCCGACTCAAAGAGGGACCACGCAAGATTATTCAGAATTACAAGGTTGTTTGGGTTGCTCTTGTTCAGGAGCATGTAGTGTTCAGCCGCGTCTTTGTAACGACCGCGCTTGATCAGACTTTCGGCCAGTGCGGCACGAGTGCTGGCGTCTTGCGGGTGGGTGATCAGCCAGGCAGCAAGGCGCTTCTCGCCCTCCTCGGTGCGCTGGGCGGCGTCAAGAACTTTCAGCTGGCGAATGAGCATGGCGCCCGATGGCGCCAGCTTCTGCGCATGCTCGAAAGCGGAGAGAGCAGCGGGGTAATCCTTGCTGGCAAACGCGGCGTCGCCTTCCAGAATGAAGCCAGCCGGGCTGTTGGGTTTTTGCTGCTGCACTTGTTTGGCGAGCTTGCGGGCGTCGTCAAAACGTGCGCCCTGGATATCGATGCCGCCCAGCATCAATTGCGCGTCAAGAAAATCGGGCTGGATGCGCAGGGCGTCTTGCAGAGTTTTGCGCGCACCAATGAGGTCTTTGGCAATAATTTGCGCACTGGCGAGCTTGATCAGGGGGGCGGGCTGGCCGGGCTGGCGTTCGGCCAGTTTGCGATAGCTGTCGATGGCGTTGGTAGTATCTCCCTGTGCCAGCTGGGTAGTGCCAAGGAGGTCGAGCGCCACCGGGTTGTTGGGCTGAGCGTTGACGGCTTCGCGCGCGATGGCGAGCGCCCGGTTCTTGTCGCCACGGGCGAGCAGGTAGCGCGCCAGAGCCACACGCGGTTGCAATGCCTGCGGATGCGCGGCGGCGGCTTTTTCCAGCCACTTTACGTAGTTTTTTTCATCCTTCTCGTGCAAGCTCAAATCGGCCAGCGCCAGCATGGCGTTGAGGTGCTTGGGGTCGGCCTTGAGGATGTCCTCGAAGCGCTGCCGCGCGGCAGCAGGTTGTTTGGCTTGCAGATCGAGCTGCGCAAGATTGGCGGCGGCGGGGAAAAACGCCGGGTCGAGCTTGAGCGCCTGGCCGAAACTGTCGCGTGCACGTGCCATATCCTGTTTACCCAGATAGGCCGCACCACGGTAGTTCCAGGTCAAGGGGCTGGCGGGCTGCTTCTTTTCCAGTGCGGCGATACTCGTCAGGGCGGCGTCATATTGCTTGTTGTTCAGTTGGTTGAGAATGATGAGTGTGTCGGCGCGGCCGCCGCCGCCCTCCATTCCGGCGGCGGTGTGCAGGTCGGCCATGGCGCGGCTATTGTCGCCCTGCGCCAGGCGCGAGAGACCGAGTTCGGTGCGGATGGCGGCGCTGCCCGGGTTGAGTTTGGCGGCGGCCTCGAAGTGTTCGGAGGCTTCTGCGTAGGCTTTTTTCGCCAGCGCGATTTCCCCGGCGACGATCTGCACGCCGGCATCCTGTGGCGCGGCTTTCAGGGCGGGTGCAAGCGTACTCGCGGCGTCATCGGCGCGGCCGAGCCTGAGCTGCGTGGCCGCTAGCAAGCGAACGGCGTATACGTTGCCCGGTGCGGCTTTGACGACCTTGTTCAAGTGCGCCTCGGCGGTTTGCAAATTGCCCAGCGCGTATTCGATCGAGCCGCCCAGCAACAGGGCGGGTCCAAAATTGGGCGCGGTCTTGAGCACGGCGGCGAGTTGGTCGCGCGCCGCCTGGAATTTTTTATCGCGGAACTCGATCTGTGCCTGGGTGTAGCGCGCAAGGAGATTGTTGGGCGCGACTTTAAGGGCGGCGCTGACTTCGGTGCGGGCGTCTGCGAGTCGATTTTCTTCCAGCGCCATGGTCGCCAGCGCGAGTCGAGCGTCAATGTTTCCGGGATCGGCCTTGAGCGCGGCGCGGTATACCTCAGCGGCCTTGGCGGGCTCGCCGGTGGCGCGTAGCAGGTCGCCTTTGAGCAGCATGCCGTCACGATTGGCCGGATCGGCTTGCAAGGCCTGATCTATGGCGCGCATCGCTTGCGCGGGGTCATTGTCCGCCAGTGCCAGACGTGCCAGGGCGAGGTAGACGCCGGGGTCATGAGGCGCAATTTTTTGCGCCTGCTCCAGACCTTTGCGTGCGGCATCCTTGCGGCCCAGCCCCAGTTCGGCGGTGGCGCGCATGGCCAGCATGGCGGCGGCGGCCTGTGTTTCCCCGGTAGGTGCGGGCAGTTCGTCGAGCACACGCTGAAATTCGCCCTTCTTGATCAAGGCGCGTGCGAGGAGTGGATTGACGACATCGGCGGCATAGCCAGCCTCGCGCGCCCGTTTCAGTTCTTTTTCGGCGGATGCCGCGTCGCCGGCTTCCAGATAGAGCTTGCCGAGCTGGTAGCGCGCTGTGGCATTCTTTTCGTTTGCAGCCACTGCGTTCTTGAGCTGGATGATGGCGGCCTTGGTGTCGCCCTTGGCGATGCTGACTTTGGCCTGGTCAACCAGAGCGTCGCTGCTTTCTCCGCCGCAGGCGGCCAACCCGAGGCTCAATAAACAAGCCAGCAGCAAACGGGTTGGCCGGGTGACGTGCTGATGCGAGAATAGATGCATGCTAGCTTTCTGTTCGAGTCTGATTGTTGTGGATTCGGCAGCCACGCGGATAGGCCGACAACATTTTCCCGCAATTTTGCCGATAGTACGGTGAACCATTAATGTATCCAAGTGAATGCACCATGATGCACCAGCAAAATTTAAGCCAGCGGTGGCGTGCGGCGCTTATTGTCTTGTTGTGCCTGTTCGGTTGCGCTGCGGGGTCAAGCGTCCGGGCCGACGAGGCGTCCGATCTGGCGCAGCGCGTCTATGACCGACCCAATGGACGCGACCTCGTCACGCTTGGCCGCATGGTGCTCACCGAAAAAGGCCGTGCGCCGCGCATCCGTGAAATTGCCGCCTACCGGCTCGACAAATCGGGCGGCGAAACCGCCAACCTGATCCGCTTTCTCGGCCCGGAAGACATCGCCGGAACCGGCCTGCTCAGTATCGACAAAGCCGACGGCAGTACCGACCAGTGGCTTTATTTGCCTGCACTCGACCGGGTGCGACGTATTTCCAGCGAACGCAAGGGCGGCCGCTTCGTCGGCTCCGACCTGTATTTCGAGGACCTGCAGGAACGCAAACCCTCCCAGGATCGCCACCGCCTGCTTGGCAAGCAGACTGAAAATGACATTTCCTGCGTGGTGCTCGAAAGCGTGCCGCTCGATGCGGGCGATTCGGTGTACAAGAAACGCATCAGCTGGATTGACCCTGCTACCGCCATCGTGCAGCGGGTGGACTTTTACGAAAAAGACCTGGATACGCCGGGCAAGCGCTGGCTGCTGCGCAGCAAAAAACGCAATCAGGGCTACTGGACGATCACTGACAGCCGCATGATCGATCTGGCCAGCGGCCATGAAACCCGCCTGGTGATCGACGCTGCGCTGTACGATCAGAAGTTGCCCGCCAAACTCTTTACCTCGCAAGCCCTCTCCGACGAAAGTCTGGAAACGGAATATCGCCCATGAAAAAACTGCTGCTGGCCTTAAGCCTGTCGCTGGCTGCCTTGCCCGTGCTTGTTTCCGAAAGCGTGGCTGCTGCCGACGAGCTGCCGCCACCTCGTGCCGTAGCCCAGGACGCACCGGACGATCTGCCGCCCCCGCGCACCACGACGCGCAAACCGCGCGCGGCGCCAACGGAGGACGCCCCGGCAACATCCCAGACCAGCACGACAGACGATCTGCCTCCGCCAGCGCCGCACAGTCGCACGCCGGGGGGGCAGGCGTTCGCTCCGACGCTCAAATACGGCATGGATGACCTGCTGCTCGAAGCGGGCGCCCTGCCTGATACGCCGCAAGCCGATTCCTATTCCACGCTGAGCGCCAGCGCTTATGTGTTGTGGCAACCCAGCCGTGAATGGGAATTTCGTGCCGGCGCGCGCGCGGATGGGGCAGCGCAGGCGGGCGGCCTATCTGAGTACACTGAATTGCTGGCGGACTACACTGACACCTATGTGCGCTACCGCAGCGGGAATACACGTTTGACGCTGGGCTCACAAACCGTGATCTGGGGTCGGGTGGACGAGATTCCGCTGGCTGACCGGGTGAGCCGCGTTGATTTTACGCGTTTCGTTCTTGACGATTTGCCGGATCGCCGCCGCGCGCAATTAGCCGCCCGCTGGGAACAGAATTTTGGGGAATACAAGCTGGATGCAGTCTGGCTGCCGGCATTCCGCGGCGCACAATTGCCGGATATTGACAGTGTCTGGAGTCCGATCAACCAGACCACCGGTGAAGTCATCGGGATCGCTTCAAGCCCGGCTATCGCCGGTTTGGTCAAGGCTGCCAAAATCAACCAAACCCAGGATGAATTCGGATATGGCAATGGTGGCGGCGCGCTGCGCCTGACCCGTACCGGCGATCCCTTCGATTTTGGCATCACCCTCGCACGTACCCGCCAGTCATTACCCTATTACCTCGTCAACACCACCGAACCCTCGCTCACCGCCATTCACCCGTTCAACAGTTTCGCTGGCGCCGATGCCGAATTCGTGACGGGCGCCTATACCTGGCGCATGGAATTAGGCTATACCAGCGATGTGCCCGTGACTCGCCCCACCGGTGCCATGATCAGCACCAGCGCGCTGGATTGGGTGGGCGCGGTGGAGTTCTTTCCGGGTGGCAAAGACACCCGGGTCAATCTGCAGCTTGTCGGGCACACCCTGCAAACCGATCAGACCATTCTCGAACTCGGCGAATACTATGGCGTGAATGGCGAGGTCAAGACCACGTTCGGGCAGGGGCGCTGGAATGCGGGGATGAAATTTGCCAGCGGCCTGAATGTGCGTAATGTCTACATTGGCCCCCAGCTCAGTTATCTGGGCTGGGATACGCATGAAATCTATGCCGCTGCATATTATTTCGATGGAGAGGACGGCACCGTGTTCGGGTTCCACAAGGATCACTCCTTCCTTGCCCTGGGATGGCGTAGCAAGTTTTGACCATTAAGACAGCACAGCAATGCTGAAATCCTGGATCAATGGCAGCCGCATGCTGCCGCCCTGGCTGGCGCTGGCCATCCTGCTTGGCATTCAGCTGGTGTCGCTGCCGTTTCTGCTCAAGCTGCATTTCAATAACGCACCGGATATCTATTCGCCGCCCGATTCGTCCACCATCCAGCTGCGCGAATCGCTGTTCAAGGAATTCCCCAACGACGAAGCCGTCGTCGCCCTGTTCGAGGGCGACAATCTATATACCCCGGCGTTTCTCGCCGCACTCGACCGCGTGGCGAAAAAAATGGCGGCCCAGTCTGGGGTCGACCGGGTGCTGACGCTGACCACGGTGGAGCACATCGACGCCACCGACGACGGTTTTGCAGTATCCCTTCTGGTCGACCCCAAGCACCTGGCTGACCGCACCCCGCAGCAATGGAAGGCTCGCGTACTCGGCGACCCTATCGCTCCCGGCCTGATCGTCTCGCGCGATGGCCGCGCCATCGCGCTGGCGGTGCGTCCGAAATTCCTGAAAGAAAGTCTCGCCCGCCGCGACATCGAGAACGCGCTTGACGCGGCGATCACCGCCGAGAAACTCGATGCCTATCACACCGCCACCGCCGGCACGGTGGCGCAGACGGTCGCGGAACTGCGCTCGCTCTGGCGCGACAGTGCGATCTTCATTCCCCTCACTTTCGTCATCGGCATGGCGCTGTTGTGGTGGGTGGTCGGGCGCATACGTCCGGTCGTGATAGGCGGGCTGGCCATGGGCATGGTGGTGTCGGCCAGTGTGGCCGGGCTGGTGGCATTCGGTCAGCCCTACACGCCGATCACAGCGATGATTCCCACCCTGATGGCGGCCTACACCGTCGCCACGCTGCTGCACCTGTATGCCGCCATCCAGCGTGGCCGCATCGCGCGGCTATCCCGGCCGCAACGCATCGCCCGGGCGCTGAAGGAAACCTTCATCCCCGGCCTGTTCAACATCCTGACGACGGGCGCGGGGATGCTGAGCATGCTGTGGATCAGCATTCCGCCGGTTCAGACCTTTGGCCTTGCCGGCGCCATCGGTACCCTCATGGTATTTCTGGTGGTGTTCGTTCTGGTGCCGCCCATCCTGCTGAAATGGGACACGCCGCGCTGGCCGCGCCACCGTTCTGGTCTGGCACACGCACGCCGGATTGCGGCGGCCGTGGCCGTGTTCAGTTTAAGAAATTCCAAAGTCGTGCTGATCACCACTGCGCTTCTGCTGCTGGCAACCATCCCGCTGGTGATGCAGGTCAAGGTCGAATCCAACATCCTTGAGTTTTTCGCGCCCGATCACCCCCTCAGCCGCGGCACCGAGCGGATAGAACGCGAGTTGTCGGGTGTCACCGGACTGGAAATCGTCCTCACCGGCACGACGCGCGACAGCCTGAAAGACCCCGCCCGGCTGGCCCAGATCAAGGACTTGCAGACTTGGCTGGAGCAGCAGCCGGAAATCGACCGCAGCCTTTCGCTGGTCAACGTACTGGAGGAAATGAATCGCGCCTTCAGTGGCGATGCGCCCGGCGTGGACGCGTTGCCGACCAGCCGCAAGCTGGTCGAACAATTGCTGCTGATTTATGACGGCAAGGATGTCTACGAACTCGTCAACCACGAGTTCCAGCGCGGCCGCATCGCACTCAGCCTCAACGTGCATGGCTCCAACGAAACGGGCCAGGTGATCGACCGGATTCGTACGCACCTTGCCGCGCATCCCATCGCTGGTGTGCGCTATGACATTGCGGGATTCGGCCAGTTGTTCGCCGACCAGACGGATCGCATTGTCAACGGCCAGATCAAGAGCTTCGCCTCGTCCTTCCTGCAGATCCTGCTGCTGATGGCCCTATTGTTCCGCTCGCTCAGTGCAGGCCTGATCTGCCTGATCCCCAACCTGGCGCCGCTGTTCTTCGTTTTTGTAGTGATGGGCGTAACCGGCATTGCGCTCGATGTCGCCACCGTGCTGATTGCCGGCATCATCCTGGGCATTACGGTGGACGACACCATCCATCTGTATCACGGCTATCTGCACCGCCTCCGCCACGGGGCCAGCCCGGTGTTTGCCATCATCCGCAGTGTGGAAAGCTCGGGTCGCGCGGTGATCGCCATTTCGGTGGTGCTGATTGCGCAGTTCAGTCTGCTTGGGCTGTCCGACTACCGCCCCACGGCGCACTTCGGCATGCTGTGCGCCGTCGGCCTGTTTTCCGGTCAGGTATTTGAATTGCTGCTGATGCCTGCCTTGCTTGGGCTGCGTCACCGGACTCGATGACGCAGCGGCCCGCTTGCCGGTTGTTTATTTCACCCCGATTTTCGCCATCAAACCATACAGGGTCGGGCGGGTGATGCCGAGCAGTTCGGCGGCCTGGGCGATGCTGCCGTCGCAGCTGGCGAGTGCGCGACTGATGGCTTGCCGCTCGGCGTTTTCGCGCACCTGGCGCAGGTTGAGCGGTTGTGGCTCGGCGTAGCCGTTATTGAATCCGAGATCGGCAGCGGTGATCTGGTTGCCGTCGGCCATGATGGTGGCGCGCTTGATCATGTTTTCCATTTCGCGCACGTTGCCGGGCCAGGCGTGAGCTTCCAGTGCGCCCAGTGCGTCGGCGGTGAACCCCCGGATGTGGCGCCCCAGTTCGCGCGCGTAGCGTTCGAGGAAGGCTTGCGCCAGCAGGACGGCATCGCCGGGACGGTCGCGCAGCGGCGGGATTTTCACGGTGATTTCGGACAGCCGGTAATACAGATCTTCGCGGAAGCTGCCTTCCTTGATCATGCCGGCGAGATCGCGGTGGGTCGCGCAGACGACGCGCACATCGACCGGGATTTCACCGCGTCCGCCCAGACGTTCAATCACGCGTTCTTGCAGGAAGCGCAGAAATTTGGCTTGCAGTGGCATTGGCAGGTCGCCGATTTCATCGAGAAACAGCGTGCCTTCGTTGGCGTATTCGATGCGGCCGATGGTCTGTTTGCCGGCGCCGGTGAACGCGCCTTTTTCGTAACCGAAAAGCTCGGATTCCAGCAGGGTGTCGGGAATCGCCGCGCAGTTGATGGCAACAAAACGTTTGCCCACTCGCGGTGACAGTTCGTGCACACCGCGCGCCAGCACTTCCTTGCCGGTGCCGGATTCGCCGAGCAACAGCACGGTGACGTTGGCCGGGGCGACTTTTTCCACGGTGCGGCACACTTTGAGCATCGACTCGCTGCTGGTGATCAGCCCCTGCAGCGCGGAGCCTTGTTGTTTGGCGGCCAGCAGGCGGTTTTCGATTTCCAGTGCGTGGACATGCAGCGCGCGCGCAATCATCAACACCAGCACGTCGGGGTCGAAGGGTTTCTGGAAAAAATCATAGGCGCCAAGATGAATGGCTTTCACCGCATTGTTGCGATCGAGGTTGCCGGTCACGACGATGACTTTGGTGGCGGGGGCGAGCGACAAAATTTGCTGCAGGGTCGCCAGGCCTTCGGTGGCACCGTCGACATCGGGCGGCAGGCCGAGGTCGAGCAGCACCACCGGGGGTTCGTGCCGGCGCAACTGGGCAATGGCACTGTCGCGGTCGGCGGCCACTATCAGTTCGTAATCGCTCAGGCTCCATTTCATCTGCTTTTGCAGCCCGGGGTCGTCTTCCACCAGTAGAACTTTTTGTTTGGCGTCGCTCATGCGGCGTCTCCTCCAGAATGATTATCCAGCGGCAGGCGGAGGCGGAAATGGGTGCCGCTGCCTGGCGTACTGCTTACTTCGATGTTGCCGCCCAGCGCGTGCAGGGTTTCACGGCACTCATACGCGCCGATGCCCATGCCTGCGCCCTTGGTTGAATCAAACGGCTGGAACAGCCGGGTGCGGATGAATTCGTCGTCCATCCCGCTGCCGCAGTCGATGATGTCAATGATGGCCTGTCCGGATTCTTCAAATGCACGCAGCGTGACCCTGCCGGTCGGGGGCGTGGCTTCCAGTGCATTTTGCAGCAAATGACCGATGGCGCGGGTGAGGCGTTCGCGTTCGGCACGCACCCGCAGGCTTGCAGGGGGCAAGTCTAGCGTGGGACGCAGCTTGAAGGCCTGTTTGCTGGCAGCGGCATCGGCCAGAATATCCGCCAGTGCCACCGACTCCGCCCGTGCTTCATCGCCGCCCCGGCGCAATTGCGCCAAGACCTTGTTCATGCGGGCGACAGCGTTTTCAACGGTGTCCAGCATGTCAGACTGAAATTCGGGGTTGTGCTTGTGCTTTTCGGCATTGGCCAGCAGCAGGGAGAGCTGGGCAACGAGATTTTTCAGGTCGTGGATGACAAAGGTCGTGGTGCGATTGAACGATTCGAACTGACGCGCCACGATAAGCTGGTTGGAGGCGCGCATCTGCGCCAGGTGCGCGGCGGCCTGACGAGCCGCTAGCTTGAGCAGGTCGCTGACTTCCCAGTTGAAAGGGATGTTGCCCAATGAATGTTTCAGCACGACAAAACCGAGCAGTTCCTCGTGCAGCATCAGCGGCACTACCAGCCAGACGCCGCCAGTTTGCTGGATCCAGGCGGGTGCATCAAGATCGTCGTAAAGGTCGCGGCGGGTTTTCATCTCGTCGAGATCCACCACCCATTGCTTGCGGGTGAGCCACTGGATGAAGGGTGAATGGGCCGGCTCGGTGCCGTGGATGTCGGCCCAGTTCCAGTGGCTGGCGCGTTGATAACCGACATCGCCTTCGCGCATCCATAGCGCGCCGCCGGGGCTTTCGATGAGCCGGGCCAGCGCCTCGACCGCCCGTTCGCACAGTTGCTCGCCGGGCCGGCCTTCGGTGAGGGTGCGGGTGAAGTTGAGCCACTCTTCACGGTAGTCGTAACGGTAGCTGAAGAAGTGTTTGGACAGGAACACCCGCAGGCGGGCACGCAGGGTGCCGGAAAGCATCAGCAGCACCAGCAATATGGCGGCGGCGAAAATGAATATGGTTTGCACCACGTCGCCCCACTCGCCGCCGAACAGGCGCAGGTAATAGCCGGCGCTCGCCATCAGCAGGAGATACACGCCAGCCCCCAGCAGGCTGGTGGTGTGGAAAGCCATGCTGCGTGACAGTCCAACCGGCGCCGCCCATTCCGGATTGCGCGCGGCGGAGACCGCGATCAGCGGCGTCACCAGCGCCGCCACATACCCACGAGCCGCCCACACATGGGCATCCAGGGCATTGAACAGCGCCGCGTTGGCATAGAGATAAAAATCGTACACAAACAGCCCGCCCAAACCGAGGCAGAGAAACTTGATGGCCCAGCGGTCTTCCGAACGGGCGCCGCGATACACCTGCTCGATCAGCACCAGACCCATGACGGTCAGCAGCACCAGCCCCAGATTGCCGCCCGTCTGTATGGGCTGGCCCGGGGCGATCCAGGGGTACACGCTGGCGAGGAGCAGTCCGAAGACAAGCATGCCGGCCAAGGTGCGGATGAGACGTAGCGGCGCGGGTAGCGCTGCGCCCGCTGGCAGGCGCAGCTGCAGGATATACAGTAGAAGAGCAAGCCAGGCGCCGTTGCGCGCGACTTCGGCGGCGAGTCCCAGCCGCGGCGGCAGCGCGCCCCATATGGTAAGCGTCAATAGTGCCCCCCAAATGGCGCTGAGCCCGGTGGCGAGCAGCAGCAAGCGTCCCTGCGGCCGCCGCCGCCAACTGGCCACGATGAGGCCGGACAAGCCCAGATAGGTCAGCGCCGCCAGTCCATAACCGATGGCGGCCAGCAGGAGCAGGGTGTGGGACATGGTCGGTTGCTGGAGCGTACGCGGTCAGCGTACGCCCTTACCCCACAACACCACTTGCGCGGTCTGGAACAGGATCATGAGATCAAGGAACAGGCTGTGGTTTTTAACGTAATAGAGGTCGTATTGCAGCTTGTGCATGGCATCTTCGTCGGTGGCGCCGTAAGGGTAACGCACTTGTGCCCAGCCGGTGATGCCGGGCTTGACTGTGTGGCGTATGCCGTAATAAGGGATTTTCTGCGTCAGGTCCTCCACGAAATAGGGGCGTTCCGGGCGGGGGCCGACAAAACTCATGTCGCCGAGAAATACGTTGAAAATCTGCGGCAGTTCGTCAATGCGGGTGCGCCGGATGAAGCGGCCGGTGAGCGTGACACGGCTGTCGTTCTGGCCCGCCCAGCGCGGTTTGCCGTCTTTTTCGGCGTCGATGTCCATGCTGCGGAACTTGAGGATGGTGAAGTTGCGGCAGCCATGGCCGACACGCT
>Ga0315268_10005186_pt1 | contig 14042 bp, 2 predicted proteins | sample C1_top_MG_FD_204535 | JGI IMG/M metagenome (GOLD analysis project Ga0315268, IMG submission 204535) | Sediment microbial communities from Yellowstone Lake, YNP, Wyoming, USA - C1_top | ecosystem: Environmental > Aquatic > Freshwater > Lake > Sediment | place: USA: Wyoming | collected 2017-08-01 | reverse complement strand
GGAGGCGCCGGTAAAGTTACTGTTGCGTTGTAAGCGATGTCGGTTATCGGAGAGACCCCAGAACCTTCCTTGCTGTCAAAGGTGACGGTATAAGTATCAACTGTCCATTTGGCATAAACAGTGATGTTGGCTGTTACGTTCGTTGATGCTGTAAATGGAACAAGGAATGTTGTGTCATCAGAGAACCAACCATCAAATGTATTCAATGCCTTTGTCGGAGGCGCCGGTAGAGTTACTGTTGCGTTGTAAGCGATGTCGGTTATCGGAGAGACCGCAGAACCTTCCTTGCTGTCAAAGGTGACGGTATAAGTATCGGCTGTCCATTTGGCATAGAGCGTAATATTCTCAGCCGGCATGGTCGTGAAGGTGTAAGCCGCGGTGAGTTCAGTGTCGCTGTACCAGCCATCGAAGGTGTAGTCGGTTTGGGTCGGGGCAGTCGGAGTCGTCACCGTAGTACCGAAGTTTTGGGTGATGGCGGTGACATCCGAGCCGCCGTTGCTATTAAATGAAATCGTGTAGCTGGTGATGGCGAAGTTGGCAGTAATGGCATAATTACCATTCATGGTGATTGTGGCGCTGGCGGCATTGACGTTATCTATCGTGCTGACATTTCCCGTCCAGTTCACAAAATGATATCCCGTAGCGGGAACAGCCGTTATCGGAACACTAGCTCCTCTATCATGGGTGGTGGGTGAGGCAGGCGGGGCTGTAATCGTGCCGTTAGCTCCAGCGGTGTAAGTCAAGGTTTGGGTGATGATGTCGCCAATCGCAAAGTCGCTCATGAGGGTCATGCCGGTTGCCTGTGTATTGGTGGAATTTTTCGTTCCAACTGTCGGGTATGACCAGGTACCGGCGTTATTCTTCCCAACGATAAAGATACCAGTGTCGGCGCCGGCATCCACATCGCCAGCAACAAAGTTGAAAGTGGCGTCGTATGTGTAATCTGCAATGCCGCTCGGGGTCAATGTCCAGTAACGGTTGACCGATTTGGATGCGTTAATATTGGAAGTGGCAATGCTCCCATGCTCGCCAGCGGTTGTCTTAACCGTGACGTTGCCGCCTGTGCCAAGAGCCGTGAATGAAATGTCAACCGGCGCATAGACTGAGGCATCGCCAACGGGGAATGAGAAGGATGTTGCCGCGGCTGTGAAATCTCTGACCACAGTACCATAAATATATTTGCCCGCGCCCGCGCCCGAAACCGTTGCGGTTATGGGCAGGTTGAGATGATATATGCCAGTGGTTATCTTGCCATTGGTGAAGGTGAGCGCGCCATTGATGGTGGTCGCGTTTCCGGTCAGAGTGGCGCCGCTGGTATTGTCCAGGGTAAAGTTATTGAAGGTGAAATTGTAAATTGATTGTGATCCGCCAGTACCGTTAAATAAAATCGTGTTATTGGCGATCACAAATGCTCCGGTGACGAACGACGCGCTCGGAGTGAAGGTTCCTGCCACGCCGATTGTGCCGCCGTTGGGCAAGGTAATATTACCGCCGCGCGATCCACTGATGGTCAGGTTGTAATAATTGGCGGCATTCACCGCTTGCGCGCCTAAGCCGTCGAAAATAACCGTATTGCCACTGTTGCTTGCCGTCAGGGTGGCGATATCAGATGTTCCTCGTAAATACAGCGTGGAACTTGCCACCTGCGTCAAGCCGCCTGTTCCGGAAAGCGCTTGGTTGACAGTCAAGGTTCCATTATTGGTAAGAGTCACATCGGTGACGGTAACATTATTAATGGAGAAAATTCCGGTTAGTGCCTGATTGTTTGTATCAAACGTGAACACGCCTGATCCGGCGGTAAATGTGTTGTTATTGGTAATGCCGCCGCGGAAAGTCACCGCGGGATTGCCTGTGGCGCTGTTCCATGTCGCGCCGTTGTTTATCGTCACCAACCCGGTGAATATCTTCGTACCGGTGGCGCTGATCATCAGGCTGGCGCCTGTTCCGACTGTGGTCGTGCCAGCTACGGTTATCACGCCAGCTGTCGTAAAAGTTCCACTACTAATATTAAGATTGCCATTGATATTCAACGCCGCGGGCGCAGTGAAGTTGCCCGTCGTTTCGGTCAGGTTGTTAACCGTGAGCGTGGTAATGCTGCCGCCGGTATTGAGCAGTTGCCCCGCCGTTTTGGCAATCACTACATTATAGAATGTCTGCGATGCAGAAGCGCGGCTGATTGTTTGCGCGCCGGTTCCGTTGAACGTGACCGTACTTGTACCCGGCGTGAATGTGCCGGTTGCAGTGAATGTAGCGCCCGCAACGTTAAAGTTATGGGAACCGGCGTTGGTTGTGGATGTGCCTTGAATTGTAAATATGCCGAAGGTCGTCGCGCCAGTACCGGAAAGGTTTTGGGTCGTGCCTCCGAAGTATGTGGTACGCGCCGCCGCTTGCGTGAATGTGCCATTATTTGTAAAGTTATTATTAATCGTGATATTGCCGATGCCCGTTGAATTCGAAATGGACGCGCCGCTATCAATCTGGAGATTATAGAAATTTTTTGCGTTAGTACCGGCAATGGAACCGCTCGCTCCGGTAAAGATAATGGTCGAAGTACCTCCATTCATTGTGCCGGCTGTTGCTGTTAGGGTATTGGCTATTGTTGTGGCGCTAGCGCCAAAACTGGTTGTCGCGCCAGTGTTGTCGAGCGTTAAATTATAGAAGGTGGTATTACCGGAGAGCGTTTGTGTTGTGCCGCTTCCTCCATTGAATGTGACTGTACCGGCGCTGGTAAATGCATCAGCGGCGCCATTGTTTGTCCAGTTTCCTGCAACGCTATGATTAAATGTACCGCCCGCGAAAACAGCGTCAGTAGAGATCAGCGCATTTCCAGCAATCGTAAGACCCGCGCCCGCAGTAGTAGTTCCGCCATTAAATGTCAAATTACCAAACGTAGTAAAGACGCTTGCCGGCAAAGTATTGGTTGCGGTCATAATCACCGTGCCGGTTGATGGAGTCCACGTTTTAGCGCCGGTACCGGCTCCTAATGCAAAACTGCCGGTATTCAAGGTTGAACCGGCTGTCATGGTCATCGTCCCCGGCGGATTCAAAGCGCCTCCGCCCAGCGTTACACTGTCGGCAGTCAGCGTTGAACCGCTGACAAAGTTAATCGTCCCAGCTCGGTCAACCGAGTCTGCCCCACCGACCGCCACATTTCCAATTACCGAGAGCGAGAACGCGCCGCCAAATGTCAGTGTGCCGTCTGCGATTCCGCCTGTGGCAGTCGTGGCTCCAAGCTGCAAACTCGCAATGGAATTCGCAGGAGTCACATCTAAAGTGACGGTATAGCCGGCGATAATGTTAACAATATCGCCGGTGGATGTGGAACCGGGATACGTTCCACACCCGCTACCTGTTACAGACCAAATGGCTGGATTACTCCAATTACCAGCGCCAGACGCTGTGAATGTACAAGCGTCCGCGTATGCTGGCTTGACCGGCAAAGCCGTCAGCGCGAACATCACGATCATGATCGCGGCGGCGGTCTTATACAAAAAACTTCTCGCGCTGGGTTTTGCGTTCATCGTTTCTCCTTATTTTGTTTTGGGTCTCTTATATCCATCTTGGATGGATTCATTTCTGATTGAAGTACGCGCATCAAGTTGGTTTTGTCCCAGTTGACTATCATCTCCGAGATGAAAGCGCGCGCCTGTCTTGCGTAATGCGGTTTATTTTTTGTCAGTGGGATTTATGATGGGATATCCCACTTTCAGGCAGTATACTCGCGAACAGAGTTTTGATACAAACATTTTTGTAAAGCGGGAATCACGAATCACACAACTCGTCTACCGTCCACCGTCCGCCCCTCAAATCAAAGAGCCTCCGCAAGGCTTTCACGGAGGCTCTTCATATTACACCATGTCATTCTGAGGAGCGAAGCGACGAAGAATCTCTATCTCTCTCAAACCATGTCCGCGTCCCTTCGACTACGCTCACTTCTCCCTTATTACTCATCCCTTCCCTATGGAACGTAGTACTCAATCACCAACTGCGGACGATATGCCGCGTTTGTAATATTGCCGCTATACAAACTGAGATAGTTGGCTGTCGTGTTGTTGTTATCATCCAGATAGAAGCGCAAGCGGATTTGAGTCAAGCCGGAAGATGTGGCAAGTTTATTAATGTAGGCTTGTCCACTCGTCAGGTCAATGTTATACCAACTTCCAGAAAGCGCGGTCTTGAAGGGACCGTATGTTTTGCTCGCGGCAGTCTGGAAGTCCGCGGCTTGCAGCGCGGATGTTCCAATGTAACCTCTCTTTATATCCGCCATGAAGCCCTTGAAGGTCGTCACCGGATCGCCTCCGCCAACAATGCCCTGCTTCATCACTTTGAGCGTGACTTTGACGATGACCGCGGTATCCGACAGGCTTGATGTTTTGAATGACAAGATGGAACGATACTGCTTCTTGGTTTTGTCATCACCCAAACGCAGGGTGGTGGCTGTGCTATCCAGCGCGCCGCCCTTGGTTGTGTTTTCGCCAGTTTCCAATATCCAGCCATCGTAACTACCGGATGAAGAGAATGTAGCGATGGCGGTATCAATGGCAAAGTTGGCTGTGACAGAAACATTCGCGAGAACATTAATATCTGTTCTTGGATTGTCAGTTGAACCGTCGCTCCAAGCTACAAAGTGATAACCGTCAGCCGCCACAGCGGTCACTTCTGTCCCATCCATGCCAGAGTCTACGGCTTGCGGTGAATCGCCAGTGATCGAACCGTTCGCGCCAGCCGTATAAGTTAGGATGTATTCTTGCAAGTAGTTGACAGTGGCTGTGTGATCGCTGGCAGGCATGGCGACGATATTATATGACGCGGCGCTGCTGTCATTGGTTGTGCCTGTCCAACCGCTAATGTGCCAATCCCTGGAAGGCAATGCTCCGCTTAGGATGATGCTTGCATCTTTGACATATTTTCCAGACGGGCAGCCGGTTGAGTGGGTTGGAAATGCAATCGGGTCACTGCCTGTTCCGGTGTGACTAGCCGTCAGGGTGTAACAGGAGAGATGCACGATTGTGCCATCTTCGCCTCCATCGTTAATGACTCCAATTGCGTCATCGTAAACGGTTATGGTCGCGTCTTGCACAGTTTGAATATTCTGTCCGTCCGCGCCAAAGTCAGCCAGCCAGTTTCCATCCGAGCCGATGACAACATCCAGCGACAATTCGCCCGCGCCGGTCTTGATCCATACGCGCGCCGAACTGCCAGCGGGACCGGTTCCGCCAGCAGTGTCGTCAATTTCATTGATGTAATCAAAGGCGACATCTGTGATCTGGGTGATCTTTGTAGTTATGAGGTCGGTGACCGTTATATACTGTCCGGGTAAAAGGTCAACAGTTGGGTCATCCTGTTCAACATGGAAGGTAGCGCCGCCAATATATAGATACTGACCGGGCGGGCTTGCCATTTGTATGTCTTGATATATATATCCATTATTAGGATTAGTATCATTGTCAACCGTAAGAATGATGGGCGCATAGGTATTCCAATCGTAAACATCAACCCAACCCTGGTCTGGCTCCACTTGGACAGTGGGAATGGGTAACTCCCATGCGGATGTGGTGTAATCTCCTTCTGCTTCGTAAACGTTGACGCCGCCTCCGGTACCTGTCACGAGGTCTTCGGTGACTGTTTCACCGGGATTTTCGCCCGGAATGGAAAAGTTTGAACTCCACTCTCCATCCGCTACGCTCACCCAGCGATTTACTCCTGAATTAAATGATTTTATCTGTACCTGGCTGATTCCCGATCCAGCCGTGCCGGAAATAACATCATGATCAAGATCAACCAAAGTGACAGCCACATCCATAATGGTATGGGTTCTGGTAATGCCGCCGCCGCTTACAGTGATATGGTCGCCGGCTTTCATATCGTAAGATTTCCAGATTTTGAATGTAGCCTGTGTGCGTAATGGACTGCCATCTCTTGGCATGATAATCTGGGTGCTTTTGTAGTCAGCAGGATCATTGATTTGCACGGTCACGGCTGTACCCAGGGGCCAATCATAGACATTAACTTCGTGGAAGCCATACGGATGAAAACGAGCCCTAATGATTGGGTTGCGGACGTACCAGGGATACAACGTGATATCTCCATCCTCGTCTTCCTGTGAAACACTGTTCGACATGCCCAAGGTAAGATCCCACAAAGTTTGTTCTTCCGGGAATATTCCAGGCTCCGAGAAATCCACCTGCCAGGTGCCATTCGATCGCGCCGTTGCATTTCGCAGGGCGCAATCACCGGGTAAACCGGAACATAGCTGGCTAAAAACGAGTGAGTCAGGCTCACTTACGCCCCAAATGGTATCTGTCGCCGGGTCAACGCCGGAAACGACCAAATTGGCTATCGTGTGTGTCTTGGTGATCGTGCCGTCGGTCATGGTAATGATTTGCCCAGCCTGTAATTCAAAATCATTCAGAATAAACTCTACATGGGAATTCTCATCCACGGTTTCAGTCTGCGGCGCATAATCCAGATCGCCAATATCCGGGTCGTCAATGCTGATGGTCACATCGTCGCCCGGAGTCCACTCATCGCCATAAATTACGTTATATAGTAATCTCGCTGAAAGTCTGGGGTTGGGCAAAGACCATCCCAGACTGGTGAAGTCGCCATCTTCATCTGAGTAATTAACATTCCCGCTTGTACCCGTGCGAATATCGAACTCACCTAAAATCGGCCCAGAAGGGTAGTTAATCCAACACTCACTCCCGGATCCTGAAAAGTGTACAGTCCACTCACCAGATGATTCGGTAGTTACAGTGCAATAGGAACCTGATGAACCATATCTCGAGGCTCCCGCCCCATGAAGCGTCAGACCCGCTTCCGTTGTTCCTGTAATAGTATCTGTCGCAACATCAATATCGGTTATGGAAAGACTGACCACCGTGTGCGTTTTGCTGGTTACTCCGTCCGTCGTGTCGGTCATGGTAATGATTTGACCGGGTTGAAGTGTGAAGCCGTCTAATAGGAATTGAACGTTGCCGCTGGAATCCACTATAGCATCAACGGGGGAACTGTAATCCGGGTCGCCGATGTCCGGGTCGTCAATGCTGATGGTTACACTATCGCCCGGAGTCCATCCCCAGCCATCCACGATGTTTTCTTGTAGTCTTGCCCGCAAAACAAAGGGACTCCACTCCGCCGATACCGGCGCAGGTATCCCCAAAAATGAGAAGGCTAAAACAAAAGCCATCGTCAGATTGAAAATCTTATTAGCGTTCATGGTTCTCTCCCGGAAATAATTTGTCAGGTTTGCGGGAATGATGCGGTGATGCAAAGTCAGTGTAGCATAATAAATTTATTAATACAACCATGTTGTCAAAGAACACGCTTTTTACAAACACACATCCGAGTCCATACGGACTCGGATGTGTGTTCATTGTTTATGTTTTACGGTTCGTAATCCTAAAGGACATGCTCCTACGGTACGTACTCAATCACCAACTGCGGACGGTATGCGCTGCTACCGCCATATAGTTGAAGATAGTTGGCTTTTTTATTGCCATTATCAGCCGTATAGAACTGCAAGCGGATTTGCGTCAAGCTGGAATATGATGAAGTTTTGTTGATGTGGTCTTTTATAGCGGTCAAGTCAATGTTGTACCAACCGCTGACGAGAGATGGCGTGGAACGATACGTGTGACTTCCGCTGGTACTCGCCTGGAAATCAGAGGCTACGAAGGCGGATGTTCCAAAGTAGCCTTTCTTTACATACATCAGGAAGCCCTTGAAAGTCGAGACCGGATTGGAGACTGCGCCAACTACACTGCCATATTTCTTGAGCCTGAGCGTGACCTTGATGATGGTCGCGGTATCTGGCAGTTTTACTCCGGTGCTGAATGACAGGATATTGCGATATTGTTTATCTGCCGCATCATCGCCAACCCTGAAAGGTGTTGATGAACTCATCGTGCCGCCCTTGGACGTGTGCGCGCCAGATTCCAGTATCCAGCCATCTTGACTATTGGTTGAAAGCACTGTGACGATGGTGTTAATGGCAAAGTTGGCGGTGACAGAAATATCTCCGCTGACTGCGGTATCTGTCCTCGGATTGGCTGTGGAAGCGTCGCTCCAATCTACAAAGTGATAGCCGGCATCCGCCACAGCGGTTACTGCCGTTCCATCCGCGCCAGAGATTACGGTCTGTGGCGAATCGCCAGTGATCGAACCATTGGCTCCAGCCGTGTAGGTCAAGTCGTAGGTATCAATCGCAAAGTCTGCCGTGACAGAAACATTGCCGGTTACGTTCATGTCTGTCCTCGAAGCAGTTAAGACGCCGTCACTCCAGCCTACAAAGTGATAACCAGGATCCGCCACTGCGGTCACTTCTGTTCCACTCTCGCCAGAATTTACGGTCTGGGGTGTTGTTCCATCAATCGTGCCGCCAACGCCAGCCGTGTAGGTCAAGTCATAGGTATTGATGGCGAAGTTGGCTGTGATGACATAGTTGCCATTCATGGTGATGGTGGTGCTGGCGGCGTTGGCGTCAGCCACCGTATCTCCCGTCCAGTTCACAAAATGATAGCCCACAGCAGGTTCAGCCGTTATCGGAACACTGGTTCCGTTATTGTAAGTAACGGGTGACGGGTCAGTCGGAGCCGTGATCGAACCATTGGCTCCAGCCGTGTAGGTCAGGGTATAGGTGGTGGTGTTCGAGAGTGTAAAGTCAACGCTCGCGCCCACCACACTGGCGGTCACGTTATAAGACCCAACCGTGCCGTTCGCAGTAACAGAAATGGAGGCAATGCCGCTCGCGTTGGTCGGCGCGGTCTCGTTCGGTGAAGTAATACTTGCGCCGCTGGATGGCGCAGTAAATGTGATAACCGCGCCGGATAGGACACTGCCGCCCGTTTCATTCAACGTCACACTCAATGGATCGGTAAACGCGGCGTTGATTATCGCGCTTTGATTATCGCCGCCGGTCTTTGTCAGCGTGAAGCCGCGTGACTCATAAGCGCCGATGTCGCAGTGATCGCCGTTTCCCACGCGTGAGACACCGCGCTGGTCGAGGTTGTTGGGACCCGGCGCAGCATCATCACAGACTGTAGTATCGCCCGCGTCTATCGCCGCAGAGCCGGGGAGCAGGGCAAAGGTCTCGGTGGAGCCGCCGTAATCGTCGAGGTCGCCGAGATTGATTTCAAGGCTGGTCTTTTGCGTCGCGCCGCCGCACGAGCCGTCTGAGTCGAGGTTGAAGGTGTCGGCAGTGATAGAGCCAGAGCAATCCGCGCCGGAAGTGGAATTGGCGACGATGGTGTTCTTCAGTATGCTTATGCCCCCGTTGTCACGGATGCCGCCGCCGTAGGTTGCGCTGTTGTCTGAGAAGGTACTGTTCGTGATCGTCAGGGGAGGGCCATCGTTAAGGACGCCGCCGCCACTGGTGCCTGCGGAATTTCCAGAGAAGGTACTGTTCGTGATCGTCAGCGCGCCGGCGTAGTTGTAGGCGCCGCCCCCGCTGATGCCTGCGGAATTTCCAGAGAAGGCGCTGTTCGTGATCGTCAGTGTGCCGATGTTATTGTAGACGCCGCCGCCATAGTTTGCTGCGTAATTCCCTGAGAAGGCGCTGTTCGTGATCGTCAGTGTGCCGCTGTTGGCAACGCCGCCGCCGTTGTTGTTAGTCTTCCCATGCCGCGCGGTCAGGCTGTCGAGGGTCAGGTCGCCCCCCGCACTCACTGCAAAGACGCGATAGGCGACGGGGAGGCAGCCCTCTGGCAGCAGGGTCACGGGGTTGCACGCGGATGCCTGAATGATGGTATGCTCCGCGCCGTTGCCAGTGATGGTGATCTCGCTCGTCACAGCAGGCAGTTGAGAGCCAACCAGCGTGATGGGTGTGCCGTTCAGACTAATGTCAAAAGTGATGATATCCGCGCCGCTGATGGCGTTGGCGGCATTGATCGCTTCGCGCAGGGTGCAGTCCTTGTTGCCAATGCCGCTTCCTAAAGTATCGCAGGATAGATCGTTGGTATCCGCGTTCGTATTGACAATGAATGTCGGTCCAGGTTGGGCTTCGGTTTCATACGCGCCGATGTCGCAGTGAGCGCCGTTTCCTACGCGTGAGACGCCGCGCTGGTCGAGGTTATCGGGACCCGGCGCAGCATCATCACAGACGGTATCGTCGCCCGCGTCAATCGCAACGGAACCGGGGAGCAAGGCAAAGGTCTGTGTGGAGCCGCCGTTATCTGTCAGCGAACCGAGGTTGGGGTCGTCAGTGATGAGAGGGGTTCCGCAAGATATATTCAATTCGATAAGGTTATGATCGCCGTTTACTGTGGATAAATTGTAGCAATCGCTTCCGCTTGTGCTGTTGGCAAGGATAGTGTTGTACAAATTCAGCGTGCCGCTGCTGTAGATGCCGCCTCCGCTGCCAGCCGTCGCGCTGTTAGCGGAGAAAGTACTGTTCGTCACGGTCAAGGTACCGACATTGTCAATACCTCCGCCGTCTCTTGCGCTGTTACCGAAAAAGGTGCTATTTGTCACAGTCAACGTGCGGGCGTTGTTATTGGCGATGCCGCCGCCGTATCCGCCACTTGTGCTGTTGTTGGAGAAAGTACTGTTCGTCACTGCCAGCGTGCCGTTGTTCCGGATGCCGCCACCGTTGCCAAATGCGTTGTTGTCGGAGAAGGTACTGTCCGTCACGGACAGCGTGCCGCTACTGTTGTAAACGCCGCCTCCGCTGCCGGTCGTCGCTTTATTGGCAGAGAAAGTACTGTTCGTCATGGTCAACACGCCTGCATTGTAAGCGCCGCCGCCGTTGCTAAACCTTCCATGTTGCACGGTCAGACTGTTAAGGGTGAGGTTGCCGGCGCTTGTCACTTCAAAGACGCGGTAATCATGCGAACAGGAATCTGTCACGGGGTTGCACGCGGATGCCTGAATGATGGTGTTGTCCGCGCCGTTGCCGGTGATGGTGATGGTACTGCCACTGGTCACGGCGGGCAGTTGGCTGCCATTTAATGTAATTGTGTAGTCGCCCGCGAAGGTGATGGCATCCGTGCCAATGCGCATATTGGCGGCATTGATCGCTTCGCGCAGGGTGCAGTCTTTGTTGCCAACGCCGCTTCCCAAAGTATCGCAGAATCGATCGTCGGTATCCGCGTTCGTATTGACAATGAATGTCGGTCCGGGTTGGGCCTCGGCCTCGAACGCGCCGATGTCGCAATGCGCGCCGTTTCCTACGCGTGTGACGCCGCGCTGGTCGAGGTTGTTGGGACCCGGGTTGTCGTCGCAGACAGTATCATCACCCGCGTCAATCGCCGCGGAGCCGGGGAGCAGGGCAAAGGTCTGGGTGGGACCGCCGTTATCGGCAAGCGCGCCGAGGTTGATTTCAAGACTGGTTTTTTGTGTAGCGCCGCCGCATGAGCCGTCTGAGTCGAGGTTGTAAGCGTCGGCAGTGATAGCGCCATAGCAATCCCCGCCGCCAGTGGAGTTGGCGACGATGGTGTTCTTCAACGTGGTCGTGCTATAGTTGAGGATGCCGCCGCCGTAGGATGCAGAATTTCCTGAGAAGGTACTGTTCGTGACCGTCAGCGTCCCGCCGCTATTGTAGACGCCGCCGCCGTAGTCAGCGGAATTCTCAAAAAAGCTACTGTTTGTGATCGTCAGTGTGCCGGCGTTACGGACGCCGCCGCCGGTGCCGTTGCCGCCGCCGTCGTCAGCGAAATTCCAATAAAAGCTGCTGTTTGTGATCGTCAGTGTGCCGGAGCCATTATTGTAGATGCCGCCGCCGCCGGTTGCGGAATTCTCGGAGAAGGTACTATTCGTGACCGTCAGCGCGCCTTGATTGTAGATGCCGCCGCCGATGATGCTTGCGGAATTCCCGGAGAAGGTACTATTCGTGACCGTCAGCGTCCCGTTGATATTGCTAATGCCGCCGCCGTAGTAGCTTGCGGAATTTCCAGAGAAGGTACTGTTCGTGACCGTCAGTGTGCCGGCGTTACAGACGCCGCCGCCGTAGTCAGCGGAATTCCCATGCCGCACAGTCAAGCTATCGAGGGTCAGGTTGCCGCCACTGATCACTTGAAAGACACGATAGGCGGCCGCCGCACAATCCGCATTAGATGAATCTTTCAGCGTGATTGGGTTACAGTCCGAAGCCTGGATGATGGTGTTTGCCGCGCCGCTGCCTGTGATGGTGATGTAGGTGTTTACTGCGGGCAGTTGGGAGCCAAGTGTGATGGTATAACCTGCGTCGAAGGTGATCGTGTCCGCGCCGCTGATGGCGTTGGCGGCGTTAATGGCTTCGCGCAGGGTGCAGTTAGCCCCGCATACGCCATCGTCTGTATCGGCGCTGCTGTTCACGATAAAGTTGGAACCCGTCTGTTCGAATGCGCCGATGTCGCAATGCGCGCCGTGCGGACGCGTCACGCCGCGCTGATCAAGGTTGTTGGGACCCGGGTTATCGTCGCAGACGGTATCGTCGCCCGCGTCAATCGCAACGGAACCGGGGAGCAAGGCAAGGGTTTGAGTGGGACCGCCGTTATCGGCGAGCGCGCCGAGCTTGATCTCAAGGCCGGTTTTTTGTATAGCGCCGCCGCATGAGCCGTCTGAGTCGAGGTTGTAGGCGTCGGCAGTGATAGCGCCAGCGCAATCCCCGCCGCTCGTGTAGTTGGCGACGATGGCGTTCTTCAGCGTGACCGTGCCAGAGTAGTTATCAATGTTACCGCCGCCGCCGCCGTAGGTTGCGGAATTTCCAGAGAAGGTGCTGTTTGTGATCGTCAGCGTGCCGCTGTAGTTTTCAACGCCGCCGCCGTAGAATGCGGAATTTCCAGAGAAGGTGCTGTTTGTGATCGTCAGCGTGCCGGCGTTACGGACGCCGCCGCCGTAGCTTGCGGAATTTCCATTTCCGGAGAAGGTACTGTTTGTGATCGTCAGCGCGCCGTTGCTCCAGGCGCCGCCGCCGAAGCTTGCGAAGTTGCCGGAAAAGGCGCTATTCGTTAAAGCCAGCGTTCCCTTATTGTAGACGCCGCCCCCACTGGAACTCGCCAAATCGGAATCCAACGTAGCGCAACTGCCGGTGCAATATCCATTCTGAACGGTCAAGCCGTTGAGAGTCAGGTTACCGGTACTTTTCACGTAAAAAGCGCGGCGCTGGCTTCCGGAGCCGGCGTTCGCGTTGATAACCGTGTTCGCCGCGCCATTGCCTGTGATGGTGATGTCGGTGGTTACTGCGGGCAGTTGACTGGCGAGCGTGATGGTGTAGTTTGCGACAAAGGTGATGGTATCCGCGCCGTATGTCCCTGTGCCAGTACACCCGTTGTAGTCCGCATTATTGTTTGCGGCGATAATCGCTTCACGCAGGGAACAATTGGAATTGCTTGCGTCTTCATCCGTTGCAATGTTGACAATCAGACTCGCGCCCGTTGTTGCATACGCGGGTGTGACTCCCACCGCGCCAAAGGTCAATGCAAGCAAAGATATAACGGCAAACAAAACAGAGAACATACGAGAAATTGACTTGTTAGTGAACATGGCGACCCTCCCAGGCTGAATATGAGAAGACGTTCTTTATAATCTGTGTTTTTCTCAATCGGCAACGATGCTGAATCCCGTGCGAGCTTCAATGTATGGAACGATGAAGCGCCCGTCATAATGAAGTGATTGCATTATACACTTTGCTTCTGTAATTGTATATCCAGTTGACAGTCATCTTCGCGGAGCATCCCCGAAGGGGACGAGACGACTGTCAACTCCTTTCAAATCAAAGAGCCTCCGCGACACTTTCACGGAGGCTCTTCATATTACACCATGTCATTCTGAGGAGCGAAGCGACGAAGAATCTCTCTACCAAACCATATCCGCATCCCTTCTCACTTCTCTCTTCTCACTTATTACTCATCCCTTCTCCCTTCCCTATGGCACGTACTCAACCACCAACTGCGGACGGTATGCGCTGCTTCCACCATACAGTTGAAGATAGTTGGCTTTTTTATTGCCATTATCAGCCGTATAGAATTGCAAGCGGATTTGCGTCAAGCCGGAAGACGATGAAGTTTTGTTGATGTGGTCTTTTATAGTGGTCAGGTCAATGTTGTACCAACCGCTGACGAGAG
>Ga0315268_10005185_pt1 | contig 14044 bp, 12 predicted proteins | sample C1_top_MG_FD_204535 | JGI IMG/M metagenome (GOLD analysis project Ga0315268, IMG submission 204535) | Sediment microbial communities from Yellowstone Lake, YNP, Wyoming, USA - C1_top | ecosystem: Environmental > Aquatic > Freshwater > Lake > Sediment | place: USA: Wyoming | collected 2017-08-01 | reverse complement strand
GAGAGGAAAGACCATGAGTTATGAAAGACTAAGTCAACTTCCGGGAAGGTTCAGCAACACTCCAATCTACGATGAAACAATGCGAGAGGCGATGATCGAGAAAGTCGACATCGGCAAGGTGAAGGATATAATGTCTGAAATAAAAAGCGGCAAAATGACCGTCAGTACAATAGTCAGCTCAGAGAAGCCGACACCGATGGCTTTTCACATGCTTGCAAGGTTTTCCGACATGTCGGAATTGATGGCTCCCGAACATGTTTTGCTGAGCAACATTGAAAAGATGAAAAGGGCAATCGACGCAAGATCGGCAAAACTCCTGTGCATGTCATGCGGCGAATGGACTGGCGAGGAAAAGATCAGAAACCTGCAGGAACAATTATCGTGCCGGAAATGTGGGTCTAAGCTTTTGGCACCTTTGTACATAAGCCAGGACGCAGACCACCTGCGCGAAGTTTTGAAGAAACGACGTGAGGACAAAGAGCTAGCCGAAGACGACCTCAAGGAGTTGACGCAAGCAAGGCGCGCAGCAGACCTGACACTGAGTTACGGCAAGAAAGCGATAATAGCCTTGGAGGTCAAGGGAGTGGGGCCAGAAACCGCTTCTAGGATTCTTGGAAAAATGCATCCAAAAGACGATGAGTTTTACATGGATCTTTTGAAGGCTAAGATTCAGTATTTGCGCACGCGGGAATTCTGGGAAGACAAAGAAGATCGAAAGTTTTCCTAGCTTTAAGGTTTCAGACGGATATCTGCGTCGTCCGGATATCCCCTGCTTTCATAGAAGCCCTTGAAGTCGCAGTCGACAAGTTCCGAGTGGACAAGTTGGCTTATTCATTTGTAGCCCCACTTTCCAGGAACAAACCATGCGTAGCCTTCTGGCGAGGGGTTGAATGTTTAGGTTTTGGACGATGATTACGTCTTCGAGCATGGACCGTTGGGACTGGCATGCTTAATAGCAGGTGCAGTTCACTATCTTGCCAAACAGAAGATTTCATGAGAGATGAGGGCACAGCGTGGTGTAGCATGCTGGAACTGTTGCTGCCGATATTCGGGTTGCTGATTGGAATCATCGCCGCACTGACGGGCATCGGAGGCGGCGCCTTCATAGTTTCCTTGTTGGTGCTTGTGTATGCGTTTGTTCCTCAGAATGCCGTTGGGACGAGCTTGACAGCCATCATATTTACGGCTGTGGCAGCCACATTGAACTTTTCGAGACAAAGACGGATCTACTATAAGACCGGGTTGGTCCTTGCGGTAACAACCGTGCCGGGAGCAAGTCTGGGAGCATATCTAACTACGATCTTGCCGCCACGATTGTTGGGCATAATCCTCGGAGCTATGCTGATCCCAATTGCCTTGTACGTGATAGCAGACGCCGGCCACCGTCAAGGTACCGAAGGAAAAACCTCTCAGCTAAGTGGAAAATCTGACAGCGAGCTGGTCAGGTCGAGAGATACAATGCTGATTGGCGTGAGCTTGTGCTTTCTGGGAGGATTAGGCTCCGGGCTTCTCGGCATCGGCGGTGGCGTTCTCATAGTTCCTATAATGACGCTGGCCATGGGCATGCCGATACACGTCGCGACCGCGACTTCCATGTTCACCATGATTTTCACGACAATGTCGGGTGTGACTCAACACTACTTGGCGAGTCACATCAGCTTCGAGTATGCGCTTTTGCTGGCTTTCGGAACAGTCATCGGCGCTCAAGTGGGAGCGTACACGTCGAAAAAGGTCTCCAGCAGAAATCTTCGAATATTCTTCGGCCTAATGCTGATCGTGGTCGGCATACAGATAATACTGAAATACATCTAGCACGGCAAGGACGGACTACTTCTGTTCCTTCCGTTTCAGCATGTTCTCGAGTACTGGCTTCAGTTTGGCGTTTTCTGCTCTGATCTTGTCTTTCCCTAGAGCGTTCATCTGCGCGGTCATTTCTCTGACAATTTCCGCGAATTTCACGCCTTCGGCGGCTGAGACGTATTCAACGCGGAATCTTTCCGGACTCAGTCCGAGCTTGTTCAGCATTGGGGCCAAGGCGTCCATTCTTGCTTTCATCTTGTAGTTTCCGCTTATGTAGTGACAATCGTAGGGTAAGTGGCACGCACCAACAAGAACCATACCAGCGCCCAGTCGAAGAGCCTCAAGGACAAAATCGCGGTCCACCCTTCCAGAACACATCACACGAATGGGTCGTATGACTGGTGGGTACTCGAATCGGCTGGTGCCTGCAAGGTCTGCACCGGCATAGCTACACCAGTTGCAGAGGAACGCGAGGATTTTGCCTTCTGCGTCGGTTTCCAATGCGGCCCTAATTTGGGACATTATCTGGGCGTCAGTGAAGTGCTTTTGTGTTATTGCGTCTGCAGGACATTCAGCCACACAAGTGCCGCAACCGTGGCACATCGCACTTATTGCTTCAGCAACTTGTCCTTCTGGTGCTCTGATGGCGCCGTAGGGACAGGCCTTGGCGCAGATGCCGCATTTCACCTTCGTGTTGCGGCACTTGGCGGGATTGACCACGGCTACGATGGGTTGAATGCTCCATTTGGGCTTGGAAAGTATCGTGGCTGCTCGTGCCGCGGCACCCATGCCTTGTGAAACGCTGTACGGCACGTCTTTCGGCCCTTGGCAGCCTCCGGCAACGAACACGCCGTCCGCCGGTGTGTCTATTGGCTTCAGTTTCGGATGGCTTTCCATAAAGAACCCGTCTCCACCGCGGCTGATGTTGAAGACTCTCGCGACCTCTTCTGAACCTTGGCTTGGAATCGCTGCTGTTGCCAAAACCACCATGTCACTTTCGACTCTGACTGGTTCACCATTTTCTTTTTCAGCAGTCACCGTCAGTTTCTTCGTCTTGAGGTCTTCGTCGACTTTCCTGTTGGTTAGCTTCGTTCGAATGAAGTTGATGCCAATCTGCTGCGCTTTCCTGAAGAGCTCTTCATAGCCTTTCCTGTTGGCGCGCATGTCGTTGTATAATACTTTGATATCCAGTTTGTCACCGTATTTTTCCTTGAGAAAGACTGCACTCTTCAACGTGAGCATACAGCAGAAACCCGAGCAGTACTCAAATTTGTTTACATCCCTTGAACCAACACACTGAACGTAAGTCATGCTGTTTGGCCGCTTGTGGTCAGAAGGTTTCCAGAGTTCTCCAAGCACTTGTGTTTCAGAATCTATTATTCGTTCAAGCTGCAGAGCCGTGACGACGTCCTTGTATTTTCCATATCCATAACTTTCCAGATCATATGGCTCGTAAACATCGTATCCGGTGGCTACCACAAGGCAGCCGACTTCAACCTTCTCTTCATGTGGCTTTTGTTCGAAGTCCACTGCGCCCACGGGGCATATCTCTTGGCATTTTCGGCAACTTTCATCCTTAAAATAAAGGCATGTGTCCTTGTCAAGGGTGTAAATGGATGGCGTTGCGTTGGAGAACGGCAAGTAGATGGCTTTTCGGTTTTTCACGCCACCGTCAAACTTGTTTGGCACCTCGACCGGACAAACTTCAGCACATTTGCCACAGCTGATGCAGGTCGCTTCATTAACGAATCTGGGTCTCCTCACGATTTTCGCTTTGTAGCTGCCGATGACTCCCTCAACTTCTTTAACGTCTGAAAAAGTCATCAACTTGATGTTCGGGTGAACGGCGACAGCACCGATTCTTGTCGCCACGCACGAAAATCTAGGGCAATGGATCTGTTGAGGACAGTTCGAACACTCAAAAACTGGAAAAGTCTTGCCTAACTGCGCCATATGACCGCCGATGATTTCAGCACGATCGACAAGATACACTTGGTATCCCATTTCAGCAAGATCGAGAGCAGAGCTTGCCCCAGCGACACCAGCACCTACCACCAGAGCTCTGTTGGTGACTGGGACCTCAATTACATCTAATGGTTCAAGCAACTGCACTTTTGCCACAGCCATTTTTACGAGTTCTTTGGCTTTTTCTGTTGCCTCTTTCGGAGTGCTCTGGTGACACCATGATGAAAACTCGCGGATGTTGGCCATCTCGTACAGAAACGGGTTCAACCCTGCTTCCGAAACGGTTCGGCGGAAAGTGGGTTCGTGCATTCTGGGAGAACATGCAGCCACCACGACACGGTTCAACCTGTGCTCCTTTATTCCCTTCCTAATCTCTTCCTGGCCTGGATCAGCACATGTGTAGCGATTCGTCTTGACATAAACCACGTTTGGCAACTTGCGAGTGTACTCAGCTACGTCTTCGACATCAACGGTTCCGGCAATGTTAAGGCCGCAGTAGCACACAAAGACTCCGACTCGCACTTCTTCAGGCTTGGAATCGACCTTTGCGGTTGAACTCTCACTCATGCTTTGCACCCTTTCGCATCACAGCCTCAACTTGGGCAACGATCTGCTTGTCCGAATAGTTGGGCATGTTTATCGCGTCCATCGGGCACGCGGAACTGCACACTCCGCAGCCCCTGCACAATCCTTCAGCCACCTTCGCTAATGCCTTGTCGCCGGCCTTTTCGATTCTAATCGCACTGAATCCGCATGCGGATTCACAGATTCTGCAGCCACTGCACAGGTCCTCATTGACTTGCGCAATCAAAGGCTCTACAAGCCAAGCTCCCTTGCCCAGCACAGATGCTGCTTGGGCAGCAGCTGCACTGCCGTGAGCCACACTGTAAGGAATGTCCTTCAGACCTTGGCACGCGCCCGCTAGGAATATTCCAGGCACATCCGTGTCAGCTGGCCTTATCTTGGGTTGACACTCAACGAAGAAGCCATCCTTGCTCACAGATATCCCGAGGATCTTCGCAAGTTCAGGAGCCGCTTTCTGAGGAATAGCAGCGTTTGCCAAGGTCACCATTTCCACTTCGGCTGAAACGGGTTTGCCGTCCTCTGTTTCACCATATACCGTGAGATTCTTCGTCTCTGGGTTTTCGGTTATTCGGCGGTTTTCCAGCTTCACTCTGATGAACTTGACTCCAGACTTCTGAGCCCTGTTGAAGAATTCCTCGTACCCCTTGAAGTTGCTGCGCATATCATTATAGAACACATAGACGTCTATGGCGTCTCTGTACTTCTCTCTAAGCATGACTGCATGTTTGAGCGTGTACATGCAGCAGAAGCTTGAGCAGTACTCGTACCTGCTGATGTCGCGAGAACCCACGCATTGAATAAAGGCGATTGAGTGGGGCTTCTGCCCGTCTGAGGCACGAATTACTTTGCCGCCTGTGGGTCCTGCTGCAAGAATTAGCCGTTCAAACTCCAAAGCCGTGAAAACATTTGCAAACTTTCCATAACCGGTCCATTCAAGATCCTCAGGGTTGTACATGTCATAACCTATGGCTACTATTATGGCTCCTACGTTAAGCTCGATCTCTTCGGGTTTCTGATCAAAGTTTATAGCTTGTCTAGCACCACAAGCGTCTACGCACTTGTAGCATTCGATACAGTAGTCCCTGTTGATTGTGTGTGTGAGAGGCACGGCTTGACCGAACGGGATTGAAATCGCCTTTCTCACACCGAGCTTCATATCGGCATAGTTCGGGTATTCGATTGGACAAGCGTCTCTGCATTCGCCGCAGCCAGTGCAGTTTGCAGCTATCACGTAACGAGGATTCTTCCTTACTTTTACTTTGAAATTGCCGACGTAGCCATCAACTTTCAACACGTCAGCGTATGAAATAATCTCAATGTTGGGATGTCTACCTACATCCACCATTTTAGGACCTTCAATGCATATGCTACAGTCGAGTGTTGGAAATGTCTTGTCTAACAGTGCCATGTAGCCGCCGATGGTTTCGGTCTTTTCAACCATGTAAACCTTGTAGCCCATGTCCGCCAAATCCAAGGCCGCGCTGATGCCCGCAATTCCGCCGCCGATCACCATGACCTTCCTAGTTAATGGCAGCTCAATCGGTTTCAGCGGTTCAAGTAACCTTGCCTTGGCGACGGCCATCCTTAACGTGTCTTTCGCCTTCTCAGTAGCTTTTGCGGGGTCGGCTTTGTGACAGTAGGATGAAAACTCCCGAATGTTTGCCATTTCAAAGAGCCACGGGTTCAAATCCGCCTTTGACACACACCTCTGAAAAGTCGGCTCATACAACCTGGGAGAGCATCCTGCAACCACTACACGGTCAAGCTTGTTTTTCTTTACTGAAGCCACAACTTCATCTTGGCCTTTTTGACTGCAGGGATAACTCATGCTCTCTGCATGCGCAACGTCCGGCAATGTCTTGGCGTAAGTTGTCAGCTCATCTACATTTATTATTGAAGCTATATTGGAGCCACATTGGCAGACGAAAACTCCGATGCGGGGTCCCTTGGATCTGCCATTCCTCTTGACCTGTCTGGATACAGCTTTCTTCCTAGTGACCTTGATTGGCATTCTACTTCGCCTTCAATCCTATTCTTTTCTTCACAGACTCTCTTGCCCTCAATGACCCTTTCATCTTCAACTCTTTGATCATCTCGATGGGCGAAGTGAGCCGTTCCAAAGCCTTGTTCCAAGCCCCAGAATGAACAGGAGTATGTTCAACGTGAGTCCGTTTGAACTCCAAGGCTTCGTCAACTGGACAAACAATCTTGCATGATCCACAGTAGACACAGAACGTTTCGTTAGGATGTACCTTCTTGTCCTCTTCTGAAAGGTAAAGAGCACCCGTGACTGGGCAGACATCCAGGCAGTCCGTGCAGCCTTCGGGACATTTCTCGCCGCGAATATTGATTCTTCCCTGGAGGAACTTCCGCACGTGCATCACGCCTGCGGGAAGTTTGCCTTCGCAGACTTTGCAGCATGGACAATGGTCCTTGTCAACGTCGACTTTGACAGTAAGGCTTTCGCGTTCCTTCTCGCTCAGAGAATACGGATCTTCAACAGTCTTTCCATCGGGACGGAGCAGACTCACCCTGATTAGGTCTAAAGGGCACGGATCTTTGACTTTGAAACAATCCACATTGCACTTGTTTTCGTTGACTTGAATATCGCGGACGAGTTGTGGAAAACTCTCTTTTTCGACTATGGAAAGAGCGTGCTTGTCGTTTGATGTGACTTTCACCGCACCGTATGGACATACTACGTCGCATACCCCGCAGAAATTGCATTTCGCAAGGTCAACATCAATACTTGCTTTCTGAGCCTTTTCAGCCTGAACCTTGAGCCTTTTTTCAATCTTAATGGCTTCTTTCGGACAGGCCAAGCTACAGATTTGACAACCTACACAACGACTTTTATCAAGAAAAAGCTTGTAATTCTGCACCTGCAAAACCCATTGCAGGGTCAAACCATTCGCAGTGTCTTCTTTAATCGTTTTTAAAGGCATCTACTATCCACCAGTTTCCCGTCTTGGGAGGAGTGGAATCATATAGGGAAAAGGCTTGCATCCGCCTTCATATATAGTTTAGTCTGATCATTGGGCAGTTTCAATGAATAAGTCTCGCGCACACCGCAACGTAACACTTCAGGTCATACTCATCTATCAGCTTGAGAATCTTCAATCCTGCCTTCTTCAACATAGTTTGAAACAATTTCAGAGAGAAGCATTTCTTTAGACCAGTGATGATAACAATAGAATCTGGTTGTGAAACCCGTTTGATCTCATTCAGTGTCTTGTGCGGAGTTGGGGTGTTCTGGATGAGCGTAATGGCAAAAACGTAGTTGAATGCGTCATTCTTGATGGGCATGTTGTCTGCATCTGCCCAAAGCAGGTGAACGTTAGGAAGGTTCTTTGCACGTTCCTTTGCTTGAATCAAAGTCTTCTTGGACATGTCGAGTCCTACGATGTTTTCTGCTCTGCAAATAACATGCTGAAAGAGAATGCCCGTGCCGCAACCCACATCCAACACCGAGCTGTGGCTCTTTATGTTGACATTCTTCAAAGCTGCCTCTATCTTCGCAGTCTGCTCTTCATTGTAACGCATGTCGTAGAGATGGGCTGTCGTATCATAACGCTGCATGATCTTGCGTTTTTTCGCCCAGCCCTTCATTGCAATCCTTCAGAAATCTTATGTGTACATACGTCTTCTAAACGTATTGGCGGGATCCAGTGGTCAAATCTGATTCATTTAGTGTGTTAGTGGATCCAGATGTTGCGGAAGCTGAAACCACCGCAAAAGAAGCTTTCACCCAACACAGAACGTTAATTGTTGTTGGCAGATGCTGGGTACATTACGTTGGCAGAGCAACATCAAGACTGGAAAAAGGCGAGCGTATTTTGATTGTGAAAGCTGACGGTTCCGTTATGATCCATCGTTCGGTAGGTTATGAGCCGGTTAACTGGATGCCGGGTGGAAGTGTGATTTTCCGCGTTCAAGCCAAGGATGGCGTCTTGGAAATTCGTGCCGTGAGACGGAAACCGCCGGAATCCGTCACGGTGTTCTTCGATCAGATTGGCTTGGCTTACTCCTCAAGACTGAGAGACTCCGCGACGTTCTCGCTTCACGCAAGCGAAGAAGATATGCAAAAGGCTCTACTGCTGAAGCCTGAACTATTGGAGGAAGGACTAAGAATCATAAGCTACGAAAAGAAAGTTGAGCCGGGGTTTGTTGACGTTTACGGTGTTGACGCGAATGGAAAACTCGTAGTCGTGGAGATCAAGCGCAAGACAGCTGGAAAAGAAGCTGTACTTCAGCTTGCGAGATACATTGAAGCAATTAGAGGCAAGGCAGATCGTGAAGTGCGAGGAATCTTGGTGGCACCGAGCATTGCGAGAGACGTTCAAAGGCTGCTGGCAACTTTGGGCTTAGAGTACAAGCATCTGGATCCGAGAAAGTGTGCGGAGACGCTTGGCCGAATTGAGACCAAGGAGTTGGTGGAGTTCTTCAAGGAAAAAACAAATTAGCAAGATCATCTTCTGCCTCTGAGTGTTGATGCAACATGAACGTTTGGAAAGACATACCAACGGGCGATGAGCCGCCGAAACTGTTGAACATGGTTATCGAAGTTGTAAGCGGTTCGAGAGACAAGTACGAGTTTCGCTCCGAATGGGAATCGTTCGTTTTGGACCGTGTGATTCCTTCGTCTGTGGTTTTTCCTGTGGAGTACGGTTTTGTTCCGCAGACATGGGCTGATGATGATGACCCTCTTGACATAATGGTATTGAGCTATGAACCGCTGGAGGTTGGTTGCATAGTAAGGGTGAGAGTGATAGGAGCGTTAATCGTGGAGGATGAAAAGGGTGAGGACGCAAAGATTCTTTCGGTGTGTGTGAATGATGCGAGGTTTGACGGTTATCACGACATTTCAGATGTGCATCCGCACAAGCTTAGGGAGATTCAGGAGTTTTTTGAAACTTACAAGCGGCTGGAACCGCATAAATGGGTGAAGTTTAAGGAATGGAAGAACGCTAAGGGCACGGCCAGCATAGTAACTGGCTCAATGAGCCAAGTATCAAAAGATGACGGAGCTTTATAGGAAGTAGAGGTCAATCCTTGAGTTGTCATGCTTGTTCGGTGGATTGGCGTTTTGACTTTGAGATTTTCTTCACCGCAAAGGTTTTTCTGACCAAGGCAGCCCTCTTAGTATGCACAAGCTTTAACTTGCCATGCAGCCTAGTCTAGAATTGGGATGGAAATTGGTCGAATTGACTGCGAAAGTGAGCATAAAACATCCTATCGACCCCCAGAACGTCACCATCTACAAAGACCCTTTCTATCCAGACGCATACATCATCGCGTTGCCATTGGATTCTGACCCCTCCTACGTGTGGCTGACCCTGTTTGGGCAGGAGTTGTGGTCCAGCCTAGATTTTTGGGACAGAAAGATCGTCGTCGTGGGAAGAGAGATCAAACTTGTGACCACACGAGAACGGGTGGGAGAGAAGCTCGGTTGGCTTGAAGAACGGGTGAACGCCACGAACAGGCGGGTTGATGAGTACAACAGGAGAGTCAAGGTGGAGGAGCAGGCGAAGGAAACAGGGCCTAAGGATGAGGAGGCCATCAGGTCCGAACTGGCCAAGTGGCTGCTTTCGCGCGCGCGCTCCGTCTAAGAACTAGATTTTCCAAAGCTTTCAAGGAAACTCTGGCGTACATTATTGTTGACCAGAGGTGGGTCTGAAAAGAGGATCAGAACATTCTGTACGTTACCATGAGGGCACTGTTCCAGATGACCAGAGTTGCCCACAAGAGACCAAAGAACGCCACGAGGGTCCGTTCCTCCGCTCTTTGTTCATCCTTTCCTTTCCAGCCGAGATAGAGTCCTAGGGCACAGAATGCCAGATGTACCAGAATGAACAGTAGCCATCCTAACACTTGAGGAAGACCTGTAAGGATGTACAGTAGCAACGGGTTACCCTCAACTCCAAAACGTAGCGCACTCCAAGTTTGAATTATGTCAATTACTGGAAAAATCGTTGCGAATCCAACAAACAAGAAGTGTATCCTTATGAACTTGTTGAATTTGCCTTTCGCATACGCTGTGTAGCAGACTATCAATATGACGATGACTAGAAGGGAAAACAAGATAGTTACAAAGTCCAACGTGCTTGTCCTTCCCATGGCACTTTCTGAAACGAATGTCTGTTATCGCTTGAGAACCCAAGCGGCTCGGCGTCCGATGTTTGCTTCATAGAATCTACCAGAAATCCGTGATTCTCTTTTGGAACAAGGAGTTGCGAATAAGGTGGCTTTCTCTTATCCAGCCCTGTAGTGGAATGTTGAATTGGCTGGCTATTCTTTGAAGCGCTTCATTCAGAGTGTTGAAGGTTAAAGGTTTCTGGCGCATGGCATTCCTCACGTTTTCCCTTACTTGCCACACTCCGACTGGCATGATGTATCCCGGGTGGGCTTCACGAAGAACGATGACCGTGGCTTGACGTCGCTCTTTCACAAGCTGGTCGCATACCGCTAGTCGCGCGGCATAGTAGCACCCGCCTATTTCAGCGTACGTTGTTCTTCCACCGTGACCTTCCCGGTCTCCGAACATGACGACATTCTTGCCGTCCGGATTCCAGACGGTGCCGGGATACCAAGCCTCTATGGCTTCGTAACACCATTCCCTGGGGATCATGAGCACTTCGAAGACGTTGTCGAGATAGCGAGACTCGTAGACTCTGTATCCATTTATCTCCGGGAACTCCCTCACTTGATTCATGAGGTTTTTTGAGATTATGTCGTCTACTGCTGTGATGCTCCAGCGTGTTGGCACGAGGCGACGGTTCTTTTCCAACCCGAAGGCGCCGACGCTGAAGGCTCTCTGGATCTTCGTCTCGAGCACACCTTTGCTGAAGAGTTCCAACACTGCTGGAACGGCTTTCAGGTCCGTGTCGCTGTAGGCCTTTTCTATGTGGTGATCCCAGCTTGGGTTGCTAAGGTTGAGATCCCGGATCGGAGCTGACGGCCCGAAGGGTTGAACGTCGTCGCTCAGGAATATTGAGCCGTGGGGTTTCTTTGTCAAAAAAAGCTCAACGTCAACGGGTTTTATGGCCAGGGCAAGTTCCCGTGTTTTCTCAATTATTTTTCCTGCTTCAGCGAATTTTCGCACGTGGACTCTTTTTTTGCCGCGGACTAGCATTGATCTGAAGGCTACGATTTCGTCTATTGACTTGCCGAACCACAGCTCCGGCAGGTCGAACATGCTCGTGTCTTCTTCTACTGGCGGCACGAGTGGTCCAGCGTAGACGTTTGGGTAACCGACCCTGCCGATGAAGACGCTTGGCGGCGAGGCGCCGGCGATGTCTTCACTGCTCATCAACGGGACGCTCTTCAGGTAATAGTTCACTTTGACGATTATCGGGCAACGGGTCTTGCCGCACAAGAGCCTTGATCCTTTGCAGACCACGCACAAGCCGCTCTTTGAGGCTTTTGCCGTGACGGTCGGAGCGTCTTCTTGGTTGACTCCCGTGTTCTTCAGAACGTTGTGTAGCCATGTGTTCGAATACGCTCCGGTAGTGCGTGTCTGGGAAAATGTCAACCTTTATCATTTGAATGAAAGTGGGAAGTGATTCATATGCTTTCTGGGACACGTTTGGAGATGTTTCAGAGATGCGGTTTCCGTGCGTTTTATATTCGCTGTTGCGTGAACATAATTGGTGTGAGCAGTAATGAGCGGGAATGTGCGGTTTTACAAGGGAAAATACAAGGTTAGGATTCTGACGGAGAGTAAGGGATACTGGATCGTAGAAGCCTTGGAACCCTTCAAAGACAATGTCGAAGGCGAAAAGGTGAAGGTTAAGACCGGCGAGAGGCGGATTGTGGCTCCAAACCTGCTTTTTACCAGAGAAGGTTTGGCGCCGCCCGTGAAGGAGCACACTTACGAGTTAAAGATGGAAAAGAAGCTCAAACGCTTGGTTGCCAAGGAGGAAGAGAAAGACAAAGCATAGTCGCCTACAGCGATGCCACCTTCTTGTTTTTCTGCACTCTATTGCTCAAGCGTCAAAGAATCTCATGTCAAACCGACTATTCTTCTAAATTTTGAGTGGCGCCCTTGCCTAGATACAAACTCGGGTTTAAACTCGGAAAACGCGATTTACATGTTTTTGTTAATCTGTAGGCGACTTGTTTAGTTGGTCACTAGGGCCAGCTTCACAGCAGCGTTTAAACCGTCGATTCACTTTTTGCCATCTTTGTTAGCGCGCGCGCTCAACTTCGTCGACGCAAGCGATCTTCTGGATCATCGGCTTCTCAAAATGAAACAAACCCTTCAGCCCCGCGAAAATCGTGCGCTGCATATGCTTGAAGCAGCCTCCACAAGTTGAATTAGAAGATACCTCATCGAAAGTCTCTCGTGAACCGTTAACTCCCCAAAACCTTTTGACGTAAGGTCCCTGAGCATTTGAACAGCATCATTAACCTCCCTAATTCTAGCCTCAACATGCTCCTCGTTAAGAGACATATACATTTCACCGCTGGTAACAGTAACATTCCTTTAGAGAATTTTAGAACTTTACCTTTCCTTCATGAACTTTTCTACAAGTTCAACAAGCGTGTTAACTGCTCGTAGCGCGCATGCGTCGATCGATCGAATTATCGAATGTAAAAATTGGAAAACTCTGATTTTCCTCTTGAATACGGAGGAGTGTTGCTGCTAGCAAATGTAGGCTATTTGCACTGGTTTCGGTTGTTCTTCAAGGCCTCTCGACTTCAGCATCCAACTGTTCGGATCGTTCGTCATGGGATTTCTGAACATCTCAATCTGTGTGTGTCCAGCTTCTCTCGCTATTGCGTAATTATCCAACAGGTTTTGCAGAAGTTCCTGGCTCCAGTCGCACACAATTGACGCTTCCTTTCCATGCTCGTTTTCAGCTACAAGACGGAAAAAGTAATCGCCTACTGGGATTGCCTTAACTGGACATGTCTCGTCAGTTTTCTGCATGATCTCAATCGTATGCACAAGAAAGCTGTTTCCGTCTTCTCTGATTATCAGGTGGAAACCGTTTCCAACGAACGTGCCCGAGAACTTCTTCATCAATTCAAGTTTGCCCATGTTCCTTCACCTTTCTTAACATTGTTAAAAAAAGGGCATGTACAATTATAAGGTGTATTCCGAAAAGCCTAATATTGTAGAATGTATAATGAGTCGTAAGACGCAAGACTTATATTCGCCCCTGTAAATATAACTCAAAGGGACAAACATGAAAGCAGAAGAACAAATTCCCAGCGTAATCGGAGCCACAGTTCTCTCAGAAGAAGACGAAAAAATAGAACAATACGCCATACTTGCTAAGCCTTCAATAGTAGCCGTAGGTCTCGGTGGAGCCGGATGCAACGTACTATCATGGGTCAAGGAAAGAGGCTTAACCGGAGGCAAACTCGTCTCAGTAAACACTGACGCAACCCATCTCAGAATCAGCAAGGCTGACAAAAGAATTCTAATAGGCGCGAAACTCACCAAAGGACTCGGATGCGGCGGTTACCCCGAGTTAGGAGAAAAAGCCCTACATGAAAGCGCAGACGAAATCATCAAAGAAATATCTGAAGCGAACATCATGTTTTTGGTGGCCGGACTAGGCGGAGGAACAGGCAGTGGCGCCATCACTGCCCTAGCGGAAGAACTCCGTAGCCGATTCGTAGAATCGCCAATTCCGCATTTAATCGTAGGAGTTGTTACTCTTCCATTCGATGTTGAAACAGCCAG
>Ga0315268_10005184_pt1 | contig 14044 bp, 9 predicted proteins | sample C1_top_MG_FD_204535 | JGI IMG/M metagenome (GOLD analysis project Ga0315268, IMG submission 204535) | Sediment microbial communities from Yellowstone Lake, YNP, Wyoming, USA - C1_top | ecosystem: Environmental > Aquatic > Freshwater > Lake > Sediment | place: USA: Wyoming | collected 2017-08-01 | reverse complement strand
GCGATAAGGGCGTCAACTGGGTACTGAACGCGGTTGAGAGGGCGGTGAAAAAGCTCGGGAAAAAGGACCTGCGGCACCGGATTGAGCATGCCCAGATCATTGTGCCGGGCGACGTGAAGCGGTTCGCGGAGTTGGGCGTCATCGCCTCCATGCAGCCGACACATTGCACAACGGATATGCGATTTTGTGAAGTGCGGGTGGGCAAGGAGCGGTCCAAGAACGCCTATATCTGGAAAACGCTGCTCAACAACGGCGCAAAAATAGCATTCGGGACCGACTGGCCGGTGGAGCCGCTCGACCCGATGCGGGGGTTGTATTCGGGGGTGACGCGCAAGAACATCGAATTCGGGTATCCGGAGGGCGGGTGGTTTCCTGAGCAAAAACTGACCATGGCTGAGACGATCACCCTCTATACGATGGGCTCGGCTTATGCTTCATTTGAGGAAAACATCAAGGGCTCACTCGAACCGGGCAAGCTCGCTGATATGGTTGTGTTGAGCAAGGATGTTTTTACGGTTGAGCCGAAAGAAATCTTGACGACCGAGGCGCTCTACACGATTCTGGGCGGCAAAATCATCTATCAGAAATAAATTTTCGGGGTCAAAGCTACTCGTTGTGCTATTTTTCCCAGGGGAAGATGTAAAACGAGTAGGTTTGACCCCAGATACAGGGCAGCTTGCGTAATGAGTAGGTTTGACCCCGGTTTAACGGTCTAATTCCCGATGTAGCCGGCGCGGTGGAGGATCCGATAGCCGCCGCCCTTGATGTTGACCTTAATCTCGTGGAATTTGCCGTCGGGCTTGTAGTCTTTGGGCGTATAGTAAATCAGATAATAGTTCTCCGAGGCATCGACGGCCCTCTTAAACGCCGCGTCGGCATTGGCCGAAGTATCGGAAATCCCGCCCGTCGCCTGGGAGATCTCGTTGAACGCGCTGAAGATGTCCTCGGACCGCTCGACCATGGAAATCTCCCCAGACCCATCCATGGCTGATTCCGCACTCATATAGGCGGTGACCGGCACTTTCAAGGGCGGCGTCTTTGTGACATACAGGAAATGGATGGAAATGGAGGAGTCGGCATAGGCTTTTTTTACGGCTTGGATATCGAATTTAACATCGCGGTTAAAAAACTCGAAATTCTCTGCGAATTTCGGCGTGAGATACGGGTCGTCCTGGTGCTGGAACTGTTGCCGCATCAGATACTTTGGATTATACGTGGGGATATTTTCCTTTTGATAGAAAAGAAAAACAAACTTTTGCCCCGGCAGCGTCTTGAGATAGTCGGCGAATTGGATAAGCCCTTTCTCATTCACCCTTCTCAAGCTTTCGAGACGCGACAGATAGGCCGAATAGATTTCCAGCCTCTCTTCGAGAGAGGCATCGCCGGAGAAGGAGTTATACAGTTCCTCGATTGTGTTTCTGTATTCTGAGGTGCCGATAAAGATATCCTGGCGAAGCTTTCCCTGGAGCTGCTCCCTGATCTGGTCCTTAGGCAATTTAGCGAGGGATTCGCTTCGCATATGGTAGCGTTTCATGGGCGTGACGACGATGAGGGAATCGCCGGGCAGGATGACCTTATTAAAAAATACGTCCAGGACCCTATCGATTTCGGGGAGGTACTCCGACATTTCAAAGAAAAGCACGAATTGCCGCGAAACCTGGGGCGAGACGGCGCCCTTCTTCCCTTCCTCCCGCTTGATGTCCGTTTTCTTAATAAGGTAAACGGCCTCGATGGTCTGCGGCTTCCCGTTATCGAGGAGTTCGAAATCGTTAATGCTCAGAGTGTCGATAAAGGCACTCCCCTTGAAAACGCGGACTGGGACCTCGATATTGATGACCTTGACCTCGTGGGCGAGCTGCTGGGCCAGGGTGGCCGTAGGCGATGATGGGGAGGCCAGGGACCCGGCCGCGATCATCATTATGAGCAGCAGCTTCGACGCCTTCATGAAGAGTATTGTATCACACTTGACAAATTTGGGGTCAAACCTACTCATTACGCACGGTTTTCCAGGGGGAGATGCGTAATGAGTAGGTTTGACCCCGCTTTTTTATTCGGAGATTTGGTAGTTGGTCCCTTCGAAGCAGACGATGAGCTTTGTCCCGACCGATATATATTTGGCCAGGCCGGGTTTCTCGGCCAAAAGCCGGAAATATTCGTCGGAATTGAACTTGATCTCCTTGACCGGGCTCCCCTCTTTAAAGAGGCTGTCCACCCAGACTCCGTTTTTGAGATAGAATGTCTTGTCGTCCTTATAGCGGATTTGCTGCGAAGCCGCCATCGGCGCCAGATCCTGGCTTTTCAGGGCTTGCGTCGCTTTCGCTATTCTCACAGCGCCGGCGCCCGTGACCTTTCCCGCTTCAAACGCCACCTGAGCCTCAGGAGCCGCGGCGTCAAAATGCACCCTTTCCTTCTCGGTCACTAGATACGACGTGTAAGGCGTTACGATTCCGTATTTTAAGGCGAGCTTTTTCACTTCATCAATAAGCTCGCTCGCCGCCCCGTGCAGCCGGATCTCTTCCAGCAGATATCCGATGCGCCGCGTCGCCCAGAGGCGCGGCAGGAAATTATAAGTGTTTTCCTTGGTGATTTTTTGCCCCTCGAGCACGAATTGCTTGTCGGCTTTGCCGACCTTTCCGGTTAGAATGACCGTCGCCGGACCTTCCCCTGTGTATTTCCCAATGAGAACGAGCTGAGCGCCCTTGAACAAATCAGGCAGAGACTGCGGATAGACGCTCTGCACCTCGATCCCTTTGAAGACGAGCTTCAAATCGCTGAGGAGCGGCGAAGCGATTTTTTCGAAGTAGCTCGAAATTGCCACTTCCAGGTCTTCACTCTCCCCCACATAGACCGAGGTGCCCCGGTTTTGGGCCGCGATTTTATCAAGGAGCTCCGTGTTGACATCGTTCCCGACGCCAAACACAAATATCCGCGATTTGGCCTCGTTGGCCGCGCCTATATTCTTCAGAATGTCCGCCACGTCTGTAATGCCAACCGTCGGCAGCCCGTCCGTCAGGAAGAGGATATAATTCGGCCGCTCTCTGCTCTCGCCGCTTCCACCGCGTCCCCCGTTCCCGATCAACTTAAGCGCCTTGAGCAAGGCCTCGTTGATGTTGGTCCCGCCGGAATCCCGGATCTCTTCGACGAACTTGAGCGCCTTGTCTTTGTTTGCCTGGCGGGCCGCCACCAATTCCTCCGCAAACAGGCTCACGCCGTCGTCGAAATCGATGACCGAGAAGCGGTCGTTCTCGTCCAGGTGATTGATGATGAAGCGGGCGGCTTCCTTGGCCTGCTTGATTTTCGTCCCGCTCATGGAGCCCGAGCTGTCGAGCACAAAAATCAGGTTTTTGCTGATAACGCGCTCTTTTTGCGTCGTATAGCGAGGCGAAGCCAGGAGCATGAAATAGCGGTCGTCGGGGCCGGCCCAATTGACGAACGACAGCCCCACATCATCCTGGGAAAAAGAATAATAGAGGAAGAAATCCTTGTCCGGCTTGGTGTTGGATTCTTCGAAGCTGACCGTCGCTTCCCGCTCCCCTTCTTTGCGCACGGAAACTTTGTGCGAGGGCGAATAGACGTTTGAAATCGGCGTCTGCGAGGCAATTTTGACGGAGATGCTGATGTCCTGGACGGGCTTGTAAGAAAATTGTTCGGTGTTGAGGGGATAGCGATAGCGAACGAAATTTTTCTCCGCCTTCAGGACCTCGGAGTAGGAAAGCTGGATGCGCTTTTCGCCCAGAGCCGGGATGGGGTAAACGCGGGCGCGAAAGATGTTGCGGCCTATATATTCGAGGATGGCGGGGTCCCGCATCCTGCGGACGATGTCTTCATAGATGCGGCGGGCCTGGAGGCTATCGAGGATTTCGCCCTCGACGCGCTGATCGCCGATCCACATGGCGAACTCGGAGATCGAAGCTCCCTCGGGAAGAGGGAATATATATGTGCCTTCGATGTCGCGGTTGAAGTTATTGATGAAGACCTGGTCGATGGTTGTTTTGGCCACCTGATCGCGGATATCGACCTTGACATGGTGATATTTCACGGTGAGGGGCGGGACCACATCTCCCGGCCGCGGCGGACGCGGAATGATGAATCCGTCGGCAAGAAGAGCGGAGGCCGTGCCGCCGAGCAAGATAAGGAAAGCCCCGGCCAAAATAAATATGTGAGCTTGATGTTTTCTATTCATGATGATCCTCCTCGCTTGGTCATTTTTCCTTTTCATTTTCTATAACTTAGGAAACGAAGGGAACGTTTCAAACGAGCTCGGCGATTCTTTTTTTGAGGGCCGTAACCGTGCCGAATATTTCCACCGGCCAGGACGTGAATTTTCCCCGGTCTTTGCTGAGAATAAAGATCCGGGCGATTCCGGCTTCCTGCGCGGCATGGATGTCGAAGTGCGAATCTCCGATCGCGCAGCATTCGTCGGCGCCGAGCTCCAAGATGGTCATCGCCGTGCGCAGCGGCTCCCCCGAAGGCTTCCAGACGCCGCTGTCGCGGGAGAGGACGCAATCAAAGGCAAGCCGGAAGCGATCGAGAAGCGCATCGACATTTTTTTGGGAATTATTCGTTACGAGCGCCGTGCGGACGCTTTCGCCTTTTAGATAATCGAGGAATTTGCGCATTCCACGCTTAAGGACGGCCCGACGCGTGGCCTCATCTTCGTAGCTCTGTAGAATCGCCCATTTGCGGGAGCGTTCCGGCTCTCGAAGGCCGTTGAGGTAGGTCAGGATGGGGACGCCTTGCGAGCCGATTTCGGATTTTATGCGAGGCCAGTCATAAGGGACCTCAACGACCGTGCCGTCCAAGTCGAAAATAGCGCCCCTAAGTTTCATCTGTTTATTTCAAATCATCCGGGAAACGATCCGGAGACAGCCTAGCTCCCAATCCGGGTTCTTCACGCCGTTCCCGAGCCCTCCTTCTCGGCGGCGAAGAACTCGCTTCCCGGCCTCTATTTTACGGTTGTTTGCCGGGAAGCTCAAACATCTTCGCCGGCCGGCCACTTCCGAGCCGGCTGCCCTCAAATGAGGGCTCGGGAAGGCTAAACCCGCCATGGTCGCTTCGTCTGTCTCCGGATCGTTTCCCCTACTATTTCTTGATACGCCCGACTTCAAACAGCGGCTCGCCTTTATTGGCCGGAGGAGTGCCGATGATGTAGAGGATAATCCCGGCAAACGGGGCTTTGAGCTCTTCTTTAAGGGCGCCGAAATAATCTTTGACAACGCCCACGGTCTGGCCCTCCGCAACCATGGCGCCCATCTCCACTAAAGGATAAAAGAGGCCGTCATAGTTCGAGTTGATGACTTCATATTTGTCGATCCAGACCGGGTCGGGGACGAATTCGGGCGCGCCGTCGATCATCTTGAGCAGCTTCATGACGCTCTGAATCCCCTTGACGTTGCGGACGATCGATTCCTCATCGGTTCGGCCGAGAAATCCTGATTCAGTCGTAATGGCAGGTTTCCCTTGGAGGATGGCCGTATTGCCCAAATACTTGGACTCTTTGGGGTCCTTGGCGCGAGTGGTATCGATGATGATGTGGCGGAGGCCGAAAGCCAAAGCGAGCTCCTTGGTTTTATTGTCCAGGGCTTTTTTATCGCTGATCATCCAGTATGAATAGGGAATCAGAGCTTCATTGGCGTCTCCGCAGTGAAGGTCGAGGAGATAGTCGCACTTCTTGACGATCCCTTCATTCAAAACATAGGCCATTCGCTGGCTGAGCGTGCCGTTTCGATCGCCGGGAAAAACGCGGTTCAGGTTTTTCCAGTCATAAGGATTGAAATAGACTGTCCGCTTCTGGAAGGACGGCAGGTTGGCGATATGGACCATGACCAGGGTACCGGAGAGCTTTTTCGGGTCAAGCTGGTCCTTCAGCCGATAGAGGGCCAGGACCGGAGGATATTCTGCGCCATGGACGGCGGCCACCAAGGCTAGGATCTTCCCTTTTTTTGCACCCCGGATAATCGTGACTGGGATCGCGGCCTTGGTCCCGTCTTTCTCGGGGACGTCTAAAAACCCTGAGCGGACTTCGCCGGGCGCGGCTTTAAGATTGCCTACAGTGAAAACATCCTCACCGGCCCGCAGCCCTCCCACCCAAAACGCAATAACAAGCAAGACCGCCAGGCTCGACAAGGCGATATATCTTCTGCGCATACTCTCCTCCTTGTTGTTCAAATCTTATTGTCGATATTCTATCCCACAGCGGACTCTGAGTCCATAACAAGGAAGTTGACCCCGGTTTTTTTTCTTTTTTTATATTGATACTTGACAATTGTTTTGTTATAATGCCCGCCGTGTTTAAGTTTAACTGAGAGGGAGGTCACTCTATGGGCAAATATCTTGCCATAATCGGCGGCTTGATTGCCATGGCCGCTGGAATCATCCTCGTCGCTTTTGTCTGGTGGCATCAGTTCATCGCTCTGGTCTTCGGCTTCATCCCGCCCATCCTCTTCTTCGGAGGCCTGATCGCCTTGATCGCCGGCATCAGCAGCATCAAGGACGCCATGAGGACCAAGAAGCTGGAAGAAGAGACAAAGGAAGAAAAGCCCGAAGCGAAGGCCTAGGCGGTCCTTTTTGTCTGAGTGTCCCAACTCAGTCTTTGTATTCTGTCTCTCTTTCTCTCTTTAATCTCATCCGCCACCAAGGAAATCGAGAAATCGTTTCTCCAGAATAACTCCCAGCTTCTCTATTCGCTGCTTTCCTCGGCCCGGCCGATCAACATTTCCCTCCCGGAGCCGCTCTCCTTTTCCGACGAAGTGTCCCGCGAGCAGGCTTATTTTCTCTTCAAGCAGATCTTCCGCTCCTATGCCACATCCGAATTCTATCCGGAAACCGGCCCTCCCCCCTCCCTGGCGCGCGGCGTCTACATATTTAAGGCCAGTTGGTCATTCACCGGCCGAAACAGGAATCTTTCCCGCCTGCGGGTTTACTTTTATATGCGGTCCGAGCCCAGGCCTTCGAAACCCGGCGACTTCTGGAAAATTACCGAGATCAAAGCCGAAAGACTCTCTTGAAAACAAAGGGCATGCTCGAGAAACGGATCCCGGCCTTCCTGGCCGTGATCACGGGCTTAGCCCTGGTCTCTTTGATCCTGTCTTTCGTGCTGCCGACGCTTCTGTCGTCCAATTATTATGACAAAAGCCTGAGGCGCCTCCGCCTCCAAGCCGAGGGCATAAAAAAAGAATACGCCGGCCTGCTTCAGGACCAGCGCGAAAAACACCAGCGGCTGGCCCAGTCGCCGTTTCCTGAAAAAAGCGAGCTGTGGTTCGAAAAGTTCCGCCGGCTGAACCTGAATCCCGAAGAGGAAGGAGTGGCCGCCTATACCTCGGACGGAAAACTGGCCATCTGGCTGGGCAACGTTTTAAACCTTGAGGATACGTTCCAGGATTGGGACTCGGTCTCCCTTTTCCAGGGAGCGGCGAACTCCTTTCTCATCAATGACAAGGCTTCTTCTTACCTTGTCTCGGTCCAGAGGGTGCGGCGAAACGAATATATCGCCCTCTACCGGCGGCTCGCTTTTATCCCGCAGTTTAAATCTCCCTACCTCAAGGAATATTATTTTCTGAGCTCCCGGCTGCGGAAAAATTGCAAGGTGGATTACCTGGATTTCCGCGAGGACGTCTCCGGTTTTGAAAAGATATTTTCAGAGCACCGGGACGAATACATCGGCTCGCCGCGGCTGCAGGGCGAGATCCAATCTATCTTTTTTCCCCTGCGCAACGAACAGCAGGTCATATTCGCCACTGTGACGCTGCGTTCGCCTTCGCTCACGGCGTTTCGCCTGGCCAACAAGGAAATTTTCCTCTTAATCTTTTATCTTTTGCTGATCGCCCTGCTCGTCCTTCTCCTCGTTTATCTCGTCAGCCAGCCCGCTTTTCGTAGCGCTAGAAAGATCGGCCCCGGCCTTCTCTTCCTGCTCGGGCTGGCCGCGCTGCGCGCGGTCTTTTTTCTTCTGGGCGGACTGGCCATCGTCCAATCACTTCCGGTCTTCTCCCCCACGCCGGCCAGCTTCTTGTCCGTTGGAGATTTCACCAAATCGCCGGCCGATATCTTTTTGAGCTGTCTCTGTCTCTCGCTCGTTCTGGCCGCCATAGCTTTTTCTCTCCAGGGGCTTTTTCGGGCCAACAAAATAAAATCCTCTGCCCCACCGGCCATGGCTTTTGATGCCTTCATCTTTTTTGCCGCCGTCGTGGCCTTCCTGGCCTTTCAAAACCTGATGGCCAGATTTGTCGCCAATTCGAGCCTCAACCTGCTCGGTTTTTCGCTGACCTGGTCTTTTGTCCTCCTCCACGCCGGTCTCATCGTTCTTTTTGCCGGCGTCAGCCTCCTTCTATTTGCAGCCATGAGAATAGGCGCCCGCCTAACGACGACGCCCGGCCTCGCCTTCATCTTGATGCTGGCCGTCGAGGGCCTCGCCTATCTCACCTACGGTCGCCGTTCACCTCTGCTCTTTCTCTTCCAGGCGATTGCCGTCTGCGTTCTGACTTGGCTTGCCTTTTGGCCGGCCGCCGCAAAGCGCAGGGAGGCGATTTTCGCCGCCCTCGTCCTCATGAATGTTTTTCTTTATGGAACTCTCTGCCAAAACACCAACGATCAAGCCCGCCGGCTGACGCAGCAGTTCCTGAAGAGCACGATCGTTTCCCAGGAGGAATGGGCCAGTTTCCTGATGCAGGAGGCGTTTTCCGAGATCGACAAGCAGAAAAAAAGCCTCATCGCTTTTCTTAAAGCCTCGCCGGGTTCCCCTTCTGAGCTTGCCCATTCCCTCTGGATGAAAACGCCCGCCGTTAAATTCAATTGGTATTCGAGCCTCGAGATTCTCGACCCCAAGGGGAATATCCTCTCCCGCTTTTCCCTGAACATCCCCGGAACTTTTCGCGCCGATGAAAACTGGCCCGAAAATCCGGACTGGTCGTTCGAAGGGCTCATCCTCCCCTTTATGGGCCGGGGAAGAGATTTTCTGGTCGGATACAAGGACTGGCTTGAAAACGGCCACTCTCTTGGCCGCACCGTCTATTATCTCTCCCTGGACTACGACATGCTGCCCTTTCTCTATTCGGCCAACCCATATTTTGAGCTGTTGCGCGTCAACACCCTCCCTTCCCTCAACCAATTCGACTTCCGCTTTGCCGTTTTCGATATCAACGGAAGAATCCTCTTCAATCCCAACAACATTTCGACCGGCCTGCCTTCGGATCTCCTCCTCCCGGAGGCCCTGAGCTCTGCGGGCCGCTGGGCGAGTTTCGTCGACCGGGAGAAAACATACGACCTCTTTTATTTCCTTTCGGGCGAACGCATCTATGCGATTTTCATGCCCCAAAAAAAGCTCATCACTTTCACCATCGAATATTTCAAGCTCTTCTTTTTTTATGTCTTGATTTTCCTATTTCCCGCGCTGCTCGCCTTCGTCCTTTGGTCCGGGAAAAGGCTGCGCAGCCTGTTTTGGTCATTCTCCAACCGCGTCTATATCTCTTTCATCGCCGTCGCTCTCGTCCCGCTCTTTCTCTTTACCTTCTTCTCCCGCAGCTTCTTCAACCGTGTTTTTTCCGAGCAATTCATCGAGAAGGCCGAGATCCACGCCAACCTAGCGCGCAGCGTCATGGATGACTTCCTCTACCTGCAGCAGCAGGAAAAGGCCCGGACGCCGACTTTATCCGAAGACCTGGTCTTGTGGATAAGCACGACGATCGCCAACGACGTGAACCTCTACGAAGACGGGCGCCTGGTCTCCTCGAGCCGGAGGGAGTTTTTTGATTCCGGGCTTTTCCCGGAGCTCCTGGACGGCGAGATCTATTACAAGATCCAGTTCGAAAACAACCCCTTTTACGCCCAGAAAAGGAAGATCGGAAACTTCTCCTTTCGCACCCTGACCATTCCCTACAGCTCCCTGGGCCCCCTGCTCCTTTTCTCGCTGCCGTTCCCGTTCGAAGAACAGGAAATTGCCGATGCCACCCGCCAGCTCCTCGAGTTCCTGCTTTTTATCTCCGTCTTTTTCATCGCCACCGTTTCGCTCCTGGCTCGAGGCATCGGCGCGATGATCGTCACCCCCATCAAAAAGCTCTTGGCCGGGACAAAGGAAGCCGGCCTCGGCAACCTGGAAATTCGGATCGATTATAAAACGCGGGACGAAATGAAAACGCTGGTCGATGGCTTCAACGCCATGATCCAGAATCTCAAGAGCCGCGAGCAGGAGCTCGCCGACCTGAGCAAGAAGGTAGCCTGGGCGGAGATGGCCCGCAAGGTCGCCCACGAGGTCAAGAATCCACTGACCCCGATTCAGCTCTCCACCGAACACCTGCTCCGGGTTTACGAAGATAAGAAGAGTGATTTTGGGAAAGCGCTCAAGGAATCGATCTCCTACATCAACAGCGAAGTTGAAAACCTCAGGAAGATCGCCCAGGAGTTTCTTGAGATCTCCAAAGAGACCGTCCTGCACAAGGAGCCCTTTTCCCTGGATGAACTCGTCCGGGAAACCGTCGCGCCCTACAAAAGCCTGCTCGAAGAACGGATTGTCTTCCGGGAATCGTTTGCAGGCACGGACTTCCGCTTCGAAGGCGACCGGGCCAAGCTCAAGGTCGCCTTCAGAAACCTGCTGACAAACGCCATCGAATCCATCCAGGGCAGGGGCGAAATCCGTATCACCGTCACCGCGAAGACCGATCGCCTCATTCTCGAAGTCGAGGACACCGGCGTGGGGATTGAAAAAGAGATGCTGGAAAGGATTTTCGAGCCTTACTTTTCGACCAAGGACGTCGGAACGGGGCTGGGGCTTCCAATCGCCAAGAAAATCGTCGAGGACCACGCCGGCTCGATCCACATCTCCAGCGAGCCCGGCCAGGGAACGAAGATCACGATTGATTTTCGCCTGACAAAGCGCTAAAATGTGTGGCCAGTCCTTGAAAAAATAAGGCCATGCACAAAATTCTCGTCGCCTACTTCAGCCGCACGGGCAATACCCAAAAAGTCGCCGAAGCTATTTTTGCAGCGCTTGACGGGGATAAAACACTCAAGCGGCTGGACGAGGTCCAAAGCCTCGATTCCTACGATTTAATATACGTCGGCTTTCCCGTCCAGTCCCACAGTGTTCCCTACAAAGTCGAGGTCTTTCTTAAAAATATCCCTGCCGGCAAAAAGATAGCCCTGTTTTGCACGCACGGGTCCTTGCCCGGCCATAGGCTGTCGAGAGAAGCCCTGGAGCATGCCGTCGTCCTGGCCTCCAAAGCCCGGATCCTGGGCACGTACGCCTGCCGGGGAAAAGTCTCCTTGGATGCCCTCGAGGCTCTGAGCAAATCTCCGGAACACCTGGAGTGGGCGGAGATGGCCGCTTCGGCCGCCGGACATCCTAACGAAATCGATCTGGCTGAGGCCAAGGTCTTTGCCCGGCAGATCAAGACGATCGCTCTCCACGGACACTACTAAAGAAAGCATAATATTTAGTCTTTTCTTAGCCATTCGATCGCTATTAACGGGCGATACTAAGTCCGTCCGGTGCCCCCGGACCCCGGGGGAACCAGTCCCGTCGGTTCCCCCCGTCGGAAATAACGACGGGTCCCCCCTCCGCTACGGGGGCTTGCGGACGGACTTAGCACCGCCCGATCAAGGATGTCACTTTATTTATCGCGTTGACTTTAAAATATCAATAGGAGGGCAAATTGAGTCACCGGCGCTTAGCGAGATATCTGACATTTTCTACTTTCATCTTAGTTTTTGTCATAACTTCGTTTTTTTTAACCGGCTCTAGCGTTTCCAAATCCCAGCCCGTTCCGGAGCAGCCGGGCTTCGACAATTGCACAAGCATCCTGGTCGGACGGTTGGCCTCCGCGGACGGCTCCACCATGACCTCCCATTCCTGCGACAGCAACACGGACCGCACTTGGATTACCATCGTTCCCCATCAAAAACACAATCCTGGGGAGACGGCCAAGGTCTATCTCGAGCCTAAGCGAACCAAGGGACCCAACGATCCCGACAGAGTGGAGACCGGTGAAATTCCTCAGGTCGCGGAAACGTTCGCCTTCATGAATGCTGCCTATCCGATCATGAATGAATATCAGCTGGCGATCGGCGAGACGACCATCGGCGGCCGCATGGAGCTTAAAAGCAATGAGGGAATCATTGACGCTCCCGAACTCTACCGCTTGGTCCTGGAGAGGGCCAAGACGGCCCGAGAAGCGATCCGGATTGCCGACGACCTGACGAAGAAATACGGCTACAATGACTTCGGCGAAAGCTTCACCTTCGCCGACACGAAAGAGGTCTGGCAATTTGAGATCTATGGCCCGGGCAAGGGGAAAAAAGGCGCGGTCTGGGCCGCCCAGCGCGTCCCGGACGACGAGATCGGCTGTTCGGCCAACGCCGGCCGCATCCGCAAGATCGACCTGAAGAACAAAGAATATTTCATGGCTTCCGAGAACGTCCTCAGCCTGGCCCAGGCAATGGGCTTCTGGAACCCCAAATCGGGCGAGCCCTTCGAACTCAGCTACGCCTATAACCCAAATTCGAGGACAAGCCTCGCTTGCCGGCGGCGGGAATGGCGCGTCCTGAGCCTTCTTGCGCCTTCTCTGAAACTCAATCCTGAATCGGAAAATTATCCGTTTTCCGTGAAGCCGGAGAAAAAAGTCACGATCCCTGATATCCTGGCCATCTTTAGGGATTGCTATGACGGAACCGAGTTCGACATGACCAGGGGCCTGATGAGCGTCAACCGCAAGGGCGAAACCGTCAAGAGCGCGGTCGCCAGTCCCTTCCTCAACAGCGACCTTCGCGAACTCCTCAAGATCCGGCGTGAGCGTTTGATCTGCTCGCCCACAGCGACTTATCTTCAGATCACCCAATCGAGGGGATGGCTGCCCGATCCAATCGGCGGTATCGTCTGGCTAGGGTATGACAATCCGGCGACAACGCCTCACACGCCTTTTTACTGCGGAATCTCGAAAATGCCGGAATCCTATACGGTCGATGGGCGTTGGGGTTTCAAGAACGAAAGCGCCTGGTGGGCGTTTCGGACAGTGAGCAAGCTGGCCCAGTTCCGCTATCAGGATATGAGCAAGCAGATCGAAAAAGTCTGGAAGCCTATCGAGGACAAAGCGTTTGCGGACCAGCAGAAGATCGAGGAAGAAGCCCTGTCCCTTTTCAAAAAAGACCCGGCCGAAGCCAAGAAATTCCTCACAGATTATTCCCTCAAACTAGCCGAGGGGGCCGTCGAGGCGTACTGGCAGCTCCAGAAAGACCTTTGGACGAGATTCAACTATCAGTTTTAATCAGGAAAGAATATCGACGCAATCATTCAAGTGACATACGCGATCGGGCGGCGCTAGGTCCGTCCGCAGGCCCCCGACCCGAGGGAACCAGTCCCGTCGGACACTCTTGGAAGGAAACCCTTTTCTAGGGTTTCCTTCCAACGCTCGCTTCGCTCACTGCTTTCCTTCCAAGGAGCATCTGGCGATGAATTCATGGCAGGATACTCCTTGGAGTGGTGGCAGGGCTGGCGGGTATTCCCGCCGCCCGTTGGAGGAGGAACCTGTAAAAGGGTCCTCCTCCAAGAGTGTCAGGGTCCCCCCTCCGCTACGGGGGCTTCCGGACGGCCCGGCTCCTCTCCTCGCCTTTTTTTTATTCTTAGGTCTAGTTAAACTGAGTATTCGGCAACAATCGAAAGAATGGATGAAATAAAGGGAAAAACTCTTACTTTTTAGGCCGATTTTCCTTTAGCTCGATAAGAACGCCGCCCAAACTTCGCGGATGGATAAATACGATGAGGCTTCCGCCCGCGCCCCGATAGGGCTTTTCCTGGACGAACTGGACGCCTTTTCCCTTCAACTCTTCAAAAGCGGCTTCGATATCCTCGACCAGGAAACAGAAATGGTGAATCCCCTCTCCCCGTTCGGCCAGGAACTTGGCGACAGCCGCCTGGTCATCTAAAGGACTGACAAGCTCGATCGTCGGACTGCCCGGAAACTTGAGATGGACGAGCTTCACGCCCCGCTCCGGAAGCTCTTCGATCTTCGAAGCCTTGGCGCCGAGCAGGTCTTTCCAGAGAGAAAGCCTTTCTTCGAGA
>Ga0315268_10005183_pt1 | contig 14046 bp, 11 predicted proteins | sample C1_top_MG_FD_204535 | JGI IMG/M metagenome (GOLD analysis project Ga0315268, IMG submission 204535) | Sediment microbial communities from Yellowstone Lake, YNP, Wyoming, USA - C1_top | ecosystem: Environmental > Aquatic > Freshwater > Lake > Sediment | place: USA: Wyoming | collected 2017-08-01 | reverse complement strand
GGCTGTCACAGGACGAGCGCTGGGATCACTATTGGATCGCCCGCCCGGCGTACGCGCAGGCCGCCTAAAGTGTCATGCCCCCTGTCCAAAGCTGCCTTGACATGACGCCCGCATTTGCAGTCAGATTGCCACTTGTTCGACGAACAGAGGAAGAAACATGGCCGTTTTCAGCGTCCTTCTGCTCACCGCCCCCCCGCCCAACCAGGCGGCCGAGGCTGGCGGCGCCTTCGTCAAGATCGATGGTCGCGAGGTCCTGCTTCGCTGCGTCGAACTGTTCCTCAACCGCGACAACGTCAAGCAGATCCAGGTCTGCTTCCTGCCGGCCGAACTCGACGAGGCCAAGCGTAAATACGCCGCCCACCTGGGCTTCTCGGGCGTCAAGGTGCTCTCGGGCGGACCACGATGGATCGACCAGATCGCGGCCGCCGGCGACAAGATCGCCGCCAACTGCACCCACGTGATTGTCCACGACGCCGCCCGCCCGGCCCTCGCCTACACCGATCTGGAAGCGATCATGGAAGCGGCCGAAAAGCACGAGGCCGTGACGCTCGCCGCTCCGGTCCGCTCGCCACTGGTCGAGGTCGACGAGGGTGGCAACGCACTGGCCTTTCACCCGGCCGGCAGCTTCATGCACCTGCTGACGCCGGCCATATTCTCGAAGGTGAAGTTCCAGGAACTGGCAACCAAGAAGCAGGAAGTGCACGCGTCGCAGTTCACGCTGGTCAAGGGCTCGCCCCTGAACGTGCGCGTCGGCGGGCCGGGCGACGCCACCCTGGTCCGGGTGATGATCAACATGTTGCCCAAACCCAAGGTGAAAGGACCCACATCCCCGTTCGAAGAAGCACAGTGGTGACTCGCTGCGCCAGCCGCCCTCAGAGCGACGTTTCCGGCGCGATCGTCGCCAGGAACCACGCCCACGCCTTCCGGCAAGAGCCCGCCAGCGTCTTTTCAGGATGATCGAAGAGCACCTCGCCCCTGGCCCAGGCCACCGGCAGCTTCCCGGCTTCGAGCTGTTGCATGAGGCCGGATTCGCGCAGCCTTTTCGCATAGGCCGAGTCGGCCGTCGCCTCGGCGTGCCGCGCGAATATCCGCCGGGCGTCGTCCAGCGCGCCCGGCGGTTGTCGGCCCACGAACGCCTGCACCGGAACCGCCAGCCGGCTGTTCCAGTATTCGTCGAAAAATCCCGACACGATCGGGGTGATCGGGCCAATCGCCGGGATATCCATGTCCCCGAAACTGAAATCGCGCCGGGCGTGGAAATATTCATCGGCGATGTTCCGCCCGCCGACGATAACCGCGATGTTGTCGGCGATCAGCGCCTTGTTGTCCATTCGATGCCGGAAGCGCTTCGGCCCGAACACGTATGCCAGCGACCGCGTCCACGAGAATCCCCGCAGCCCCCGATCGGGTTGTAGATGCGCGCCTCGATCTTCGGGTGCGTTGCCAGCTTGGCCAGGTAATGATCCTTGCCCGTCTGCGCCCAGTCGTCCACCAGCAGTCGCACCCGCACGCCCCGATCGGCCGCCGCAAGGAGGCGCGCCGCCAGCAGCTTGCCAGTGAGGTCATCTTCGAACATGAAATACTGCATATCCAGCGTGTCGTGGGCGGCATCGATCAGCAGCAGCCGCGCCACGTAGGCATCGAGAGCAGCCGGCAGCAAGTGAAACGCGGATAGGCCCGGATGCTCCGCCAGTTGCGGCTGGAGATGTCCGCCCATCCCGGTTTGTTCGGGGTGTTCCACCGCGAACGACTGCGTGCGCGGATAATCCCGTGGCACGCTCGCGCAGCCGCTGATCACCAGCAGCGCGATCACCGGCAAGACGCGGCGATGGCCATTCACAATGCCTCTCCGGGGCAGCGGTCGAAGCTGCTGTCGCTGTCGCTAGTTCTTCGCGGGCTCAAGCTTCAGATAATCCAGACCCACCATATAACTCTTGATCGCCTTTTCATTGGCCCCGACGATCTCGATTGTCAGCTTATGCTCGCCCGCCGCCATTTCGACGAGGTTGGCGCGGATCGGCTCGCCGGGCCTCACGTCGGGGTTATACAGATCGACAGGTCCGCCCAGCTTCAGCCCGTCGAGATAGACCTGGATGATCGCGTAATCTCTCGCCTGCGTGAAATGGGCGCTCAGGGAATACTTGCCGGCATTCGCAACCGGCAGCGCCAGCTCGAGCTTGTCGCCGACCTTGGCCTTGGTCCACCAGAGGTGCGCGTCCCCGCTCCAGCCGCCGTCAAGCTCCTGCACCTGCGTCTGGCCGCCAGTCTTGTTGAGGATCTTCATCTTCTCGCCTTCGATTGCGCCCTTGACGCTGGAGGGCTCCCCCTTGAGCCAGTAACCCACCCGCTGGTCCAGCGGCTGCGGCTGATAGGGGTCTTTCCCGCCGGGCTTCAGGTACCAGTAAACGGTGGAAGCGTAGAGCGTCGGGCGCGAGTTGGCGAAGTATTTTTCGATGTCGCCCTCGAACGACTTCTGGAACGGCACGTTGTCGGTGATGTGCCAGCGGCTGACCACCACGTGGCCCTTGTTGCCCTGAGAAATCGGCTGGCTGTGGTAGGCGTTCTGAAAGAGGGTCGGATCCCCCCAGGCATAGCCAAAATAGTCTTCCGAGCCCGTGCCAAAGGTGGACGGGAATTTCTCGCTATCGACGAAGAACTTCTCATCGCCTTCGCCCCACCAGCCGCCGCGCGGGTTCCAGATATTCAGCATCACGCCGCAGAACCGCCCCGTGCCTTCGGTGGTGAGCATGGTCCAGTCGATCTTCCGATCCGCGGTCGTCGGCAGGAAGGCGTCGCGATGCCATTTGGCGTGAAACCGCGCGAGCTGCTCGATGGGCTTCGCCGGCGGCGCATGGGTCACTTCGCACAACACCCCCCTCTTCGTGTTACCGTCGTTGATGATCTCCACGCTCGCGTTCTTTTCAAACGGCATATACCAGTAGCAGTAGAACCAGCCGTCATCCGTCAGCCCCAGCGGCAGCGAGCGATATTTGTTCGGGCCGCCGGCCGTTCCGAAGAAATCCCCCAGCGGCGCCCACACGGCCGGCTGCTTGTCATCGTCAAACGTGATCTTCATGCACAGCTCTCGCAGCGTGTCGCGATCATCGGCGGCCGGCATCGGCTCGAGTTTCACGCGGATGCCGGTGATTGCGCGTGCGCCGTCGATCTTCACGATTACCCGTTCGCCGGCGCGATCGAGCGTCGACTGGACCTTGTTGAGCTCCTGTCCCGCGCGCTGGCCGGCCGGGTCGACGCCGCAGTTGGACAGGATCTTGTCCGCGGCATCGAGCGCGGCCTGATCGTCGGGCGACATCGGCAGCTTGAAGGTCGGCAGCTTCGTGCCGGCCGGATAGGTGGCGTAGGTGAAGTGGTAGTAGTTGCCCCAGCCCCTGTCGGCCACGATCTTGCAGGATTTCTGATACGGAATGGGGACGTAGTTATTCCAGCCGCGGGCGACGGTGTGGACGATCGCCTTGCCGGTGAACGGCGGGTTCCTGTGGTCGAAATAGCCGATGAACGGCAGGTCGATCGTCGGCTGGTCAGCGCCGTCGAGATGGATTTTCACGTGCCCCTGCTGCGGCATGGCCGACCAGATCCGCCAGATGCACCCCGGCCCCTGCATCTCGGCCATGACGATCTGCTCGCCCTCGCGGCGGATGAAGCCCTGGCCGTCGCCGTTGGCATCCCAGGCGATGTACTTGTCGGCGGCCGGGTCGTACTTGCTCTTGCGGTCCCAGCTCGACCACTGGGCGCAGGTCTCGCCGGGCTCGGGCAGAGCGGCCAGTCGCTCCAGATCGGTCAGCCTCTTGACCAGATCGACATAAGTAAGCTCCGCCTCCGCCGCGAAGCTCGTCGTGGCAAGAAATCCCAGCAACATCGCCGCCAGCGCGCAAATCCTCTTCATGCCCTTCTCCTTGATTGTGGTGATGCTCAGCAGTGTGCCACGAACACCCCCCCGATGCAAACGCCCCCCGATCGCGAACGACGAATGTCCAGATCCGAATGTCGAATATGACGAACCACGAATGTCCCTCGACCGCGCTATCCGTCATTCGGATTTCCTTCGTCATTCAAATTTCGTCATTCTGATTTCGTCGTTCCCCGCGGCCCCTACGTCGCCACCCGCAAAATCGCCTCTTCCAGCTCCTGCGGGTTGATCGGCTTGGCCAGGTGTTCCATAAACCCGACGGTCTTGCTTCGCTGAACGTCCTCTTCCATGGAGAAGCCGCTGAGGGCGATGCCGCGCACGGGCCCCTTGGCGCGGAGTTGCTTCATCAGTTCCCACCCGCTGCCATCGGGCAGGCCGATGTCGCTGATCAACAGATCGAAGTTGTCGCTGCCGGCGAGGTCGATCGCCTGTTTCACGCTGGCGGCGGTGCGCACCTCGTAACCATCCGAGCGGAGCAGCCGGGACATCACGCGAAGCGTGTCCTCGTTGTCCTCGACGAGCAGAATCCGAAGCTGACGCCTGGGCTGCGGCGCGGGCGGCGGCTGCTCATGCTCGACGAGCGTCTGTTCCAGCGCCCGCAGCTCGACCGTAAAGCGCGCGCCGCGATCGCGTCCTTCGCTGACCGCCGTCAGCTTGCCGCCCAGCATGTTGACGAGGCTGCGCGAGATGCTCAAGCCCAGCCCCAAACCGCCGAAGCGCCTGGTGAGCACCTGCTCGCCCTGCTCAAACGGGTCGAAGAGTCGCGCCATCACGTCGGGCTCAATGCCGATCCCGGTGTCGATCACCTCCACGACCAGCGCGGGCTGCCCGTTGCCCTCCTGCACGGCGCCGCGGTTGAACGACCGGATCGTGATGGATCCGTCGCGGCGGGTGTACTTCACAGCGTTGCTCAGCAGGTTCCAGAACACCTGCTGAAGCCGCGCCGCGTCGGCCTTCACCAGGTGGCGCTGAGCCTCCAGCCGCACATCCAGGCGCAGGGCCTTGGCCTCGATCTCGCTCTGGTAAATCTCCACTGCGTTCCGGATCTTCTCATGCGCGTCGACCACCTCGACGTGCAGGTGCATGCTCCCGCGGATAATCCGCGTGATGTCCAGCAGATCGTCAATCAGCCGCGCCTCCAGCTCGACGTTGCGGCGCATCATGTCCAGCGCGCTGCGCTGCTCCTGGGAAAGCGACCGGTCGTTTCGCAGCAGCGCCAGCCGCGCCAGCACCGGCGTCAGCGGCGTGCGCAATTCGTGGCTCAGCACGGCCAGGAACTGATCCTTGCGCCGGTTGGCGGTCTCGGCTTCCGCGCGTGCCCGCTGCTCGCGGACCAGCAGCTCCTGCCGCTCGCGCTCGGCCTCGCGACGCTCCGTCACGTCGCGGGAAACCCCCACGATGTGCGTTGCGCGGCCCGACGTCTCGCGCAGAACATCGCCATCGGCCGATATCCAGTGAACGCTCCCGTCAGGCCAGACCACGCGGAATTCGCAGTGGTAGACGGGCGTGCGCCCCTGCACGGCCGCGTCAAGCGCCTCTTTCACGCGGGGCCGGTCTTCAACATGGATTCGCTGCATCGCCTCGTCCACGTGGAGCCGCGCGGTTTTCGGCGGCGATCCCCACAGTCCGGCCTGCCGTTCCGATCCGCGCACGTCGCCGGTGAGCAGGTTCCACTCCCACAGGCCCATTCGCGCCGCGTCGACTGCAAGCTTCAGGCGGGCCTCGCTGGCCTCGCGGGCCGTCCGCTCCGCCTCGCGGGCACTGATGTCCTCAACGACCGAAACAAAGTACCGCGGCTGGCCCGACTCGCCGCGGACGAGCGACACGGTGACGTGGACCCGGACTCGGGAGCCGTCCTTTCGCACATAGCGTTTTTCCCGCGCGTAGGTCTGTCGCTCGCCGCGCAGAAGCTCGTTCCGTTCGGCCAGCTCCGAGACCATGTCTTCGGAGTCCGTGAGCTCCTGCACTGTCTTTTCTGAAAGCTCCTGGGGGCTGTAGCCGGTGATTTCGCACAGCCGGCGGTTGAACTGCAGCCAGCGCCCATCCAGCCCGACGCGGGCGATGCCGACCGCCGCCAGATCAAAGATGGCGCGGAACCGCGATTCGCTTTCCGCGAGCTTGTCCACCTGGTCGCGCAGGGCTTCTTCCACCAGCCTGTGGTTGCGGTAGAGCCGCGTGAGCTGCCGCAGCGTGAAGAGCACGAAGATGATCGCCACCCCCCCGATGGCGCTGATCCCGGCGTAGACCATCCTTCGGGCCGCCCGCTCCGATGCGGCGATGCGCCGGGTGCGCACCTGCTCCTCAGCCGCGGTCAACGCACCGATCTGGCCCTGCAGCTTATCCATGATCCGCTTGCCGGCCAGCGCTTCGGATAGATCAGCCTGCATGCCGGCTCTCTTCTGCGAGATCATCCGGCGGCTGTACTGCTGCCACTGCGAATGCAGCGACCTGATGCCCTCCACGCGCTGCCGCTGGGCCGAGTCCATCGCCCGAGGCCCGCTCAGCTCGTCCAGCGCCGGACCGATTCGGGCAGCGCCGGCGTTGTAGGGCTCGAGAAAGGCCGCGTCCCCCGTGAGCTGATAGCCCCTAAGGCCCGTCTCCATATCCACCAGCAGCTTTTGCACCCGGCCCGCCGCAGCGATCCGCTGATCCGCCCGATCCACGAGCTGAGCCGCTGCCAGCAGATCCTGAAGCTGCCAGACCAGCAGCGCCGCCAGGATCCCCATCAAGACCGCAGGCAGCGCGGCCGCCGAGATTAGTCGCGAACGGAAGCGGGTTCGGTCCAAGGAGCTCTCCGGCATCGTTTGCTTGTGCACGGGCACATCTTTTGCCCCCGACGGCTGATTGTATGCCTCGCAGCTCCAGGAGATTCACCATGGTCGCGACTAATCCCGCAAAGCGCGCTCCGGATGAGACTGCCCGGCATGTCCAAAGGGACCTCCCGCAGAAAGTCACCGCTGAGCCGGATTGCCTGCATAGAATCGTGCAGGCCGGCCGGTCCTGACGTGAAGGAGACTCCAATGCCCGCCAACATTCTTGTCGTCTATTACAGCGCCTATGGACACGTTCACCGCATGGCCGAAGCCGTTGCCGAGGGCGCCCGCGGCGTGCCCGGCGCCGATGTGCGTCTTCGCCGCATCCCCGAACTGGACGAGGCCGCGCGCGTGCTCTCGACCCACACGCACTACGTCGCCGCCCAGGAGCGGCAGAAAGACATTCCCATCGTCACGCACGACGATCTCCGCTGGGCCGACGGCATCTGCTGGGGCACACCCACCCGCTACGGCAACATGACCGCCCAGATGAAACAGTTCATCGACACCACTGGCTCGCTGTGGCTCAAGGGCGAGCTGGAAAACAAGGCCGCGGGCATCTTCACCAGCACAGCGACGATTCACGGCGGCCAGGAAACCACAATCATCACCAGCCTCGTCCCCCTGCTTCACCTGGGGATGGTCTTCGTCGGCACCCCTTACGGCGAGAACCCGCAGATTCTCGTCACCGATGGCATCGGCGGCTCGCCCTACGGCCCCGGCACCCTTGCCGGACCTGACGGCTCGCGCCAGCCGGTCGAGTCGGAACTGACAACCGCCCGCAACCTCGGGCGGCGCGTTGCCCGCGTCGCCGAATGCCTCAGGGTGCTGCGCGGCAAGTGATCACCAGCGGATTTCGTACATCACCGCCGCCGCGTTCTCGAACAGCTTCCTGAACCGCTGTGGATCGCGCTGCGCAAACTGAAGCTCCGCCGCTTTGACGCCCCTCGTCTCCTTGGCGAGAAACAGATAATCCGCCCCCGCCCTTTTGAGATTCGCCAGCCATCCCTCCGGATCGGGATCGTCCATCAGCGGCGCAACGATCAGCTCAACCATTCTCTCCCCCGGCACCGCTGCGAGCGGCCGCGGCAGATCCGTCAGTCGCTTTAGTCCGCGCCGCAGCGGCGCGTACACCACGTCGTGATTCCAGTCGAACCCGAACAGCGGATAGATCAGACAGGTGTTCGTGTACGCAATCGTTTTCCCGCGGCCCGCTTCCGATCGCGCCAGCGCCCACGCCTCGCCCAGGCCGCCATAGGATGCCGCCGGCTGCCACAGCTCATCCCTCGCCTGCGCATACCTCGCGATCGCCGCGTTCTGGTAGACCCAGATCGCCATCAACAGCGCTATCCCCAGCACCGGCGCGCCGTAAGCCAAGATTCGCCCGGCGATCTGCGGCCAGCGATTCCTCGCCCACACGAACGCCACGCCAATCACCATCAGCCAGAATCCCTTCAGGAGAAACGGGAGCGCCGCAAGCCCGGAAAACCCTGTCACCAGGCTGGCTGCGGCAAAAACGGCGCCCAGCGCTGTCGCGACCGGCGCTGATTTTGCATCCAGCTTTCCGCCCAGCAACCCGCACACAACAAAAAGCAGCGCAAAGACCGGATCGAGATACCGAACCTCCGGAAACTGGCACATCGCCAGGTAAATCGCCGCGCCCAGCGGCGGCCCGAACACCGACACGCGCTGCAGGGGTGCTCGAGCCACCTCGCGGCATCTCACGACAGCCGCGGCCAGCCACGCCCCCAGCAGCGCGATCAGCATCCACGCGGCCATGCTGAAATACGACCCGCACACGACGTGCAACACCCCGCGGAAGGTGCCCAACTCCAGGCTTCGCTGCATGCGAAACAGGCCCTTGAGCACATGCACGCCGCCAATTGAGATATCCGCCGGATACAGCGGATTTCCCGTCTTCCAGAGGTTGTACGCATACCATGGCCCCGCCAGCGCAAGCGCCGTCGCGCCCGCCAGTGCCCAGAGCTTCCTTTTCCAGCCCGCCCTGAACGGGGCATCGATCCCCAGGAGCAACATCGGAAGCGCCATGAGTGATGTGACCTTGGTGGCCAGAAACATCCCCACCGAGATTCCCAGTTTCAGCGCCTGCATGCTTTGGCCGCCGAGCATCCTGCCGGAACAGGCGTACATCTCGGCCAGCGCCAGCACGACCATCAGGAAGAATCCGCTCAGATACAGGTCGTCCTTGACGACGAAGATCTGGCTGATGAACGGCCGCGATGCGATCGCCGCCAATGCAATCAACGACGCCAGTCCCAGCCGCGCCCCCGCCAGCCGGCACAATTGCAGGAGGGCGACGAAGACGAGCAGCAGCCCGGGCGCCTGCACGTATTTCGCCAGAAAATCGTTGCCCAGCGGCGCCATCCACCAAGCCAGCAGAGTCGAACCCAATAGCGCGTTGTACGTCGCCGCGGGATTGAGAAACCACACTTCGTTGCGGACGAATCGCCCGTGCTGCAGCCACCGCACCGCCGCCGGCAGGTGATAGGTCAACCCGTCGTCGCCCATCGGCGGAACCATCCGCTGGTCCCACAACATCGACGCCAAATACCCCAGCCCCAGCAGCATCGCCGCCCAAGCGACGTATTGATCGACCGCGCCCTGTGCCTGCACTGGCTTTGCGGAGGCCCGCTCCTTGTCTTTCCTCTTTTCATTCCGGCCATCGATCTGCACGGGGCGCTGCCGGCGCGAAGCCGCATACAGCATCGCACACAGCACCGCCGCGATCCCCGACATCGTCCCTGCGTTGAGCACGCACAGCAGAGCCGCAATCGAGACGCTCAGGTACTGCACCAACAGCCACAGCAGCACGGCCCACGGCGCCACCGCAAAACCGTCGCCCCCGCTCCTGGCGCGCACGAATCGCCACGCGCAGAACAGGACCATGACGTTCAGCGCGATCGCGTGGTACAGCCGCAGATCATGTCCTGGCAACTGCCAGAGCCCCAGAGCCATGCGCCCGCCAATATAAGCGGGCGCCGCCCTGGTTAGAAATCCGGCGCGTCAGAAGGGCCGGTCGGGCGCATGCTCGTCATGCGAACCGGCTAGGCCTCATCGATCATTTCCACGGAAGTAAACCGGCAGAATCGCTGCAGGTCGCGCTTCAGATCGCCGTAGCAGGTCACGCGATGCAGCCCGTCGGTCCAGTTTCGCCAGAGCTTCTCGGCGTCGCCATCCACCCTCACCGTGATCTTGGTCCGGCAGCCGCGCGGAATGTCGGGGGTATCAATGATGTACCCCGTGAAATAGAGAAGCTTGTTGGGCTCAAGAAGCTCGGCCGTGGTGACCTTCTGCCCCAGCTTCATACGCACCTGGCAGACACAGCCCTCCTGCCGCTCCATGATCGTCCGCAGCTTGTATGGCGAGGTTTCGCCGTCCGGACCGTCCATCTTGGGCGTGCCCATGCAGTGCGCCAACACAATGGCGTTGCGCGAAACGTCCATGGTCGGATCGTTCACGAACCCCGGTTTGCCCGAGATGCTCTGCAGCAGGATCTGCGTCACGCAGCTCCGCAGGTCGGACTCGCACATCCCGCCCAGCCCCATGCCGTTCAGCCGAGCATGCCCGATGCAGGGATACGCCGGCAACTGCCGCCACATGCTGCCATAGCAGTCGATGGTGATCATGCTCGCATCGTGCTGGTCCAGCAGCCGCTGCGACGCCAGCGCCTGTTTGCACGACTTGAAGATCTCCTCGCGGTTGGGCTCGACGATCTTCTCCGCGCCCTTGATCCAGCGGTTGGTCTCCGCCTCGGCCTCGGCGTCGGGAATGGCGTTATAGGCCTCGAGCATCTGCTCTCGCCCGACCCGCACAACCTCCGTGCCGTATTTCTCCTTGATCGCCTTCATGTACTCAGGGGCCCCGTCGCGGGTGCTGACGTTGACGATCCTGGCCTCGCGAAGATGGTGAATCGCCCGGAACGGCCGCACGGCGATGGGCAGCTCGTCCAGATCGCTGCTGAGCACGCAATCGAGCAGCGCCCCGTCCTTTTCTTTCATGATCTTCCCGAAATTCGTCCATTCGTGGCCCGAATAGGGCGCGGCAAACAGCATCGTCGGCCTGCCCGCGGCCAGGACCGCGCGCAGGTCCGCCGTCACGCCCATCGAGAGGTGAATGACCAGGATGCCGTCGGCCGTCTTCAGTTGGTCCACCAGCTTCTTGGCCGCCTCTGGGGAAGTGACCACCTCGTTGATGAAGAAGTCCACATCGGCCAACTGCTTGCCCATTCGCGCAAACTCGTCCTCGTACCTCTTCACCTCGGCGTTCAGGTCCATCGCGGGCGTCGGCCAGTGCGCACCGGGTCGGCCCAGATAGACCTTGGCCACCTTCACCTTGCTGCGCCTGCATCCGGGGCTGACGATGCGCAGCGGGGCGGGCGCCGCCTCAGCGCCGAAGAGCCGCCAGCCTCCCATGCACATCGCACATCCCGCGGCCGCCCCCTTCAAGAACTGCCTCCGGTCCATTCCGCCGGTGATCATGGTGATCCTCCTTCTGGGCTTATCCTAGACTTCGCGGCCCGTTCAGCAAGACATTGCACGCAGGATTGGTATGATGCTCTGAGCGTATCTGGGCTCCTGTCAGTCCTGTATTTCTGTTTCTGGAGGAGATCATGAGCGACTCACCTACCCGCAGAGACTTTCTCAAGGCAACCGCGGCCGGCGGCGCTGTGCTGGCGGCGCAACTCGCCACGCATTCGGCTCTCGCGGCCGAGGAGCAATCCTGGCCGAAGCTTCCGCCCGCCAATATCTACACCGTCTACGCCGGGCGCACCGGCGATGATGTCTATCTCACCCGCCCCACCGAAGAGCTGGGCAAGTTCCAGAAGTACTTCGCCGACCTCCAGAAGAAGCTGGGCGATGTCGAGTTTGTCGGCGGCGACCTGGTGCCGCCCACCGACGTCGCCAAAGTCGCCGAGAAGATGAAGGAAGCCGATGCCCTTATGATCGTGCATCTGTCCGGCCATGGCGGCGATGCGCCGGTCCTCACGAAGCTCGTTGATGTCGGGCTACCCACCGCCCTGTTTTCGCAGCCGTTCAGCGGGCATGGCTGGATGTACTTCCCGCCCTGGCGGAAGGCGGGCAAGAAGGTCGTTCTCCTGCCCACCAGCGACTGGGGCGAGATCGACCAGGTCGTCGGCCTCTTGCGGGTGCCCGCTCGGCTCAAGCGCAGCCGCGTTCTGGTCATTGGTCCGCCCCAGGGCACTGCCGCCGCGCGCAATGCCGAGCTGGTCAAACAGAAGCTCGGGGTCGATTACGTGCCCCTCACCAACAAGCAGGTCATGGATCGCTTCGCCTCCATCGACCCGAAGGCCGCCGAGGCCGAGGCCGACGAATACTGGATCAGCAAGGCCAAAGCGATCGTCGAGCCCAAGCGTCCGGAGATCATCAACTCGGCCCGCCTGTTCCTGACGATCAAGCAGCTCATGATCGAGAACAAGGCCCAAGCCGTCACCAGCAGCCACTGCATGGGCGACCCGCGCGGCTGCCTGACCTTCAGCAAGCTCAACGATCTGGGCTTTGCCGGGGCATGCGAGGGCGATGTGGATTCCACGCTCACCATGCTCATCTTCGCCTACGCGTTCCGCGTGCCGGGATTCATCACCGACCCGGTCATCGACACATCGAAGAACGCGGTCATCCACTTCCACTGCACGTCGGCCACCAAGATGGACGGCCCCGACGGCAAGCGCCTGCCTTTCACGATCCGCACGCAGACCGACAGCAAGGGCGGCGTGGCCCTGGAGGTGGAATACCGTATCAACCAGCCGGTCACCTGCGCCAAGCTTGTGAACCTGGACACGATGCTCATCTCCCCCGGGAAGATCATCGAGACCAGCAAGAGCCCGCTGGCCTGCCGAACGCAGTTCACCACTCGCGTGCCGGATGCGAACCGGATGTTCCTCAACTGGGGCGCCGGCGTGATCAAGGCCGACATCATGACGCTGCTGCACCGCGTGGTCTTCTACGGCGACTACATGCAGCCGATCGCTCGCCTGGGCGATCTCATGGGATTCAAGGTGATTGAAGAGGGAGGGGCGGTCTAGACAGGGGTCAGGAGTCAGGAATCAGGAATCAGGGATCAGGAGTCAGGGGGCCAGGCTTTCGATGGCCCCCTGCACCACGTGCGGCGGGACGTCGTCGCGGATGACCACGTGGCCGATGCGGTCGGGCAGGACGAATCGCACCTTGCCCGCGCGGATTTTCTTGTCGAAGAGCATGCGGTTCACAATCTCGTGAGTCGGCAGCTTCAGCCCCCCTGTGGGAAGGGCGGCCGCGGAGATGAGCCTGACGATCCGATCGACAAACCCCGCGGGTATAAGTCCCATTTTAACGGCTGTCCGCCCTGCCGCCACCATGCCCAGCGCCACCGCCTCGCCATGGGCGTACGAGTAGTTGGACACCGTCTCGATGGCGTGGCCGAACGTGTGGCCGAAATTCAGATGGGCGCGCTCGCCTTTCTCGAACGGATCGGCCTCGACGATGCGGGCTTTTATGGTGACGTTATGTGCCACGAGCCCGCCCAGATAATCCAGGTCCAGCGCGATCGCCCGCGGGAGATTGGCTTCCAGCGACGCGAAGCCCTCCGCATCGCGGATCACCTCGTGCTTGATGCACTCGGCCAGCCCGCTGCGCAGCTCGCGAGGCGGCAGCGTCCGCAGGGTGGCGGGGTCGATCAGCACGGCCGAGGGTTGATGGAACGCGCCGATGAGGTTCTTGCCGACGGCGTGGTCGATGCCGGTCTTGCCGCCCACGGACGCATCGACCATCGACAGCAGCGTGGTCGGCATCTGCACGACGCTCAGGCCGCGGAGGGTTGTGGCGGCCGCGAATCCCGTGATATCGCCGACCACTCCCCCGCCCAGCGCCACCAGCGGCGTGGAGCGTTCGACGCCGGCGCGAAGGAGTTGATCGAAGATCATCGAGAGGGTGCCGAGGTTCTTGTGCTGCTCGCCGGCCGGGATCACCACGCTGATGCAGCGGAAGCCGGCCGACTCCATCGACTGCCGCACGACGTCGGCGTAGAGCGGGGCGACATTGGAATCGGTGATAAGCCCTGCCTGGGGCGAGTTGAAGAGCCGGCGCAGGCGGGGCCCGGCGGAGGAGAGAAGGCCGCTCTCGACGAGGACGTCGTACTCGTGAGCGGGGATGTTCACATGCACGGTTCGCAGGGGCATTGCGCGGATTCTAACCCGAAGGGGCCTTCCGTGCAGCTCCATTCGCGACGCGGCTTGCGACCCACGAGATAGATGTCCGAGCACAGCGACGGAAACAGCCGGAGCGGCCG
>Ga0315268_10005182_pt1 | contig 14048 bp, 24 predicted proteins | sample C1_top_MG_FD_204535 | JGI IMG/M metagenome (GOLD analysis project Ga0315268, IMG submission 204535) | Sediment microbial communities from Yellowstone Lake, YNP, Wyoming, USA - C1_top | ecosystem: Environmental > Aquatic > Freshwater > Lake > Sediment | place: USA: Wyoming | collected 2017-08-01 | reverse complement strand
GAGGACGCGATGGTCAGGGGCTTTGAGTTCTGGACGCAGGCGTACAAGGGCTTCCGCGAGATTCACGGCGCGGGTGGCGGCGAGGAACCCGGCCCGGGCGCGACGGCGTTGAACTGGATAAATGCGCTGGCCCCGCTCATCTCCATGATGATACAGCGGGAGGCCGCGGGGCGGGGAGCGCCCGCGCTCGCCCAGGCAGCGCCCGAAGCGAGGCCGGCCCTTGCGCCCGCCGTTGAACCGCAGGTCGTATCTACAGGAGGTCCGCAAGTGAACGCCATCCAGCAATTGGCCACGCGGCTGCTCGCGGAGTTGCGCGGGGGCGCGCACCGACGCGCATTTGCCCCCAGCAGCACAGTCGAGGCCCTTTTCAGAGGAACCGCCAACAACCCCCGATGGCTGAAGCAGATGTACGACGGCCCGCCGGATAATGCTCAGCGGTTCGCGCTGCAGCATTGCCCGCAGGAAGCGATGGCCATATACGCCCTCTGCCTTGACCCCGTGGAGGGCCCGGCGGTGCGCGAGTACCTCCGCCGGAACCTGGAGGTCCTGAAGACGTGGAACGAGAAGCGGTTGGCTGCGGCCAGTCCGCCGGCGGCAAGCGCGCCGGCACAGCAGGCAGAGGCGGCCCCAGCGACGCCGCCAGAAGGTTCCAATGAGGAGGAGCCGGAGACCCCCGGCACATATCCATGAGCGCAGAAGCGACCCCCGAGGCCACGCAGGCGCAAGCCGCCGCGCAGACGGCGGCGGAGTTCCTGAACGCGGCAGCCGCCGCGCTCAGGGGGCGCATCCAGGACCTCGCGCGCGAGGTCGTCGCCGAGGTGATGAGCGACCTGCTGCATACAGGCGGCGGTGATGCCGTCGCCGGAGCGCGCCGGATTCACGGCGACTTTGAGGAGGCGCGACGCGAGAACGCCGCCATGCTCAAGCAGATCAAGACCCTCAACCAGAACCTGGTGGCTATCAGGGAGCTACTTGAAGAATGCGCGGACCTGTCCGCCGACGTTGGCGTCCTTGTCAATGCGGTTCGCGTGTACGCCAGCACGCGCGGCCCCGCCGATTACTCCTGGCCCGACTTCTTCGACTGCTGGGTGGCGGGGATGCGACACGCCGAGGGCGAAGGCGCAGAGGGCGAAGAAGGCGAGGAAGCCGAGGAAGGCGAAGAGGAAGAGACCGGGGAGTTTGACGCGAGCCACTTTCCCCCGCCCGAATAGGGAAGTCACACGACATGGAGAGCATCGCCGCTGACGTACTTCGGCTGCGGAACGCCCGGAACCTGAGCCAAGAGGACGCGGCGAAGCTCGTGGGGGTGACCCAGCACATTTGGAGTGATTGGGAGAGGGGCAAGGTTCTCCCCTCGCCTCTGGCCAGGCGCGCCTTGGCGTTGGTTTTCCGCTCCGAACTTGAGTCAATGCGACCCCCGCCGACATGGTACGTCAGGACAAAGGCCGAAAGTCCCACCCTCCGAAATATGTAATCCCGCATAACAACCCCCTTCCTTCAACCCATTCGCGTGCTAACCTATCTGTATGTTCAGCGGGCTGGGAACGCTCTCCGCAACCTCCATAGCCCCGGGTCGCCTCGGGACGCCGCAGGTTATCATGGCGATGCGGCGGGCGGTTTCGCGGGGCAAGCGGTCCCCCACGATTCTGACGCTTGCGCGCTCCCTCGCTGCGCAATGTGCGCATAAGGACCGGGTGTGCTGGGCCCAGCGTGCCTACGACTTTGTGCGTTCCCACATCGCCTACGTGAACCATCCCCTGGGCCTGGAGACGGTGACCGACCCCGACCGGCTCCTGGCGCTGGGGGCGGGAGATTGCGACCAGCAGGCAGTCTTGTTCAACGCCCTGGTGGAATCTATGGGGCTGCGGTCGTGGTTCAAGACAATTGCGGCGAACCCCCAGAGCCGGGGCGAGTGGTCGCACGTCTACTCCCTTGTGGAGATTCCGGGCGTTGGCGTCCTCGCGGCTGATTGCACGCAGCTGGGAGCGTCGCTTGGGTGGGAGCCCACGGGAGGATACGAGTCCGCGGTCTGGCCAGGCAGCATGGAGTAGTTTATGCCGTTGCTTGATTTGCACGCCACGCCGGGCATCGTAACCTACGGGCAACCGTTCCTGCGCCGCGGCCTGCGCGGTCCCTGGTACGGCGCGCCCTGGTGCGTCTACAACGCAGAGGGCTTGGCCGGCAAGAAGGCCCCCGTTGTTACCGACGAAATAGTCGAGGCCGACAAGCGGGCACTCGCCGCGGCAACCGACCAGGCCAACGCGGCCCAGACCGCATACGACGTGGCGCTCGCGGACCTGCGCAAGGCGCAGGCCGCGAAGGCCCCGACAAAGGACTTGCAGAACCGGGCGAACGCCGCGAAGAAGGCGCTCGACGCCGCGCGGAACGCCTGGTCCGCCGCCAGCAAGAAACTGAACGCGGACACGCAGGCCCTTGCCAACTTGCGACGGCAGCAGCAAGAGGCGCAGGTCGAACAGGCAAGCCGACTGCTCGCGGCAAGCCTCCAGATCAAGTACGACAAGCGGCTGTCGAAGGTCCCATCGGAGGGGGTCGAGCGCATACGCTTGGCGCTTCAATATAAGGGCGCGAAGCTCGCCCAGGCGCAGGCCGACTGGGAATACAAGCAGGCCGACAAGACGGTCGTCAACCCGCAGGCGTCCCCGCTCGCGCTGGAGCAGGCAAAGGACCTCTCGCTGGCGGCGGTTCCCCCGAAGCCAAACGCGTTGGAGGCCGCGATGCAGAAGGTTACGGGGGCGTCCTCGTCAACCCCGGTGACCGAGGCCGGTGGAACGCTCGGCGCGGCGATACGCGCCCTCGTCGCGCCGCAGCCGGCCACACCGACTGGCGAGACCACGGCTGCCGCAGTTGCGCCAGCGGGCGGATTGGGCCTGTTGCCTATCATGCTTGGCGGTGGGCTGGTGGTTTGGTGGCTTGTCACACGGAAGGGCGGCAGATGATCAGGCCGATAGCGTTGCCCCGCGTGGTGGTAAACAAGCTGCAGCCCTGGCAGCAGCGGTTTGTGTCGCCCGATGGCCTCCGCTACCACCCGCTCGCCCGGGCAACCATAGGGGGCGTATCGGGGCTGGGCCAAGTCCAGAGCGAGACAACGCTTGCCCCGGAATCCCAGGGATTGGAGTGGAAGGAACAACTGGCGCAGGCCTTTGAGGTGCTGGCGAAGTTGGTGAGCACCCCGACGGCGGCGACGCCCACGACGCAAGCGGTTCCGACGAGCGCGGCGACGGCCCGACCCTCGTGGGCCAATTGGAAAACGTTCGCCATCGTCGGGGCCGTGGCCCTTGGCGCTCTGCTCCTGCTCTGGCCCAGGCGACACGCGCGGCGTCGCAGGAGACGCCGATGAGCGTGGCCCTAGCCAATGTCAGGATGCCCCCGGTGGGACCGAGGCCGTGGGCGCAGCCGGAACGGAAGGAGGCCCTGGCGGAGGCGTTCGCCCGGGCGGGGATTACGGATGTCGGCGAACAGACGGAGGTGCTCAACCGCGCATGGTATGTTTGCCGGTTTGAGCCGGACGTTCCGCGTAAGTATCGCAAGGACCCCTGGCAGCTGGTGGCATATTGGCTCTGGCTGCGGGAGAAGGGCATTAGCAGGGAGCCTTGGAAAATGAAGCCAAAAGGAAACCCCCCCCTGCTCCTCTGGAACGAGCCGGCGTTTATGACGGCATCGGCAGCCAATCCCCCCTGGCGCGTCTATTGGAGCCGAGGCACCGTCACGGTCAAGAAGCCGGACGGGAGCATTTTCGCGCGCGCGCCGGCGACGAAGGCGGAGGCGATACGCATCGCCGACACGGTGGTGCGCGGCGCTAATCCCCCGCCCGCGGCTCCGGCGACACCCTACGGCGTCTCAGGTTGGCGCGAACGAATGCCCAAGCGCGGGATCGGTCGGCGCGCTGCCCTCAAACTATATGGGGCGAAGGCGTTCCTCGACCCCGCCGGGATGCGCTATCCCGTGGTTGACCCCCGGACCGGGCGCTACGACCCGCAAGGCGTCCTCGCCGCGTACAAGCGAGCCGCGCAGCAGGGGGAACCGCAGATCGTTCGGAAGGCGCTCTCGCTGGCCAAGCGCCTGGGGCTGCCGTGGGCGCAGAACCCTATTCCTCAAGTCGCCTTGGCGGTGCTCCCGATGGTCGCTCAGGAGCGGCGCAGGCTTGAGGAAAAGCGGGCGCGTCAGGGCGGGAGACTCGGCCTCGTAGACGCCCTGCGCCTGCGGATGGTACGAAAGGCGCTGCCTCTGGGGCTGCCGCCCGGCGTCGAAGCGGCGGCGCGGGCGGCTACGGCGAACTCGCGGGTCTGGGCGAAGGTGAATCCAGAAGCTACCGTGGAGGACCAGCTGGAAGCCGCGCTTGAACGTGGGTTCGCGGGCAGTCCATATCGGTGGATGTATGCCTACGCGGTGGACCAGCTTCGATACGCTTTGGCAGTGGTTCACAGCAACGTCATTTGTGACAGGCTCCTAGCCAGCAGGGTCGTGGTGCGCGACCGACCGTACTCTTTGCGTTTGACCGCGAAAATCGCGGGAACGGCCTTCCCAACGTCTGAGTCGGAGGGCGTGCCGGCAACATGGTCCTTCGCATTCTGGCGGACACCAGGCGGCAAGTACCGCGCGAAAGCCTATGGGTTCAAGGGTGGAGCATCTAAGGCGAATACCGGGAAAAAGGGCGTGCCGCTCAGCCTGCCCTCGGCGTTGGAGGGGGCGGCGCGGACAAAGTCGAACCCTTGGCAGTGCCCTGAGTGCGGCAGGGTTGCGCTGGTCCAAACCCCCTGGGCCGGAGCCGAGGGAGCCGTCAAGACCTGGTGGCTATTATGCCGCGACTGCGGCTGGAGCGCCGAGTCGCCGAGCAGGCTGAGTACATCGAGCGCCACCTTCAAGCGGGCCATTCCGGCCCGCAAAATAGGCAAACGGCGGCTTCCACCGCGTGCCAATCCGCCGTTGCCGGCCTCGTTGCAGAAGTACGCCGGGGTCCCCGGATTCGCCGCGGCGGTCCGCAAATACGTAGAGTTCCACGGCTGCGCCCCGACGAAGGTGACCTGGCATCGGATTCCCCTCGGCGGCGCGAGGGAACGGCAATTCATGGTAGGAATGGGCCGTGCCCCCGCGGAGTCCTACGAGCCGCCCAAAGGGATGCGCAGCAACAAGCGGGGAAGCTCCTGGGTCCACGAGTATAAACGGAAGCCGATGAAGGCGACGGACGCCACGGGGCGGTTGATCGTTACCCTGCCCGGGAGCCATCGCGTACAGGATTGGATCAGGGGGTAAGCGATGGACTTGGAGTACGCACGGAAGAAGGTGGCCCAGTACGCGGCGATTGCCGCGATATTGGGCGTCCGGTTGAAGTTCTGGGAGTCCCAGATTGGCGGGGTGGTCGCGCGGTACGGCGACGCGGACCTCAAGGCCGATTGGGCGGCGCTGCTCGCGGCGCTCAAGGCGACGCATCCGGCACCCTGGGACTGACCAGCGAACAAGTTGAACCTGTAGCCCCCGGCCAGGGGCCAAGCCGCGTCGGCTAATGGCGCGGCGCAGGAACGCACCGATTAGCCCGGTGCACCGAAAGGTGTGCCGGGCTTTTTTCGGTGCCGGGGAAGGAGGCGCAAATGTTGATCGGACTGTTGAATCCGCCCGCAGTTGGGCGCGCCCGCGCTGGTCGCCGCCGTGGACGGCGGGGCGTCAGAATCATCTACACCACGGCGAGGTCCCGTAGAGGAGGGTTTGGGATGGCGACACGCACGAGAAGGCGCAGTCGTCGGGCATCCGCCGCCCAGCTTGCATGGCGGAGGCGTTTCGCAGAGATGGCCAGGAGCGGCGCATTCAGGCGTCGTCGGAGGCGCAATGAGCCGAACGAGCCTGGTCGCCGGTATGCTCGTGGGCGCAATCCGATTGTCAGCATGACTTGGCGGGAAGGTCCGGGCCGTCGTGCGAGCGAGAAGACCTGGAGCCGGCGCCGGGGCCGCGGGGGGCGGCTGCTCAGCGGCAACGAGCCTAGTCGTCGGCGTCGGAACGAGCCTGGCCGTCGGCGTCGTCGGAACGAGCCCAGCCTGCTGGGCGGGAAGCTGAGCCGCTCGCTCGGCAGCTTCGGCGAACTGATGAGCACGGACTTCCTGGTTGACGCTGCCGAGGTCGGAGTCGGCTCCGTTGCAACGCCCCTGGCAACCGCCGGCATCCTGTCGCTCGTCAAGAAGGACGACTGGAACTACGGCGTCAAGGGGTACGTGACCCAGCTGATCGTCGCTGGCCTGCTGGGGACGGCTGCGGGGTTCCTGCGCCAGACCCGGCTCGCCCGCAACGTGATGCTCGGCGGCGTTGCCGGCGTCGCGGCGGGCGTGATGAAGGATGTGGTCCTTCCGATGGTCGGCGTTCCGACGGCTGTGGCGCCCGTAAAGCAGACTGCCACGACGGGCACCAGTGGGCTCGGGCTGACCGCGGCGCAGCGGATGGTGGCCTTGCCGTCCGCCTCGGGGATCAATGACTTCATCGTCGGGCAAGGCGGACGTGGAATCAATGAGCTCGCCGACTTCGTGGTCACGCGGCCTGGGGTCGCAGGGCTCGGGGATTCGGGCTACGGCGGCGCGCTCTATTGACGAGCCAGTCGGGCTGCTGAGAGCCAGCGGCGGCACCGTGGCCGCCGGCAGGCGTGGATTCGGGCCGAAAGGTGGCCCGGGCTTGTCGGGGTGCGCGTGCCGGTAGGAAAGAAGGAGCCAAAAAATGGCTATTCAGATTCGCAACGTGATGACCCCCGTCAATGTCAGCGGGACGGGATTTCAACAGCCGCTGTATGACACCGAGGTCTGGTCGCAGACCGCGCCGTTCACGCCGATTTCGTTCTTCACCAGGCCGCTCGGCACGTCGATGACCTACCAGGGCTTGACCCGCAACAAGAACGACTGGTGGACGAACCTGCAGAGCCCGAGCCAGCTCCCCGCCGGCGTGATGATCATCATGGCCGGTTTCGCCCTGGAACTTGAGCCGGGGATGCGGGACACCGACGTGATGAACTTCGAGCGCACGGCGACGTTCTACTGGTTCGATAACCAGACCATTCGCCTGCAGGTCCCGGTCTCGCGGCTGCCCGGTGGCCTGGGGATGGACGGGTTCGGCGCCGGGGTCAACCGCCCGCGGAAGGGGCAGGCGCTCCCCATCATCTACGACGTCCGCATCCCGCGGGAGATTCGCGGCCCCGGCGAGGGCTGGCCGGTGATCCAGCCCCTGCAAAACTTCCACTGCGAGCTCCGCTTCGAGGGACCGTTCACCGCGGCGTACTGCCAGCCGTACCAGGACGTGTACGTCCGTTGCTACATCAACGGCGTGATGGTCAAGCCGCTCGGTTAGCGGCTGGCCCTTCGCAACTTGTCGCGCCCGGGGCGGGGCCTTGACCCCGCCCCGGGAGGGATTCCGAGTCCTCGCAAAAAAAGGTAAGGAATACGCCATGATCCCTCCAATTCGCAGGGACGGGACCGTCGATCCCGCCGTTCCCTACATTCAACCGTACTACCTCCTGCCGCTTGATGGCCGCCACACCGTCACTATCGCGGCGAACGGGGCCTCGAACCAGATCCTATTCGAGGGGCCCCAGGAGGGCGCGTTCGAGGGCGCGATGCTTCTGGGAACGGCCACCTCCCCGCTGATCCTGGTCACGCAGTTTGAGCACCGCAACCGCAACCTCATCGTGCGCCCGATACACGCCGCCACCATGTTCGGGGGCCAGATTGTCCCCACCGGGCTTGCCACGCTGGGGGTCAGCCCCTTCTACATGCAGGAAACCCTATGGCTCCTGCCGCGCGAGCGCCTGGTGATAAACCTGATGGACCTGAGCGGGTCCGAGAACACCGTTCGCCTGGCCATTGCCGGGACTCTGTACGTCCTGGCCGGGAGCGAGGCCGCCCGGCAAATGATCGGGGGCGTGAGCCAGCTTGCCCTGCGGAAGAGCCAGATCAGCCTGCCATTCTGGTACACCCCGGAGCCGACCGCGGGCGAGCTCTCCATCGTCCTGGCCGCGAGTGCCACCATGCAGGGCAACATCCTGATTTCGTCCGAGGCCGCCTTCAACTGGAAGAAGACGACCAGCTATCACGATTACCCGTACGAGATCACGTTCTACGAGCCGTTCAGTGGCCGGCCGCTGTCGCCCGCGCCGGTCCATTGCGACCTCATCACGGGCACCGGGATGTTCCCGTTCGTCAGCAAGGAGGGCCTCTTCCTCAAGCCGTCCTCGCGCCTGAACTTCACGATCACAAACCTCAGCGCTACCCATGAGAACGCCATCTTCCTGACGCTCCACGGGCAGCACATCTACAGCGGCCTGGAGACTGTCCTGTAAGGAGGGACAAGCGTGAACACCGTTCCCACAGGGTCCCCTCTGGACGAGGCAGCGATCCAGCGCGTGTTTCAGCACCAGGGCGGGACGCAGCGACCGCCGGACGCTCGGCGCATGGGCACCCCGCAAGGGGGGAACATCCTGGAGTGGTTCCCGGATGCGTACTTGGCACACTGGCGCTGCACCACATACACGGTGAACCCCGTCACCGGCGTGCTGCAGGACTTCACGTTCTGGTCGCAGCCGATGCCCTTTTGCGGCTACGCCGTGGCCAGCCACCTGGAGATAGGGCTGCCGGATGTCACGCCCCTCGTCAGCGCCTACATCCGCGTCGGGGTGATGATTCCCCAGAGCAGCCAGGATGCGGCCCCTGCGCCCGACGGTGCGCTGATCGAGTTCGATCCGTTTTTCGCGCAGTTGACCGGGGTGAAGGGCCAGGTCGTCCGATCCCTGCGCCCACACGCGCTTCCCTACGGCCGGCGCGTCAACGAGCACCAGCGGCTGCAGGTATCCCTTCAGGTTATCACGACCGGCGCGGGCGCGGCGTTCAACGTCCAGTTCGACGTCCAGACGCACATCCTCAACCTAGACGAGTTCAGGATTTCGGGGAGGTGAGCGATGGCTGGGCTCAGTTGGGTCACCCAGGCGTGGAACCTCGTCTCCGGTATGCCCCGATGGCAGCGGCAGGCCGAGCAGGCCCGGGCCCTGGTCGTGGATACGCATCGGCAGGTAAGCGCCGCGGCGGACGAGCTCCGGGGACTGTACGATGCGCTGAGCGTCACCTGGGAGTATCTTGATGCGTACCTCGGAGAGTACCCCTACGATGCGACGGCAAACGCGCTCGCCGACCAAATCAGCGCCGAACTGGGGGCGATGGAGTCCGACCTTCGCAAGCTGACCACGTATCAAGACGACCTGCGGGAGATCAACAACGCCATCCTGCGAGCCGCCGCCGGCCAGCAGGCATACGCGATTGATGAGGCTGGCCTGGCCCGCATTCGCGTTGAGGTCGAGAACCCCGCCGGATTGAGCGGGTCGGTAATTGATTTCGTCGTCTCGGTCACGTCAGGGCTTGCCAATTTCGTCTACGCGGCACTGAAATTCGTAGGACTGGTCAGGGAGCACGCGGCCAAGGCCGACAGCCTGCAGCAGCAATACGTGGACGCCTGCGCGGAGGTCGCGCGGGAGGCTTACGAGCGGGCGAGGCGGTTGCGGGCCGAGGGAAACATTGAGGCCGCCAACGCCGCGCAAGCCGAGGGCGACGCCGCGGTAGAGAAGGGCAAAAAGTCGCAGGAGCAATACGATGCGAAGAAGCCCTCGGCCCTCAAGACGCTGAGTTCAACGGCGACCACGGTAGCGGCCATCGCCGCCCTTGGCCTGCTGGCTTACCTGTTGCTGCCGCAGTTGCTTGCAAGGAAGGGTTCGAACGCATGAGCCTCATCAGCGCACAGGAAGCCCGGCGTGCTGGGCTCGGCCAGGGAGCCGAGGTCGTTATGGAGACCGCCGGCGAGGTTGCGAAAAGCGCGGCGACCAGCGCGGCGACAGGCGCTATCTCCGGCGCGGCGCGCTGGGCCGCGGTGGTAGCGATACCCTGGGTCATCGAGAGGTTCAGACGGCGCAAGAAGGGCGCCAAGAGGAGACGCAGATGAAGCTGAACAAGACCGCACGGCTGCTGCTGATTCTGGGTGGGGGCGCTGTCGCGTACTGGTATTTCGTCGTGCGGTCGAGGAAGGCCGCCGCGGCCGCCGCGGCCGCCGCCGAGCGGCGGATGATGATGGCTGACGGGGCGTACCAGGGGCGCAGCCAGTGGAAGCCCCAGAGCCTTCCGGAGAGTCTCAGGGCGGAGCTTAGCAAATGGCTCGCCGAGAAGGGCTGAGCATGTTCCTTGGGTTAGGGGACGAGTGGGGAGATCGTGTAAACGACGTCTTTAGTCGGCGTTGGGCGCGGCGCGCTGGGCCGCAGTCGTAGCGATACCCTGGTGATCGAGAGGTTCAGACAACGCAAGAACCGCGCCAAGAGGAGACGCACGTGAAGCTGAACAAGACCACATGGCTGCTGCTGATTCTGGGTGGGGGCGCTGCCGCCTACTGGTATTTCGTCGTGCGGCCCAGGAAGGCCGCCGCCGTCGCGCCGCAGACGGCACCAACCACAAGGCCGCAGGAAGAGTGGACCGTGGAGCGCGTTGCGGAGGACATCGCGGCGCTTATCAGGTCGCTGTGAGGAGGACTGAAAATGTTTCTTGGGTTTGGGGACGAGTGGGGCGATCGCGTAAACGACGTGTTCCGTCGGCTCCTTGGCCGGGACGCCACCGTGGAGGAAGCGGAACCCTGGGCTGTGCTTCTGTCCCAGGGGGCGGCCTCGGTCGCGGACATCGAAGCGGCCATAAAGACGACGCCCGAGTACGCAGCAGTGACGGGAGCGGCGCCGACGCCGGGAGCGCCGGCGGCGGAGGTTCCGCCCTTGGCCCCTGTCGTCGCCGCGGAGGCAGCACCGGCACTGGGGCTGACGCCAATCTTGGCCCTCGGCGCGGTCGGCGCGTTGGCGTACTTCCTGTTCAGGAAGAAAGGGCGCTGAGATGGCAGGGAAAACAACACAAACCTTGCTCATCGTGGGGGGCGTCGCCGCCGCCGCCGGCCTTGGCTACGTCCTCTACAAGAACCTCGCGGCGCGACAAGCAAGCCAGATGACCGCCGAGCAAATAGCCGCTGCGAAGGCGGCCAAGGAGGCCGCTGAGGCCCAGGAACAGACCGCCAAGTACGCTCTCATCAGCAAGGGCGTCGAGACAATTGTGGGCATAGGCCAGAAGGCATGGCCGAACATCTTCGGGTAGGCGCGGCCATGTCAAGGAAGCGACTCGGCGGCTCGCTCCTCACCGTGGGCCTAGTGGTCGCGGGCCTGGCTGCGACCGCCGGCCTAGCGTGGCTCGTCTATTCCGCATGGCACAGGCGCCAAATGGCCCTCCTGCAGGCCGAACAGGCCACGGCGCTGGTGAGGGCGAAGGTGGGGAAGGAAGCAGCAGAGGTCCAGAAGGAACTGGGCATCTGGCAAGCCGCCAGCAACGTGATATCGGCGGGATTGAAACTCCTCTGATGAAGGCACAGAAGGCTATCATTACCGGAGCCGCATTGGGGACCGCTGGCCTCATCGCCTACGGGATGTACCACTGGTACTCGGCGGAGGCCGACCTGTTGGCCGCCGCAGCGCGAAAGGCGCAGGCCGGCGATGACTGGGTTCGTGCGCAGGAGTTCGCGGACAAGATGAAGAAAGCCAAACACAAAGGGATCGGGGCGGCCATCGGCGTGGTCGTGGCGACTGTGGTCGCCACCATCCTTCTTCCTGGCATCGGGACGGCGATTGCCGGCAGCTTGGCGGGAACCATCGGCGGGACCGCCGCGGCCGCCGCGGGGACCGTAGTGGGGTCAGCGGCTGGGGCCGTCGGCGGCGCGATTGGCAGCCGGGTTGGGGCAGCGGTCGGCGAGAAAACCGCATAGGAGAGCGCGGCGTGTTGATGGACCTGAACGGCCTCGGAAACGCCGTCAAGCTGGCCAAGGAGCAATACGAGAAGGCGGAGGTGGAGCAGATGGCCACGATGATCCAGGGGACGCAATCGTGGGCCCAGGCGAAGAGGTTCATCCTCGCCGGGGGCGTAGCCATCGCCATCGGCCTTGTCGCGGCGATGGTCTACTATGGGAGGCGCGGGAAGCGATGAGCCTGATGATGCTCGGAGACCTCGGCAAGACGGCAGCCCCTGCGGCTGACATCCAGCGATTTGTAACCCTCAGCCCCGCGGAGCAAGCGGCTGTCCTGGACCTGCTGCCGGTCGCGGAGCAGAAGCGCGCGACTGCCGCCCTGACTACCGAACAGAAGGCGGCCCTGAAGGTCGCGCAGGCTGCGTATTACCAGGGCGCCGCGACCCAGGGCATCCCCACCTGGGTGTTGATAGCCGTGCCCGCTGCCATCCTGCTCGGAGGCGGCTTGCTTGTATGGTGGAGGCGTCGCCGGGGGCGGCCGCGCGCCGGTTAGGCCCCAAAGCCGGAGGTGAGCGTGGAGTGGACGCGTGGGTTCAGTGGTGGCGGCGCGTGGCGCTCTGGGCAGCGGCCGGAGGTGTCGCGGAGGGACAGCCCGGGTCGGCTGTTCCCTATACGACCACGGCACCGGCCACGACGACAGCCGCGCCAGACACGACCACGGCACCGCCTACGACGACGGCCCCGCCGGATACGACAACGCCGCCGCCCACAACGACGGCGCCGCCCACGACAACGCCGCCGCCCACAACGACGGCGCCGCCTACGACAACGCCGCCGCCCACAACGACGGCGCCGCCTACAACAACGGCCCCTCCCACGACCACGCCCGGGGAGGCGGCAGAGCCCGCATTCTACGACAATGCCATACTCCCAATCGGCAGCCAGGAGTACGGCGCCTACAGGAATTGGCCCGGCGGGCCTACCACAAGTTAGGAGCGGATGATGCCTCTGATAATTCAGACTGGTCAGCGATACTGGCATGGGCGACGCTTCCGGATTGACTACGCCCTTTTCGATGAGTCCGGGCGGCAACTTGATGTGTCGCGGATGAGTTTCGTTGCGGAGCCGGATGCCGCGACGGTCGAAGCGGAGAAGGCGCGCCTGCTGGCCATGCATGAGGATCAACGCGCCCGCGCGCTGAACCGCCTGAATCAATCGCTCGATGCCCGGTTCGGCGAGGCTTGGCGCAATGCCCGGCCCGTCATCCTGCGCTGGATAAAGAACAATCCCACCGCCACGGCATCACAGGCCCAGAGTGCGTTCCTGGCCGCTTTCCCGGACACCGAGCTCGATCCGGCGCGGTTCTTCCCCAAGCTGCTCGCCGCGTTTGACCCGCCCTTTGCGAACTGGGCGGAGTTCCGGGATTACATCCTGGCCAACTTCGCCACGCTGGAGGGCGTCTGATGGCTCTCTGGTATGTAGATAGGACCGCCACCGGCGCGAACAACGGTACATCCAAGGCCAATGCCTGGACAAGTATCGAGAGCGCCATCACCTACGCTTCCTACGCCGATGGCGACACGGTATACGTTCGCCGCGCCCAGACGCACACGCTGACGGCTAATCGCACCTTCGGCGACAGCGGTGCGAGCATGGCCTCGCCGCTCTACATGATCGGCGACAATCACGCCCTCGACATCTGGTCTGAGGATTCCGGTAATACGCGGACCATCGTGGACGCCTCCACCTACTCCATTACCGCCGCAGCCAACTGGATTATCAAGAATCTGGAGCTTCGCGGCACTAATCCATATCCGTGGTCCTTCTGGGGCAAATTCGTGCGGTTCGACAACTGCCTGTGGGACTGCCAGGGGAGCATGAATCCGTACTTCTACGGCAGCAGCACAGCCGAGTTCCTGAATTGCGCCTTCACCAAGAGCGGGGCGCAGGCGAAGAATGGCGTGTATCTCGGTGACGGCATGTTTCGGTTCAAGGGATGCACGTTCGACAACTGGCAATATGGACTCTATTGCACGAACATCTCCGTCATCTGGCTTGAGGACTGCGTGTTCGGGGGCACATCGGCCAACAGTTCGGACATCTACATAGGCCACGCGACCCGCTGGCCCGCGTTGATCTCCCGCAACGTCAAGCTGAATTCGGCAACTGAGATTTCCGTCGTTGCGGACAGTCCGGGAGTCGCCTATGCGCCCGGCCTGTACCTCGTCTTTGAGGACTACGACGGCGTCAAGGGC
>Ga0315268_10005181_pt1 | contig 14053 bp, 13 predicted proteins | sample C1_top_MG_FD_204535 | JGI IMG/M metagenome (GOLD analysis project Ga0315268, IMG submission 204535) | Sediment microbial communities from Yellowstone Lake, YNP, Wyoming, USA - C1_top | ecosystem: Environmental > Aquatic > Freshwater > Lake > Sediment | place: USA: Wyoming | collected 2017-08-01 | reverse complement strand
CAAAATCAGTTTCAAACGCATATAATTTGCTCGTCCGTTTCTTGTTTTATTTGCGGAGTGGCTGGCAGGTCGCTTCGCAAATCCCATTAAACCACCTCTTTACCAACTTTTGAACAATCACCTGATGGCTGGATAATGTATCGTGTTAGTATAGCTGTTACAAATATCAATGCCAACCACTTCTATATAAATATTCCCGTGAAGGGAATTTCAGTTAATACTCAAGAAGGAGAAACATATGATGCGATATTTGAAATAAATAGAAATCAAATGAACCAAAGATTAAAAGTGGGGAAAATTGAACTTGGTAACGCTCCAGCAAACGTTCCAATCAGTCAAGTTTTTGAAGTGGATCCAGCTTTTGGAGCCGATTTCATAGAAACTTGGGAAATATCATTTAAAGTGCCCGAAAAACTCACCCCGGCTGAGCTCATAATACCTGGGTTTGATCCGCTTGATTTATCTAATGTTCAGAAAAATCATCCAACCATTGCTATTAATTCTTTGGGGCTTGATAGCTTGCCTGCAGAAATTCAGGCTTCGGCGAATGCAATTTTGACTATTATGAATCCAAGAATTACTAATTTCCCATGCGATTCTTCTAAGTGCAAGGAGATGTCCGTACTAATATTTGACATCGCAATAGAAAATACCAATATCTCAGCAGATGAAATAGTAGATATAAACTTAGACATAATCGACTCTAATGGGATGGCGTGGTCACCGAGGTCATCCTATTGCGATTATAGAGAAAAAATCTATGGCAACGAAACAATTGGCCCTGGTCAAACAAAAAAAGGGTTTTTATGTTTTGACCTATATCAACATAAATCAGTAATTGCAAATGGCAGCATACTATCTGTAGTTACTTGGAACTTTTCAGGAAGTTTTTCTGTAATACCAAAATAGGTTTTTACATGCGCCACCTAACAAAGCGTACACTAGACAGGTGGGATTCTGCGGCATTTTCGAGTATTTTTCTGGCTTCGAGTTTTTTCTGCTCCCAAACAGAATCCACGCCCGCCCCAACGCCATGCTTCGCGAACGCAAACCGTTAGGCTGCTCTCACAAACAAAGTAAAACACAAAAACGATGAGAAAAAATAAAAATAATCTAATACTTTCGTGGATTAAATACAATCTGGTGGGATGGAGCATTGGCATTCTTTGTGGATTCTTTATAGTCTTATGTTTTGAACCGCTATTCAAATCAGTTATAAAACCTATACTCGCAGGAATATTTTTTTGGTCGCCTTTTGGTATGGCTATTGGCATCACACAGCAGTTAAAATTGAAGCAATGGAAATTTCGGGCAAACGACTGGATACTTGCAACAACTTTAGGATGGTTTTTTTCAGGCACGGCATTTTCATTTACTTACGACTATTTTGTAACCCAAAACAATCATACCAATATCTGGGCGATTATTATTACTGCAATTATAGTAATGTTAACTGGAGGAGTGGTTATCGGAGGCTTCCAATCAATTGTGATAAGAAAAACTCTTTCAAGAATTGATGTATGGATTTTAGCAAATGCACTGGGAATGCTTATTCTGGGATTAATTGTACTTGGAACCTTTTTTTCACTAATGCCTATATTTTTGAAGTTTTTCTTTGAGGATGGAAGTTTTATCTTATCTTTTGTATCCAGCCTAATATCTATGTTGTTTTTTGGAATTTTTACTTTATACATACCCACAGGTATAATTCTGTCGAAATACGGTGTTAAAGTCGCCGCTTCTAACATATCTAACGGTGATTCTTCAAAGTCAAACGCAGGCTAACAAAGCGCGCACACCTTCGCTGCGCCCGAAGAGACGTCGAGCATTTCGCGTACGCGTGGCTTCGGGTTTATACTGCCCCCAAACAGAATCCACGCCCGCCCACACGCCACGCTTCGCGAACGCAAACCGTTAGCCAACCAACTACGTTAGGGTTTATTTTCCAAGGAAATATCAAATGAAAATTATAAAACTAATCCAGAAATACTCAACGGGCAAAAATGTCATTCTTTTGTTTTCAATTACCATGGTTGTTTATTTGACAATTCTTTTTTACTCAATACCAAAGGTGGTAACGTCTGCTCCAGAAATGAAATTGTTTGACGTTTCTCCATCTGGATACACAACAGATTATGCAATATCCCTTCTGAATGCCATCGGTCCCGAAGGTCGAGATTTATATCTATCCTTGCAATTACCATTAGACTTCATTTACCCTGGGTTGTTTATCGTCTCGTATTCCTTATTGTTTGCATGGTTGTTAAAAAAGAACTTTGATTTAGAATCAAAAGTGTATTACGCCCTATATCTTCCAGTTCTTGCAGGTTTGTTCGACTACACAGAAAATATCCTTATAATAATGATGTTGAAGACTTACCCTGATCTTGGCTCAGGTCTTGTGACCGCCGCTAGTTTAGCCACAATCATCAAAAGCGTTTTGTCTTCAATTTTCTTCACATTGCTTATTCTGAGCATCATTCAAGTTATATGGAAATCTATCTTTAAAAAGCAGAGAGTGCAGTCATAGAGTAAAGTTGGCTAACAAAGCATGCACACCTTCGCTTCGAGCATTTCGCGTACGCGTGGCTTCGAGTTTTTCCTGCTCCCAAGCAGAATCCACGCCCGCGCCACTGTCCATGAATGCAAACCGTTGGGCGTTTGCTCAATAATTGAGAAACAATAGCATTAAAAACGAATCGAGTTTGGAGGAAAGTGCATGAAAAAAATTTCGCTTTTGATATCAACAGTCGTATTGTTTAGCCTATTATCAGCTTGCGCCAGTAATGAACCAATACCAAATGCTACAAGTAATGCCAATAAGGTCGAAACGATTATCGCTGGAACACTTTCAGCTATCCCAACAGTTACCCCCACGCCAGTTCCATCAACGCCAACACCTACTGAATTAACAGACTCGCTTGAATGGAAAATTTATAGCGACCCGAAATTTGGCTTTACCCTTGAATATCCCGCTACTTGGATTATCATACCGCGAGAAGACAAACCAGGAACTTTCGGAGAAGTTTTAGCATTCAGCTACGCCACTTCAAGTATTGTAATTAGCCAATACAATAAATCAATATCGGCAACTGACTCGCTTTCTGAGTGGACAGATAAATATAATGCTGAGGCGTCAATGTCATCACCAGACCAAATCAAAACAATAGTGAGACAAAGCTCCGTTGTAAATGGCTCAGAAGCACTTTTTATTCGCGGCGCATCACCAGAAGGCGAATATCAATACACAAATATCCGACGAGGAGAAGCTGTTTGGTTTTTCTGGGCGAATTTTGGAGAGAAAGCTGACGAAATCAATCTCAAGATATATGAGCATATGTTGAACAGTTTCAAATTCGGTCCGAGCAAATAAATTGCTTTTTCCCAAACCACCGCCCAACACAGCGCGCACACACCTACGCTTCGGCAAGCGGGATTCGTCTCTATTTTTGAGTAGTTTTCTGGCTTCAGGTTTTCTCTGCTTTCAAGCAGAGTCCATGCCCGCACACTGTCTGCTAGCGGAAACCGTAGCCCGCCCTCTCTATCAGTTATTCACTTATGATGTAAAAGAACAATGAAAACGCTAACATCCCGACTGTATGAAAATCAGCGTGACTTTGAACAAATGCAAGATTTGTTGATGGAAGCGCGCTCACTTACAAATGATTGGCGCTATTCCCATATTGGCGAATTAGCCTTCAATTATTTCATGGTCGCCATCCATCTCAATCCACAGGAACATATCCGTCTCTGGTATGACAATGAAAAATTAGCGGGATACGCAATTTTAGGCGAAGATCCTGCCTTTGATTGGCAGGTATTGCCAGAGTATGAATGGTCTGGTATCGAAATTGAAGCGCTTATGTGGGCAGAAGCGCGCGCAGACGAACTTCGAAAACAGGATGAAAAACGATGGGGCGGTGATCTTGTTTCAGGTTCACGTCAGGATGATGTCAATCGAATTGCTTTTTTGGAACAGCACGGTTTTCAATACTGCGGCGATTTTGCAGAAGTAAATATGATGCGCTCATTAGAGGAGCCAATTCCCGAATCACGGCTGCCTGACGGTTATCAAGTCCGTGAAGTTTCGAAAACAGGCGAAATTACAAACCGCGCATCTGCTCAGCGCGAAGTATGGCAACCGTGGACAGTTGGCAGCGTCAGCGACGATGATTACGCACGCTTTATGCAATTACCTTGTTATCATCGCGACCTTGATATTGTTTCAGTTGCGCCAAATGGAGTTATTGCCGCGTATGTGAATGGATGGATTGACCCACTTAACAAGATTGGCGATTTTGGACCAGTTGGAGCGCTTGAGGCTTACCGCAGGCAGGGATTAACACGCGCCGCGCTACTTGAAGGCTTGCACCGAATGAAGGCGTATGGAATGAATCGCGTATGTATCTCTACTGGCGTATCAAATACGCCCGCAAAACAACTCTATGAATCCATTGGCTTCAAGATCGTCAACAGGTATCTTGATTATGTAAAAAATTAAGAGAAAAGCAAAAAACGGGCTAACAAAGCGTTGCACGAATAGACTGATAGACAGTGCAGGTGTTGTATGAGATATGGAATTAGCGCAGCTGTAATAATGGTTCAGGATGAACAGATTTTACTTGTCAACCATAGGGAAATTGGACGTTATGACTTCTGGACGCCACCTGGCGGAAGACTGGAAGGTAATGAGTCCATTTTCGAGTGTGCCAAACGAGAGGCGCTCGAGGAGACGGGGTTAAGTGTTGAGTTGGACCGTATTCTCTACATTCAGGAATTTTGGGAGCCTGGGTACCACTTCTGCAAGTTCTTCATTTTATGTAAAGCGTTCAATGGGACTCTCACGCTTGCGAACAAAGAGCGAGAAGAGAGTTTTCTGATGGATGCACGTTCCTTTTCGCAAGATGATCTACGTAACATAACGGTTCATCCAGAGATTCTCAAAGAACAATTCTGGAGTGATTTAAAATCAGAGCGCCCCACAACAAGATATTTAGGGCTTGAGAAAATACATTATTGATAAGTAGCATCGCCGCCTAACAAAGTGTGCATTGGACACATTCGCTTCGCTCAGTGCAGGCTGCTGGGGACTGCCGCTTCGCGGCGTGCGGTATTTTTGAGCATTTCGCGTACGCGTGGCTTCGGGTTTTTCCTGCTCCCAAATAGAATCCACGCCGCGCACGTTGAAAATATATAACCATCAATTTCAACCAGGAGTAAAATCTATGCAAAAGCAACGACCACAAGGGATTACCATTTTTGTTGTATGGGCTGTCATCATGGGTGGGCTTGCAGCTATATATGGACTGAGTTATTGGAAAGAGGGCGTGGACGGCATCAACAGCGCTTCCACAGATTACGACCCGCAGTTAATCCAATCATGGTTTCCTTATTTTAGGTACTATATGTTGGCGGGTGCAATCTGGGCGCTTGGCGGATTAGGTTACTGGGGCGCTTCATTTGGTTTATTGAATTCCAAAGAATGGGGAAGAAAAATGGGGCTTTATGCCGGCGGTGCAATAATATTAGGATGGGCTATCATCGAATTTATTTCCTTGTCATTTAAGAATCCTCCACCCTTTATCAGTCTTTTAGTTGGCTTGCCGGCGCTTTATCTTCTGACAAAAGAAGTGCGCGATTATTGTGATGAGTAAGGATAATCACAGGTGAACGTGGATATTGAGTAAATCCGCTTTATTAGCCAGCAAGTCTTTTCCGCTCTCAAGCAGAGTCTGGTTGTCGAGCCTGTCGAGACACACGCCGCGTCACTGTCCGCTAACGGAAACCGTTGGGCGGCATGATAAACTCTTAAGAAGGTTAGTAAGGAGTGTCTGCAATGAAAAAGATTCAAGCCAGTACGATTATTCATCAACCAGTCGAAAGGGTGTTTAAGTTCATGTGGGATCCCCAAATAATCCGCCTTTGGCTGCCAGAGCCTAACGAAAGCATCCCGCTAGCGGCTGAAACAGAACAGTCAGGCGTCCGCTCGCGAAATAAGGTGCGAGGTTGGGCAGGCATCACGCTTGAATATATTCAAGAGATAAAAGAGCATATACCAAATCGCAAATTCTATACACAAATACATGAGATTCATGGATGGATCATTTCACAAAGTCATTGGGATTTTGAAACGGTTGCAACAGGTACACAAGTTACTGTTCAGCATGATGTTGAATTGCACAGTTGGTTACGGCTGGCAAGTCCGATTTTGTTCCCGATAGCTCAGAAAAAGGTTGAAGGCGATTTGATCCGGTTGAAAGAGATATTGGAGAAAGCCTGACGAGACTCTTACGCGTGGCTTCGAGTTTTTCCTACCCTCAGGCAGAATCCCAGCTAAGGGAAAATTTTGTGTTTTAATTGGTCATCTTATGAATACAAACAGTAAAGGACTTACATCATTTAGAGCGCTGGCTTTTTTAGCCGTCTTCCTTTTTCATTCCAATATGAATTGGTACGATGCAGGCTATATTGGCGTACAAGCTTTTTTTGTGCTTTCCGGTTTTTTGCTGACTCCGATATTGGTAGATATGAAAAAGACCCTGGACACTCGGAGTTTTTTCAAAAACTTCTACGGAAGGCGGATACTTCGTATTTTTCCTCTTTACTATCTATATTTATTTGTAGTTGCGCTTGCATGTTTTCTGGCAATTAGCTCCAAAGGTTATGGCGGAAACGAGAAAATAGACCGATTCATAAACCAACTTCCGTGGGCGCTGACCTACACGTATGATTTTTTCCAAGCCAGCGCGTTATTTCAGCATACCCCATTAGTAACTCATTTCTGGTCTTTGGCAATCGAGGAACAGTTTTATCTAATCTGGCCCCTTTTAATTTTTCTCACAAATCAAAAAAATCTAAAGAAATTTCATCTGGTCATTATCTTTATCGGACCCTTGATTCGACTGGCAACCGCATTAATCGCCGCAAGTTATGGTACTGCCGTTTTTAATACCCCTATTGATCTGGTAATATACACTTTGCCATTTTCCCATATTGACGCTTTTGCAATAGGCGGATATTTTGCCCTTTACCGAGACGTTAAATCAAGCGCGTCAACATGGTGGCTGATAGCGCTGGTTATTCTTTTTGGTTACTCAATAACATATCTCTCGACGGGAGAGTTTCAAATATCAACCTTAGGGTATCCCCACTTCATGAAGGATAAATTTATTTGGGGTTATTCTGTCCTGAATTTTTTATTTGCCTACATATTGGTACAAATTAAAAACAAGAGATTCCTTCCTCTATTGTTCGAAAACCAAGCGCTGCATTATTTAGGCAAAATAAGTTATGGATTGTATGTATATCATTTTGCGTTTGTTTGGCTGATCAAATATGTGGTTTCAGGCGATCATTATTATGTCAGATATATCCTGTCGCTCCTTATAACGATCCTGGTCAGCGCAATAAGTTATGAATTATTCGAAAAACGTTTTCTTGGCTTAAAGGATAAGTTCTTCCCAAAGGGAACAAATTAACATTCAGAGAAAGGAGATATAGTCATGAACATTTTTGATCAGTTATCAAATAACAAAGGGACCGTTTCCAGCGCTCTGGGAAAAGTTCTCGCAAAAAAAGCGCTTAATGGTCAGACCGATATTCTTTTGGAATGTATTGATCTGGCTTCCTACGAATCATCAGCGCCAGCCCAAAAACATATTCGTTCTGGAGCCGCCAAAGTTGTTGAGATAGTCGCAGAAAATCGTCCCGATTTGGTCGCGCCGTATTTGGGAAAATTACTGCCGGCGCTTTCAGTCAAAGAACCCCAAACGCGATGGATGATAATTCGAACCATGGGATTTTGCGCCCATTTGAATAAACCAACGGCGCAAAAAGCGCTTGTCTATGCTGAAAAATATATTGAGGTTAAAGAAGGGTTGGTTATTGCGAGTTCCGCCGATTTGTTTTTAGGCGATTTTGGAGCCATCTCGAAAAGAGACGCGCACAGAATTTTCCCTATCCTGCATCAATCAATGGAAAATGTAATTACCAATGAACAGGATTGGTTGCTTGAAGCGTCCTATAAAGCGTTTCCGAATTTAGAGAAAGCCGAGCAAGAAATAGTGGCGAATTTTGCCAGGCAATGGCAATACTCATCCCGAAAAAGTACCCAGCAAAGAGCCAGGAAGATTTTGAAATTAGTAAGATAATAGACCTCTTGCATAGTAAATTGTTGTATATCACGAAGGCGCCAAACCACTAAGCCACTAGGTTTTTTCCTTTATATGACAACCCGCATACCGATTCAGGTCATAAATAACTAACGCCTTTGCAATTCGGGGGATACACTATACAAGTCAAATCACAACCTGAAATTTTGTGTTACCATCACAGGCGAGCATTTTTCAGGCTCATCATGCCTGTCCAAAAAGGAGCAAGTAAGAATGAAACAACCCATCATCACAATTGACGGCAACGAAGCTACTGCCAGTGTAGCCCACCGTCTCAGCGAAGTGATCGCCATTTACCCGATCACACCATCTTCTAATATGGGCGAATTTGCCGACGAGTGGTCTGCGAAAGGCAAAAAAAATCTTTGGGGTACGGTCCCGGCAGTTATTGAAATGCAATCCGAAGGCGGCGCGGCTGGAGCGGTTCACGGCGCGCTTCAAACAGGCGCGCTTACCACCACCTTCACCGCCTCACAAGGACTCCTGCTGATGATCCCCAACATGTATAAGATCGCGGGCGAACTCACCAGCGCGGTCTTCCATGTAGCCGCGCGTTCTCTCGCCGCGCAGGGACTTTCGATTTATGGCGACCATCAAGATGTGATGGCTGTCCGCCAGACCGGTTGGGCTTTGCTCTCGTCCGGTTCGGTTCAGGAAACGCACGATTTCGCCGCCATCGCGCAAATGTCAACGCTCAAATCGCGCGTGCCATTTATGCACTTCTTCGATGGATTCCGCACCTCGCATGAAGTGACAAAGATCGTTCAAATTACGGATGAAGAACTCCGCTCTCTCGTGGACGACGAGCTGGTGCGCGCTCACCGGGCGCGTGCCATGTCTCCGGAACATCCCTTCTTACGCGGCTCCGCGCAGAATCCTGATGTCTACTTCCAGGCGCGCGAAACCGTCAATCCCTTCTACACCGCGACCCCCGGTATTGTCCAGGAAATGATGGACAAGTTTGCCAAAGTCACCGGTCGTCACTACAACTTATTCGATTATTACGGTCATCCCGAAGCGGAACGCGTCGTCATCATCATGGGATCGGGCGGCGAAACCACCGAAGAGACTGTCAAGTATTTGGTCGGTCAAGGCGAAAAAGTTGGCGTGATTCGCGTCAGACTCTATCGTCCATTCTCGTTTGAATATTTTGTAAAGGCATTGCCCAAAAGCGTGAAGTTTATTTCCGTCCTCGACCGAACGAAAGAACCGGGTTCCGGCGGCGAACCGCTTTACCTGGATGTTGTCAATGCGTTGGCGGAAGCCAACCGCGCGGACATCAAAGTTGTCGGCGGACGTTACGGTTTGTCGTCCAAAGAATTTACCCCGGCGATGGCAAAAGCCACGCTGGATGAATTGAAGAAAAAAGAACCCAAGAAACATTTCACGGTCGGCATCAACGACGATGTGTCTCATACCAGTTTGGATGTGGACGCATCCTTCTCAATTGAATCTCCGGAAACGGTACGATGCGTGTTCTTCGGTCTCGGCTCAGATGGCACGGTGGGCGCGAACAAAAATTCCATCAAGATCATCGGGGAAGAGACAGAGAACTTCGCACAAGGTTATTTCTATTATGACTCCAAGAAATCCGGCACGGTCACCATGTCGCACCTGCGCTTCGGACCAAAAGTTATCCGTGCGCCGTATCTCATTGGACTCAATCAAGCCAACTTTGTGGCATGTCACCAATACACTTTCATCGAACGCGTGGATATGCTCAAGTATGCCAAAGCTGGCGCGGTGTTCCTGCTCAATAGTCCGTTTGGTCCCGATGAAATCTGGGATAACCTGCCAAGCGAAGTGCAGAAGGACATCATCGAGAAGAAACTCAAATTCTATGTCATCAACGGTTACGACGTAGCCGAAAAAACCGGCATGGGCGGACGCATGAACACCATCATGCAAACCGCGTTCTTTGCCATCAGCGGCGTTCTGCCGCGCGAACAGGCAATTGCCGAAATTAAACATGCCATTGAAAAAACTTACGGCAAACGCGGTGAAGCCGTGGTGAAGCAAAATTTCGACGCGGTGGACGCGACAATCGTGCATCTTCACGAGGTCAAAGTTCCAGCGAAGGTCACGTCGAAGACGACGCGCCGGCTCCCCGTCCCGGCTGAAGCGCCGGAATTCGTCCGCAATGTGCTCGGACAAATGCTCGATTTCGACGGCGATAATGTTCCCGTATCCGCGCTTCCAGCGGATGGCACATTCCCAACCGGCACAACGCAATGGGAAAAGCGTAATCTCGCGTTGGATATTCCGGTTTGGGAATCGGATTTGTGCATTCAGTGCGGAAAGTGCGTGATGGTTTGTCCGCATGCGGTGATCCGCCATAAAGTATATGACGAGAAATTGCTGGCGAACGCGCCGGCAACATTCAAGCACATGCCTTCGAAGTTCAAGGAATTTTCACAGGGCATGGCTTACACAGTGCAAGTCGCGCCGGAAGATTGTACAGGTTGTACGTTGTGCGTGGATGTTTGTCCCGCCAAGGATAAGACTCAGGTTGGACGCAAGGCGCTGAACATGATGCCGCAGCCTCCTTTGCGCGAAACCGAAGCAAAGAACTGGGATTTCTTTATGCACATTCCAGATTTGGATAGGAAGTTAATTAATCCATCCACAATCAAGAATTCGCAATTACTACGCCCGTTGTTTGAATTTAGCGGCGCGTGCGCGGGTTGTGGCGAAACGCCTTATGTAAAACTGGTCTCACAATTATTTGGCGACCGCGCCATCGTCGCGAACGCGACCGGTTGCTCATCCATTTACGGCGGAAACTTGCCCACCACGCCCTGGGCTGTAGATTCAAAAGGTCGGGGACCTGCGTGGTCGAACTCACTATTTGAAGATAACGCCGAGTTCGGTTTGGGTATGCGCCTGACAATTGACAAACACAACCAATATGCGCGCGAACTGATCGCGCAACTTGAAAAAGAATTGGGCGTAGAACTGGCGAATGGAATATTGAATGCCGACCAGTCGAATGAATTGGGCATCGAAACACAACGTGAACGCGTGGCTGAATTAAAGAAAAAACTGGCGAAATCCAGCGACAACCGCGCCAAGGATTTGATAAGTCTTGCAGATAATCTCGTAAAGAAATCTGTGTGGATTATCGGCGGCGACGGCTGGGCTTATGACATCGGCTACGGCGGTCTTGACCATGTCATGGCATCAGGACGCAACGTGAATATTCTAGTCCTCGATACCGAGGTATATTCCAATACAGGCGGGCAGGCTAGCAAGTCTACGCCGCGCGCGGCAGTCGCAAAATTTGCAATGAGCGGCAAGGGATTGCCAAAGAAAGACCTCGGCTTGATCGCCATGTCTTACGGCTATGTCTATGTTGCGAACGTCGCAATGGGCGCCAACGATCAGCAAACTCTGCGCGCTCTGCTCGAAGCCGAAGCGTATGACGGACCATCCATCGTCATCGCATACAGTCACTGTATCGCGCACGGTTACGATCTGTCGAAGGGACTTGAACAACAGAAACTCGCGGTGCAGTCCGGTCACTGGCCGATGTACCGATACGATCCGCGCCTCGCCGAGCAGGGACAAAATCCGCTCATCGTCGAATCAAAAGAGCCGAGTATCCCGATCTCGCAGTATGCTTATAACGAGACGCGTTACAAAATGTTGACTCAAATGGATGAACAACGCGCCGAAGAGTTAATGAAAAAAGCGCAGAATGACGCCAAAGCCCGCTGGACGTTTTATCACCAAATGGCCGCCATGCACTATGGAAATGGCGACGATAAAAAGGAATAGGTCTCGCGCGATACAGCGGCGGTAAAATAGGATGAAGTCTGTATCAAGACTCCGCCGCTTACTCGACCAACAAAGGAAAACTAAAATGACCGATCTTTCCACAACTTATCTTGGACTCCGTTTAAAGAACCCGCTCGTTGCTTCTGCCTCTCCCCTCTCAAAGAAAGTCGAGTCGGCGCTCAAACTTGAACAGGCGGGCATCGCGGCAATTGTGATGTATTCGCTCTTTGAAGAGCAGATTATTCACGAGAACCTTGAGCTTGACCGTTTCCTGACGCGCAACAAAGACTCTCACAGCGAGGCATTAAGCTATCTGCCAGACACTGGAACTTACAGCCTGACGCCCGAAAAATATATCAGCCATGTTTCCGCGCTCAAGAAAGCCTTGAAGATTCCCGTCATAGGAAGTTTGAACGGCGTATCAAAAGGCGGCTGGACCCAATATGCCCGCCATATTCAAGATGCAGGCGCGGATGCGCTGGAACTAAATCTGTATTATCTCCCCATTGATCCCAGCTTAAGATCAAATGAAGTTGAAGATACCCAGGTTGATTTGGTGGCGCAGGTTAAATCTGCCATCTCGATTCCATTGTCGGTGAAAATCAGCCCGTATATTACGTCACTGCCAAATTTCACGAAGCGGCTTGCCGATGCCGGCGCGGATGGACTTGTTTTGTTCAATCGCTTTTACCAGCCGGATTTCGACCTGGATGAATTGGAAATTGTCCACAGTCTGGATTTGAGTGTGTCCGCAGAATTACGTTTACCCTTGCAATGGATTTCGATCCTGTATGGCAATGTCAAAGCGGATTTCGCATTGACAAGCGGCATACATACATCCACAGACGCGCTCAAAGCGATGATGGCAGGCGCGAAAATCGCCATGATGGCGTCAGCTCTTCTGCATAACGGCGAAGGGCTCATTTCGTCCATGTTGAACGAATTGAGCTTGTGGATGGAATCTCATGAATACGAGTCGATCCAACAAATGCAGGGCAGTATGAGTCGGAAATCTGTAAAGGAACCTGCCGCGTTCGAACGCGCGAATTACATGAAGGTGTTAGGATCGTTTAAAGATTTACCGTAAAAATAAATTCGGCGCTACAAATAAAAAATCCCCCGCAAAAATCGGGGGATTTTTTATAAGTTCAAATCAGGCAATTAACTTTCAACAGGAGCGGGGGGAGCATTCTTGCGTTGACGGAAAGTGATGCGCGCACGCGTGAGATCGTAAGGCGTCATTTCCATTGCCACATGATCGCCCAACAAAATACGAATATAATGCTTACGCATTTTACCTGAGAGATGCGCAAGTACTTCATGTCCGTTATCGAGCCGCACACGGAACTGAGTCCCGGGCAGGGCTTCGATCACAACGCCTTCTACGCGAATTTTATCTTCTTCCTTCGTCATACATACACTCCTGATTTACTCGTTATCCTTAAAGGTGCGCCGTTTGATGCGGCGGATCGCCTTCTTTTTCGCCATTCGGCGCTGTTCACTTTTGGAGACAAACCAGCGTTTATCGCGAATCGTACTTAACATTCCGCTTCTTACTACTTTCTTGCGGAAACGTTTGAGCAGAGAGTCTTGCGACTCGCCGCTGCGTAGATTGACACTTGCCAACTGAATTCACCTCCTTTCAAATCTGGGTCAGACACAAAAAAACAGCCGATATATAACTCGGCTGAGGTCAAGAAAGAACGAAACGAACAATGATCCTGCGATCAAAAAAAGCGCTTCACGCTCCTCGAATTTTCAATGAGAGGGAAAAACCTCAACCAAATCAACAATTGAGATTATACACGAAAGAATTGATACTGAGAAGTCCCAGTAAAATATAAGCCATGGCTTTACCAAAGTCAGGAATTCTTCGTTTTGGCTTCGTGTAGAAAGCAAAGATTTACGGTTTTGGCAAAATTTGTTCACATAACGCCATGAAGGGCAATTTTTGTCAAGCGACTTTGGTAAAGCCATGAAATATAAGCCATGGCTTTACCAAAGTCAGGAATTCTTCGTTTTGGCTTCGTGTAGAAAGCAAAGATTTACGGTTTTGGCAAAATTTGTTCACATAACGCCATGAAGGGCAATTTTTGTCAAGCGAC
>Ga0315268_10005180_pt1 | contig 14054 bp, 8 predicted proteins | sample C1_top_MG_FD_204535 | JGI IMG/M metagenome (GOLD analysis project Ga0315268, IMG submission 204535) | Sediment microbial communities from Yellowstone Lake, YNP, Wyoming, USA - C1_top | ecosystem: Environmental > Aquatic > Freshwater > Lake > Sediment | place: USA: Wyoming | collected 2017-08-01 | reverse complement strand
CACTTCGTTCGCTGCCATCCTTCCAAGGAGCATCAGGCCATGTATCTTCAGGGGGGACACTCTTGGAAGGAAACCCTTTTTTAGGGTTTCCTTCCAACGCTCACTTCGTTCGCTGCCATCCTTGACCAAACCGCGCCGCGTAACATAATATCGGGATGACTGATTTCAACTCTTTAAACAGGGAGACACCTAGCATGAAAAGAACGTCTGGCCCGAAAACCGTTGTATCCTTGTGTCTATCAATCATCTTAATGGGAATTTCTGCTTCAGCCCAGGAGCGGGAACGGCCTGCTGAAAGCCCCGTGCTCAAAACGCCCCTCCCTCCAGAAACCCTAAACCTCCTGGCGAACGAGATTTCCGGACAGATGATATTCAACAACCTCGTCAAGCTGGCCGGCGCGCCCTGGCTCCGAGAGGAAAAAGAGTTTACGGATACGTTCTACGAATCTGGAAAGATCCATGAGCTCGTCCGCGGATACGGAATCGAAACAACCAAGCTGGACCGCTATAAGTTGGGCGGCACCTTCGACTACCCCGTCGAAGGCGAATTCTGGCTCCTTAAACCAGAGCGAAGGCTTATCGCCCGGCTCGGGGCCGATGCCGCCCTCGTTTCTCGGAGCTCGGCCGATGCGGACATCACGGCCGACCTCGTTTATATCCCTCCCCTCGATAAAGATAAAATCAAGCAGTGGTCGGAAGCCGGCCTGCAAGACAAATTGAACGGCAAGATCGCGGTGATGTGGTCCCATGCCAACCGGGATATGGGCAAGGCCCTGGATGCGGCCGGGATCAGGGGTATCATTACATTTTCCGCTCAAGAGCGATATTTCGATCCCGACCAGGTTCTTTATAGCGGTGGGATGTACGGAGGTTGGAAAAATCTGAAATTTGGGGTGACGATTTCCTGGCGGCAGTGGTCCGAGATTCTCGAAGACCTGGAGCGGGGAACGGCCCTCACCGCGCGGTGCAAAACCAAGCTCAATAAATATCCGGACAGGTACGAATTCGTCTTCAGTTGGATTCCCGGGACCGAGCCAGATAAAAAGGGCGTGATTTTTACAGCCCATCTCTTCGAAGGATATACGAAAAGGGGCGCCAACGACAATATGAGCGGGTGCGTTGTCCAGTTGGAGATTCTGAGGGCCTTATCCAAACTGATCGCTGAGGGCGCTCTCCCCAAGCCCCGCCGCACGATCTATTTCCTTTGGCCGAACGAGATCTCAGGGACCTATGAATTTATCAAACAGAATCCCGGTTTCCCGGACAAGCTGAGCATCGACATTAACATGGACATGGTGGGCGAATCGTTGCGCAAGAACAATGGCATCTTCACCATGAGCGAGTGTCCCAATCACCTGCCCAGTTATCTGGACGGCCTGGCCGATTCTTTTCTGAACTTCGTCTGGCGAACCAACGACATTGTCTACCTCAACGATTCTCCGCGCGGAAGGACGGGAGGGCAATATTTCCCCCGCCCCCTGTGGGAGAAGAACGGCTCTAAGGATGCTTTCCGCTATTTCACTCATCAAGCCACCGGCGGGAGTGATCATGTCTGCTTCAACAACCCCATGGTCGGTGTACCCGGCATCGAATTCTTCACCTGGCCGGACCAGTGGTATCACACGGACGGGGACACTTCCGATAAATCGGATCCCACGGAGATGAAAAGGGTGGCCTTCATCGGCGCCGCTTGCGCTTGGACGGCCGCCAATTGCGGAGATGAAAGGCTCCCGGGTCTTCTCGACGCGGTATCCGCTTTCGGGTACGCCCGAGTCGGTAAAAGGGATCTCCCAGCCGCCTTCCGGGAGGTGGAACTTGCCGAGGCCAATACTCTGCCGGCCGCCGTCGCCCGCGCTTCAAACCTTGTCCAATTCGCCTGCCAACGTGAAGCCGACGCTGTCGCCAGCCTTCAAGAAATCTATTCGGATTCAGCTGCGGCCCGCGCACTCATCCAGAACCGCATGGAGCAATGGCGCGCCTACGGAAAAGGCCTCGGCGGGCAGGTCCTGAACTACGGCCGGCTTCGAGCCAAGGGTCTGAAAATCGCCGTGCTCCAACCACCGGCTGCCGATAAGCTCGAAAAGCAATTCGCCAATGTCATTCCTTCCCTTCATCCCGATGTGAAGGGAAAAGAGTTTTCCCTGGAATCGAGCGACCGCTATAAAAAATATTTAGATAAAAATCCTGAGGTTCTGAAGGCGATCGGCCTGGCGATGAATCAAAGACGATTCGTGATGAATTACATAAACGGAAAGCGGTCGGTCATCACCATCCGCAATGCCGTTTTAGCCGAGACCAACCGGGACGTGGATTTCGCCGGCTTGGTTAAATATCTCGAGTTCCTAAAGGCGGTAGGCTGGATCCAATATTAACGTCTGCGCAATAATTGAAATAATCTCTCCTTTAAGGCGGCGTTAGGCCGTCCGTAACCCCGGTAGCGGAGGGGGGGACCCGTCGGTTTTTCCGACGGGGGGAACCGACGGGACTGGTTCCCCCCTGGTCCGGGGGGTACGGACGGCCTAGCGCCGCCCCCAGATTGCCATTTTGATTATTACTTCTATTTTATATTTTGATAAATATTTTATTCCTGTAGAGCGGCAGCGTGATGCCGATCCACAAGAGAATGAAAAAAATCGGGTAGGCCAGCGAACCCAGGTAGAGGCCGAGGGCCGGAGAAAGGACGTGGTTGTAAAGATACGCCACCGGCCAGACTGTCTTACTGCCGTCCTTGATCTTGATCAGCATCAGGAGTTTAACCATGAGCGTCGAGCCGGCAAAAACGGCAATGGCATTTGTCCCGAGCACGAGAAAAGGATAAGCCCATTTCCTGAGACGGTAGCCTTCAATCACACTATAGCAGATGCCGAAGACAATCAGGGCGGCGCCCGCCGAAAAAAGCACGTATGTGCTTGTCCAGAGCTGCTTGTTGATCGGGAAAAAGGGATGGAGAAGAAGCCCCGCCGCGGCGAGCAAGATCCCGGCGGAATAAAAGGTCAACTTCTCTCGCAAAATTGTTCGTTCGGATCGCAGCCAATCTCCGGCTAGAGTGCCGAGCAGCACGGTAACGATAGCCGGAAGCGTACTCAGGAGACCTTCAGGATCAAAAGTCGGCTTGTAGAGATGGCCGGCCAGGAGCTTTGTATCAATATAGCCACAGAGGTTCCCCTTGAAGTCCAGAACTCCAGGTCCAAAGCCCGGCACCGGGACGAACTTGAGAAGGGCCCAGTAGCCGACGAGGATTCCTATTGAAAGGGCCACTCTCCCCCCCGCCCTGACATTCAGATAAATCAGGGCGCCGAAAAGGAAACAGACAGCGATCCGCTGAAGAACGCCTGGAATACGGAGTGTCGAGAAATGGAATCTGGGAATAAGATGAAGAAGGATGCCCAGAGCAAAAATGAGCACGGCCCTCTTAAAGATTTTAAAATAAAGGCTCGTTCCTGTTTGTCCTTCCGCGATCCTCCTCGAAAAGGACAATGATATAGAGATCCCGACGATAAACAAAAAGAAGGGAAAAACGAGGTCTGTCGGCGTCCAGCCGTGCCATTCGGCATGTCGGAGAGGCGGATAGACGTAAGACCAACTGGCCGGGTTATTGACCAAAATCATAGCGGCGATGGTCAAGCCCCGAAAGGCGTCGATAGAAGCCAGCCTTTCTTTTGTCATGCCCAAAAGGCCCTGAGCTCGTCGATTCTCCGGGGAATCGCAACGCCGCGGACGCACCGGGCCAAGCAAGTCGGACACGAGGAGCATGCGGCCAGGTTTCGGTCTTTTAAAATTCCGTCATAGGCATCCCGAGCCTGGTAAAAATTGCCGTAGCAGGCCGCATACATGTGGGTTCGCATCAGGGCCGGGATATCGGCGCCGCGAGGACAGGAATTCAAGCATCCCGAGCACTGCAAACAGTAGGCTTCCATCGCCTGTTTCACTTTGCGGTCGGATAAGAACTTTTTCTCCTCCGGGCTTAAAGCCGGATTCAAACCCGCGGATATATCCTCAGCCAACTGTTCGAACGTCGTGTAGCCTGGCACGGCTGTCGTGATAAATTCATGCCCGAGAACCCATTTCAGGACGGCTGATTGAAGGATCCCCCCCTGATAGTACATCTGCTCGAGGCTGGACAAGCCGTCGCGATACCAGTACTGGCTGCACTGGGTCTTCATGGCAATGAGCCCGATCCCCTTTGCTGCGGCATTCGACAACGCGTCCAAAAGGTTATTGTTTTCGGCATGCGCATAATTGAAAGCGGTCAGGACAACATCGTAGAAACCGGTCCGGGCTGCTTCGTTTAAACAAGCGGCCTGGTTGGAATGCGTGGAAAAGCCGGAAAACCGCGCTTTTCCCTCCTTCTTGAGCTGGCTTAAAGCCTCGACGAGCGCGGGAGGATGGACGTTTTCGACAGCGCTGATGTCATGGATATACATCATATCGACATGGTCTGTTTGGAGGCGTTTCAGGCTGATGTCGGCCATCCGTAAAAATTCTGTCTTGGCGGCCTGGGGATCGCGTTGTCGCGGCGGCGGGATCTTTGTGGCGATAACGACGTTGTCCCGGCACTTGAGCTCCGTGAACACCTTGCCCAGCATCTCCTCGTTGCGGCCCCGCATGTACCCGAAGGCCGTATCGAAATGGCGGACGCCGAGCTCATAGGATTTTTTCACGAGCTCGGGATTATCAGCATTCATGACCCCCATGCTGACGATGGGTACAACAATGGCGGTCTTGCCCAGCTTTCGCTCAGCCATCTTTTTTCCGGGCTGCGCTTGAACGGCCGGCAGACCGGGCCCTCCAACCTTTTGCCCTGGAACGACACGATTCCAAAGGCTTAGCGATGCGGCCCCGGCTAGGCTTTTAGTCAGGAATTCTCTCCTTTTCAGGGGTATTTTAGGTTTCGACATACTTTTCTCCTCTCGAAAATTAGTTTTCTTCTCTGTCCGTCCGCCTAAGGATTCAGGGGAGGCTATTATAATCAAAAAGCCCAATTTAGAAAAATAGAATAAAAAAAAGTTCAAAAGGAATATCTCGCTTCAAGAAAATTTGGCCCGGGCGGAAGGCCCGGCGACCATCCGCCCGGATTATTTTGCCGAATAAGGTCTAAAAATTCACGTAGAACGTCAAGGCGAACTTGCGGGGCGAGGCAAAGGACGTGGCGTTTTTAAACGTAGGCTGGTCCGACCTCGCATCGATCGACATCACGGTCTGCGCATCGAAGAGATTCATCATCCGGGCTTCGATAATACCCTGAAATCTGCCGCCCAGCGGAATCGCATAGGACACCTGAAGATCAAGGTTGGTCCATGTGTCAAGCCGATTGCTTCCCGCTTTTTCGATGTAATTGTAGTAATTGCCGTAATAATCTTTAGCCCTAGCCTCCCACGGCCTGCCGCTCTGAATCCTCAGATAGCCGCCCAGCGTCAGATTCTTGTAGAACTCCCAAGTTCCGAACAGCTTGAAGATGTGCGTCCGGTCGCCGCTCAGATTTCCTCCCCGCAGGCCGTCTTCGATGTACAGTCCGGGAGCGTCTTCGATATAGGAGGAAGCATAGAAAAGTGAAGTCCCGGGTGAGTAATCCAGATCCCAGTTCCCGAAGAGACGGCTATACGTATACATGGCCGCCAGCGACCAGCGGTCAGACCACTGCTTTTTCAATTCAAAACTGAGCGCTTTGTAGTGTCTTCTAGCCGTGACGCCCGTGGCAACGACGTTGCCATTGATGTCTTTGAGTGTGCCGTCCAGATTGCCGTAGACAAAGCTCGATGGCGATGTGAGCCTGTTGACGGTCGGATAGTCTTCGATGACGTGCTTGACATCTCGATATTGTCCCCAGACCTCGATACTCCAGTAGTTCAAAAACGGCCGGCTGTAGCCGATGACGAATTCGTCGGAATAGGTGGGTTTGATGCCGGGGAGGATGACCTTCCCTGTTTCCGAAGCCTGCGGCACGTCATAGACCTTGCTGCCGTCCGAAAGAAGGAAATATGCGTCTTGACGATAAACCCTGAGCGGAGCAGCGGCTCTGGCCAGGCTGCGGTTGTCCATATTGTTGTAGCGACCCCAGTTGGCATACAGCTTGTCGCCGGCCTTCCTGTCGATCATGTAAGTGAATCCAATTCTGGGCTGGATCTCTTTGTCGAAATCGAATTTCAAGAATGTCTTTTTCTCCCCAGCCGTCTTGGTGCTGAATTCATCGCGGTTGGCCAGCAATCCGAGGGTAAACGTCAATCGTTCGCCAATACTGATCGTGTCCTGGACAAAAAGGGAATATGTGCGGCCTCTCGAATCCTGAGGATCCTGCCTCGGGTAATACCGGGCCCGGAATCCCGGCCTTTTCAGAGGATCATAAGTCGAGGAGCCGGTGGGATAGTAAATGATGCTTCCCCAGCCGTTGGCCTCCCGTTCCAAATATTCGCCGCCGTCATCAAAGCCGAAACCAGCCTTGATGAGATGGGAGTGTCCGCTGAAATCCAGGTACTGGCTCAGGACAAACTTGAGCTCATCGCGGAAAAAATTCTGGGTATTGTATTCCGAGGCCGCGCCGACATATTGGCCGGACTTGTTCGCGCCGCCGACGGTGCTGAATTCGGCCGCGGTCTGAAAATATCCCATCAACTCGGGATGGGTGGGATCGAAGGTCGGCTGATAGCCGAAAGACTTATTGGGAACGCTTTTGTAATCCTCGTTGACGTGGTCATACTTGACTTCAAGAAGCGTGGACTGGGAAATCGTCCAGGCCCAAGACAAATAGATAATCCGGCTTAATCCGTTCCCCGTGACGGCTACGTCGGGATGGTCATTGACTCCGACCCCGGCTTTTTCGTCTTTGTAATCATTGTTTCTGATGCTGGCCGTAATGAGGTGGTTGGGATGCGGGTTGGCGCTTAGCTTGAAGAAAAATTCATTCTCCTTTGACTGGGCGTCGGGAACTGCTCCCAAGTTGTTGATTCTTCCCGTCGTCGTCGAACGGGGGATATTGGCCGAGGTATAAAACCAGAGCTTGTCCTTGAGGATGGGACCGCCCAGCGACAAGGCCGGATTGTAGCGGTTGTATTTCGTAACAATCGTCGGATCTTTGCTCTTCCAAGTGAAACCCGACGGTTCGGCGACGAGGCGGAAGGAGCCGGAAAAAACGTTTGTTCCTGATCTGGTGATGGCGTTGGTGACCATGCCCGCGGCGCGTCCGAACTCGGCGCTGATGGCGCCTCTTTTGATATTGATTTCCGCAATGTCCAACTCGGAGAAGTTGGCGCCAAGCGTGCCAAAAAACGGGTTGGTGATGTTGGACCCGTCATACATAAAAACATTGTCCTGTTTGTTGCCGCCGGCATTAGGGGCAAAATCGCGATTGTCGGCGACGCCGGGCGCCAGCTGCCACAGGGAGGCATAAGATCGGCCCAGGGGAAGCTTCTCGACAATCTGCTTTTGCCAGTTGGCCGAAACTTCCGTTGACTTGAGGTCGACGACAGGCGACCGCGCTGTCACTGTCACTTGTTCGGCCAACTTTCCCACGGCGACCATGATCACGGTGACCTGAGCCGACCGGCCCAATCCGACGATCACCTCTTCTTTTTCATTGATCGGCGTCAAATCCGGGTGGGAAGCCGTCAGGACGTAAGTCGCCGGCGGAATACTCGGGAATCGGAACTGACCGTCTTTTCCCGTCGTGAATGTCCGACCGGCCGGCAGCAAATCGCTCACGATCTTGACGACGGCGCCCACGACCGGCGTGCCGTCAGGCGATTTCACTATGCCTGTGATAGAGCCGCGCTCCTGGGCGGTCAGACCGGCCAGGCCGACGAGGAAAATAAGGATAAAGCCCATAACGATAGATTTTTTCACAAATGCCCTCCTTCTAAATCGATTTTATGAGCCTATCTTAGACAACCCATAAAAAATTGTCAACAGAAAAACCCCCGAGGTTTCATGCTCAGAACTTGGAAATCTTTTGAAACGAAAGCCGCCCTAGTCGACCCTTGAACCTGACGCTGTGCCTTTGAAATCTGCGGCCGGACCCTTGGCGATCCGGTTGCCCTCCCGACCATACTCGTCTCGGCAAACGGCGATCGTATCCTTCAGCAACCGGGGATGGGTGACCTTCTTATAGATCGTGGCTCCATCTTCGGCGGCGGTCTGGATTTCAACGTCACCATAGTGGAGGATACGCCCCAGCAAAGATTGGTAATAGGACAGATTGTTAATTTTTTCCAGCGGGCTTTCTTTCGTATAGAGGTTGAAGACGCCCCGCTCGTCAATCACCCTCAAATTGGTGACGGCCCAGATGTCCCGGCGTCGGTACAACTCCCTATAAAAGAAATAGATGAGGGCGATCGCCAGGAATACGCCGCAGGCCCAGCGGATCCCCGTGACCAAACCGTTTTTTGGCTTGACCAATAAAAATACGCTGACGCAGACTGCGGCGGCGAATAAAGCGAGCAGGAAAGGCTTGACCACGGTCACCCAGTGTGTTCTCGTCTCCAGGACTTTTTTCTCGCCCGGTCTCAACTTTGTTCTCATCGCTCCCTCCCTGCGATCTCAGCTTCTGCGGGCAGCCTTTTTCCCGAAACAGCAACGGGAAGCATCAAAACCGACCACGGATCAGGATCCCCGAGAGCTGTGGGAACGAACCATCGGGTTCCGAACGTCTCTCCCTGCAAGGCCAACGGAGGAGGGGGATCGTCTTTCCCCACCGATTTAGGATCCCCCGCGTTCGGGCGTGTCGCCGGATTTTCCGGAGTAAAAGGAGTGAATTTGCAGGAGGAGAATGCCAGAAACAATATCAAGATTGTCAAAAGGGCTTTTTTTCTCATGAACCCCTTTTCCCCCATTTTCATACCCTCCTCTGCTTATTATACTAATTTTGTCATCAACTTCTCAAACCTCGGGTGTTTCCGGAGCGGATCAAGGTTGCTGTCGTGTTCATACCATCCCTTTTGGATCAGACCGTGGGCAACAGCCCGCTCTAGGCAGTCAAGCGCTTGGTCGATCTCGCCCGCGAGGGAGAAGATACAACCAAGGTTGTAGAGCAACATCGGCTCATCCGGCGCGAGGCTTTGCGCTCGACGTGCCCATTCCAGGCCCTTCTCCCTTTCTCCCAAAGCGACCTGGCCGTTGGCTCCCATATAGAGCGCCCGCGTGTCGTCCGGATGAAGCTCGATGCGCTCTTCGACAAGAGCCACACCCCGAAGGCGGGCGGCTTTCGCTTCGTCCGGCTGCCCTAGTGCATCATAAATCTGGGCGACAAGCAGCGGCGATTGATAGTCATCAGGCCGGACTCTGCTCGCCCCTCGAAAGAGCCGCGCCGCCTTCTCCAGCTCGCCGTTGACGAAGGCATGGCGCGCATAAAAATACCACGCTTCGAAAAGTCCGGGATCGAGACGGAGTGCTTCTTCGAACCCTCGCTCGGCTTCCTCTTTGTGTCCTCCGCTCGACAGGGCGAGGGCGTGTGATGCCTGGGCTTGAGCAGAGCCCGGAGCCAACTCCACAGCCCGTCGGCTGGCCGCTTCGGCTTGTTCGCGGACCGATGTCTTGCGTTCGGAATAAAGGTAGATATAAGACCAGCAGTCGGCCAGCCCGGCATAGGCCAGGGCGTAATTGGGATCGAGCTCGGTCGCCCGGGAGAACAGCTGCAGCGCAAACTCGATGTCCTGCTTTCCATACTGATAGTAAAAACTGCGGCCGCGAAGGTAATAATCGTAGGCCTGGATATGGCTGGTCGGAGCTTTTCCGAGTGCTCCTTTCTCCTGGGGAGTGAGGGTGACTTGGAGGGCCCGAACAACGTTTCGAGCGATTTCTTCCTGGATTTCAAAAACCTCCTTCAGCTCGCGGTCGAAAGACTCCGACCAGAGGTGGAAGCCGCGGTCGGCGTCCACGAGTTGGACCGTGATCCGAAGCCGGTTTCCGGACTTCCGGACGCTTCCCTCAAGTAGCGTTTCGACATGGAGACGATGGCCGATATCCGACAGTTCGAGCACCGTGTCCTTAAACAGGAAAGACGCTGTTCGAGAAGCCACCCTCAATCCGTGGACATGGCTGAGAGCGTTGATGATTTCCTCGGCGATTCCCTCGCAGAAATAAGCCTGGTCCTTCTCCCTGCTCATGTCGGCGAATGGGAGCACCGCAATGGATGGAATATTATCGGCGGGTGCCGAGACCGTCTCTCGGCGAAGCCGCTCCAATTCATCGCGGATCTCCAGGGCAGAACCCGTCCTGAAATGAACGTCTTTTTCCAGGCAGTGCCGCAAGACGTAGTCGAGCTTTCGGGGCAGCCGGGAATTCAGCTCCGTGGCCAGGCGGGGCTCGTCCTTTAGGACTGAGGCGATGGCATCGGCCGCGGTCAGTCCGACAAACGGACGCTCTCCGGTCGCCAGTTCGAAGAGGACGATCCCCAGCGAGAACAGGTCGGTGCGATGGTCAACCCGTTCGCCTCTTAGTTGTTCCGGGGACATATAGCTGATCGTCCCGGTCAGACCTTGTTCCATCGTCAACGTCGAGGCGCTTTCACCGGCCTCGACGGGAGGTGCGGGCTCGAGCACGCGGGCCAAGCCAAAGTCCAGAATCTTGATCGCCCCCCCCGGCCCGACCATGACGTTCCCGGGTTTTAAATCGCGATGGATAATTCCGCGGGCGTGGGCAGCCGCGATGGCGTCGACGATGGGAATAGCGATCTCAAGAAACTTGGCCATCTCGACTCCGCCGGGAGTAATGACAGCCGAGAGAGGTTCTCCCTCGACGAGTTCCATGGTAAAAAAATAGCTGCCTTCCGCTTCTTCCACCGAATAAATCGTGACGATACTGGGATGCCGGAGGGCGGCGACAGCTTTAGCCTCGCGCTCAAAATAAGCCCGTTTTTCCGGATCCGCGGCGAATCCTTCCGGCAAAAATTTTATGGCTACGTCCCGGTCGAGCTTGAGGTCGTGCGCTTTCCAGACGATACCCATGCCCCCTTGCCCGAGCTTCTCGATAAGCCGGTAATGGGCGATCGTTTGACCGGGCTCTAGGATCATGAGACGGCCTTTCCTAATAACGATTTGCCCTTCAACCCCGCCAGCCGAGTTTTAGCATCTTCGACTTCGGGAATTCCGGGATCGGCTTCTTTCCAGATATCGAGGAAACGTTCGTAGGATTTGGCGGCTTCGGCCGATTCCCCTTTCTGTTCATAGAGCCTGCCGAGTTGATAATGGGCCAGAATCCACTGTTCCTGTCCTTCACGGCCCAGGACATCAGTCCCCAGGAATCCCCGGCATTTTTCGATCGCTTTGTCCAGGTTTCCATTTTTCGCATAAGCGAAAGCCAAGCTGTCTTCCACCATCGTGCTATCCAGGTTGCCGGCCATCTCAAAGGAATTGATGGCTTCCTCATGTTTATTTTCGATCAATTCGATCTCTCCTTTAAGCAAGTAATAGGCCGCTTGATCGGTCTTATTGCTGCGGCCGACGCCGGATGTCGCCAGAACATCACCGACAAGGGACTCGAGGTTTGTCAGAAGCCGGACGGCATCTTGGAGTCTGTTCAGCCGGGCATAGATCTTGCCGATATGGTATAGGAAAAAAGGCTCTATCTTGATTTCCTTCTGGATCAGATTAACCGCCGCCATCTCTTTTTCAAAAGCCGTATTTTGTCTTTTAAAACTAAGATTGATGGCTAAAAAGAGATGATCGCGCATTTCGCTGAGCTTGTATTGAGAAGCCTTATTCAGGTTTATGGCCGCCTTCAAGCTTTCTTGAGCTGCCGCATATTTGCCTTGATACATGTCGAGAAGGCCGAGCGAACGATAGCCTCTGGCTTTCTTGGCATTCTCTGGTCGAGCGATCATTTTTTCAAACGTCCGCCGGGCTTCTAGGAGTTTTCCCATTCTCACCAGCAAATATCCATATTCATTATTCACAAAATTCCCCGTGGCTTCTTCGGGATTCAATTGAAACGCTTTCTGGTAATTCGCCAGGGCCTCTTCGTTCTTTCTCAATCCCCGATAGCACGTGGCCAAATTGATATAGCCGGAAGAATCGGAGCTATCAAGTTTGATCACCCTTTTGAAAGCCTCCGCACCCGGCTCGAGTTGTCTCGCCAAAAGATACGCGTAGCCGAGCCGAAACCAAGCCTGGCTATCATCTGGGTACTGATCCAGGTAAGCCCTGTAGTTCTGAATTCCCTGGTCACGATTGCCTCGCCAGTCCTCGACAATGGCTTGAATCCAGAGCTTTTCTCTCGCTGTCAAGCGATCGAGCAGGCTGAGAGCTTTTTGAAAATGCTCTTCCCCTTTGGCACGGTTTCCGATGATATAATATTTCAAGCCCATTTCCGAATGGGCCAAAGCGAAATCGGGATCCAGTTCAATAGCCTGTTTGAGAAGCTGAAAGGGCGTTTCTCCCGGAGCCTTTTGAGACCTGGTATAGTAATTCAAGGCCTCTAAAGAAGAGGTGGTCGCCTTGATGAGGGGCATTTTCTGCGCCGAGATTTTGGCCATGGATTCTCCGAGCGCCCGGCGCACCTTCCTCGCCAGTTCATCCAGACTCTTCAAGACTTCCTCTTTGCCCTTGGCCTTGGACGAATCGGAGAATACCGACGTCTGTTTATCCGGATCGACAATTTTCGCCGTCAACAAATAATTGTCGCCGACCTTGCTGATGCCACAAGCCAGCATACCCTTGATTCCTTCCCGGAGGGCGATCTCTCGGCCAATCGTCTCATCTATTTTTTTTGCGTCCGTGCGGCGCATCCGTTTCAAGGTCTCCTGAATGCGGCTGGGGGGAAAAGCATTGACATATTGGGATTGTTGTATCCCGACTGTCAAAGCCGTCGTCAGCGAGCCTTCGAAGACCTGTTCGCCCGTCTGGTTATCGAAGTCCGTGATGAGTATCCAGTCCCTTTCTTGAAAGGCCAGAGCTTTAGCCGGAGTTTTGAAAAAGAGGGCTTTGGCCAACCAGGCAGCGGCGATTACGGCCAGGACGACAACAACCGCCGTCAGAGCCAGCCGGACAGGCTTGAGAAACGGAAGGATTTTTGGAGCCGGCGCCAAATCGGCCTCTATCTTCCTCAGGTCCGCTTGGACGTCCTTCATTGACTGATAGCGGTCACTCGGATTTTTGGCCAGCAATTTGCCGACGATTTGTTGCAGCGGTTCGGGCATGCCTTGGATGAATTCGGCGATGGGGCGCGGATCTTCACTCAAAATCGCGCTAATCGTAGTCAGCCCGGTCTTCTTTTTAAAAGGATGGACGCCGCTCAGCATCTCATAGAGCATAATGCCGAAAGAGAATATATCCGACCGCTGATCGAGGGCTTTCCCCTGCAATTGCTCCGGCGACATATAGGCGGGCGTCCCGGGCGCTAGGCCTTCGTCTGTGAGCGTCACCGATAGATCAGCCAGCGCCCGCTCTTTTTTGGCGCTTGTCAACTGTTTGGCCAAACCGAAGTCCATCACTTTGGCATGGCCCTTCTCCATCAACATGATATTGGCCGGCTTTATATCCCTATGAATCATTCCCTTCTCGTGGGCAAATTGAAGGGCCTCGGCGATTTCCTCGGCGATGGGAAACGCCTGTTTAAGAGGCAGAGGCCCCTCCGCGATCCTGTCGCGCAGCGTCTTCCCCGGCAGGTATTCCATAGCGAAAAAGAGCCTATTCTCCGTTTCTCCGACTTCATGGATGCTGCAGATATAGGGATGGTTTAAAGCCGCGGCGGCCTTGGCCTCGCGACTAAAACGGCTTCGCGCGGTCGGATCCCGATACATCTCTTCGGGCAAGAGCTTGATGGCGACCTGGCGATCCAATGAAGCGTCCTCGGCAAGGTAAACCTCACCCATGCCTCCTCGTCCCAGTTCAGCCAAAATCGTGTACTTCCCGGCCAGAGTCGTTCCTTTGGCAAACGTTTTCCGGCCGAAAGGGCCGGTCATTGTTTTCTGGCCAATCATATCCCCGAAAGAAAAAAGCTCATTCCCGCAGCTCGCGCAAAAGCGGGAGTCATCAGGATTGTCTGCTGAACATTTGGCGCATTTCATGGCCCACCCCATCAGGCAGGGATTTGGTGCCGGAGGAGGGAATCGAACCCACACGGGCCTT
>Ga0315268_10005179_pt1 | contig 14055 bp, 15 predicted proteins | sample C1_top_MG_FD_204535 | JGI IMG/M metagenome (GOLD analysis project Ga0315268, IMG submission 204535) | Sediment microbial communities from Yellowstone Lake, YNP, Wyoming, USA - C1_top | ecosystem: Environmental > Aquatic > Freshwater > Lake > Sediment | place: USA: Wyoming | collected 2017-08-01 | reverse complement strand
GACGGGCGGAAGGGTGGTCACTACCTTGGAGGACCTCTCTCTCAGCGACCTTGGTAAGGCAGACGTCGTCGAAGAGCGCAAAGTGGAAGAGGACAAGTGGGTCTTCATCGAGGGCTGCAAGAACCCCAAGGCTGTCACGCTGCTGGTTAGGGGAGGAGGGCAGCGCATAGTGGACGAAGCAGAGAGGTCGCTTCACGACGCCATAATGACGACCAAGGACGTCCTTGAGAGGCCGGCAGTCGTGGCGGGGGGTGGTGCCCCGGAAGCGGAGGTCGCATTCAGGCTCAAGGAATGGGCCACAAACCTCCCTGGCAGGGAGCAGCTGGCAGTCCTGAAGTTCGCCGAAGCCATCGAATACATACCCCTTACGCTTGCGGAGAACGCAGGCATGGACCCCTTGGACACCCAGGTCGAGCTGGCCACCGCCCACGGTGAAAAGAAGACGTGGATCGGCGTGGATGCCCTGAAGAACAAGGTTGGCGATATGGCCGAGAAGCAGGTGTACGAACCACTGGCCGTCAAGGAACAGGTTGTGAAGGCAGCGACCGAGGCGGCGAGCATGATCCTCCGCATCGACGACGTCATAGCGGCCAGCAAGCCCAAGGGTGGTCCAGGCGCGGGCGGGCCCAAGGGCGGTCCGGGCGGCATGGGCGAAGGAATGGGCGGAATGGAGGAGTAAGTTCCTCCTCTCTCCGTCTGGACAACCTTTTTATCGATAAGAGGCTCATTACTGTACTGTATAGTAATGTGGAATACTGTCAGGGCCTACTTCACTAACCGCAAGGCCGGGCTTCAGGTAGCTCGTCTCCTGATCGAGAACGGCATCAGGCTCGACGCTTCGGGCCGATTCTTTGTCGGAGAAGTGGAAGTGGCTGACGTCAGCTTGGCTCGAGCTGCCGGAGTGGACCGCAGAGTCGTGAGGGATACGGCCCTTTATATCCTGAAGGACGAAGGGCTCAGGCCCATCTTTGAGAACCTGAGGCCGGCCGGGAGCAGCCTGGTAGGGGTGGCCTCCATGCTGGGCTACACGGTCCTCAAGATAAAGGCCGACTCTCACCGTTCCGGCATCATAGCGGGCATCAGCAAGGTCCTAGCCGACCACGAGCTGCTTGTGCGCCAGGCGCTGGCCGACGACCCCGACCTCTACCCCGAGCCGGCGTTGACTCTGGTCATCGAAGGACATGTGCCTGCCAAAGCCTTTGAAGAAATCCAGCAACTTCCCTATGTGAGGAGCATTACGATCGTGCGCTAGGCCTGCTTCTCCAGCATCTTCGTAAACGTCCAAGTCGTCGTGCTGAGAATCTCGTTCAGCCTGAGCCTGTCGTTGTAGTTCCTCACTATGATCTTGACTATGCGTCCCGAATCCTCTTCGTACTCGAAGGATATGAGCCTGTCCCTTGCTATCTTCCCCTGCTTGGCCTGCTCTTCGTCCGCGTCCCTCATCCCTGTGAGTACTTTCCCTATGAGATAAGTCTTGAAAGGAGGCGTCGTGGACCTGAGCACAACGTCGGCTGCCGGAACTATGGTGACGACGTTAGGCTCGACGTACGCGTTGGCTAGAAGATAGCCATCCTTCTGCCTCTTTAGAGGCCTGGTCTCTCCCTGCACGACAGCCTTCACTTCCTCCTTCGCGGCCGCCTCTTCGCCTTCGGGCAAAGCGGCGGGCCGCGGAGCCACCGGCACCTCCGTGGCCTTGACGAAGCTGCTCCTCTTTAGCTGTTCGTCCACAAGGGTCGCCGTCTGCCTGAGCATAGCCAGCTCGTCCTCCAGCTGCTTTGTCCTTTCTTCAAGCCACTGGCGAAGGTCGGCCAGCCTCCTGACGTCTTCCTGGTCGCTCATCGACAATTCTGCGCCCCTTTCATAATATAACCTTTTGCCGCCTATAAGGGGCCACTTGCCCTTCCTGAACGACCTTGAGAGCGGTGCCCTCATCCCAGTCTGCTTGTCGGACCGACTCGGACATCGAACAGAATGAACTTCGGCCGCACCCCGGAGCTCGTCGAAAGTGAGCCTCCGGCCCTCGACGATCTTCTCATCCCGCCGGCCGTCCCCGGAGCCACGAAGGTCAAACGCTCGGGGCTCCCGGGAGCACCGTTCAAACCTAGTGGGAAGTCAGGTATTCGGCGGCCTTATCAGCGATTGCCCGAGCCATCTCCCTTGTGCCTGCCGTTCCCTTGAGGTCGTAGGTGAGCACCCTTCCCTCCTTCACGACTTCATCCACTCCGGCGAAGATCGCCTCTCCCATCTTCTTCTCTCCTAGGTACTGCAGCATCCAGGCGCCCGACAGCACCGTGGCCACGGGGTTCACCTTGTTCAGCCCCTTGTACTTGGGGCTGCTTCCGTGGGCGGGCTCGAACATCGCGAACTTGTCCCCGATGTTGGCCGAATACACCATGCCTATGCTGCCAATGAGGCCCGAGGCCTCCTCCGTCAGGACGTCCATGAAGAGGTTGGTGCCCACGATGACGTTCTGGCTGAACAGCTGAGGGTTCTTCACGAGCTGCTGGGCGAAGTTGTCGACAAAGTATTCGTCCTTCGCGATGTCAGGATAGCCCTTTCCTATCGTCCTGAAAACTTCAAGCCACAGGCCGTCGGTGATCTTCAGGATGTTGGCCTTGTTGATCGCGATCACCCTCCTCCATCCCCTTGTCAGGGCCTCCTTAAAGGCGAAGGAGATCACCTTCTCGCTGGCCCTTCTCGTCACCTTCCTCACGGCCGCAGCAGCATCGTCGCCCAGCTTGAATTCGATGCCAGAGTAGAGCCCTTCGGTGCCTTCCCTGACGAATAGCATGTCGACCGCTCCCAGAGGGCCCTCCCAGCCCTTGAAGGTCTTCACCGGCCTTACGTTGGCATATAGGTCGAACTTCTGCCTGATGCTCACCGCCACGCTTCTCGGCGTGTTGGGCCCTGGCTCTGTGGTTGTCGGGCCCTTCAGGCAAGCGTCGCTCGCTTCGATAGCCTCCCAAGTGGCCCTGGGTATGTAGCTGTCTCCACCCGCTGAGTGGTAGTACTCGGCGCCGGCGTCGCACAGGGTGAATTCGATTTTGTCCGTGGCCCCTATGCTCCTGAAGACGGTCATCGCGGCCTCAATGAGCTCCGGGCCCGTTCCGTCACCTCTTATGACAGCGACCTTCTTAGCCATCCGAACCATCGTTCTCAACGTCTTTTCGGGATGTTTATAAGAGATTCTCCTGCACCTGCAGGACAAGCTTTTAGTGTCCCTATCCATCATACATGGACGAATTGTTCGCGAGGGGACCGCCAAAGGTCGTCGTGCGGCTCAGAGGAAAGCTCACCCCCGAGCACGTCTTCGAGGGGATCGCAGGTTGCGAATTCTCCGCAAGCGGCAACATAGCTACAGCCGTGCTGAAGGGAGACACGGCCAGCCAGGCAGCCACCCTGCGGCGGATCAAGGAAGCGCTTCGGTCAAGGCGTGCCGGCTCCATAGTCAGAGTTACGGTCGAAGCCGCCGAGGCCGCTGCCGTAGACGACTTCGGAGAGGCTTACGTGCTTGTGCAGTCTCTGGCTCATCGGCGAACGTTCGAAGTCGGCGTGAAGGCTAAGAGCCGCGCGGCCTTCTACGTCTTGGGACGCGCCGGCAGGGTCCTTTCCAAAAAAGAATACGAATCAGCTTTGATGGACGCCTTCGTCTGAGGCGCTCAGTATATCATCAGTTCCTCGTTTTCGAGGAGGGTGTGCAGGTTGTTCACGGCCTTGTACACTTCCTCCTCCTTCTTCGCGCCGGTGCAGACCAACTTGCCGCTGGCGAAGAGAAGAATGACCGTCTTCGGCTCCAGCATCCTGTGGATGAGGCCGGGGAACTGCTCAGGCTCGTACATGCTTCTGGGGAGGTTGAGGGCCGCTTCCTCCAGTTTCACCCTTCCTCCCAAGCTGGCCGAAGCAACTATGTTCTGAATCTCGACCTCTGGTTCGTTTTCGATCTTGATGCCGGACTTCCTCAGCTTCTGCACCACCATCTGCACGGCCTTGAAGGATTGCTCTTCGCTCTTCGCTCCGGTGCACACCATCTTTCCAGAGTTGAATATTAGCGTGGCCGTCTTTGGAGCCTTCAGTCTGAAGACCAAGCCGGGGAACTGTTCGGGATGGTACTCCACGTCAGGGAAAAGGCGTGTTATCTCGTTGAGGTCTATGGATTGATTGACGCTGGCCGAGGCCACGACGTTCTCAATCGAAATGAGTGGAGTGGTCTTGGGCAATGTAAATCCATCCTTGCTTTATAAAGCCCATATATAAACTTTGGAAAAAGGGGCTCTGGGAAACTAGGGGTTGAAGGGCAAAGTTAAGGGCTCGGGAGAAGTCGGCCGACCAAGTTAAGATAAGATGGTCAAAGTCTACAGGATGCTACGGAGCGCTGTGAGCGCTTCCTGCAGTCCAATTCGATCGTTCCACGAGAGCTAGATCGCCCAGCAGGCAGCAGTTCAGAAGCGAGCACGGAGACATCAGGCCTGTGTTCTTCGAGGCGCAAGGCTGACGGAGAAGAACCCGAAGGCCCTCATTCCGAACGGTGCGGCGAACCGAACGTAGTGTCAGCTTCCCCATGGGGATGTTGGGTGCGAGGATACACGTCGTGGCGGACGGCCGTCAACCGACCCTACCCCAGGTCTCAGCGCCTGGAAGTTCCGCCTGCATCTTCCCTTGAAGCCAGGCCCTCCACCTACACGACTTGTTCGGAAGGGCTGGCATGGAGCTCGTTCAACACCTGAACGACCTGCCACGCCGCCTGCTTGCACATTTCCTCCGTGATCCCGAGGACCCGACAACTGACGATGAGAACCTTCCTGGTCTGGGCCGTTATCTTCGTCCTTTCACCGTCCCTATGTGGAAACAGATGTATGATGCCCGCGTCGTCACGCAGGACCACTTCATGCGATGTCTTTATCGCCTTCCCCGTAATGTCGACAAAGAGCTCGCCCTCCTTCGACATCGTCAGCCTCAAGGGCCCCTTCACCTTCTCAAAATCATACAGGCCGATAGGTATGTGAGTCCTTATCGACGCGATGTTTCCTGCGTCCACCACATAGTTGATGGAGGGTATTTCGTTGCCTTGAAGGAGGCGCCTGATCAGGGCCTCGCTCGCCGGCCTCTGTTTGGTGGGGTCGATGCCTATGCGCCAGTAGAAGTCGCGGAAGGCCCTGATGACGGGGTCGTCCTTAAGGTCATTGAGCGAGACGCGCGCCTTTCTCGCTTCGTCCTTCAGGATGGACTGCAGGTCGTACAGGCCTGCGAGCCCTGGCTCGCAGAGTATACCATATACTCCCGTAGCCGGATACTGCCGTATTACTTCGGTTTCGACCTTGACCCTAAAGTCGTCCTGAAGTATCGTGGTCATGCTGCCCTTTCACCCATCAGTTCCTCCAACTTCGTCTTCCGGCCCTCAAAGCGTTTCCTCACGCCGTCTACGATCTTGTCGACGTATGTCGCCGTCGAGGCCTTCAGGTCCGCTGGATGTATCTCCCTCTTGATGTATGCCCTCTCCAAATCGACATAGGAAGAGAAGGTGACGGGACCTCCGTACTTTGCTGGCCTGTCTATGGAGAAATCCCAGTACTCGTGGAACACCAAATACTTCACTATTTCAAGTATGGGGTTAAACTGCGCCATCCCTTCGGGGCACCACGCCTTGACCAGCTTGTTGCGTATGGTGGCCTCGTCGTCGTGTACGAATATGCAGGTCCAAGGTTTGCTCTTGCTCATCTTACCGCTGATGGCCATATCTACGCTTTCGTCTTCGTCCATTCCCGTCTTCTCAGGTCTCTCGAGGCCCAGCAGCAGGTGATGATGCAGGGCGATGGGGGGCTTCCATCCCATCTTGGGGTACACTTCTCTTGCCAGCATGTGCACTTTCCTCTGGTCCATGCCGGCGTGAGCTATGTCGGCCTTCAAATGATGTATGTCGACGCCCTGCATGGAGGGATAGATGTATGACGCTACGTCAAGGGCGTCTTTCATCGACCTGCCCATGATGGCGAGGGTGCGAGTCGCCCTGTTCAACGACACGTGCTTGCTGAACGATATGATATCACGCCAATACTGGTCGTTGTCGTGGTACAGGTCGCTTCCTAGAACGAACTCCGTGCCGGGGGCGAACGTTTCAAATGCCTCCTTGTAGTAAGAGGATGCCTCTTTGATCCTGTCCCAGTCGCCTCCGAGCTTTTCGTTGATCACGCTGTGCCAGTCGGCAAGGAAGACTTGGGTTTTCACGCCAGCCCTGTTCAGGTCCCTCAGCTTGTAGCCCGTCAGCACTAGGCTGCCAAGGTGCAGCAGGCCCGATATCTCCAGACCTATGTAATGCGTAGGCCTCTCCGCCGTTTCGAAGAGCTCCCTGAGCTCCTTTTCCGTGACGACCTCCTCCGTAGGAGGTTGAACGACAAGACGGACCTTCTCTTCAATGTCCAACTATTAGATTCACTTTTCTTCCCTGAACAGTTTGAAAGCGTAAAGGAACAGCAGGATAAAGAAGATGGCAACAACGCCGCTGGCCGCCTCCAGCACGGCGAAGGTCAAGTTCCCCGCGTACGAGTAGGCGCCCTGCAAAGTCAGAGCCCAGCCACCATAAGCGGCGAAGAGCATTCCCGAGGCAGACCCCACGGACAAGTAGTAATAGTCCCCAGCTGGCCTGTACGCGGCGAACGCTGAGAGAAGGACACCCAGGCCGCCTGCGAAGGCCGCGCCGGAGCCCGTTCCGGCCAAGAGCGCCAAAGCCGCCAGCACTGCGCTTCCGACCAGGTCTGCCCCTGCTAGCGCCCTCTTCGTCGTCGCCCTCTGCATGAGCGATGCACCATGAAGGCAGGAATATAAGAATTAGGGTCACCGCCCCTCCCCACACCTTGGCATATTGCGCCATCACGATCTTCGATGGCCGATGTTCCGTCTCTTTCTCTTTCTATTTTGAACCCTGAGCAACTCCGACCTTCCCGCGATCTCCGCTGCCAGCAGGCGAAACGGCTTGAGCTCCCCCAGTTCCGACTGGAACTCAAGCAGATGGTCCTTCATCCTTTTCGGCTCCACCGCGCCTCCCGCATCGCCGTGACCGGGCAGGGAGGGCGACGCTCCGCATATCTCCAGCCAGTCGAGCCCCTTCACCCAAGCATCGATGTCGGAGTCCCCCGTGTGGGGATGGCTTCTCTGGAAGACATGGTCCTCAGTTAAGACAGCCCCTCGTCCGGCATTACGACGACCAAACTGTTCGGCGTGTGACCAACGCCCGGCGCAAGCTTCCAAGAAGGTGAGCAAGAGAGGCGCTGCACCGTGCGACCCCTGCAAACGTTAAAAGAAGGCGAACCGGCGTAAAACGGAGGGAGGATAGGCTAGGGTGCCGTCTGCCGGGGACATCGCCGAGAGGTTGAAAGAGCTGAAGGCCGATTCAGATAACGTGCCGCCTTCCTTCCTTCTGGGTGCTGGCTACGACGGCGAAAAGCGGCTGGCCTTTCTTGAGCTCTATGATCCGCAGTCGAAACGCATTTACCACTACTACGACAAGAGCGGCCACAAACCTTACTGTTACACCAAGGACCCCATCGAATCCTTGGGATGGCTGAGGCAGAGGAACGACGTCGTGGACATCCACACGGAAGAGAAGATGGACCTGATCAACGACAGGAAGATCCTTGTTACCAAGATAGTCACCTCGGACCCTCTGGCTATAGGTGGCGCCGCCAACGAGAGGAGCATCCGCAACTCCATCACGGCGTACGAGGCCGACATCAAGTACTACGAGAATTACCTGTATGACAGTCAGCTGCAGGTGGGTTCGTACTACTCTGTGAGGGACGGCAAAGTGCTGCCAGAGGTGCCTGAGAACCTTCCTGGGGTCGAGGATGCCCTTCGCAAGTCATTGGAAGGGTCCACCCCTCCCCTGTCCGACTACATAAGGAGCTGGGCCCTCCTTTTGACTCAACCCCAACCGGACCTCAAAAGGGCGGCGATCGACGTCGAAGTTTACTCACCTCTGGAGAGTCGCATCCCCGACCCGGAGAAGGCCGAATATCAGATCATCAGCGTAGCGCTCGTAGGTAGCGACGGTAAGAAGGTGGTGTACGTGTTGGAGAGGCCGGGGATCGAAATGGGCCAGGACAGGCTTCCGCCAGGGGTTGAAAAGAGGCTCTTCAAGACCGAGCCGGAGCTGCTCCTGTCCTTCTACGAGGACCTCTTGACCTACCCGGTCATCGTCACGTTCAACGGAGACGACTTCGACCTTCCCTATTTGTACCAGCGTTCTCTCAACATGCAGATCCCCAAAGAGAGCATACCCATTTCCAGAAGCTTGCAGATGGCCAGCGTCCATCACGGCATCCACATCGACCTTTACAAGGCTTTTAATAACAAGAGCGTCCAAGTTTACGCCTTCTCCAACAAGTACACCGAACATACGCTCAACGGCGTGGCCACGGGCTTGTTGGGGAGGGAGAAGGTGGAAGTGGGCAGCGCGATAGGCGTGCTGCCCCTGAACGAGCTGGCCTATTACAACTACATCGACGCCGACCTGACCCTCGAGCTCACGAACTTCAACAACGGCGTCTTAATGAAGCTCTTCATCACCGTCTGCAGGATATCCAAGATGCCGCTCGAGGACGCCTCGAGGCTCAACGTCTCCAACTGGATAAGGAGCCTTATGATATTCGAGCACAGGAGGTGGAACGCACTGGTGCCTCGCAGGGAAGACCTCGAGGGAAAGGGCGGAGCATCGTCGGAGGCGATCATCAAAGGAAAGAAGTACAAGGGCGGCTTCGTCGTCGAGCCCAAGCCCGGCGTGCACTTCAGCGTCGTCGTGCTCGACTTCGCCAGCCTGTACCCCAGCCTCATCAAGGTCTATAACCTGAGCTACGAGACGGTGCGCTGCACCCACGAAGGCTGCAGGAGCAACATCATACCGGAGACGGACCACTGGGTCTGCAAGGAACGGAAGGGAATGACTTCCCTGCTCATCGGGAGCCTCAGGGACGTACGTGTGGGATACTTCAAGAGCCTCGCGAAGAGGCCGGGCCTCAGCAAGGCCGACAGGGAATTCTACAACGTGATCTCACAAGCTTTGAAGGTTTACTTGAATGCCAGTTATGGCGTTATGGGTTACGAGAACTTCGCCCTCTACTGTCTGCCCGTCGCCGAGGCCACCGCCGCGCTCGGACGGTATTCCATCAGCAGGACGATCGAGAAGGCCAAGGAGCTGGGCGTGGAGGTCCTGTACGGAGACACCGACAGCGTGTTCCTGCGCGCCCCGAGCACGGAGCAGCTCGACGCAATACTTGCCTGGGCCCGAAAAGAGCTGGGCATCGACTTGGAGGTCGACAAGGTCTATCGCTACGCAGCCTTCAGCAGCAGGAAGAAGAACTATGCAGCCGTCTATCCCGACGGTTCTCTGGAGATAAAGGGAATGACCGGCAAGAAGAGCAATGTCCCCGTATTCATCAAGAAGACCTTCAAGGACGTAATGAAGGTCCTCGCAGATGTCAAGAACCCCGAGGACTTCGATGTGGCCAGGGAGAACATCCGCCAGATGCTCAGAAACACATACCTGCAGCTCAAGAGGAGGGAGATACCGATGGAGGAGCTGGCCTTTCACGTCATGATGAACAAGCCAGTCGACAAGTACTTTGACACAACGCCTCAACACGTCAAGGCCGCCCAGCTGTTGCAACAGCGCGGGAAGGAGATCAAGCCTGGAGACGTCATTTCGTTTGTGAAGACGAGCAACGGGCTGGGCGTTAAGCCCGTCGAGCTGGCCAAGCCGGAAGACATAGATGTGGAGAAATACGTTGAATACATGAGAGGCACGTTCGACCAGCTGCTCGACGCTCTAGGTTACGACTTTGACGAAATCCTGGGCGCCACAAGGCTGGAGGACTTCTTCTTTGGTTCATAAGGGGGACGACGCGGCTTCTTCGTTCAGTTTGGGCGTTTGGGCGGCTCGTCGAGATGCTGGCTTCTGCGCCGTCCCTTCAACTGCCATCTAGAGAGCAGCAGGTTCGCTTGGTTCGGCACTGTCCGTCTTGTTGTGATGCTACATCTGACCTTGGAGCTTCCTTCGGTTCGTGCCCTTTGTCGGAGGCAGATAAGGCGCCATCACCCGATTCCCACGGTAGAAAGTATATATTGTTAATATGGTTATATGTTTTAAATACATAAATAGCCACTGAAGCCTAATCACACGAGACAGAGATGGCCCAAATTCAGGTCACGGACGAGAGGGGCGCCAGAAGGGAGGTCAACCTCATCAGGAAGACCCAGAGCATCTGCCCGGAATGCAACAGGATCCTTCCCGCCTTCATCTTTGAAAGGGACCAGAAGGTCTACATGACGAGGACCTGCCCCGAGCACGGTGAAACCGAGGAGCTTTATTACGGAAGCTACCAAATGTACTTGAAGTTCAGCGCCTACTGGAGCGACGGCAAGGGCACCGAGGCTCCTAACGTGTCAATAGAGAACTGTCAGTGCCCAGCCAACTGCGGGCTCTGCAGCAACCACCTGAGCCACACTGGCTTGGCCAACATCATCGTGACAAACAGGTGCGACCTCACCTGCTGGTACTGCTTCTTTTACGTCAAGAAAGGCCTGGAGGGCGCCTACGTCTACGAGCCCACCCTCGAACAGGTGAAGATGATGGCCAGGACGCTCAAGGCGGAAAGGCCCGTACCTGGCAATTCGGTTCAGATAACCGGCGGAGAGCCGACCCTGAGGGACGACCTTCCTGAGATAATCAGAGCGATAAGGTCCGAAGGCGTGGACCATATCCAGCTCAACACGAACGGCATCAACATCGCCCTTCATCCTGAGCTGGCCAAAGCCTACCGCGACGCAGGAGTGAGCAACCTCTATATGAGCTACGACGGAGTCACCGCGAAGACGAACCCAAAGAACCACTGGGAGGCCCCCTACGCCATAGAGGCCTGCAGGAAGGCCGGCTTGGGAGTAGTCCTCGTGCCCACCGTAATCAAATCAATAAACGACCGCGAACTTTACGACATCATATCCTACGCCAAGTCCAACATAGACATAGTGAGGGCCGTCAACTTCCAGCCCGTATCTCTTACGGGAAGGATGTCGAAGAAGGACAGAGAGAAGTACAGGATAACCATACCTGACTGCATCCAGAAGATCGAGGAGCAGTCGGGCGGGGAGGTGACGGCTGACTCTTGGTTCCCCGTCCCCAGCTGTTCCCCGATCACGCATTTCATAGAATCGTTGACTCATAAGCCTCAGTACGAGCTCTCCATTCACTTTGCCTGTGGCGCGGGCACCTACGTATACCTGGACGACCGCGGGCGCCTCTTACCCATCACCAAGTTCGTGGACATCAGGGGCATGTTGGAGTACTTGGACGAGGCTTCCGAAGAGCTCAACTCCGGTGCCAACAAGTGGCTCACTTTGGCGAAGGCGGCACGCAAAATGAATAGCTTCGTCGACAGAGACAGGCAGCCTGACGGGCTCAACATCGGCAAGCTCCTCTTCGACGCCCTCGTGCGTCACGACTATTCGTCGGTGGGCCAGTTTCACATGAAGAGCCTCTTCCTCGGAATGATGCACTTCCAAGATAAATACAACCAGGACGAAGAAAGGTTGCAAAGGTGCGATATACATTACTTGACCCCCGACCTGAGGATCATACCATTCTGCAGCTTCAACGTCATCCCCGAATGGTACAGGGACAGAATCCAGAAGAAATACGGGGTGCCTGTGGATGAATGGGAGCGCAGGAGCGGCGAGAAGTTGGAGGCCAGGCTGTACCGCGGCGAGCTCAGAAAGCGCAGGGTAGGTCCCAACGAAAAGCTCGACCCCGGCTGTGGCTGCGCCGTTATGGCGCAAAGCGTCAGCAACGCTTAAGCGAGAAGGTTTCGACCGCTGATGTCCGTGCAGGTCCTTCCGGGCATCGACCGCTTGGCCCTTTCAAAGTCGACGAAGATAGCCGGGCTCAGGGTTGCTTTTCCCCGTGAAGGAGTGGCGTATGACGACGGTTTATGGCTCGGCCTGCGATTCAGGGTCGAAGGTGGACTGTACGACGTATTCAACAGGGACGTCTGGCAAAGCGCCTACGCCGTTCACGACAACGCCATGAGATTCACCTATAGAGTGAAGGTGCTGCGCAGTGGGATCGTTCCAAGGGCTGTCGCCGGGCCGCTCAAGTGCGTCAGAAAGGCTACTCTGTACTGGACCCGGAACCCCGACCTCACAGACGACGCATCAAACGCCATATGGGCCATGGTCGTCGACGAAGAGAAGGTCCCTCACTTGTTCGACTCCGAAGCCGCCCTGAAGGGCTTCTTGTTCTCTTTCGAAAGGAAGCTCCTTGTCCCAGCCGGGTCCCTGCGCATGGGTGAAGCCGACCTGATGGTCAGGGTGGAAGGCAAATGGGGCCGGCACAGCTACATAGAGAAGGGACAGACCTCCGCAACTTCTGAGCCGTTCAGGGTGAAGGTCAGCTGAAGCCCCTCGGCTTCGGGGCTTCTGCTTTCTTGCACACGTTCTTATATGGGCCGATGGAACTGCGTACGTTGTGGCAGTGCCACAGGGAGCGAGATTCCGAACATGGCAAAGTACGACGGCATACTAGGTCAAGAGCTTCTCACCGTGGAGGAGAAGGAGGACGAGGTGACGCTGGTCTTCAGAGATAATAGGTATCTCTTCGTTCGCGTCATTGACGGAAAGCTCGTTACGGAAAGCGTTCCAGAATAGCCTAGCCGGCCTGGACCTCACCTCGGCCCAATCGACACGTCTTCAGCAAGGACAAGGATAAGGATTGAAGCTGCACCTCGCTGCGCGTCAAACATGAGCCTGAAGTACAGCGGTAACCATCATCCACCCACCCCTACTCAACCTGACCTTACCCATTCGGCTCGGTCGGTCATTTGGCTATCACTTGTTCCGGATGTTGAGTTAGGCTTTAAAGCCCAATGGCCAAGCAATCTGACGACATACGTTGGCATCCGCACAGGACGCGTGTCAGCACCAAGTAGTCTACGCCGGCGTCACCAACCTCACTCGCGGCTTCGGCATCATGGGCGCTGTCGACGTCTGGACCTGCCTGCGCTGCCACGACATATGGTGTGACGAGAAGAGGATAGAACACCAGGAGCTCCCGCCGGAGGTGGGGCTTCCAACCCGAATCGTGGGCTCCGAATGGGCGGTGCTGCTTTGCGACAACGGAGCCAGGCTGGACTGGAACGTGGTCCAGGTCAGGCAGGGAGACGTCTTCCAGCACAGCTGTGCCGCCTTCGAATCCTGCAGGCTCACCGTGCTCAGCGACTGGACGCTGACGTGCAGCTCCGGACACGGCAATTCTCACAGGCTCATTCTGATCAGGCCTTCCATCAACAAGACCCTAAGGGTCTAGCCTGGCCTAGAAAAGGGGGGAAGGGGTCGGTCGAGTTTTGGAGCCAAACGCTTTGGCCTTCGCTGTCGGAGTGGTGTCTTCCCTGTTCTATCTGAGCCTGTACTTGGCGGGACTCGGCTGGCCGCTGGCATTCGTCACTCTGTTCATCTTCGCGTTGCGCCTCGTTTCCTCTTTGGCCCTATTCGTCCACGTGAAGGCGACCTTGGTGTCTTCTCTTGGGGCATCATTCGTCGCCTTGACTTACTTGGCGTCCCTTCTGTTCAACGTCGTGAACTTTGGGGTTTATCTGACCTTTATGGCCGAGCTCGCCAACACGGGGGCTATCGTGTACGCGCTGAGCCGCCTCACCAAGACCAAGGCCAAGACAAAGTACGTGACGCCCCTCGACTTGCCCGTATACGGCTAGGTGGCTGACCATGATGGACATCGTCGTCGAAGACGCTCTTATGGGCTCAGTGGCTGGATTCATCAAGGGCTACATAGTAGTCGAAGGCCTGAGGGCACGCTTCGAAGGTGTGGCCTACGGCAGGTTCGGCGGGCAGAACGTGTCGATCAAGTTCAGTGCGAAGGCCAAGCACGCCATAAAGCAAAGAGGCTTGGACCCGGACGAGGTCGCGCAGCACGCCCAGCACCTCATCGTTCAGGGCACCTTTCGGATCGCTCCGTCAGCTAAACCCCGCCGCGAGGACGGCCTGCAGTGAGCGTATCCC
>Ga0315268_10005176_pt1 | contig 14060 bp, 15 predicted proteins | sample C1_top_MG_FD_204535 | JGI IMG/M metagenome (GOLD analysis project Ga0315268, IMG submission 204535) | Sediment microbial communities from Yellowstone Lake, YNP, Wyoming, USA - C1_top | ecosystem: Environmental > Aquatic > Freshwater > Lake > Sediment | place: USA: Wyoming | collected 2017-08-01 | reverse complement strand
GGGCGCCTGTGCTACTCTCCCTTGTCCCCCGGCCCTGCCCTCAAAACACCATCATCCCAAATCCTCTCGTGAGCAGGCCCAGGGCCGTGGCCAGGGCCAGGGAGAAGACCACGGCCAGGGCCGCGCCCTTCCAGCCCAGTTCCCGGGAGAGCGCGGCGATGGTGGAGGCGCAGGGGATGTAGAAGAGGACGAACACGGTGAAGGTGAGGAGCTGGCCCAGGGTGAGGGCGGAGGTAAGGTGGGTGGTGCCCAGGGCCTCGGCCAGCATGATGATGGACAGCTCCTTGCGCATGATGCCGAAGAGCAGGGTGACGCCCACGGCCATGGGCAGCCCCAGCAGCGCGGTGAAGGGCCGGGTAGCCTCATTGACGTAGTGCTCCAGGCCATAGAACTTGAGCAGGCTCAGGACCAGGGAGCCGGCGATGAGGATGGGCCAGGCCACCACGATGAAGTCCTTGAGGCTGTGCCAGGACTTGCGCAGCACGTTGGAGAGCGTGGGCAGGCGGTACTCCGGGATCTCCATGAGGAGCCCAGGGGAGACCTCGGGCAGCACCAGGGTGGAGAGCCTCCCTAAGGCCGCGATGACCAGGAGGTTTACGAGGTAGACCCCCAAAGCCCAGTACGGCCCCAGGGCGTAGGCCACCAGCGCGAAGATGATCACCGAGCGGGCCGAGCAGGGGATGAGGACGGAGAGCAGGGCCACCACCAGGCGGTCCCGGGGGCTCTCCAGGATGCGGGTGGCCATGACCGCGGGCACGCTGCACCCATACCCCAGGATGAAGGGGATGATGGACTTGCCGTGCAGCCCCAAAAGGTGCATGAAGTTGTCCATGAGGAAGGCCACCCGGGGGAGGTAGCCGGTGTCCTCCAGCAGGGCCAGACCCACCAAAAAGGGCAGCAGGTAGGGCAGCACGATGGCCACTCCGCCGAAGATGCCCATGAGGAGCCCTTCCGCCACGCTGTAGGCCAAACTTCCACTCCCCAGCCAGGCCTGCCCCGCCTTCTGGGCCAGCTCCAGGTAGGACATCAGGAAGTTTTCCGCGTACTGGCCGAAGCGGAAGACTCCCTGGAAAAACAGGGTCATGACCAGGACCAGGAGGACGTAACCCCAGAAGCGGTGGGTGGCCACCTTATCCAGGCGGTCCCGCCAGGCGGGTTTGGCCGCGGGCTGAACCTTCGCCACCTGCTCGAAGAGGTTGAGACTCAGGGCGTGGCGTTCCGAGGAGATGACGGTCTCCGGGGGGCGGCCGTGGGACTGGGCCAGGATTTTCTGGTGGTTCCGCACCATGGCCAGGCAGTTGGGGTGGCGGCGCCCCACTTCCTCGATGAGGTAAGGGTCGTCCTCCAGGAGCTTGAGGAGCAGGAACCGGCGGGGGAGCCCCAACTCCTTGGCGCGCTCCCGGTCCAGGTGGTCGCTGAGCTCCGCGATCTCCTCCTCCACGTCGGCACTCAAGAGGATCTGGGAGGGCCGGATTGCCGCCCGGCCGGTGGCGATGGCGGTCTCCAGGAGCTCCGTCAGGCCCCGGCCCGTGGCCGCGATGGTGGGAATCACCGGCACCCCCAGGAGCCCGGACAGCCGAGGCGCGTCGATATTGATGCCCTTGCGGCCGGCTTCGTCCATCATGTTCAGGGCCACCACCAGGGGGCGCTCAAGACTCATGAGCTCCAGCGTCAACTCCAGGCTCCGGGACAGCAGGGAGGCGTCCATGACGTTGACAATGACCCCGGCCTGGCCGGAGAGCAGGTAGTTCCGGGCCTCCAGCTCCGCGGCGTCGGTGGAGGTGAGGGAGTAGACCCCGGGCAGGTCCACGCACTCGATCTCCTCCCCCTGGAACACCACCCGGCTGACGGTGTACTTCACGGTGGTCCCGGGAAAGTTGGAGACCGCGGCCTTGTAGCCGCTGAAGTAGTTGAAAATGGTGCTCTTGCCGCAATTGGGCTGGCCGATGAACGCGACTTTCAGCATGTCTTGAATGAGACCCGGGAAGCCAGGTTTTTCCCCGAAAAGCTTGACACTTTGTTATACTTGTCTATATTAAAATTTTTGCGGCTGGGGGCCAAGGCTTATTTGCGCCTCCAGCCCGCCGCGTGAAGATGAAGAGAGCTTTACAGGTTCCCCTGAACTCCATCCCCGAGACCGGGCGGGAACTCCATCTGGAGCTGGGGCCGGAGTGGTTCAGCCGCTGGCAGGAGCAGGACCCGGGTCTGGAGTTTGCCGCGGGCGAGGTCACGGGCACGGTGCGCCTGGAGAAGCACGGCCGGGACGTCCTGGTCCGGGGAGCACTGTCGGGCAAGCTGAAGCTTACCTGCAGCCGCTGCCTGGAGACCTTCGAGGCCAAGGTGGCGGCGGACTTCGACCTGCTGCTGCTGCCCCGGCCGGAGCAAACTACCTCCCGGGAGGAGCTCACCCCGGAGGACCTGGACCTGGACTACTACTCCGGCGAGGTGGTGGACCTGGAGAGCCTCCTTAAGGAGCAGATCGTCCTCATGGTGCCCCTGAAACCCCTGTGCGCCGAGGACTGCCGGGGCCTGTGCCCCCGCTGCGGCGCCAATCTTAACCGGGAGTCTTGTAACTGCCTGGAAATCAAGCCCGCCGGGCCGCTTTCCGGCCTGGCCAAGCTGAAGGTTTAACAAGTTCAAGTCCCCCTTTGAAAAAGGGGGATTTAGGGGGATTTCAACCGGTTATAAAATCCCCCCTAACCCCCCTTTAGGAAAGGGGGGAATGAAAACGGCTTCGAAACAGGCTTAAAAACCTTTTTTTCAAGAACCTGCTAAAGGAGAAGGTTGTGCCCCTACCCAAAAGAAAGAAGTCCATCTCTAAAAAGAACATGCGGCGCTCGCACCAGCACCTGACGCCGCCCAATCTCTCCGTCTGCCCCAAGTGCAACGAACACCGCCTGCCCCATCACGCCTGCCCCCACTGCGGTTTTTACAAGGGCCGGCTGGTGGTGCCCGAAGCCGCGGAGTAAGGCCCCGTGGACTACCTGCTCAGCGAAGAGCAGCGCCTGCTCCGGGACCTGGCCCGGCAAATCTCCGAGGAGCGCATCAAGCCCATCCGGGCACAGCTGGACGAAGAGGAGACCTTCCCCTGGGACCTGGTGCGGGACCTGGCCCAGGCGGACCTGTGCGGCACCATCATCCCCGAGGCCTACGGGGGCCTGGGGCTGGGGTGTCTCGAGAACTGCCTGGTCCTGGAAGCCCTGGCCGCGGGCTGCGTCGGGGTGGCCACCACCTACGCCGCCTCCTTCCTGGGGGCCTATCCCCTCTTACTTTTCGGCTCGGAGGAGCAGAAGTCCCGCTACTTGCCTCCCCTGGCCCGGGGCGAGGCCCTGGCCGCGTTCGCGCTCACCGAATCCCAGGCGGGCTCGGACGCCGGGGCCATTGCCGCCACCGCGGTGAAGGACGGCGATGCTTACGTGCTGAACGGCACCAAGCAGTGGATCACCAACGCCGGGGAGGCGGAGTTCTACACGGTCATCGCCCTCACCGACCGGGCCAAGGGGGCCCGGGGCGCGTCCGCCCTCCTGGTGGAGAAAGGCGATCCCGGGGTCTCCTTCGGCAAGAAGGAAAAGAAGATGGGCATCCGGGCCTCCGTCACCCGGGAAGTGGTCCTGGAAGACTGCCGCATCCCGGCCGGCCGCCTCATCGGCAAGGAGGGCCTGGGGTTCATCGTCACCATGCGGACCCTGGACCTGGCCCGCCCCGGCGCCGGCGCCCTGGCCGTGGGGCTGGCTCAGGAGGCCCTGGACGAAGCCGCCAGCTTCGCCAAGGAGCGCCACCAGTTCGGGGTGCCCATCATCTCCTTCCAGGCGGTGCAACACCTGCTGGCGGACATGGCTACCCAGGTGGAGGCAGCCCGGGCTCTGGTCTACGCGGTGGCCCGCTACATCGACAGCGCGCCTAAGGACTACTCCAAGGCCGCGGCCATGGCCAAGCTCTTCCCCACGGACATGGCCATGAAAGTCACGGTGGACGCGGTGCAGGTCATGGGCGGCCACGGCTACATGCGGGAATACCCGGTGGAAAAGATGATGCGGGACGCCAAGATCCTCCAGATCTACGAAGGCACCAACCAGATCATGCGAAACATTATAGGATTAGCTCTAAACAAGGAGTACGCCAAAAAGAAATAGTGGTCAGTGGCCAGTGGTCAGTATTGTTCGTTAACCTTATGCTGACCTTTCCTGCCGCCCCCCTCACCCCAGCCCTCTCCCCCCGCCAGCGGGAGGAGAGGGAGTTATTAATAATCTCTCCCGCTTTATTAAAGGGAGCATTACAGGAGTTTCTTTTTTATCCCCTCTCCCCCAATGGGGGAGAGGGTCAGGGTGAGGGGGAATTAAAATATTTCATCATTCTGGTTCCCAAGTTGAACTTGGGAACCCATATATTTTCAAAGCTTCGCTTTGCAGCCAAGCCAGATTGGCCCCTAGAGCCTTCCCAAGCTCAGCCTTGGAACTGGGTGGCGATGGTCTAACTGTTTTTCCTGACTACTAACTGCTGACTGCTAACTGCTCACTATGAACATTGTCGTTTGCATCAAGCAGGTGCCTGAGACCCAGGAAGTGCGCCTGGACCCGGTGACCCACACCTTGAAGCGGGAGGGGGTCAAGTCCATGATCAACCCCTTTGACCTCTATGCGGTGGAGGAGGCGTTGCGGGTCAAGGAGGCCCATGGCGGCACCGTGACCCTGCTCACCATGGGCCCGCCTCAGGCGGAGGAGGCCCTCAGGGAGGCCCTGGGCTACGGCGCGGACCGGGCGGTGCTTTTATCTGACAAAGCCTTTGCCGGCGCGGACACCTGGGCTACCTCACTGACGCTGGCCCGGGCCATTGAGAAGTTAGGAGGCGCGGACCTGGTCTTTTGCGGCAAGCAGGCCATTGACGGCGACACCGCCCAGGTGGGCCCGGAGGTGGCCGCGCACCTGGGCATCCCTTACGTGGCCTGGGCCCGCAAAATTACTTTCACCGGCGATGACCGCCTGGAGGTGGAGCGGCTCCTGGACCACGGCTACGACGCGGTGGAAGTGGGGCTCCCGGCCCTCATCACGGTGGTCAAGGAAATCAACGAGCCCCGGGTGCCCTCCTTCAAGGCCAAGCTCAAGGCCAGGAAGGAGCCCATCCCGGTGTGGGGCCTGGCGGACCTGGAGCTGCCACCCGAAGAAGTGGGCCTGGCCGGCTCCTTCACCCAGGTGGTGAAGGTCTTTCCGCCGCCGGCCCGGGGCACCCCGGAGGTCTGGCAGGGCGCGGCTGCGGAACTGGCCCCTCGCCTCTGGGCGCGGCTCAAGGAGTTGGGGAAGAGGTAATTTGGGGGGCAGGGCCAAGATGTAGGATAGGCGCTATCGATTGCCCATGACACCCGAGGGCGGGTGTCCTACATAACCCCCTGTTCTGTCACCATGGCTTTAAAAGAGGAATTTAAGAAGACGGGTGATTGGTTGTTCCGGTGGCGGAGCTATTTGCCGGTATTTCTGATTGCCGCCTTCTCCGCGGTTCTCATAGGTTTCAAATATCCCTATGGCAGCCACCGTCTGGACCAGCTGTGGGAAATAGTTTGCTTGGGCATTTCCCTCTTCGGCCTGGGCATCCGCATGTTCACGGTGGGCAGTGTTCCCGGCGGCACTTCCGGCCGGAATACCAAAAGGCAAGTAGCCAGTATTTTGAATACCCGGGGGGTATATTCCATCGTCAGGCATCCCCTGTACCTGGGGAATTTTTTCATTTTCCTGGGCATCTCCCTGTTTGTCAGGATCTGGTGGTTCAGCCTGCTCATCATCCTGGCCTTCTGGATCTATTATGAAAGGATCATGTTTGCCGAAGAAGAATTCTTGCTAAAAAAATTCGGTGAATCCTTTACGGAATGGGCCAGCCGGACCCCGGCTTTTGTGCCGCGATTGAAAAACTGGCAGGAGCCGGAGTTGCCATTTTCCTGGAAAACGGCGATTGGCAAAGAATATGCAACCCTCTTTGCCATTATTGTAACTTTTACGGCGTTGGAAATAGCCTCTGAATTATCTTTAAAAGGTAAACTTATCTTTGAACCGATGTGGCTCATATTTTTTAGTATTGGTCTAATAACTTATCTGGGTGTCAGGGTAATGAAGAAATATACGAAGTTATTGGACGTTCAAGGCAGATGACCCCGGCGGTCTATCCTTTCTCATGAGCCTGATCTTTTCGCCCGAAAAATGCACCGCCTGCGGCCAGTGCGTGGACGCCTGTCCTTTCGGAGTCCTGCGCCTGGAGGACGGGAAGCTCGTCACCGAGGAGGGCTGCACCCTGTGCGGCGCCTGCGTGGAGGTGTGCGAGCCCGGCGCCCTGGCCCTGCCGGAGGCCGAAGGCCCCCAGCCCCGGCCCGGAGTGCCCCCCGGGGGCATCTGGGTCTTTGCGGAGCAGAGGCACGGCGCCCTGGCCCGGGTGGGCCTGGAGCTCCTGGGGGAGGCCCGGCGCCTGGCCGCGGACCTGAAGGTGCCGGTGGCCGCGGTGCTGTTGGGGGAGGGGGTGGCCCACCTGGCCCCTACCCTGCTGGCCGGGGGCGCGCAAAAAGTGTACCTGGTGGAACACCCCCGGCTTAAGGATTTTCTGGAGGAAACCTACGCCGCGGCCCTGACGGCGCTGGCCCGGAAATTCCAGCCCGAGGTCATCCTGGCCGGGGCCACCTACCTGGGACGGGCCTTCATCCCCCGGGTGGCCGCGGCGCTCAAGACCGGGCTCACCGCGGACTGCACCGCGTTCGCCATTGAGCCGGAGAAACGGCTGCTGCTGCAGACTCGGCCCGCGTTCGGCGGCAACATCATGGCCACCATCATCACCCCCCGCACCTATCCCCAGATGGCCACGGCCCGCCCCGGGGTCTTCAAGCCCATGGCTCCGGCGGCCTCTGCCGACGGAGAGGTCATTCCCTTTGAGGCGGCCTCCCTGGCCGGGGCCGGCCAGAGCCGGTTTCTTAAAACCGTGGCGGAGATCAAGGAGCGGGTGCCGCTGGGCGCCGCGGAGGTCATCGTCACGGGGGGCCGGGGCCTGAAAGAGGCGAAAAACTTCCGGCTCCTGGAGGAGCTGGCGGACCTCCTGGGGGGCGCGGTGGGCGCCACCCGGGGCGCGGTGGACGCGGGCTGGGCCCCTTACGCCCGGCAGATCGGCCAGACGGGGAAGACCGTGTCCCCCAAGCTCTACTTTGCCGTGGGCCTCTCCGGCGCGGCCCAGCACCTGGTGGGCATGCAGTCCTCGGACTTCATCGTGGCCATCAACAAAGACCCCCAGGCTCCCATCTTTAAGGTGGCGGACGTAGGATTGGTGGGGGACCTCTTTGAGATCGTCCCGGCCCTGATTCAGGAGATCAAGAAAGACAGGGAGCAGTGAGCAGTAAGCAGTGAGCAGCAGGCGGGCCCCTGTGCCCGCCAGAGCATCATCGGCAGTTAAATCTTAGGCTGACAGCTGACAGCTGAGAGCTGAAAGCTGATAAAAAACCTCTTTCAATTTCGCCCAAATCGTTTTATGTAATTTAGCCAGCAAAGACGCAGGGGAAGGATTGGGGCCGGCGGCAGCCGGCCTAGCAACAAAAATTATGGCGGAAGAAGCAACCAGAGTGGCTCTCATCACCGGCGCGGCCCGGGGCATCGGCCGGGCCATCGCCCTGGCCCTGGCCCGGCCGGGGATGCTGCTCTATCTTAATGACGTGGCCCCCGGGGAGGAGATGGCCGTCACCCAGCGGGGCGTGGCGGAGAAAGGGGCACAAGCCCGGGTCTTGGTCTTCGACGTGGCCGACGCCGCGGCGGTGGCCCAGGCCGTGGACGAGCTCGTCAAGGAAAGCGGCCGCCTGGACATCCTGGTGAACAACGCCGGCATCAACCGGGACAACATCATCCTGCGGATGAAAGAATCGGAGTGGGACCAGGTCCTGGCCGTGAACCTCAAGGGCGCCTACAACTGCATCCGGGCCGCATCCCGGCCCATGGTGAAGCAGCACTTCGGCCGCATCATCAGCATCAGTTCGGTGGTGGGGGTGATGGGCAACCCCGGCCAGGCCAACTACGTGGCCTCCAAGGCCGGCCTCATCGGCCTCACCAAGGCCGTGGCCCGGGAGCTGGCCTCCCGCCACATTACGGTCAACGCGGTGGCCCCGGGTTTCATCCAGACGGAGATGACCGAGGCCCTGCCGGAGAAGGTTAAGGAAGAAATGCGGGCCCAGATTCCGCTGGCGCGCTTCGGCAATCCGGAAGAGGTGGCCCAGGCCGTGGCCTTTCTCGCGTCCGACGCCGCGGCCTACATCACCGGCCAGGTGCTTCATGTGAACGGCGGCATGCTCATGGTCTAATAAGGAGGAGGATTCAAGTAAATGGGTGCCATTGAAGACAAAGTGATTGACATCATCGTGGACAAACTGGGGGTGGAGCGCTCCGAGGTCACCCCCGAGGCGGTGTTCGTGGACGATCTGGGGGCTGACTCCCTGGACCTGGTGGAGCTCATCATGGCCATGGAGGAGGAGTTCGGCACGGAGATCGCCGACGAAGAGGCCGAAAAGCTGAGGACCGTCCAGGATGTCATCAACTTCATCAAAGCCCGGGCCGCCTGAGGCGGAAGTCATCGCCGTCGGCTGCGACCACGCCGGCCACGGTCTGAAGCGGGAAGTCCTCAAGCTCCTGCACGAGCTTCAGGTCCCCTTCACCGACCTGGGCTGCGCCAGCCCCGACGAGTCGGTGCACTATCCCCTGTACGGCAAAAGGGTGGTGGAGGCGCTTAAGTCCCGCGCCAATGGCCGGGGCATCCTCATCTGCGGCACCGGTTTGGGGATGAGCATCATGGCCAATCGCTTCCCCGGCATCCGCGCCGCGCTGTGCCACGACATCTACACCGCCATCATGAGCCGGCGCCACAATGACTCCAACCTCCTGGTCATGGGGGGCCGGGTCATCGGCCCGGACCTGGGCCGGGAGATCGTCAAGGCCTGGCTTAACACCCCTTTTGAAGGCGGCCGCCATCAAGAGCGGCTGGACCTCCTGGAGAACCTGTCCCGAGGCGCCAACCCCGCCTGAGCCCCCCATGATAGACGACCTAGCCCGCACCGACCCCGAGATTTACGCGGTCATCCAGCGCGAGTTGGAGCGCCAGCTCAATAAGCTGGAGATGATCGCCTCGGAGAACTTCGTCAGCGCCGCGGTGCTTGAGACCCAGGGCTCCATCCTCACCCACAAGTACGCGGAAGGCTACCCGGGGCGGCGCTATTACGGCGGCTGCGAGTTCGTGGACACCGCCGAGAACCTGGCCCTGGCCCGGGTGAAGCAGCTCTTTGGCGCGCCTTACGCCAACGTCCAGCCCCACTCCGGCACCCAGGCCAACATGGCGGTGTACTTTGGGTTTCTCAAGCTCGGGGACACCATCCTGGGCATGGACCTGGCCCACGGCGGGCACCTCTCCCACGGCGCCAAAGTAAACTTCTCCGGCCGACTCTATAAGACCGTGACCTACGGCGTCTCCCGGGAAACCGAGGAGGTGGACTTTCACGTGGTCCGGGAGCTGGCACTGCATCACCGGCCGCGGATGATTATCGCCGGGGCTTCGGCCTATCCCCGCCTCCTGGATTTTTCCCGCTTTGCCGACATCGCCCGGGAAGTGGGGGCCTACCTCATGGTGGACATGGCCCACATCGCCGGGCTCATTGCCGCGGGCCTGCACCCCAACCCGGTGCCGGTGGCGGACTTTGTCACCTCCACCACCCACAAGACCTTGCGGGGGCCCCGGGGCGGCTTTATCCTGGCCCGGAAAGACTACGGCAAGGTCCTGGACAGCCAGATCTTCCCGGGCATGCAGGGCGGGCCTTTGATGCACATCATCGCGGCCAAGGCGGTGGCTTTCAAGGAGGCCCTGGCCCCGTCCTTCCAGCGCTACCAGGAGCAGACCGTGGCCAACACCCGGGTCCTGGCCCGGGAGTTCACCCGGCGGGGCTACCGCCTGGTGGCCGGCGGCAGCGACACTCACCTCATCCTGGTGGACCTGAGACCCGTGGGCCTCACCGGGGCCGAGGCGGAAGCGGCCCTGGACAGGGCGGGTATTACGGTGAACAAGAACTCCATCCCTTACGACCCCAGGCCTCCCAAGATCACCAGCGGCATCCGGGTGGGCACCCCGGCCCTCACCACCCGGGGCATGAAGGAGACTGAGATGGAGACCGTGGCGGAGTTCATGCACCAGGCCCTGGGCGCGGCCAAGGACCCGGGCCGCCTGCAGAAACTGGAGTCTGAGACCCGGGACCTGTGCAGCCGTTTTCCTCTCTTTGCCGAGGAATGGAAATCGTAAGCTTTACAATTAGTTGACAAGACGGGCTGGCCCAGGTAGAAACAGTTATCTGGGCCTTCATTTTTTTTTAACTGAAACCTGAAACCCGAAACCTGAAACCTGCTCATGCGCTGCCCTTACTGCCACAGCACCAACAATAAGGTCATCGACTCCCGCCCCAGCCGGGAGGCCAACGCCATCCGGCGGCGCCGGGAATGCCTCCACTGCCAGCGGCGCTTCACCACCTACGAGCAGGTGGAAGAGAGCCTGCCCCTCATCGTCAAGAAGGACGGCCGCCGGGAACCCTACCAGCGCAGCAAGGTCTACGAAGGCATCAAAAAGGCCTGCGAAAAGCGGCCGGTGTCCATCGACGCCATCGAAAACTTCCTGGACGGCCTGGAGCGGGAAATGCTGGAGAGCGGCCAGCGGGAAATCCCCTCCACCTGGCTGGGGGAAAAGGTCATGGCCAAATTGCGGGAGTGGGATGAAGTGGCCTACGTGCGCTTCGCTTCCGTGTACCGCCACTTCACCGACGCCACGGACTTCATGGACGAAATCCGCCAGCTCCTGGCGGAGAGGAAGGAGAAAGAGTAATTTGGGGGGAGGTCAGGGCCGTGGGCCCTGCCCTCCCCCCAAACCCCCCTCCCTACCCGTGTAAGGGAGGCCGTAGAAGGCGGGCCGGTAGCGCCGGCGTCCCTGCCGGTGGAACCCGCCTTCCCCGGCCAAAACACCCCCCTTAAGGGATTGGGGATGGGGGTTTGGGGGAGGGGGTAAGGGCTTCCTGCCCCGTAGGGGCGACCCGGCGGGTCGCCCTCACATTCGTGACCATGACTTATGTTGACCCCCCCCATACACGAAGCTGGCCCACTTTTATTTTCCCTCCCCCTTGAGGGGGGAGGGTCAGGGTGGGGGTGATTTTTCTTTATCCCCCTCCCCCTGACCCCCTCCCACCAGGGGAGGGGGAATTTTTGGCGGTATTGATAAGGTGAGCGACTCCGTTTACATGAAGCTGGCCCTGCGGTTGGCGGCCCGGGGGGTGGGCTGGGTCTCCCCCAACCCCATGGTGGGCGCGGTGGTGGTCCAGGGCGGTGAGATCGTCGGTCGGGGCTATCACCGCCGGGCCGGTGCGCCTCATGCCGAAGTCGAGGCATTGAGGCAAGCCGGGGCCGCGGCCCAAGGCGCCGAGCTGTATGTGACCCTGGAGCCCTGCAACCACCAGGGCCGCACGCCTCCCTGCACGCAGGCCATCCTGGCCGCAGGCATCACCAAGGTGGTCATGGCAGCCCGGGACCCCAACCCCCACGTGACCGGGGGCGGGGCCGATTTTTTGTCCTCCCATGGCATAAAGGTGGAAATCGGCCTGCTGGAGGCCCAGGCCCGGCGCCTGAACGAGGCCTGGTTCAAGTGGGTGGCCACCGGCCTTCCCTGGGTCATGGCCAAGGCCGCCTGCTCCCTGGACGGCAAGATCGCTACCCATACCGGGGAAAGCCAGTGGCTCACCGGCGAGGCCGCCCGAGCTTTCGGCCACCAACTGCGCCACCGGGCCGACGCCATGCTGGTGGGCCTAGGCACACTGCTGGCCGATGATCCACAGTTGACCACGCGTTTGCCTGGGCGAAGGGGTCAGGACCCCATCCGGGTGGTCCTGGACAGCCGCTTGCGTCTTCCTTTGGAGGCCCGGGTGTTGCACCTAAACTCCCAGGCGTCCACCTGGGTGGCCTGCACTGGGGAGGGGGCGAAGGACAAAGAGAAGGTCAAGGCCCTGAAGGCCCTGGGCGCGGAGGTCCTGGTTCTGCCCGAAGAGGATGGCCGCGTGGCGTTGCAGCCTTTGCTCAGGTTCCTGGGCCGGCGCCAGGTGCAGAGCGTCCTGGTGGAAGGGGGGGCCGAGACCCTGGGCTCCTTTTTCGACCAGAGATTAGTGGATCAGTTCTTTTTCTTCTACGCCCCCAAGTTCCTGGGCGGCAAAGACACGCCAGGCGTCCTGGCCGGCCGGGGCGTGGCCTATCTTCAAGACGCCCTTCAAGCGCGGGAGTTATTGATTCGCAGGATATGCATGGATATCCTGATATCAGGATATTTATAATTGAGATTAAGGATAGTTTGACCAGAAGGTTTTATGCCATGCTAAACTCAGAGAAATTTCTTAATGCCTTTCATTCAATAGAGCAATACCTTCAGAAACAAGCCGGATTTAGCCAAAAAAAACCTTTCCATGAACTTACTGACAATGTTGCCAAATCTAATCCAATGGTCAGATATTATTCGAATGATTTGAAAGAATTCGCTGAATTGCGAAATGCAATTGTCCATGATCGGGGAGGCGGTTTTATAATTGCGGAACCGAATGATTGGTCGTTAAATCAAATTGATAGAATCAAATCAATCTTACTTCAACCTCCTAAAACATTTCCTCTTTTTAAAACAGACGTTATTGCTCTACAGGTGTCAGATTCTATAGATATGGCAGTATCATTAATTTATAAGCACACCATTTCGCAGATACCCATTAAAGATGGAATACGATTTCATGGCCTTTTGACTACGAACACGATAGCACGATGGCTTGGTTCATTGGAAAAAGAAGAAATTATCAGTCTTTCTGATACGCGCATTGGTGAAGTTTTTGAATATACCGAAGACAAAGACAACCATGCTTTTATAAGCAGAAATACAAATATATTCGAAGCCTTTGATTTGTTTCAGAGATATGAACAAAAAGGGAAGCGACTTGATGCGATACTCATTACAGAAAAAGGACAGCCAAATGAAAAGATTATAGGAATTATGACGATTGCTGATTTGCCTAAAGCAATGGGAGAAATCAGAAGTTAATTTTAGCAATAAAGAGAACTGGGGAAGGCGGGGCCTAGGCCCCGCCTTCCCCGTACCCTTATAGGGGGTTGGGAGGGGACTTTGAGGGAATTGTGTGGAACAGCCGCCCCCGGCTGTTCACGCACAGGCGAGGGCGCCTGTGCCACATTTACCCCCCGGCCCTCCCCTCAAATTTCTCCCCCTTCCAAATCCAGCCGGTAGGCGATGGGGCCGGGGTCGCGGTCGAGTTCGGGGGCCCGCCGGAAGCCCAGCTTTTCGTAGAGATGGCGGGCGGCGGCCATGAAGGTGCCGGTGTAAAGGAAGATGGTGCGGATTTTGAGGTCCCGGGCCCGGCGCAGACATTCTTGGGTGAGGATGGTGCCCAGACCCTGCCCCCGGGCCTCCGGGCTCACGGCCAGGATGCGGATGGCGGCCGCGGCTTCAGGCCAGCGGCCCATGCCGGAGTGGGCCGCGTCGGGGTAAAACTTGACGACGCCTTTCAATTCCCCTTCATGCTCTGCCACGATGAGCATGCCGGCCCCGGAGCGGATGGTCTTGCTGATGTTGTCCATCCAGGCGAGCCAGATTTGTTCAGAAAATAGCGGCTGGAATTCCCGGTAGGCGGTGAGAACCAGGGCCTCGATCCGGTCCAGTTCGTGTGGCGTGGCGTCCCGGATTAAAACATCTTCTGCCATGGATTTATCTTCTTGTCATCCTGAGCGCCGCGAAGAACCTCGAAATTTGAGATTCTTCGGTCGCTTCGCTCCCTCAGAATGACAATTTGTGATGGTATTTTTGCAAACTTCTCTTGCAGGGGGCTGGGAGGGGGTTTGGGGGAGGGCGGGGTAAAGCCGGCAGGGACGCCGGCGCTACCCACCCCCGGCCCGCCCCCAAATCCCGTTTTACACCACACATGCCCCCCCGGGGGTCCGTGAGCGCGGCGAAGAAGTCGCCCACCACCGGGAGCAAAACCAAACCAC
>Ga0315268_10005175_pt1 | contig 14061 bp, 15 predicted proteins | sample C1_top_MG_FD_204535 | JGI IMG/M metagenome (GOLD analysis project Ga0315268, IMG submission 204535) | Sediment microbial communities from Yellowstone Lake, YNP, Wyoming, USA - C1_top | ecosystem: Environmental > Aquatic > Freshwater > Lake > Sediment | place: USA: Wyoming | collected 2017-08-01 | reverse complement strand
AAAAGAAATTTCTTAAAATTTAGAGGCATATTTTTAAGGGTATTCCAAAATACCATTTTATTATTTTTTTTCTTATATTTTTCCCTGACCATTAATACAGCAATAACTGCAAGCATTCCCGGTATTAATGCCAGAAAAAATATATTTCTCACACCAAGTATTGGGAGCATAAAAAATGCAAAAGCTGGACCGATGACTGCCCCAAGAGTGTCCATCATTCTTTCAAAACCAAATGATCTGCTTCTCGTTTTCTTATCCACAGAATCTGACAGTAATGCGTCTCTTGCAGGACTTCTGATGCCTCTTCCAAGCCAGCCTAAAGTTCTTGCTATCAATACATGACTCCAATGCGTAGCGAATCCTATTATTGGGATGAAAAATCCGGTCATTACATACCCCAGTATAATGAACGGTTTTCTTTTGCCTACCTTATCGCTGTACCATCCCGCAAATGTCTTGATGAAGCTTGAAGAAAAATCAGATATCCCTTCTATGATGCCAAGTATTGCTGCTGCATTATGCAGTTCCATGGACAAAAATATGGGCAGTATTGCTGTAGCCATTTCATGACCCATATCGCTAAATAGACTGGCAAGTCCAAAAGACAAAACGTTTCTATTAAGCCATCCTTTCTTTTTATTTCCCATGTATCATTTACCTTTCTATCAATTTGTAGGATCTAATCTTATTTTTGCTATCTGGCGTATTGGCTTTTTTCATCATCTTTAATAATTTCAGGCTTTTGATAGCATAATATGTTGATTCGATTGTTGGAACTGTCATGATTTGCCTGCCAAAACCGCCCGCCTTAATTTTACAAGCGACTATAAATTGCTTGCATTTTTCTATTTCTTTTGGGCGCGCGTGCAATATTGTTAAAGCCCTAAGTGAGTAATAAGTATTTCCCAAAAAAGAGGTCGTACCAGGATGAAAACCAAACCCGCCGTCACTGTTCTGACAATCCTGGAGGTATCTTACATAAGCAACTTTGTTGAATTCCTCTTTTAATTCATTGAAAAGATAGGCTAACTTAAGAACATCTGATACGTACTTGGGAGGTTTATTATTATATCTCTTAGCATTATAATCCAAAAAAATCTTGCTTCCCAGGAGTTTATTAATCTTCATTAAGTAATATGCCCCATCTAAATTTTTAGATTGTATGTGGAACGCATTATTTATATCATTCACATTTATTCTGAAATATTTTTTTAGCCATATCAGCTTGTAGAGCAGCTTTGAGTCTTTAACACTATTTGGGCTTATTTTATTAACATATTTCTTCGTTTTAATATTATAATAGGGATAATTCAATTCCTGAAATGTTTTTATGGCAAAATAAGTATCGTCCAGAGTCGCGGGAGTTGTTCTTGCAAAGCTAAAACCGCCCTCCTCCTGTTCATATCCTTGTATGAATTTAATTATTTCATCTTTTTTTATTTCATCCATTTTAAATCAACTTCAGGCATATTTCAAGTATGTCCTCAAAAATTTTTGAATATTCTTTGTTTAATTCAATGATATTATTTTTTCCCTTAGCCATTTCCTTTTCACTTATTGATTTGTAGGTAAGTTCCATGTTCTTTTTTAACTTTCTTAGTTTAAAAAATATTTCATCAAATTCGTAGATGTTATTTTTCAGAAACTCCGCTCTAAAAACCATCATGTCCAGCAAACCTTTGACTTTAACAATTAGCCCAAAAAAAGTAAATTGAAAATACCTGAAATGCTTTATTCTTGGGTTTAAATAAGTCAAATCAAGATTTTCACAAATATTAGCCAAAATTCCCAGTAAATCGTGCAAACTATTGCTTTGCATAAGGAAATTCAAAAGATATTCTTTATATTGTTTTGTAACTTTCATTTTATCTCTTTCATAAATAAAAGCATAGCAAAAAACAGCACCCCCATCAATACCACAGCCATTATTGTCGCACTTGTAATACTAAATTCAATTCTCTCTCGCTTGTCCATCTTGGGAAAATGCCTGTAAGTTCCTAAAAATATCATTATCCAGATTACAATCCCGCTAAATACTGCAAATGGTATTGGAAACAAATATTCTTGCATGCCCGTCACCTCAAGAAGAAGTCATTAGCAGAAGCGGTTTAGGCACATTGCCTTGGTGGACTTCATCGCCTATTGATGAATATAACAAAGGTCATTATTTAAATATTTTGATAATATATGCCAGAAAAAGGAATTTTTTTAAATGTAGTTATCAGATGTGCAGGATTACGCATAGAACGAAGCGTTTCTGGAAAAAGAAGAGCCTCAAAACTAAAAAGTCTAAACTCGGTTTATTTAAGTTTCGTGTATGGCAAACACAGCAGCATTAAATTTATAAACAAAACCCATTTAATTCAATAAAACTCGGGGGTGTAATATGAAAAAAGTTTTGGTATTTTTGATGATTTTGGCTTTGGTTTTTGTTTCGTGCGAAACGCAAACAAAGGCTCCTGAAACCAACACTGGCGGAGGAAGCCAGGGTTCAGCGCCTGGCGCTCCTGGCGCAGAGCAGACAACCACGCAGCAGACAACGACAACTACTGTGACTGGAGGCGATGGAACAGCTCCTGAACTTTCAGCTCTTGAGCAGGAAATCCTGGACAAAATCGACTGGGACAGCGTAAAAAACGGCACAATAATTCTTATGGTCAAGGAGTTTAATGCAGTGGAGTATGTCGATTTCCACACAGTCGACGGATGGCGGCTTTTTGTGCCAAGCAAGAAAGATCTCCTGAATTTCATAGAAAACTATGACTATGAAATAATTACCCTGACAAATAACGGGAAAACTGTCTACATTTTCAAGGAGATAGGCAAAAAGCTAGTTCCTATTACAGATGCATTAAGCCTGCTGCCGCCAAATATCCTGGAAGCGTATGAAAATCTTTTAGACGACTACCCTTCCTTAACCAATCCTGGAGGAGCTAACCCTGGCAGGGGAACTGGCGGTGATGGATGCGGTGAAACTTGCGCATAAATTCTTATTTTTAAATTTTTTTCATTTAATTTTATTTGCAATCGAACATGCGCAGCAAATAACATTCCTGCCTTCTGGGAATTGGTATTTTTATTTCTGAGCAGTAGTAAATAAAGAAAGATTTATAAACAATAAACAACCTGAATCGCCTATGGAAAGAAAATCATATCCTTTTAACACGACAAATACATTAGATTATATAGTCATGCTTCGAAGATTAGGTACTTGGAATGCTCCAAAAATTAGCAAAGAGCCAAACCATCCAGGATATAATCTGTCTTCTTTTGACCTTGGGGAAAGAGTAAGGGTAACAGAGGGGCCGAACAAAGGCATAGAGGGAATGGTCGTGGTTGAAAGAAATGGCAATTATAAGGATGCGTACAGCAGTCATGGCCCTGAAAGTATAGCTATCCTTACATTAAAGGAAGAATATGATTTTAGCATGGAAAAGGAAATTGCATTACATCATCTGAAGAGTTTAGGCATTTTAAGACAAGAAGCTGTTGAGAATATAAATAAATATCCAGAGGCCGATAAAGTGCTTAAACTTGAAATAGTCTGGGTAGAATCTCCTGGTGAACTTGCACCGGTTGAAAGCGGGCAGAATAGTCATTAAAATTTTTAGAGCGGGGATTTTTTCCTTATAATTTATTCTTCAAATCCACCCCTCCGGCCCTGACATTGCCGTGGGTTCCCTTTGCCTTGTCTTTTGGAAACCTTTTTTCATATTCCGCCATTACATCATCAATTGCTTTTTGGGGGTCAACATTGCACAAATAAGAAATCTTCAGAATCAGGTAAATCATGTCTCCAACAAAGTTTTCAACTTCCTCTTTGTTTTCCAAAATCATCTTTTGCTGGGTTTCAGTATTAACCCATTTGATGATGTTCCACATCTCACCAATCTCCTCATTCATGTTCAGCATCAAGTCCTTTATGCAGGAAGGGTTGCTCCAGTCCAGTTCGTCATTGAATTTTTTTATTCTATCCTGGGTTTGTCTCATTTCCATGTTTTAACCATCACCATTATTTAAATATTATACCTCTGCCAAATCGTCAGGAAAATACCGAAACCTTTATAAATAAAAAGTGTGATTTTTAGGCAATGCCACGAAATCTTTCTTTTTGGAAATAGAAGCTTAAATAGAGCTCTATTCACCTGAAAGATAAGATTTCATGATAATCCGCTAAATAGACGCCCTGGTAGTCTAGCGGCCTAGGATGGAGCCCTGTCGAGGCTCCGACCCGGGTTCAAAATTGTCATAATGAAAATCCCGGCCAGGGCGTTTAAATTCACGCTCCAAAACAGGAATGCACAGAAAATTATCAGGGAATCTCTGCGCAGTCCTGTTTTGAGGGGCCGGTGGCGCAGCCTGGAAGCATTTTGGGCAATAGCGCATCTGACTTTTAATCAGGTGGTCGCGGGTTCAAACAGCTTTTTTGCAGATGCAAAAAACCTGGGAAAAGACCAAAGCAGCCCTGCGGGCTGTTTTTGCAATGGGAGAAATCTCGCTTTGCAAAAAGTTCGCACCCAGCACCAGTTCTGCGGAACTGGGTAAAAAACAAAAAAGCTCTGAAAATCCCGTCCGGCCCATCTTATTCAACCAGCAAAATGGCAAAAAAACACTCACTTATTCCAGAACACGCAAAACTCTCTGACAAAGACACAGCAGAGCTTTTAAAGAAATACAGCATAACGCTAAAAGAGCTTCCAAGGATACTTCTCAGCGACCCGGCAATTGAGGACCTTAGCGTAAAAGAGGGCGATGTGATAAAAATAACAAGAAAAAGCCCCACAAGCGGGGAATCAACATACTACAGGGTGGTTATAAGTGGCTGATTACCAAAAAATCCTGATACAGAAGTATTTTGAGGAGCACAGCATAGTTGACGCAAACATAGAATCGTTTAGCAACTTCATAGACTTTGAGCTTCCAAAAATAATCGAGGAGAACAAGGAGATAGAGCCGACAATAATCCCCCACAATGTAGATGAGTTCAAGATAAAGCTTGACAAAATCTGGGTTTCAAAGCCGGAAATCACAGAGGCAGACGGCTCAAAAAGGGTGCTCATGCCTTCTGAGGCAAGGCTGAGAAAAATAACCTACGCAGCGCCGTGCTTCATAGAGGTTTCTTCCCACATAAACGGGGTTCAGAGGGAGACATTTGTAACGCAAATAGGAAGCATACCCATCATGCTGAAATCAAAATACTGCAACCTCTTCAAAATGCCGAGGGAGGAGCTTATACAAAATAACGAAGACCCTGACGACCTCGGGGGATATTTCGTAATCAACGGCACAGAAAAGGTTCTCATAAGCGTTGAGGACCTTGCCCCAAACAGGTTCCTTGTCGAGAAAGCCTCGAGCGGAATCTCGGAATATGTCGGAAAAATATTCTGCGAAAAAGAAGCCTACAAGATCCCCCACACAATTGAAAAGCTCAAGGACGGGGTATTCTATGTTTCATTTACAAGAGTAAAAAGGGTTCCCGCAGTCATTGTGCTAAAGGCCCTTGGCCTGACAAAGGACGAAGACATAATGAAGACTGTTTCCTTTTACAGGCATTATGATGAGATGATAATAAACCTCTTTGAATTTGCTGACGTAAAATCAGAGGAGGATGCGCAGGACATAATTGCAAAAAAAGCAGGGATAACGCAGGCAAAGGACATCAGGATTGAAAAAATAAAGGAGATTCTTGACAAATATTTCATGCCAAACCTCGGCATAACCCATCATGACAGGCTTTTCAAGGCGCACAATCTCTGCAAACTCCTGAAAAAGTTCATAGACATATCAAACGGAACCAACCGCCCTGACGACAAGGACCATTACATGAACAAGAGGCTAAAGCTTGCAGGAGACCTGCTTGCTGACCTGATGAGGACAAACCTCAAGGTTTTGATAGGAGACCTTTTGTATAATTTCCAGAGAATTGTCAAGAGGGGAAAATTCCCTTCAATAAAAGTGATAATAAGGGACAAGCTTCTTACTCAGAGAATTTATTCAGCGATGGCAACCGGCTCCTGGATCGGGGGAAGGGAGGGAATCTCCCAAAGAACCCAGAGGGCAAATTTCCTGGAGCTGATAAGCAACCTGCAGAGGGTTGTCTCGCCGCTGTCGTCAAGCCAGGAAAACTTTGCCGCAAGGGGGCTGCACCCAACCCATCTCGGGAGACTGTGCCCGATTGAAACCCCTGAAGGAACAAACATTGGCCTCAGGAAAAACCTTTCCATGCTCGCAAGCGTGACAAAGGAGATGCCGGACGAGCCTGTGCTGAAGCAATTAAAATCATACGGGCTAAAAACAGTAAGGTAAAATGACAGACGTTTACTTAAACAACAAAATGGTAGGAACCGTGGAAAATGCCCCTGAGTTTGTACAGCAGGTGGTAAGCGACAGAAGAAGGGGGATAATCGACAACAATGTCAATATCTCCTATTTCCCGCACCTTGATGAGATTTCAGTGGAAAATTCAAGGGGCAGGGCAAGAAGGCCCCTGATTGTTGTAAAGGACGGAAAGCCCCTTCTCACAGACAAGCATGTGCAGCAGCTCAGCAAAAACGAGATAGGATGGTCTGACCTTGTCAAACAGGGGGTCATAGAATATCTTGACGCGCTTGAGGAGGAAAATGCCTATGTTGCATTCTTTGAAAAAGAGCTTACAAAAGAGCACACGCATCTTGAAATTTCCCCCCTTGCAATGTTCGGAATTGTAACCTCGCTTGTGCCCTATGCAAATCATTCTCCTACGCCGAGAACAAACGGGGGCTCAAAAAACCAAAAGCAGGGAATAGGGCTTTATGCCGCAAACTACACTGTGAGAATGGACATGGATGTAAATCTCCTGCACACTCCTCAGGCTCCGATAGTCCGCTCAATAATGAGCGAGCTGATTGAGTATGACAAGCATCCTTCCGGGCAAAATGTTATAATTGCTGTAATGAGCTACAAGGGATACAACATGGAAGATGCCATAATAATAAACAGGGGCTCGATAGAAAGGGGCCTTGGAAGGTCAACCTATTACAGGCCGATAATCTCAGAAGAGCTCAGGTACGCAGGAGGCCTTACAGACGAGGTGTGCACGCCTGACAAGGATGTCAAGGGCTACAGAAGCGAAAACGACTACAGGCTTTTGGAAGGGGACGGAATTGTCTATCCCGAGGCAAAAATTGCTGAGGGGGATGTGATAATAGGAAAAACAAGCCCCCCGAGATTCCTTAGCGGGGCAGAGGAATACAGCCTGACATCAAATGTAAAAAGGGAAAGCTCAGTTGCCCTTGCACACGGCGAGCAGGGAATAGTTGACTTTGTGCTGATAAGCGAAAGCGAAGAGGGAAACAAGCTCGTGCAGGTCAGGGTCAGGGATGAAAGAATTCCCGAGATAGGAGACAAGTTCACATCAAGATACGGGCAAAAAGGGATAATAGGAATGATAATAAATGAAGAAGACATGCCTTTCACAGCATCGGGGATAACCCCTGACATTTTGTTTTCACCGCACAGCATGCCCTCAAGAATGACAATCGCGCATCTTATTGAAATAATCGGGGGAAAGGTCGGAGCTCTTGCAGGCAGGTACATTGACGGAACAACATTTAATTCAGAGCCTGAAGAGGCATTGAGAAAGGAGCTTCTCTCCCTCGGGTTCAGGGAAAACTGCGTTGAGGCAATGTACAACGGGGAAACAGGGGAGCAGATGCCGGTAAGAATATTCATAGGAAACATGTACTACATGAAGCTGAAATACATGGTTGCCAACAAGATACACTCAAGGGCAAGAGGGCCGATACAGCTGCTGACAAGACAGCCTACTGAAGGGAGGGCAAAAGAGGGAGGCCTCAGGCTGGGGGAAATGGAAAAGGACACATTTGTCTCCCATGGGGCTGCGCTGCTGCTGAAGGAAAGGTTTGATTCAGACAAAACAATAGTTCCTGTATGCGAGAAATGCGGAATAATCGCGATACACAACGAGTTCAAGAAAAAATCATACTGCTCAGTCTGCGGGGAGGGCACAGAGATTTCAAGCATTGAGATTTCCTATGCTTTCAAGCTTTTGCTTGATGAGCTTAAAGCCCTTGGAATATCCCCAAAGCTGATGCTGAAAACAAAATACTGAAAATGAACGAAGAAGAATACATATACAAGCAGGTGAAGAGCCTTGTCTTTGGCATACTGGGGCCCAAGGTCATAAAGAAAATGGCCTCTGTAAAAGTTGTAACCCCGGAGCTCTATGACAGGGAAGGCTATCCTGTCGACGGCGGTTTGATGGACACAAGGATGGGAGTCATAGACCCCGGGCTGAAATGCAAGACCTGCGGCGCAAAAATAAAGGAATGCGTCGGGCACTTCGGCTACATAGAGCTTGCAAGGCCCGTAATCCACATAAATTTTGTTTCCTTGATAACAAACCTCCTGCGCTCAGTATGCAGGGAGTGCGGAAGGATATTAATCCCTGATTCAAGGGCAGAGAAGCTTTCAGAAAAAATAAGCTCAGTTGGAAAAGAGATAGGGCTTGAGGCAAGGAGAAAAATAATAAAGTCGCTGATTGCTTCCCTGAAAACAACAAACAAGTGCCCGCACTGCAAGGCAAGGCAGCAGAAGATTTCGCTTGAAAAGCCCTACACATTTATGGAAGGGGACAAAAAGCTGACTCCGATTGAAGTCAGGGCAAGGCTTGAGAAAATAACAGACAACGACTGCGAGCTTTTTGGGATAAACCCCATAAGCATGAGGCCTGAGTGGTCAATTCTTACCATATTCCCCATTCCTCCTGTAACAATGAGGCCAAGCATCACGCTTGAGTCAGGAGAAAGGTCTGAAGACGACCTTACGCACAAGCTGGGAGACATTGTCAGGATAAACCAGAGACTGTTTGAAAACATAAACGCGGGAGCTCCCGAGATAATCATTGAGGACTTGTGGGACCTGCTGAAATATCATGTCACGACATTCTTTAACAACGAGGTTGCGCAGCTTCCGCCTGCAAGGCACAGAAGCGGGCAGCCCCTGAAAACAATCACAGAAAGAATAAAGAGCAAGGAGGGAAGGATAAGGTACAACCTTGCAGGAAAAAGGACAAACTTTTCAGCAAGAACAGTAATCAGCCCGGACCCGATGATCGGGCTCAACGAAGTCGGGATTCCCTTTGCAATCGCAACAAAGCTCACAGTTCCTGAAAGAGTCACAACATGGAACATGGAATATTTAAAAGAATTTGTAAAGAAGGGGACCAAAACATATCCAGGAGCGAACTACATAATAAGGCCGGACGGAAAAAAGAAGAGAGTTACCGAGGAGACAAAGGAGCAGCTTCTTGAAGAAATACAGCCGGGATATATTGTTGAAAGGCATCTCATGGACGGGGACATTTCAATATTCAACAGGCAGCCTTCGCTGCACAGGATGTCAATGATGTGCCACAAGATAAGGGTCCTGCCCGGGAAAACATTCAGGATGAATCCCTCTGTCTGCAACCCTTACAATGCAGACTTTGACGGCGATGAGATGAATCTCCACATCCCCCAGACAGAAGAGGCAAGGACCGAGGCTGAGGTGATAATGCTGGTCCAGACTCAGCTCATCTCCCCAGGCTACGGGTTTAGCGTGATGGGATGCATCCATGACAGTGTTTCAGGATTGTTTCTTTTGACAAAGGACATAGAAATGAAAAGGGAGGATGCCGTGAGAATCCTTGTAAATGCGGGGGCAGAGGACTTTTCAAAACTGCCAAATGCCCCTGTTGCAGGCGGAAAAGATATTTTCAGCGTGCTGCTTCCAAATGATTTTTCATTTTCAGGCCATTCAAAGATGTGCAAGAAAAAGGATGCTGCCTGCGAGGACCCAAGCCATGTAGTAATCAAAAAGGGAAAAATGATTCAGGGGGTGCTTGATTCAGCAAGCATAGGAAAAGGGGAAGGAAGGCTGCTGAGAGACATACAGCAGAAATACGGGGAAGAGTATGCAACAGAATTCATAACAAGGATATCCCAGCTCGGCATAAATGTCCTTTTCAGAAACGGGTTCACAGCCGCAATCTCAGATACTGACCTGCCTGAGGTTGCAAAGCAAAAGATAAAACAGATTGTTGACTCTGCATATGACACGATAAGGGAGCTTATACAATCATATGAGAATGGAAACCTTGAAGCTTTCCCAGGAAAAACAATGGAAGAGACTCTTGAGCTAAAGATTCTTGAGACCCTTAACAGGGCAAGAAACAAGACAGGAAGCATAGTCACAGAATATGCAACAAAACAGACAAACACCATTGTCATGGCAAGGTCTGGTGCAAGGGGAAGCCTGCTAAATCTTGCGCAGATTGCCGCATGCATCGGGCAGCAGGCCTTCAGGGGAAGAAGAATCAATCAGGGCTTCTTAAACAGGACATTATCTGCCTTCAAGCCAAAGGACCTGGGCGCACAGTCGCACGGCTTCATAAGAGACGGGTACAAGGTTGGGACAGGGCCTCACGAATTTTTCTTTGGGGCAATGACAGGAAGGGACTCCCTTATGGATACTGCGCTGAGAACTCCTAAATCCGGCTACCTCTACAGAAGGCTTTCAAATGCAATGCAGGACCTAAAGATTGAATATGATTATACAGTAAGGGACGCGAGCGGAAAAATAGTCCAGTTCAGCTACGGGGAAGACGGCATTGATGTTTCACGCTCGGTTGGCGGGGAGATAGACGTCAAAAAAGTGATAAAAATGGTTTTGGAGCGCTAAAATGGAAGAAGTGGCAAAAGAATATGAGGAGAAGCTGAACAAGAAGATAATTGCAAACCTGCTTGCAAGCATCCCTGAAAAAACATCAAAGGAAAAAATAAGGGAAATATTTGAAAAGACAGCTGAGGTTTATGAAAATTCAAAGGCAGACCCGGGGGAATGTATAGGCCTTATTGCAGCCCAGTCTGTCGGGGAGCCGGGAACACAGATGGTACTGAATACATTCCACTTCTCAGGAGTTTCAGAGATGAATGTCACCATGGGCCTTCCAAGGATAATTGAGATTCTTGATGCAACAAAAAACATCAGCACTCCGATGATGGAGATTTACCTGAAAAAGCAGTCAGACGACGCAGAAGAATTAAAGAAGCTGCTGAGAAGGATAAAAGAGGTAAAGCTCAAGGATGTTGCGTCCGAGTTTTCTATAAACATCGCTGATTTTACAATCACGGTCTCTCTTGACGAGCAGAAGCTTGAAGAGCTCCAGCTTGCTGCCCCGCAGGTTTCAAAAACAATTTCAAAGGTTTCAAAAGCATCCTCTGTAAAGACAGAAAAAAATTCCCTTGTCATCAAGATGCCTGAAAAGGAAAGCCTGAACATCCTGTACAAACAGAAGGAGAAGCTGAAGGAAGCGCATGTCGGGGGGATAAAGGGAATAAAGCAGGTTCTGCTCGTGAAAAGGGATGAGGAGTACATCATACTGACAGCAGGCTCAAACCTGAAAGCAATATCCGAGCTTGAGGAAATTGACCTGACAAGAACAACTTCAAATGATGTTCATGAGATTGCAAACATATTCGGCATTGAGGCGGGAAGGCAGGCAATAATAAACGAGCTTGTGAAGGTAATTGAAAGCCAGGGCCTGAAAGTGGACCTGAGGCACATCATGCTGATTGCCGACACAATGTGCGTTTCCGGGGATGTAAAGGGAATAACAAGGTACGGCGTTGTTTCCGAAAAATCAAGCGTCCTTGCAAGGGCTTCCTTTGAAACGCCGATAAAGCACATAATAAGGGCGAGCATCGTGGGCGAGGAAGACAAATTAAAGAGCGTGATTGAGAATGTCATGCTCAACCAGCCAGTTCCAATCGGGACAGGCTTGCCCGGGCTTGTTACGAAGATAACAAAGTGAATTTTCTTTAGCAATACATACCACGCCGGCAAATGGCTGTTCAGGAAGGCCTCCAAAAGTGGACGACCCATTCCTGGATTATTTTTCAAGAAAGAGATGAAGAGAGCAATCAAGGATAGATAGAAAATGCTGGACTTAGAAAACTTTATTAAATAAATCATATTAATTATGACTATGTTTAAACGTCGTGTAGCTGTGATTATATTTTACGATGAGAAGAAGCGAATCCTTCTCCAGGACAGAAGGGAAATTTCTAAAAGAGGAGAAGAATGGGGATTCTTTGGTGGAGGTATTGAAAACAATGAAACTCCTGAAGAAGCGCTAGTGCGAGAGATTAAAGAAGAATTGGATTATCAATTGGATAATTATTCTTTTCTGAAGGAAGTTCATTATGTTACACCCAAATTTGATATAACTCTATATGCTTTTATAGCACCATTAAAAGATAGATTGAAGAAGTTTAATCAAAAAGAAGGCAAAGGAATGAAATTATACAGCCTCGAGCAGGCAAAGAAACTAAAAATGGTGCCAACAGACTATCCTGTACTGGATGCATTAAAAGAAGTTCTATAAAGTTTTCCACTGAGCATTATTAGCACTAATCCCATCTACGTGAAAATCATTCTTTTCTGAACCAAAACCTTTATAAACAATCCCTTTAGATTATTGCTCAGGAAGAGAAGAAAGGCCAAGATTCTGGCTTTTCTGAGGTTCCGGTTTATGGCAGCAATTGACGATATCAAGAAGCTTTTGAAGACCAACAAGCTAGTTATAGGCACGGAAAAGACAATCAAAAAACTAAAGACAGGCAAGCTGTCAAAGGTTTATGTTTCATCAAACTGCCCCAAAAACATAAGAGAGGACCTAAAATATTACGGGGAGCTTTCAGCTACCGAGATTATAGACTTAGAGGAGACAAACGAGGATATCGGCCTGGCGTGCAAAAAGCCGTTTTTCATATCAGTGGTGAGCGTAACCAAATGAGTTCAAAGATAATTTACGATATGAATACGATGAAATTCATATCGGCCTTCCAGTCGCTGACAAAGACAAGCGTCAGGGACTGCATCCCGGGCGAAAAAACAATAATGTTTGTTGTGGGAGAGGGCGAGCTTGGAAAGGCAATAGGAAAAAGCGCTGAAAACGTGAGGCGCCTGGCAAACTATTTTAAGAGAAAGATTAAAATAGTGGAGTTCAGCAACAACGTGCTTAGCTTCATAAAAAATCTTGTCCAGCCGCTGAAGATAGCAACCATAGAGGAAAACGAGGGAATCGTGGTCATAACCGCGCCCGACAGCCAGACAAGGGGCTACCTCATAGGAAGGGGAGGAAGCGCGCTGAGGCAGCTGGAAGAAACAGTAAAAAGGCATTTCAGGATAAATGAGATAAGGGTTTTGTAACATGACAAAAAAATCATCAGGGATAAACGCAGGGAAAAAACTGCTCAGGAGAAGAAGGCATTTCAGATGGAGCTATAAAGGCTACATCAGAAGGGCCCTTGACCTGAAAAGAAAATCAGACCCTCTCAAGGGAGCTTCACAGGCAAAGGGAATTGTGCTGGAAAAAGTCCAGCTCGAGGCAAAACAGCCCAACTCAGCCATGAGAAAATGCGTAAGGGTTCAGCTGATTAAAAACGGAAAGCAGGTCACTGCCTTTGCGCCCGGAGACGGAGCAATCAAATTAATAGACGAGCACGACGAAGTTGTCATAGAGTGCATCGGCGGAAAAATGGGAAGGTCGATGGGGGACATTCCCGGCGTAAGATGGCAGGTTATAAAGGTAAATGACCAGTCGCTTAATGCTTTGAGAAGGGGAAAAATAGAAAAGGCAAGAAAATAAAATGATAAGGGCATTTAACAGGTGGGATGTCTCGGAAATAAAAGTAACAGACCCGGGGCTGCAGAACTACATAACACTTGAGCCGAGAATTGTCCCGAAAACAGGCGCGCGCTATGCGGGCAACAAATTCCACAAGTCAAGGATATTCATTGTTGAAAGGCTCATAAACAAGGTAATGATTCCCGGGCACAAGGGAAAAAAGCACAGCAAGACTTCTGGCAGCTGCACAGGAAAATCCCAGACTTCCTATAAAATCGTTGAGGAAACATTAAAGGCTGTTGAAGCCAAGACAAAGGAAAATCCAATCAAGGTCCTTGTAAAGGCAATTGAAAACGCCGCCCCAAGGGAGGAGATTGTCACGATTGAATACG
>Ga0315268_10005174_pt1 | contig 14062 bp, 10 predicted proteins | sample C1_top_MG_FD_204535 | JGI IMG/M metagenome (GOLD analysis project Ga0315268, IMG submission 204535) | Sediment microbial communities from Yellowstone Lake, YNP, Wyoming, USA - C1_top | ecosystem: Environmental > Aquatic > Freshwater > Lake > Sediment | place: USA: Wyoming | collected 2017-08-01 | reverse complement strand
ACTGGTCGGTCCGGCTCAGGATCCGGCCCCGGTAGAACCAGGCGTCGGCGTTGTTGGGATCGGCCTCCAGCGCCTGGTTGTAGTTGTTGAGGGCCTGGTCCAGGTGGCCGTGCTTTTCCAGCTTTAGCCCCTGGTCTACAAAATCTTCGACCATACTATGCTCCTAAATATGGACTGTTGACTAAACTATTATTTAGCGGAACCATCATTGAAAAATTTACCCCGTGAAATCATGTTAATCCTGTCTGCCCCGGGAAAAATGCATCGCCGTAAAATACTATTCCCACTCTATGGTGGCCGGCGGTTTGTTGGAGATGTCGTACACCACACGGTTGATGCCTTTGACCTCGTTGACTATCCGGCTGGAGACCCTGGCCAGAAGGTCTTCCGGCAGGCGGGTCCACTCGGCGGTCATGAAGTCGGTGGTGTTGACGGCCCTTAGGGCCAGCACGTTCTGGTAGGTCCGCTCGTCGCCCATCACCCCCACCGCCTTCACCGGCAGCAGCACCGCAAAAGCCTGCGAGGTCTTTTGGTACCAGCCGGAGGCCCGAAGCTCGTCGATGAATATCCTGTCGGCGGCCCTTAGGATGTCGCAACGCTCTTTGGTGACTTCGCCCAAAACCCTTACCGCCAAGCCCGGACCGGGAAAGGGATGGCGCATCACCATTTCCCTGGGCAGCCCTAGTGACAGACCCAGCTGCCGGACCTCATCCTTGAACAGCTCCCTTAAAGGCTCCACCAGCTGAAGCTTCCGCATGTTCCGGGGAAGCCCGCCCACGTTGTGGTGGCTCTTGATGGTGGCCGACGGCCCCTTGAAGGAAACGGATTCGATGACGTCGGGATAGATGGTGCCCTGGGCCAGGAATCCCACCCCGCCTATCTTTTTGGCGGCTCCGGCGAAGACCTCGATGAATTCCTTGCCGATGATCTTCCGCTTCTGTTCGGGATCGTCCACTCCTTTAAGCTTTTTGTAGAACCTGGCCGCGGCGTCCACCGTCACCAGGGGAATCTTGAACTGCTTTTTAAAGACCCTCTCCACCTCGGCCCGCTCGTTCAGCCTTAACAAACCATTGTCCACGAAGATGCAGTGCAGCTGCTTTCCCACCGCCCTGGAGATCAGCACCGCCGCCACCGAGGAATCCACCCCGCCGGAAAGGCCCAGCACTATTTTAGATCTTCCCGCCTTCTGCCGGATGTCCTTCACCGACTGTTCAATGATGGAGTCCATGGTCCAGTCGCCCTGACAGCGGCAGATGTTGAACAGGAAGTTGGCGATGATCTTTTGGCCCTGGGCGGTATGGTTGACCTCGGGATGGAACTGGAGGCCGTAAATGTTCCGCCTTACGTCTGCCATGGCCGCGATCCGGCAGTTGGCGGTGGAGGCCAGTGCCACAAACCCTTTGGGCGGCTCCTGAACGCTGTCCCCGTGGCTCATCCAGACCTGCGATTGATCCTGAAGCCCGGCAAGTATTTTTGATTTTTGATTTCTTGCCCTGAGCGGGGCCGAAGGGTTGATTTTTGGTTTTACAGTCAAAAGTGCCTGCCCATACTCCCTCTCCTGGCTGCGGTGGATCTTTCCGCCCAACAGCAAAGAGGTCAGCTGCATGCCATAGCAGATCCCCAGGATGGGAATGCCGGAGTCAAATATCTCCGGGTTTATCCGGGGGGCGTTCTGGTCGTAGACGCTGGACGGCCCGCCGGAGAGGATCAGCCCCTTGGGATCGCCCTCCAGTATCTTCTTTTTCCCGGCGGTGCAGGGAACGATCTGGCAGTAGACCTTCTGCTCCCTCACCTTGCGGGCTATCAGCTGGGTGTACTGCGACCCGAAATCTATGATGTTTATTCTGTCCAAATTCTCAAACCTGTTTTTTTTGTTCTGGTTCTTATGGTTTTTTCGAGGCTCCGGACAGGGCCGACTGGGCGGCCTGGGCTAGCTCGTTATCTTTGTCCTTGGTTATTTTCATCAATACCGAGACCGCGGTCTTGGTGCCCAGTTCTCCCAGAGATATTATGACCTGCTTTTTTACATCGGCCGGTTCGCCCCGGCCCAGCAGTTCTCTTTTATAATACAGTTCGGTAAGCGCATCCACCGAGGCATCGGTGCCGGCCTTGCTGGCGAATTCGATGGCCTGTTTTTTAACCTCAATATCCTTGTCTCCCATGGCCCTGATCAGCCAAGCTTCGGACTTCTGGCCGCCCAGCTTGAAGAGGGCCTTAAGGGCTTCCAGCCTGATCCGGGCATCCTTGTCCTCCAGCACCGCCCCCAGCGGGCTTAGAGATTTCTCCCCTCCCATCAGCGAAAGCAGCACGCACATGTTCCGCCGCACAAACCAGCGGTCATCGGCCAAAGCCTTGATGGCCATCTCCTCCACTCCGACCCCGATTTTATTGAGCACATACATACACTTGAAGCGCATGTTGCTGTCCTCGCTCTCCTTGACAGCATCCAAAAGGTAGAGCAGGGCCTTATCCTTGATGCTGGTCAGAGCGCTGGCCGCTTCCTCCAGGAGCGGGTCCTTGAGCAGTGCCAGAATCAGAGACCTGATGGCAGCCTCATCGCCGATAGTGGCCAGGATCCTGACCATGTCCTTGGCCACCGGCTTGTCAGCCATCAAAAGCATGATGTCCGAGACGTCCTTGCTGATCCGGTTGACCAGGGACTGGCGCTGCTTGCGTTTAAGATCTTCGGATATCTGCTGAATGACTTCGATGATCTTTTGATAGACCCCGTCGTCGCTCTCCTGGCGCAGCCTTAAGGTGATCCCTTCTATCAGCAGTTCCACCAGGTCAAAACGCTCGATGCCCAACAGGTCCCCTTCCAGCGTTATCAGTCTGGACAAAACCCCTTCCCGGACCCCGCGGTCGGCATCCCCCAGCAGCTTCAGAAAGCCCTCGACCGCCGGTTTGCAGTTATCGCCCCGGTGTATTATCCAACGCAGGGTTTTGAAAGCCGGATCGGACGCCATTACGGCTGGGGGCTGGACGGTCAGGTCCTGCAGATACCTATTAATTACCGGCTCGTTGTCCTCATCGTGGCCGAAAATAAAATTGCAGTCTTCGGCGCTCAGCCCGTAATACTGAAGCTTGGGCTGGACCAGTGGCAGCAGTCCTTGTTTGCGGGCGGACTCCACCGGAATGGAGGCCAACATTCCCCGCAGCTTCTCGGAGAGTACCACCGTATCGTTCTTGTTCTCCAGTGCCAGCACTTCTGTCTTGTTGACTATCATCCGGACCAGGTCCTGGTCGGAATACCGGGTCAACAATTCCCTCACCACGTCGGACCATTCGGGATTGTCCAGTTTGACCTGGGCCACCATCTGGCTGCTTCGCTGGTCCAAACCGTTGATGACGCCGGCCATCATGGTGGCGTATTCACCGCCGCCGGCGCTCTGAGCCTTGACCATGTTGCCCAGCCGGTCCAGGTCTTTCAGCAGTTTTTCCTGGCCTTGATCGGTATCGGCCATGGCCAGCGCCCCTTTGATCAGCATCTCGGTTACCATGGAGGGATCGCTCCTGATCATGGCCACCACCTGGTCCGGCAGCATCCCCTCGACCGGAGCACCACCCCCGCCGTTTCCCCCGGCCCCAGGCCCGGTTCCGCCCCCACTGCCGTAGGAAATTCCCGTGACGATGATATTGGATATACCTTTCAGGGCCAGCACCGAGGCCAGGCCTCCCTTGGACTTGACCTGCTCCGGATCCAGGGCCATGGCCTCAAAGAACCCCTGGATCTGGTCCCGGTCGATGCCCTGCTTAAAGGTCAACTGGCCCACGCTGCGCTTGCCCAGTTCGGAAATGAAATTGGCAAACACTTCCTTGCGGGAGTCCGGCACCGGCTTGTCGTTCATCAAGAGGATGTTGCCCGCCAGGCTGAAGCTTAAAAAGTTTTCGGCCCCCATCGCTTCCTTGATCAGCATCAAACTTCCCTCAAATAATTTTTGGGAAGTGGGATGGCTAGCCGGGTACATCTTTAGATTGCGCAAAGCTCCGGTCAACTGGCCCACCAGCCGGGTCATCAGCATCGGCGATATGTTGGCCATGATTTTATCTCTATCCCTCTTTTTTAATAATGAACCCAGGAAATCCAGGAAACATTGTAAATTTATTGCGAGTCGGAAATATTCATGGTTTCATGGTTTCCTTATAGAAGAACCTAGTGTTTGAAATGCCGGATGCCAGTCAGCACCATGGCCAGCTTGAGCTCCGAGGCCATGGCGATCACGTCGCTATCCTTGACCGAGCCTCCGGGCTGGATGATGGCGGAGATGCCTCCGGCCGCGGCCTCTTCAATGTTGTCGGTGAAGGGAAAGTATCCGTCCGAGGCCAGCGCCGCGCCCTTGGCCCTGTCCCCGGCCTGCTGCAGGGCCAGCCTTACCGAGGCCAGCCGGTTGGGCTGCCCGGCCCCCATGCCGATCAGCTGTTTGTCTTTGGCAATGACGATGGCGTTGGACTTGACGTGCTTGACTATCTTGAAGGCGAAGAGCAGGTCTTCCAGCTGAGCCGGGGTGGGTTTGTTGGAAGTGGCCTGCGTAATCTTTGATTCATCCAGGCCAATGGCATCCGGGGCCTGGGCCAGCGCCCCACCCCAGGCCGAGCGCAGGAGATATTGGCTGACGGGCTTTTTTGTTATCCTGACCAGCCGGACGTTAGGCCCCCAGCCCTTGCGGTTGGCAAAGATCTCTTTTACTCCTGGCAGGAAATCCGGGGCGGCTATCACCTCGTAAAAGCTGTTGGGCCCGGTGATCTCCTCGGCGGCCTCGACATCCAGCGGACGGTTGACCGCGATGATCCCCCCGAAGCGGGAGATGGGCGCCGGGGGCAGTTCCCCGTCCCGGGCCAGCAGGTAGGCGACTTTCAGGTTCTTGGCGCAGGCGCAGCCGCAGGGGTTGGTGTGCTTGATGATCACGCAGCAGGGGTCGGAGAACTCGGATACCAGTTCCCAGGACGCCCCCATGTCCAGGATGTTGTTGTAGGATATCTCCTTGCCGTGGATCTGCTCAAAGGCCGGCTCAGCCCCGGCCGGCAGATAGAACCCGGCCGGCTGGTGGGGATTCTCGCCATAGCGCAGGGGCAGTGATTTTTTCAGGTTGAGACTGATGCTCTCCGGTAATTCCTGTAAGGGCAATTCACGAATTGCCCCTGCTTGGACTCTTATAAAATACTGGTTGATGGCCGCGTCGTAGCCGGCGGTCAGGGCAAAGGCCTTTTGGGCCAGCTGCCTCTTGGTTTTATAAGAGACCTGTCCCGAGGATTCAAGTTCCGATATGATGGTCTGGTACTGATCCGGAGAAGTGACCACCGCCACATCCTGGTGATTCTTGGCCGCGGCCCTGATCAGCGAAGGCCCGCCGATGTCGATGTTCTCGATGGCCTTCTCGTCGGTGACGCTGGGCTTGGCCACGGTGGCCTCGAAGGGATACAGGTTGACGCAGACGATATCCACCGGGACGATGTCGTGCTCCTTGAGCTTGGCCAGGTGTTCCGGCAGGTCCCGGCGGGCCAGGATCCCGGCGTGGATCCGGGGGTGCAGGGTCTTCACCCGTCCGTCCAGCATCTCGGGAAATTTGGTGACGTCGGAGACATCGGTGACGGTCAGGCCCTGCTCACGGAGATACTTGGCTGTGCCCCCGCTGGAGACTATCTCGTACTCGGCGGTGGAAAGTTTTTTGGCGAGATCGGCGATGCCGGTCTTGTCGAAGACGCTGATGATGGCGCGTTTGGTGATCATTATGCGACTTTTATTCCTGTTTTAAGTATTTCTTTTATGAAAGGATCTTTTCTTGAAAAGTCGGACTTTTTAAAGGGATGCACTTCCAGTGAAGCGCCGAATTTAAGTATCAAGGGATTTAGTTTTTTCCTATCGGCAAATCCGAACCCGCTGAAATCGGGTGAAACTATGGCCAGATCTATATCGCTGTATTTTAAAGCCTTTCCGTTGATCGAAGATCCAAACAGGTAGGCAGCATCTATCTTGATCACGGCTTTGGCCTCTTTGGCAAAACTTGTTGCCAAATCAATTATTTCTGTTTTAACAGCCATTTATAAAACTCCCTTATCAATTCAAATTGCTGGCGGGAAAACTTTTCGGTGCATTTTTTATGGAAATTGCGCTTGTAGTCAGGATATCTGGCTTCTATGTTGAAATCGTTAATGTCCAACAATAAAAGTTTGTGTTTGCCGCTTAGGTCCAGTTTTGTTTCCTCGGCCAGTTTGAGCAGATTATGCGTTTTGGGAGGAACATCTTCTTTATTGTCCCGGATCCAAAAGGCTTTTAAAGTTTTTTCTATCACCAGGTGCATGATGAACAAGCACCAGGCATAGTCTTTTGCTTTCAAAAGATTTTCTGCGGTCTTTAAATCTTCTTTGGCCAATGCCAGCCAGAATTTTATCAGGTCGTTTTTATTCATATTGATATATCGTACCCGATGTGGAAAGTTTCTTGGCAAAATCGGCGATGCCGGTCTTGTCGAAGACGCTGATGATGGCACGTTTGGTGGTCATGGTTAACTGTTTGATTTTGGTAATAGATTTTTACTTTGCGGGACGAAAACCGAAATAGAAGTAGCGGTAAACCGGGGGGTCGTAGTACCGGATGGCAGTGCGGCAGTATGCGTCGTTGGTAGAAAAACTGCCGCCGCGGATAACGCGGTACGTCCCACTGGTGGCCCCCTGTGGGTTGCTGGTAGGGCTTACGCTGTAATAGTCGCTTTGGAACCAGTCATTGCACCATTCCCATACGTTCCCAGCCATGTCATACAGGCCATAAGGACTTTGCCCCAGGCTGAAATATCCCACCGGAGAGCTGTAAGCAAAGGTATCGGGCGAGGCATTGAAATAACTATTGCAATTGGCCGCGTTCCAGGCAGAGCCCCAGGGCCAGTAGTTACTGGAGTCCGTGCCCCTGGCCGCCTTTTCCCACTGGGCCTCGGTGGGTAAATGCCCGCCAGCCCAATTGCAGAAGGCATAGGCTTCGTACCAGCTAACTCCCACCACCGGGTGATTGGGAAACGATGGGCCGGAGTTATATTGGCCGGAAGACCAATAACAAGGTTCGGTTATACTGTTGGCGGTCCTCCAACTCCAGCCCTCTGTCGTCCAATAGGCGCTGTCGCTGTACCCGCCAGCGTCTATAAAGGCCTTGTAGTGGGCGTTGGTTATTTCGTATTTGCTAATCTGGTAGGCGTCAAGGTAAACCGTGTGCTGGGGCTGTTCGTATGAATATGCACCTGGGTCTATGCCCAAGCTGCCCATTTTAAAGTTACCAGCCGGGATGGATATCCATTCTATGATAGCAGAAGCGGATGTCAGCGCAATATTTATCGTTGCCGTATTGCCAGTCGTTACAGTGGCACTGCCAATATTTGAACAGTATCCAGTCTTACTGACAGTCACCGTATAGGTTCCGGCATTCACCCCATTTATTGTAAACTGCCCGGAAGTATTGGTTGTAACAGAACTCGTAGCCGGGCCGGTAACTACAGTAGCGCCGGCTAGGGCAGTGCTGGTGGTGGAATCCGTGACCACACCCGTAATGCTGCCAGTAGTCGTAGAATCAGTCGGGGTCTTCTTGCTGCATCCCGCACTAATAAGCAACATCATTGTTGTAATCGTCAAACACGGAATAATTATTTCCTTGAACATGGTTCTTTTCCCATTTTTATTGGTTTTAGGGAATTATGCCACCAAGGCACAAAGGCACTATTACCATTTCCGATTAACCATTTATAAATTATTCCGTTTGTGTCTTAGTGTCTTTGTGGCTGAATAGTTACTTATTATTTCTGTTTCCTGATGACCTTGCCCTCGGCCATCACCAGGCGCGGGTACGCCCCCAGGTGCAAAGGATCCTTGTCCCACACCACCAGGCTGGCCAGCTTGCCGGGTTCTATTGATCCCAGCTTGTCGTCTATGCCCAATATCTTGGCATTCTTCAATGTGATCATCCCGACGGCCTCCTCCTCCTTCATCCCTTGGATCAAAAAGTACTTCAGGCTGTCGCGCAGGGCCGGGGTCATGATCACCGGATGATCGGTCATCAGCCCGTAAAAGGCTTTTGATCTCATCAGCAGTTCGGCGTTGCGGTAGTGCTCGTTGCGCAGTTCCACCTTGTAGGGCAGGCTGCCCAGCGGCCCGTAGACGATGGGGATATTATTGTCGGCCAGCTGGTCGAAGATCTCCTTGTGGTGGACGTCGCCCAGGTGGTCGGCGGTCACCGTCAGCTTGTATTTTTTCACCAGATCTATCAGGTACAGCACGTCGTCCTCCTTGTGGACGTGGACCTTGGCGGTCTTCTTGTCCAGCAGCAGCTCCAGCAGGGCTTTTTCCTCGGTGTCGAACTCCAGCACGTATTCCTGCTCTATCATCTGCTTCTGTTCCTCGATGTCCCTGGAACTCAGCTTGCTGTCCTTGTCCCGCACCTTCTGGTCCAGTTCCTTCAGCTTGCGCTGGCGGGCCAGGTCGCCCTTCTGCTTCTTGGCCAGCACCAGGTCAAACTTCTTCTCCAGCATGCTGTAGATGCCCATCCGGGTGTTGGGACGGAGGCCCTTCCATTCCCCGGTGGAGCGGGGGTTGTAGCCCAGGGCCATCTTGAAGCCGTATTCTTTCAGCAGGGCCTGGCCCCGGTTGGCCGCAAAGTTCTTGATGATCATGGCCCGCCCGCCCACCAGATTGCCCGAGCCCGGCACGATGCAGCTGTAGAGCACCCCAAAGTCCACCGCCTCGGCGAAGGCCGGGTCGTCAAAGTAGACGCTGTCCAGCGGGTCGTTGTTGGCCAAAAACTGGTCCAGGATGTCGTTGGATTCACCCTCGTCGCCGGGCTCGCCGGCCCGGTGCATGCCCAGGTGCGAGTGGGCGTCTATGAAGGCCGGGGTCACCACGCCCTCGGCGTCGGCCTTGGCTTTTTTTGTGGAGAGCTCGGTGACCTTGTCGCCTTCCACCGCTAAGTAGACGTTGTTGCGCTTGCGCAGGCCGTCATACAGGGTGGTGGCGTGGATGATGGTTGGTTTGGCCATGATCTTATCTTTCGGTATGTGTTATTTATTGCTTCTCTGTGCCTCAGTGCCTCTGTGGCAAAAAGACTACGCCCCGAACTTGTCCAGCTTCAGCGCATTGGCCAGCATCAGCGGCATGGCCGAGGCCGACGGGAAACAGCCCAGGCTGCCCTTGGCGCAATTATTTTCGCCGAAGGAACTGAACCCCTCCGGCCGAACATAGGGAGAATAAAGCAGGAAGGGATTGGGGTGCCAGCTGTGTCCCTTTAAGCGGGCGGGAGTGGAGTGGTCTCCGGTGATCACCAGCACGTCCGGGTTGAGCTTGGTCACCAGGAGCAGGGCCGCGTCCAGCTCCTCTATCACCTTGACCTTGGCCGCAAAGTTGCCGTCCTCGCCGTAGCTGTCGGTCTTCTTGACGTGGATGTAGAAGAAATCGAACTTGTCGTAGTTACGGTCCAGGGTCTTGAATTCCTCTTCGGTGGACGGCCCGGTCTCCAGCCCGGTCATGCCCACCAGCTTGGCCAGCCCCTTGTACATGGGATAGGCGGCGATGGCCGCGGTCTTGAGGCCGAAGCGGTCGTACATCGAGGGAATGTCGGGATGCTTGGCGAAGCCCCGCAATAGAACCGTATTGGCTGGGCTCTCATTTTTCAATACCTCGTTGGCCATGGCTACGAACTTGTCCACGATCAGCGCGGTGGGCTGGCCCTCGGATCGCAGGTAGCGGGAGCGGTAGGGCTTGAGGCCTTCGTGCTGGGGATCGGTGTCGGCCAGTTCACCGCTTAGGTTATGGCCCCGGAACAGCACCACGAAGCGGTGCTCTTTGCCGTGCTGGATGATCACCTCCACGTTGTCTATCTTCTTGACGGCCGCCTGCAGCTTGGCGCACAGCTCCATGTTCTTCTCGGTGGGGATCCGACCGGCCCGGCGGTCGGTGATGATGCCGTCGGAATTGACGGTGGCGAAGTTGGCCCGGGCCGCCACGTCGCGGGGGGTCATCTCCAGCCCGATGCCCAGAGCCTCCAGCACTCCCCGGCCGATCTGGTACTTTACCGGGTCGTAGCCGAACAGGGCCAGATGGGCCGGGCCCGAACCGGGAGTGATGCCGTAGGAGACCGGCACGGTCTGCCCCAGGGATGACCTTTTGGCCAGCGCATCCAGGTTGGGCGTGGCGGCCGTCTCCAGCTCGGTCTTGCCGCCCTCTTCCATCGGCAGGCCGCCCAGGCCGTCGGCCACTATCAGGACTATCTTCTTGTCGTTGGAAACCAGCAGCGGTTTCAGCATTTCATCGCTCAGCATAATGACCTCCTTCAGTTAAAATCCGGTTCCTCGGAGAAAACCAACGGGGGACTTTGACAGAATTTATATGATTTTTTTATTTTAGGTTTGGTCCTGGGAAATAGGATTTTTTTGTGTATTAATCCCGGTAAATCATGTTAATCCTGTCTGTCCAAGTGGGTCACTCGCCGTCTTCGTTCATCCACTTCCGGGTGGCCACGTCGTTGACCCGGGCCTTCATCCTTTCCACCACCTCGCAGGAGACCTTGAGGTTGTATTTGATGGAATCCAGATCCTGGTCCCCGTGGGAATCCGATCCGCCCGACACCAGCAGGCCCTTCTTGTCGGCCAGCTCCAGGTAATGCTTGACCTGGGCCGGGCTGTGCTTGCTATGCCAGACCTCCAGCCCGTCCATCCCCTGGACCACGAACTGGTCTATCAGTTCGTCACGGTTCTCTATGCCCGGATGGGCGAAAAAGGCCAGGCCCCGCACGTAGTGGATCAGCTCGAAGGCGTCCTGGGGCGACATGAAGTTCTTGGGAACATAGGCCGGGGCCCCGTTGCCCAGGTAACGGCTGAAGGCCTCGTCGGTGGAGCCCACGTATCCTTCATCCAGCAGGGCCCGGGCCACGTGGGGCCGGCCTACCGACCCGGAACCGGCGATCTCCAGCACGTGCTTGATGTCTATCCGCACCCCGGCCACCGCCAGCTTCTCCACGATCTTCTGAGCCCGCTCGATCCGGGCCTGCTTGAAGCGCAGCACCTCTTTCTGGAAATCGGGGTCCAGGTAGTCTATGAAGTAGCCCAGGATGTGAATCTCGGCATCGTTGATGGAAGTGGACAGCTCCACCCCGGGGATAACCTCGATCCCCAGCTGGGAACCCAGCGCCGCGGCCGGCCGGATGGACTCCCAGGCGTCATGGTCGGTGACGGCGATGGCCTTAAGCCCGCGCGACGAGGCGTGCCGGATCAATGACTCCGGGGTGAAGGTCCCATCTGAAGCGATGGTGTGCAGATGAAGATCAACGTAAGAATGATTGTTGGGCATAGGGCTTAAAAGACAGGCGTCTTGGATTTGGTATCGGCGCCGGCGGCATCGCTCTTCAGTCCCAGATCGGCCACCACGGTCTCGATCAGGGTCTCATCCACTATCTGGGCTCCGGCCATGGCCGCCTCCAGCAGGGCGTTGTCGCAGATGGTGTTTATCAGCCGGGGCTTGCCGTCGGAGTAAAAGTGGATGAACTCGTAGGCCGAATCGGTGAACAGCTCCCGGGTGCATCCCACCACCGAAAGCCGGTACTGGATGTAGCCCCGGGTGGATTCCGAGGTCAGCGGCTCCAGCTTGTGCTTGACCGCGATCCGCTCTCGCAGCGGCGGGTCCAGGGCCAGGCACTGCTCCAGGTCAGGCAGCCCGAACAGCAGGAAGGTGATCAGCATGGAACCGGAGATCTCCATGTTCAGCAGGCCCCGCATCTCCTCCATGATCTCCTTGTTCTTGAGCATATTGGCCTCGTCAATGATCACCACCGCCTTGCGCCCGTCGTTGTATATCTTCATCAGCTGTTCGTAAAGCTGACCCACCAGGGCGGCCTTGGAATCGGCCGGTTTCTCAACCCCCATCTGCAGGGCGATCTTGGAGATCAGCCAGCCCGGGGTGACCTCGGAATGCACGATCACCAGCAGGGCGGTCTCGTACTGGTCGTCCGGAAGTATCTCCAGCAGACGGCGGGAGACCGTGGTTTTGCCGGTTCCGATATCGCCCAACACCACCGCCAGGCCCTTCATCATTTCCGCCGCATGGTTAAGCTTAAGGATGGCACGGGAATGCTGGGGACTGTCGTAGTAAAAACGGTTGTCCGGAGCGTTGGAGAACGGCTGGTCCTTAAGACCGAAGATTTGCTTGTAATCCATTTATATTAACTCCTTGATAATTAACTTAGTATAGATTTTAAGTTTACCTTATATTTTGGTATTTTGCAAGAATAAAATTGCTTAAAATGCAATAAAAAAAGCGGTCCCCATTTGAGGCCGCTTTTTCTTGAAAATCCTGATTTTAGGTCTTTTTATGGAACTTATTTTACCACAACCAGCCGTTTGGTCAATTGATTATTTCCCGCTATAAGCCGGCAAAAATATACTCCAGCCGAAGCATTTTTTACGTTCCACTCAACTTTGTGAACGCCGGGCTGGCACCAGCCTTTCTTTAAAATTTCAACTAAGCGGCCAGTCACATCGTAAACTGCCAGTTTTACCTCCGAACTTTGCGGCAATTGAAAAGATATCGTGGTTTTCTGTCTGGCCGGGTTTGGAGCCCAACCCAATAATGCAAAAACCCTTGGGAGTTGCGTTTCCGGACTACCGGATACGCCCAATGGCCCATACAACTTAAATTCATGGACAGCACTTGAAACTGTATTCCATGAATAATCTGTACCGCGAACATAATATTCAACTTTGGCAGAGTCCCCGGCGGCCATAATAAATTCCTCTATTTGCCCGGCCACGGTATCGGTGATTGATTTTGCCACGGGGTACATAGAGGTTGAATTCCAATAACCACCGTTGTAACGCCAATATAAATAGGCGATAAAAACCGTATCATTATCCGTAAATTGTGCTTTAACGGAATAAGGGCCGTATGCCGCAATACTGTCATCCGGCAGGGAATCGACAAAAGAAACCTCCGGCAGAACTGTATCCGGATTAACTGCTGCAAAGGTACAGGTTGGCGTTTTGCTTATTGAACCAGTTGAATCAATACATACTGCATAATAAGAAATAGTCACCGAACGCCCGACTCTGACCGTTTGTTCCGGTATTTCCGCAATAAAAGTATCCGGCGCCAAGTAGTTCATCTTCAAAGTATCGTTAACGCCTCCAATGGCGCAAATAAGCACCACCGAATCCAATGAAGCGGCTTGGTAAACTGTGGCCTTGACTGGGTAGGGGCCGTAGGAGGCTAAAGAATCGTTCCCATATTGAGTAAGTGATAGGATTTTCCCGCTTCGCATGCCTAAAGAGTCAGTTTTAAGCACGTAGTAATCATTGTTAACAGTACCACTAAGCACAAAACCGCCGTCTATTGTCTGTTGAACCGAAGCAATACCGCCTATGTTTCCCAAATAATACTCATGCCGCCATGAAGTACCTCCTTGAGGGGATAACTTGGAGATATAGGCATAACTATTAATTTTTCCGGCCACTACCAGACCTCCGTCAGCTAAAGCATAAATTGTGGTAGCCTTTTCAACAGCCTCACCGTTACCATAAAGGCTATCCCAGACAATTGTGCCGGCTTTGTCCATCTTAACTACACGGCTGTAATTGCCGCTATAACCGGCCAACGCAGATCCGCTGTCAGGCATTTGACATATACTGTAGCTTTCATCATTACTGGCACTGCCTATGGTTTTAGACCATGCTGTGTCACCGTTAGCTTTTAACTTCAATAACCAAATGTCCCTCATCCCAGCACCGAATGAATATGTGTATCCGCACGACAGATATTGCCCATCATATGTTTGGATAATACTCTTCATACAATCTATGTTGGTGCCACCATAAACTTTAGTCCAAACCGTATCAAGATTTTTATTTGTTTTTATAAAAATGGCATCGCCAGGATCTTTATACCCTGCCAAAATAAATCCGCTGTCAGCTGTCTGTTGGGCGGAGTATGCATCCCCAGGTAAACTATACGTTTTAGTTTTAATCGTATCCCCATCGCTATCGAAGGTTAACAGGCAGGGATAATAACTGTCAATATCTGTTTGATGCACACCCGCCACTGCATA